>LNFM01012405.1_pt1 | contig 11210 bp, 14 predicted proteins | sample 596031 | NCBI WGS metagenome assembly LNFM01 (sample SAMN04254537, study PRJNA301005) | activated carbon metagenome | isolation source: dual media filters at the Ann Arbor, Michigan drinking water treatment plant | place: USA: Ann Arbor | reverse complement strand
CTGGTTGTCGCCGGCCTGGGGAACATTGGCGAACTCGATGAGGTCATGTAGCGAGGTCGGCAGCGGCGCGCCGATGGATGCTTCCAGCGACGCCATGCGGTGCTGGGCCCAGGATCGGGGGGCGGGGTGCTGTTGAAGCCCCGCGCTGGCGGGGATCGTCATGATGCCGGCGCACAAAACGAACGCGACGGCGACATGCCAGATGCTGTCAAAGAACTTCACTACTGAGTTTTGCCCTGCGTAGTTAGCGCATGAACGGCGACTCGTGCCGTGCCCGCAAACACCGAAGAATCCTTGCCCGGTGCCAATGGACAGGCGGGAGGTAGTCGCTCGGGACACAGGGTGCAAGCACTTTTGGCCCGAAATTGGTCCTAAAATGGGGGAATTAGTGACCTCTGGTGTGTCCAGAGGCTCCAAAACACAACCAGTAGGGCGGCTTACCGGCTATTTCTTGGAAAGCTGTTCCAGCTGCTTTTGCAGCGCGTCAAGCTGGGCCTTCACCTGCGCCAGCGATTCTTCGGCGCTTTCCCTGGCCGGTTTCGCCGGAGCCTGGTCTGCCGCGTCGGGCTGGCCGGAGAACGGCGAGAACATGTTGAACATGCGCTCGAACAGGGCGATGTTCTGGCGCGCCATGTCCTCGAAGCGGGCAAGCGGCGCCTTGGGGGTGAAGGTGTTCACCAGGTATTCGCGCATCTTCTCCTGGTCGCGCGTGAACCGGTCCATGCTCATGTCGAGATATTTGGGCAGCGCCGCCTGCAGCGTATCGTCGTAGAAGCGGATGAGCTGGCGCAGGAAATTGATGGGCAGCAGGTTCTCGCCCTTGGACTCCTGCTCGAAGATGATCTGCGCGAGGACGGAGCGGGTGATGTCGTCGCCGGTCTTGGCGTCGAAGACCACGAAGTTGTCGCCCTTCTTGACCATCTCGCGCAGGTAATCGAGCGTCACATAGCTGCTGGTGGCCGTGTTGTAGAGCCGCCGGTTCGCGTATTTCTTGATGACGATGGGGGCCTTTTCGGCGCCCTGGTCAGCGGCGGACGGCGTTTCCGGTGCCTTTGCTATCTTACGCTCCCTCAACGACTCTTTCCCCCGACCACAGCATTTAAGCGAGCCTAACTTTTGAGCATCTTGCGCGTTCATGTTGCAACGCGCAAGGCCATACTTCCCGAAAACCGCTTGATTCTACCGCGCTGCACTATAAGGTCCGCCGCATCCGCCGGCGCCCCGAATCGCGGCCTGTTCCGGCGTGGCAGCTTCAGGGAGATTCATGATGACCGAGGTGTTTATCGTCAGTGCCGCGCGCACGCCGGTGGGTTCTTTCAACGGCTCCCTGAGCGGCGTTCCCGCCCACTATCTCGGCCAGGTGGCGATGACCGAAGCACTCAAGCGCGCCGGCGTCGACGGCGCCGACGTGGAAGAGGTGATCTTCGGCCAGATCCTGACCGCCGGCCAAGGCCAGAACCCCGCCCGCCAGGCGTCCATGAACGCCGGCATCCCGCAAGAGGTCTCGGCCTGGGTCGTCAACCAGATGTGCGGTTCGGGCCTGCGCACCGTCGCCCTCGCCACCCAGGCGATCAAGAACGGCGACGGCGCCATCATCGTCGCCGGCGGCCAGGAGAGCATGAGCCAGGCCCAGCACGCCGCCTATCTGCGCTCGGGCGTGAAGATGGGCGACCTGAACTTCATCGACACCATGATCAAGGACGGCCTGTGGGACGCCTTCAACGGCTATCACATGGGCACCACGGCCGAGAACGTGGCCAAGCAGTGGCAGATCACCCGCGAGCAGCAGGACGAATTCGCCCTCGCCTCGCAGACCAAGGCGTCCGCCGCCCAGAAGGCCGGCAAGTTCGCCGACGAGATCGTTCCCGTCACCATCAAGGGCCGCAAGGGCGACGTGGTCGTGGCCGAGGACGAATACATCCGCCATGACGCCACCCTCGACAAGATGGTCGGCATGCGTCCGGCGTTCAGCAAGGACGGCACCGTGACCGCCGCCAACGCCAGCGGCATCAACGACGGCGCCGCCGCGCTGGTGCTGATGTCGGGCGAGGAAGTCAAGCGCCGCGGCCTGACGCCGCTCGCCCGCGTCGCATCCTGGGCCCAGGCCGGCGTCGATCCGGCGATCATGGGCACCGGCCCGATCCCGGCCAGCCGCAAGGCGCTGGAGAAGGCCGGCTGGAAGACCGGCGACCTGGACCTGGTCGAGGCCAACGAGGCCTTCGCCGCCCAGGCCTGCGCCGTCAACAAGGACATGGGCTGGGATACGTCCAGGGTGAACGTCAACGGCGGCGCCATCGCCATCGGCCACCCGATCGGCGCCTCGGGCGCCCGAGTGCTGGTCACGCTGCTCAGCGAGATGGGCAAGCGCGATGCCAAGAAGGGCCTCGCCACTCTGTGCATCGGCGGCGGCATGGGCATCGCGCTGTGCGTCGAACGCGACTGATCGAAAACAACAAAAGACTTCAGGAGACTTGATATGGCACGTGTTGCGCTGGTTACGGGCGGCACTCGGGGTATTGGCGCGGCGGTATCGTGCGCGCTCAAGGATGCGGGCTACAAGGTCGCGGCGAACTACGCCGGCAACGACGAGGCCGCCGCCCAGTTCAAGAAGGACACGGGCATTTCGGTGTTCAAGTGGAACGTGGGCGACTTCGACGCCTGCGCCGCCGGCATCAAGGCGGTCGAGGCCGAGCTGGGCCCGGTCGACGTGCTGGTGAACAACGCCGGCGTGACCCGCGACGCCATGCTGCACAAGATGTCCAAGGAGCAGTGGGACGACGTGCTCAACGTCGACCTGACCTCGGTGTTCAACATGTGCCGCCACCTGATCGACGGCATGCGCGAGCGCAATTTCGGCCGCATCATCAACATGACCTCGATCAACGGCCAGAAGGGCCAGATGGGCCAGACCAACTACTCCGCCGCCAAGGCCGGCATGATCGGCTTCACCAAGGCGCTGGCGCAGGAGACGGCGAAGAAGGGCATCACCGTCAACGTGATCGCGCCGGGCTACATCAACACCGAGATGGTCGCCGCCGTGCCGGAAAAGGTGCTGGAAAGCATCATCGCGACGATCCCGGTCGGCCGCCTCGGCGAGCCCGAAGACATCGCCCGCGGCGTGGTCTACCTGGCCGCCGATGACGCCGGTTTCATCACCGGCTCGACCCTGACCATCAACGGCGCCCAGTACATCGCCGGCTGATCCGGGCGGGTTTTAGAATGCGGAAAGGGCGGCCTTGGGCCGCCCTTTTTTGTTTGCCGGATCACTCATCTGCACCACATAGTGCTAGCATGCGCTAGCACATTGGAGGTTGCTCTTGAGCAGTATCAGTGTTCGTCGGCTCGATGAGGAGACAATCGACGCGTTGCGCATTCGCGCAGCCAGCCGAGGCGTCTCCATGGAGGAAGAAGTCCGTCGCATAATCCGGCAGGCCGTGCGGGAACCTGTGAAACTGGGTGACCTCGCACTGGAAATGTTCGGTGCCGAGAATGGCGTGGAGCTTGTCCTGCGCGAACGTCGCCCACATGAGCCAATAGCTTTCGACGAATGATCGTCATTGATACCAACGTGATTTCGGAGGTTATGCGCGAGCGCCCTTCCGGTCATGTCGTCTCGTGGCTCAACGGTCAGAATGCGGCGTTGCTGTTCATCACTACGGTGACGATCGGCGAGGTCCTCTATGGCCTCAGCACCATGCCGCAAGGCCGCCGCCTGGAACATCTGCGCCTGACGTTCGAAGGGTATCTCCGTCGCGGCTTCGGCCAGAGGGTTCTGGCCTATGACGAGGCCTCAGCCAGGGCGTATGCCGATGTCATGGCTATAAGGCGGAAGTCTGGGCGCCCGCTGGACGTTGCAGACGCTCAGATTGCAGCCATAGCGCGCATGCATGGATATGCCATAGCGACACGAAACACCCGGGATTTCGAAGGGGTTGGCCTCGAACTGATCAATCCGTTTGAAGCCTAGAGGTCATTGCTCGCCAGGAGTCGCCTCGGCTGCCCGCTTTATTTGGTCTTCATCACGCTGCCTCATCGCCCTTAAGGCAGCCGCGATCACACCAATCCCATCAGCAAATTCGCCCGATCGAACCTTTCGGTCGACGTAATCCTGCAAATGGCGTGGCAGTGTGACGGTGTCGTTCATCGGACGCCTCCTGTCAACCACAGTCTACCACAGCCTCAGAAATTATCCTTCCGCCGCCGCGTTTCGGCGAATACCTCGACCAGCGGCGCGCCGACCATGCCGAGCGTGCGCTGCAGGTCCGGGCTGTCCGGGCGCAGGAACGGGTTGGTGGCGATCTCCTCGGCCAGCGTCGAGGGCACGGTGCGCTCGCCGCGGGCGCGCATGTCGTCGATCAGCGATTTCCGCGCGACCAGCGCGCCGTTGTCCGGCTCGACGGTAACGGCGAAGGCGGCGTTGGACTTGGTGTATTCGTGGGCGCAGTACACTTTCGTGGACGGCGGCAGGGCGCGCAGCTTCGACAGCGACGTCCACATCTGCTGCGGCGTGCCCTCGAACAGCCGGCCGCAGCCCAGCGCGAACATGGTGTCGCCGCAGAACAGCGCGTCCGAGTCCCCGAACCAGTAGGCGATGTGGCCGCGGGTGTGGCCCGGCACGTCGAACACTTTCGCGACGCTCTCGCCCAGCGCATAGCTCTCGCCGTCACCCACCTCCACGTCGATGCCGGGGATGCGGTCCCGGTCGGCGCGCGGACCGACGATGGTGCAGCCAGTGCGCGCCTTGATCGCCATGTTGCCGCCGGTGTGGTCGGCATGGTGATGGGTGTTGAGGATGTGGGTCAGGGTCCAGCCCTTCTCCGCCAACGCCTCGAACACGTCCTCGTGGGTGGCCGGATCGACGACGGCCGTCTTGCCCGTGACCACGTCGTGGGCCAGGTACACATAGTTGTCCGACAGGACCGGTATCTGATGTATTTCAAGCATGGCGCTAACATAGTGCCCCGGCGGCGCTTTGAGAAGGTTGAGCGGTGTATCTCGACATCACGGAACTGCAGGCGTTCTACGCGAGCCCGCTGGGCCGCACCGCCCAGATGCTGATCCGCGCCCGGCTGGTCGAGGCATGGCCCGATTTCGGCGGCGGGCTCACCGTGGGATTCGGCTATGCGGGACCGCTGCTGCGTGGGCTGGAGGGAACAAGGCCGCCGGTGCTACTGATGCCGGCCGAACAGGGCGTCGCCCATTGGCCGCGCGGCCAGCCCAACCGGGCGGCGCTGGCCGACGGCGACTATCTGCCGCTGGCCGATGCGTCGGTGGACCGGCTGGTGGTGGTCCACGCGCTCGAGCATGCCGAAAACACCAGGAAGCTGCTGCGCGAGTTCTGGCGGGTGCTGAGCCCCGAGGGCCGGATCATGGTGGTGGTGCCGCACCGGCGCAGCCCGTGGTCGTTCACCGAGCGCACGCCGTTCGGCCATGGCCGGCCCTATTCGGTGGGCCAGGTCGGCCGCCTGCTGACCGACAGCCTGTTCGAGCCCGCCGGTTGGCGTGGAGCCCTCCACGCCCCGCCGGGACCCGTGAGCCTGCTCCGCTGGGCCGAACGCCCGGGCGCGAAGCTGTGGCCGACGCTGGCGGGCGTCCTGCTGGTCGAGGCGGTGAAGGTGGTCGAGGCCCGTATCGACGGCGGCAAGCTGCGGCCGGCGCTGGCTTATGCGCGGGCGTAAATTTCTCTGTCATTGCGAGGAGGCGAAGCCGACGCGGCAACCCAGTCTTTGAGGAGGGTATGGTCGCTGCCGAAAGAATCTGGGTTGCCGCGCCGCTGCGCGGCTCGCAATAACGAATCTAGAGAATTTCCGCCAACTGTGCCGGCCGCTCCAGCAGCCGTTCCACCCCCGCCGCTTCCAGCTCTTCCCGGCTGCCATAGCCCCACAGCACGCCGATGGGGGTGAGGCCGTGGGCGCGGGCGCCGATGGCGTCGTGCTCGCGGTCGCCGATCATCAGGGTATTTGCCGGGTTCTCGCCGGTTTCGGACAGGGCAAAGCGGAGCAGGTCGGTCTTGCGGACGTTGGTGCCGTCTAGTTCCGAGCCGAAGATGCGGGCGAAGTGCCCGGCCAGCCCGAAATGCTCGATGATGCGCTCGGCGTAAACCCGGGGCTTGCTGGTCGCCACGTAGAGGCGCGGCCCTGCCGTCCGCAAGGCCGCGACGGCCTCGGGGATGCCCGGATAGACGCTGTTCTCGAACAGGCCGATTTCGGCGTAGCGTTCGCGGTAGTGCCTCAGCATCAACTCGCCGCCTTCCTCGCTGCCGGCGAGTTTGCACAGGCTTTCCTGCATGGGCGGGCCGATACACCAGGTCAGGTCGTCGACGTGCGACACCGGCAGGCCCAGCTTTTCCTGGGCGTGGCGGATGCAGCCGGTGATGCCGGGCTTGGGGTCGGTCAGGGTGCCGTCCAGGTCGATGAAGACGGCGTCGACGGTCATCGGTAGATCGGCGCCCCGGAAGAATCCCGCGCGCCGTTGAACGCCAGCAGGAACAGCGCCTGCTCGGCCATCAAATTGGCGCGGCGGGCGGAATGAGCCGTGCTCGAGCGTTTGCCGCCCGCGTCGATGGCGAGGAACCGCTCGATGCTGATGCCCAGATCCTCGCACAGCTCGATGAAGTCGCGGATCGTGCACAGATGGATGTTGGGCGTGTTGTACCAGGGATGCTCCAGCGTCTGCGTGTCCGGCATGCGGCCCCTGAACAGCAGCTGCATGCGCACCCGCCAGTAGCCGAAATTCGGGAACGACACGATGGCGCGCTTGCCGATGCGCAGCATCTGCTCCAGGCCGGCGCGGGTGTCGCGCATGGCCTGCAGGGTCTGGCTCAGCACCGCGTAGTCGAATGCGCCGGTCGGATAGTCGACCAGGTCCCGGTCGGCGTCGCCCTGCACCACCGACAGGCCGCGCGCCACGCAGGCATTCACGCCCTCGCGGGTCAGCTCCATGCCGCGCGCGTCCACCCGCCGGTCGTGAACCAGGTGATAGAGCAGGTCGCCGTCGCCGCAGCCGATGTCGAGCACCCGGCTGCCCGGCTCGATCATCCGGCCGATCTCCAGCAGGTCGACGCGGACGTCCCGCGCGCGGATGTCGGCCTCGCGCGTGACCATCAGAGCCCCCGTTTCTCGGCCGCCGCGCCGATGAAGCCGCGCAGCACGTCGTAGAATTCGGGCACGTCAAGCAGGAAGGCGTCGTGGCCCTTGTCGGTTTCGAACTCGACGAAGCTCACCGCCGCTGCCACGGCGTTGAGCGCGTGTACGATGGCTCGGCTTTCGGCGGTCGGATAGAGCCAGTCGCTGGTGAACGAGGCGACGCAGAACCGGGCCTGGGTGCCCTTGAACGCGTTGGCCAGCAGCCCGCCATAGTCCGCCGCCAGGTCGAAATAATCCATGGCGCGGGTGATGTAGAGATACGAGTTGGCGTCGAACCGGTCGACGAAGGTGCTGCCCTGGTGGCGCAGATAGCTCTCGATCTGGAAATCCGCGTCAAAGCCGAAGGTCAGCGCGTCGCGGTCCTGCAGCTTGCGGCCGAACTTCTGGTGCAGACCGGCCTCGGACAGGTAGGTGATGTGCGCGGCCATGCGCGCCACCGACAGGCCTGCCTTGGGGCCCGGCCCGCCGTAATAGCTGCCGCCGCGCCATTCGGGATCGGCCATGATCGCCTGGCGGCCGACCTCGTGGAACGCGATGTTCTGCGCCGAATGCCGCGCGGTGGTAGCAACCGGGATCGCCGAGAACACCCGCTCCGGATAGCGCGCCGCCCAGTCCAGCACCTGCATGCCGCCCATGGAGCCGCCGATGACGCAGAACAGGTCCGGAATGCCCAGCTGGTCGAGAAACGCGGCCTGCAGCCGCACCATGTCGCCAATGGTGATGACCGGGAAATCGATGCCCCATTCGCGGCCCGTCGCCGGATTGATCTCCTTGGGGCCGGTGGTGCCCAGGCAGCCGCCCAGCACGTTGGCGCAGATCACGAAGAAGCGGTTGGTGTCGATGATCCTGCCGGGGCCGACCGCGCTTTCCCACCAGCCGTCCTTGCCGGTGATCGGGTGCGGATTGGCGACGTGCTGGTCCAGCGTCAGCGCGTGGCAGATCAGCACCGCGTTCGACTTGGCCGCGTTCAGCGCGCCATAGGTCTGGTAGGCGACCGTCACCTCGGGCAGTTCGGCGCCCGACACCAGCCGGAACGGCACGGCGTCCAGCCGCAGCACGCTGCCGCGCGGGTCGTCGTCCTGTCCGTGCTGTCGCCGCGCGTCCACATAGTTGGGGTGCGGCAGGGCAATCGAGTTCATCGGTCTGTCGGCGCCTTGGGTTCTGGGCGGTTCACATAGGTCCGGACGGCGAACTAGCTAGGGTGCGGTGCTTCGGAGTGTCAATGTTTTCTTTGATTTTCGGGGGGGTGCCGACTAGTAATGGCGCTTCCGAAATCAGGGGCTGCCCGCCATGTCCCAGCCGTCGCTGGAACAGATACGCGAGAAGATCGATGCGGTGGATGACCAGATCCACGCGCTGCTGATGGAACGCGCCAGGCTGGGCGAGCTGGTGGTCGCCGCCAAGAACGGCGCCGCGCCCGATGCGCCGCGGCTGCGCCCCGGCCGCGAGGCGCGCATCCTGCGCCGCCTGAAGGGCCGGCACGAGGGCAGCATCCCGTTCCCGGTCGTCGCCCATATGTGGCGCGAGATGATGACCGCGTTCCTCAACCGCCAGTCGCCCATCGAGGTCGCCGTCTGGGGCGGCCAGAACCGCATCGCGGTGTGGGATCTGGCGCGCGCCCATTTCGGCGTCAACACAAGCTTCACGCCCCAGCAGGACGCGGCCGGTGCGCTGGCGCACCTGGCGGCCACGCCCGGCGCCATCGGCGTCTTCGCGTTCGATCCCGCCGGGGAATCGTGGTGGCGCAGCCTGACATCGACCGAATGCACCGGGGCAGGCCTGCAGATCTTCGCGCGCCTGCCCTTTTTCGTGGAGAACGGCATCACCGCCTTCGCCGTCGCCAACGCCCGCGAGGACAGCGGCGACGAGACCACCCTGGCGGTGCTGGAAGGCGCACGGGAAAACGGACCCGGCGATATCCTGGCGCGACATAACGGCACGGCGCTGGTCGCCATCCCCGGTTTCCACCGGACGGGTGACGACGCGCTGGAAGCCGCACGCGCCGCCCATGGCGCAAGGAGCGCCGCCGTCATCGGCGGCTACGCCAACCCGATCAAAGGCTAATCACATGAACGGACCCGTTCCGCGCCCCGGCGTGCTCGCCATCGAGCCGTACCAGGGCGGCAAGTCCAAGGACACCAGCTACGTCGGCAAGATGTCGTCGAACGAGGCCGCGCTCGGCCCCAGCCCGAAGGCCATCGAGGCCTATCGCAAGGCCGAAGCCGTCATCCACCGCTATCCCGACGGCGGCGCGCACCTGCTGCGCGAGGCCATCGCCCGCCGGCACGAGATCGAGGCGGGCCGCGTGGTCTGCGGCTGCGGCTCCGACGAGCTGCTGCAACTGCTCTGCCGCGGCTACGCCGGGCCGGGCGACGAGGTGGTCTACAGCGAGCATGGCTTCCTGATCTATCCCATCGCCGCCACCGCCTGCGGCGCGACGCCGGTCGCGTCGAAGGACGACGGCTACACCGTCTCGGTCGACTCCATGCTGAAGTGCGTCGGCGACCGGACGAAGCTCGTCTTCATCGCCAACCCCAACAACCCGACGGGCACCTACATCCCCCGCGCCGAACTGGAGCGGCTGCATGCCGGCCTGCCCGAGCAAGTCGTGCTGGTGATCGACGCCGCCTATGCCGAGTTCGTCACCGACCCGGACTACGAGTCCGGGCAGGAGCTGGCGAGCTGGGCGCCCAACGTGGTGATGACCCGCACCTTCTCGAAGATCTACGGCCTCGCCGCCATGCGGGTGGGCTGGGCCTATGGCGCGCCCGCCATCATCGACGTGCTGAACCGCCTGCGCGGCCCGTTCAACGTGCCGGCGCCGGCGCAGGCCGCCGCGGTCGCCGCGCTCGAGGACCGCGAGTTCTTCGACAAGGCCCGTGCCCACAACACCCGCTGGCGCGACTGGCTGTTCCAGCGCCTCGGCGGCCTCGGCCTGCACGTGGTGCCCAGTGCCGGCAATTTCCTGCTGATCGATTTCGGCTCGGCGGCGGGCGCCCATGCCGCCGACGAATATCTGCGCGACAAGGGCTGGTACCTGCGCCGCATGGACAGCTACGGCTTCAAGGACCATCTGCGCCTGACCGTGGGCACCGAGAACGAGAACCGGGGCGTCACCGACGTCCTCGCCGCGTTCATGGAGACCGCGCGTGTTTGACCGGCTCTGCCTGATCGGCGTCGGCCTCATCGGCTCGTCGATCGCCCACCGGGCGCGCAGGGACGGCCTGGCGCGCGAGATCGTCGCCACCGCCCGCAGCCAGGCGACCCGCGACACCGTCGCCCGGCTGAAGATTGCAGATAAGGTCTACGAAACCGCCGCCGAGGCGGTCTCGGGCGCCGACCTGGTCATCCTGTGCACGCCGCCGGGCGCCTTCGGCGCGGTGGCGAAGGAAATCGCGCCGCATCTGGCGCCGGGCGCCATCCTCACCGACGTGGGCTCGGTCAAGCAGGCGGTGGTTGATGACGTCGGCCCGCACGTGCCGCCGGGCGTGCATTTCGTGCCCGGCCATCCGGTGGCGGGCACCGAGAATTCCGGCCCCGAATCCGGCTTCCCCGAGCTGTTCGAGGGACGCTGGTGCATCCTTACGCCGCCCCAGGGCGGCGATCCGGCCGCCACGGAGAAACTGGCGCGGTTCTGGAAGGCGCTGGGCAGCAAGGTCGAGGTGATGGACGCCCGCCACCACGACCTGGTGCTCGCCATCACCAGCCACGTGCCGCACCTGATCGCCTACAACATCGTCGGCACCGCCGCCGACCTGGAGGAGGTGACCCAGTCGGAAGTGATCAAGTTCTCCGCCGGCGGCTTCCGCGACTTCACCCGTATCGCCGCCTCGGACCCGACCATGTGGCGCGACATCTTCCTCGGCAACAAGGACGCCGTGCTGGAGATGCTGGGCAGGTTCACCGAAGACCTCACCGCCCTGCAGCGCGCCATCCGCTGGGGCGACGGTGACGCCCTGTTCAACCTGTTCACCCGCACCCGGGCGATCCGCCGCGAGGTGATCGACGCCGGCCAGGAAACCCCGGCGCCGGACTTCGGCCGGCCGCACGGGAAGGGGTGAGCCT
>LNFM01012404.1_pt1 | contig 11210 bp, 3 predicted proteins | sample 596031 | NCBI WGS metagenome assembly LNFM01 (sample SAMN04254537, study PRJNA301005) | activated carbon metagenome | isolation source: dual media filters at the Ann Arbor, Michigan drinking water treatment plant | place: USA: Ann Arbor | reverse complement strand
CGTGGCGGCCATTTCCGGCCCGTTCATCGCCGAACCCGTCGCCGGCGCGATCGACTCACACGAGTTCCTCCGCACCCTGGCCGTCGTCCTGATGGTCGCGGCCGGCACGAGCGTGCTCTTCCAGCGGTTCCGGCTCCCCGTCGTCTTCGGCTACCTCGCCGCCGGCATGATCGTCGGGCCGTACACCGGCATCCCGTTCGTCGCCGACCGTGCGGTCGTCGAGGAGCTCTCCGAACTCGGCGTCATCCTGCTGATGTTCTCCATCGGCCTCGAGTTCCGCCTGCGCCGCGTGGGCCAGGTGGCGACCACCGCGGGCATCGCGGCCGTCCTCGAGACCGGCCTGATGTTCGGCATGGGCGCGCTCCTCGCCGACCTGCTCGGCTGGACACCCTTCGAGCGCCTGGTCGCCGGCGCGATGGTCGCCATCTCCTCCACGACGATCATCGCGCGCACCTTCGCCGACCTCAAGGTGACCGGCCGCGTCGCCGAGCTCGTCTTCGGTGTCCTCATCATCGAGGACCTGATCGCGGTCATCCTGCTCGCCACGCTCGGCGCCCTCGCGACGGGGGGCGGGCTCGGCGTCGAGGATATCGGCCTCACGCTCGTGCGACTCGGCACCTTCCTCGCCGGACTCCTCGCCGTCGGCCTCCTGCTGGTGCCGCGGTTCATGCGGTCGGTCGTCCGGCTCGGCCGCGGCGAGACGACGCTCGTCGCCGCCGTGGGGCTCGCCTTCGGTGCCGCGCTCCTCGCCCTCGGCTTCGGCTATTCGGTCGCGCTCGGCGCGTTCGTCGCCGGGTCGCTCGTCGCCGAGTCGGGCGAGGCAGAGAAGGTCGAGCATCTCGTGAATCCGGTGCGCGACATCTTCGTCGCGATCTTCTTCGTCTCGGTGGGCATGCTGCTCGACCCGAGCGTGATGCGCGCCCACCTGGGCACGATCATGCTCTTCACGGTGCTCGTCGTCGCGGGCAAGACCATCTCGGCCTCGGTCGGCGCCTTCCTCAGCGGTGCGGGGCTGCGCCCCTCGGTGCAGGCCGGGCTCTCGCTCGCGCAGATCGGCGAGTTCTCGTTCCTCATCGCGACCCTCGGCGTGGCCGCCGGCGCGCGCAGCGAGATCTTCACCATCGCCGTGGCGGTCTCGGCCGTCACCACGCTCCTCACGCCGACGCTGGTGCAGCGCGCCGGCGGACTCGCCGCCCTGGTGGACCGCAAGCTCCCGCACCGCTTCCAGACCTTCGCGGCGCTCTACGGGAGCTGGATCGCGCGGCTTCGCGCGTCATCGCCGCGTGAGCTGCCGCGCCGGCGCCGTCTCGTGCGACGGCTCGCGCTCGACTCCGCGCTGCTCGGCGTCATCGTGCTCGGGACCTTCGCCGAGCGCGGACGATTCGCCACGCTGCTGCATTCCTGGATCGACTTCGACCCCGCACAGGGGGAGATGCTCGTGCTCATCGGTGCCGCGGTGCTCGCGCTGCCGGTGGTCGTCGCCGTCTTCCTCACCGCCCGTCACCTGGCAGGAGAACTCGCCCTGCAGGCGCTCCCGCTCCCCGCCAAGCGGCTCGACACCGCGCGCGCGCCGCGGCGCGCCCTGACGGCCACCTTCCACATCGGTCTCACGAGCCTCGCGCTCGTGGTGCCGTTGCTCATGTTGCAGCCGATGCTCCCGCGCTACTCGGCGCCGGCGCTCTTCGTCGGGTTCTTCCTGCTGCTCGTCGGCGCGGTCTGGCAGGCCACGCGCGACCTCGAGGGGCACGCGCGCGCCGGCGCGGAGGTGATCGCGACGGCGCTCGTGCAGGAGCTCAACCGCAACACCGAGGACCACGACCTCACCCGCACGATGGAGCGGATGGTCGTGATGCTTCCCGGGCTCGGCGAGCCGGTGCTCATGACCGTGGCGCCGGGCAGCAAGAGCGACGGCCGCACGCTCGGGCAGATCGACCTGCGCGGCCTGACCGGCGCCACGGTGATGGCGATCACGAAGGATGCCGAAGGAGCGCGCCGCTCCATCGTGCCGACCGCCGCCGAGCGCCTCGATGCCGGCGACCTCGTCGCGGTGGCGGGTTCGCCCGATGCGCTCGCGCTCGCGCGCGAGATGATCGAGCTCGGCACGGCCCCACCGTTGCCGATCGCCAAGCGCGGCTCGCGCGCCCTGACGCCGATCCACACCTCGACCGTCCCCGAACCCTGATCCCACCTCCACCCCACCGACCGATGCGCCGCCATTCGTTCCCGACGTTCGCAGGCACCGTCGCGCTCGCGCTCGCCGCGAGCGCCGTCGCCCTCAGTGCCGCTCCCGCCCAGGCGCGCCGCCCCGCTGCCGCCGCGCCTGCCGCCGCGCCCGCTGCCGACTCGATCGTCACGCGCTCCTTCGGCGACCTGGCCGCAGGACCCTACAAGCGGCTCGTCATCCGCAACGCGATGGTGATCCCCGGCCATGGCGGGCCGCCGGCTGGCCCGTACGACATCGTCATCACCGGCAACACCATCACCGAGATGATCCCCTTCGATCCGGTGGCGGCCGAGCGGCGCGGCAACATCGCGCGCCCCACCGGTGACCGCGTGATCGACGCCACCGGCAAGTTCGTGATGCCGGGGATGATCGACCTGCACACGCACCTGCGCACGCAGCCGATGGAGCTCGAGTACGTCTACTATCTCAAGCTCGCGCATGGCGTGACGACGATGGTCAACGCCTCCGACCGCGGCGTGGACTCGGCCCTCGTGCAGGCGCGGCTGTCGGCGCGCAACGAGGTCCTCGCGCCGCGGATGTTCCCGCTCGTGTCCTGGGGCGGCGGCACGAACTTCTCGCGCCTGGAGATCGACGACCCGGCCAAGGCGCCCGAGGTGGCGAAGGCGATGGCCGCGCGCGGGATCCGCGTCGTCTCCATGGACAGCAACGGCTGGAGCCGCGAGATCATCGGCGCCATCGCACAGGCGGCGAAGGCGAACGGGATGATCACCTCGTTCCACATCCCCCCGAGCACGATCGCGGTGGCGAACGCCGTGGATGCGTCGTGCCTCGGGGTCACGATGATCGAACACCACTACGCCTACGCCGAGGCGGCGCTGGACCGCAGCACGCAGGACTTCGACCGCCGCTACACCTTCGGCGACGAGAACGCGCGCTTCCGGTCGGCGGGGAAGGTGTGGACCGAGACGAATCGCGACCGCCTGCTCGGCGAAGTGGCCGACTCGCTCGTGAAGTGCGGGGCGACGATGCTCCCCACGCGCGTGGTGTACGAGGCCAATCGCGACGTGCTGCGCGCGGTGAGCCTGCCGTGGCACGAGAAGTACACGCATCAGGCGCTGCTGAACTGGAACTATCCCAATCCCGCCTTCCACGGCTCGTTCCACTACGACTGGACCTCGGACGACGAGGCCTGGTGGTCGCAGGCCTATGAGCTCTGGGGCCGGCTGATCTTCGAGTTCAACAAGCGCGGCGGCCGCGTGGCCTACGGGACCGACGACAACTACATCTGGGCCACGCCGGGCTTCAGCAGCGTCCGCGAGCTGCAGCTGCTGCGCGAGACGGGCATGCACGCGCTCGAGGTCATCCGTTCGGCCACGCGCACGAGCGCCGAGGTGCTCGGCGAGGACCGGCTGGGGCTCGTGCGGCCGGGCTACCGCGCCGACCTCGCGATCGTGGACGGCAACCCGGCGGCGAACCTCAAGTTCATGTACTCGTTCGGCGATCTCACGGTGGACCGCGACGGCAAGATGTACCGGACGACGGGCATCGTGCACACCATCAAGGACGGCGTCGTGACCGAGAACGCCAACCTCATGCGCGAGGTGGAGCGCATGGTCGAGCGCTCCAAGCGCGGGGTCTCGCCGGTGAACGTGATCTCGCAGCCGTTCCTGCGCGCGCCCTGAACGCGCAGGAACGGCCGTGGCGCGCCCGGGTCAGGGCGCGCTGCGGCTGAGCTCCGCCAGCATGCGGCGGTAGAAGGCCTCCTGCTCGCGCTGCAGCGCGGTCAGGGGGCCGACCTCACCCTCCGCCTCGCCGTAGAGCCGCGCGGCGCGCGAGGCGAGCTCGGTCGTCTCGGCGGAGAGCGCGCGCAGTGCCGTGCGGCGCTCCGCCGCCGCATCGGCCGGCAGGTCGCGCAGGGCCGCGGTCACGCGCGCGTTGAGCGCCCGCGTCTCGCTGCGCAGTGCAGCGAGGCTCCGCATGGTCTCGGTGTACGCGCGGCGCACGGCCGGCGCGACCTGGATGCGCGGGTCCTCGCGCACCTCGAGTGTGCCCGAGGTCGTCGCGGTGCCCGCTGACACGCGCACGCCGTAGTTCCCGAGGTGCACGAAGGGCCCGTTGCCGGCGTACCGCAGGTCCCACACCGCGCGATTGATCCCCGCCTTGCCGTTCACGGTGAGCTTCGCCACCTCGGCGCCACCCTGCTCGTGGATGGTGACCGTCGCCGTGCCGGCCTCACGCATCCAGAGGTCGATGATCGCGCCCTTCGGCGGGTTCTCACCCGTGTAGAAGACATCACCTGTGTGCCCGAGCGCGTCGCGATACCGGATCTGCTCGGCGGCGCGCATGCGGAACAGGTGCAGCGGCTTGGCCGCCACCGACGGCGTGAGCTCGCGCAGCGCATTCATATGGTCCAGGATCCAGATGCCCCGCGAGTGCGTGCCGAGCACCAGGTCATGCTCGCGCGGGTGGATCACGAGGTCGTTGTGGGCCATGAGCGGCATGCTGCCGCGGAGCTCCGCCCAGCTTCCCCCGCGATCGTTGCTCCAGAAGAGCCCGAATTCGGTGCCGAGGATGAGCAGGTCGGGGTTGAGGAGATCCTCGCGGAGCGTGCGCGCCACGCGCGCCGCGGGCAGTCCACCGTCGATGCGCGTCCAGGTGCGGCCGTCGTCGTCGGTGCGATAGACGTAGTTGGCGTTGTCGCCGTTGCGGTAGTTGTTGGCCACCACGTAGGCACGGCCATCGGCGTGCCGCGAGAGCTCGATGCCGTTGATCCACGAGCCACGCGGCAGGCCGGCCAGACGACCCGCGAGTTCGGTCCAGGTCCGGCCGCCATCGCCGCTGCGCTGCACGTTGCCGTCGTCGGTGCCCACCCAGAGCACGTTCCGCACCCGCGGCGACTCGGCGATGGCGCTCACGCTTGGCCAGTAGGGCACGCCGTCGTCGAGCGAACGCGTCTCCGGGTCGGGCATGCGCCCCATGATCGGGAGCGTGCGCCGGTCGATGCCGGTGGTGCGGTCGCCGAGCGCGGTCCAGGTGTCGCCGCGGTCGGTGCTCTTCCAGAGGATGTTGGTGCCGGCGTAGATGGTGCGCGCGTCATGATGCGAGATGAGGATCGGCGCATCCCAGTTGGCGGGCGCCATCGCATTGCCCAGCCGCTGCGGCGGGGCCTTCACGTCGCCCCACGTCTCCCAGTTGCGGCGCGCACTGATCGCACCGGTGGGATCCCCGGGGCGGATCCCGCGCTCCTCACCCGTCTCGAGGTTCACGCGCGAGAGCCCGAGGAACTGCGAGGCCGTGTAGAGCGTGACGTTGTCGGTGGTGTCGACGAGGTTCCAGAATCCGTCGCCCCCGCCCCACTTCACCCAGTCGTCATTGGTGATGCCTTCGCCGCGATACGTCATCGACGGGCCGGCCCACGAGCCGTTGTCCTGCAGGCCGCCATAGATGCGATACGGCTTGCGCATGTCCACCGCCACGCGGTACCACTGGCTCACCGAGAGGTCGGCGATGAACTGCCAGGTGACCGCGCGATCGTAGCTGATGCCGATGCCACCGTCGTCCGCCTTGATGATGTGACTCGGGTTGGCGGGGTCGATCCACATGAAGCGGTCGTCGCCATGCAACGACTGGCGCATGGAGCGCGACGTCTTCCCGCAGTCGGTGGACATGGAGAAGAAGTTCATCATATAGATGCGGCAGGGATCCACCGGATCGACGATCACCTGACTCGCGTACATCGGGCGCGGATTCCAGGTGCTCTGCTGCACGAACGACTCGCCGCGGTCGTCGGAGCGGTAGAGGCCCGCCTGCGGTTCCTCGTACGCGGTGGAGGCGGTGTAGCGCAGTCCCTGCTCCACGCTCACGTAGACGATGCGCGGATCGGCGCGGAAGATCCCGATGCCGATGCGGCCATGCTCGCCCGCGGGCAAGCCGCGCGTGAGCTTGCGCCAGGTCTCGCCACCGTCGGTGGACTTCCAGAGCGCGCTGCCGGGCCCGCCGCCGTTGAATCCGAAGGGGGTGCGGCGGCGCTGGTAGCTCGCCGCGTACATGATGCTCGGGTCGGACGGGTCCATCGCGACGTCGGCGACGCCGGTGTTGGCGTCCACGAAGAGCGTGCGCTTCCAGGTCGCGCCGCCGTCGCGCGTCACGTAGAGGCCGCGTTCCTCGTTGGCGCCCCAGAGCTGCCCCATCGCGGCGACGTAGGCGACCTCGGTGCTCGTGGGATGCAGCACGATGCGCCCCACATGCGCGGACGCGCGGAGCCCGACGTTGCGGAACGTGCGGCCACCGTCACGCGAGAGGTAGACGCCGTCGCCCCACGAGGAGCTCTGCCGATTGGCGCGCTCGCCAGTGCCCACCCAGACGATGCTCGTGTCGCGCTGGTGCAGCGCGATGGCGCCGAGCGAGTGGGTGCCTTGATCGCCGAAGAGCGCGGAGAAGGAGGTGCCGTTATTGGTGGTCTTGTAGAGGCCGCCAGTGGACGAGGCGGCGTAGAAGACGTGCGGGGCGGACTCCATCACCGCGAGATCGACGATGCGGCCCGACATCGCGGCCGGGCCGATGGTCCGGAAGCGCAGACCCTCGGTGAGCGCGGCGGAGGGCGTCTGGGCCGCGAGCGGCGTCGCGAGGCGCGTCGCCAGTGGCGTTGCGGCGAATGCGAGGCCGGCGAGCGCGTGCGCGGCCGTCGTGCGGAGGCGGATCGTCATGGGCGTGGTCACGGGCGGGGCGGAAGCGAAGTGGTGCGGGCGAGATCGCGGACCATCCGGTCGTCGCCGGTGAGTTCCCAGTGGATGAGCGACGCCGGGATCATCCCCGCGCCGTTCACCTCGTCGAAGAAGCGCTGCATGGTGAAGGCGGGTCCGAGTTGGCGCGCGCGCTGCGCCATCGCCTCCTCCATGAGTCGGCCCCCGGTCACGTACGCCGCCCCGTAGCCGGGCTGGCGCAGGTAGAGGTGCTGCTCGAAGCCGAGCAGCGGGTCGCGACGCATCCAGCCGCGCGGCGTCCATGCCACATGGAAGTCGGCCGCCTCGGCCATGGTGTACTCGTTGCTGTGCGCGTACAGGTTGCCCAGCCCGCGCGCGGCGCGCGCGGCGAGCATGATCCAGACGATCTCGCGCGAGCGCGGACTGTCGTCGTAGAGCCCGGCGTGCATCATCCATTCTTCCATCACCGTCGCCATCCCCTCGGCGCGGCTCATCCAGACGTTGTACAGCAGCGGCGCCCGGCGGATGGGGCTCGCATGCGGCGCGACGCGGATCCGCATGTTGTCCCACCAGTGCCAGAGATGGCTCCAGAGCGGGAGCGGGTCGCGGTGGTTCCCCTGCGAGAAGAAGTTGCGTGTGGGCTCGGGAGAGAAGCCCGGCATCCGTTCCCGCAGCGCGCGCTCGAACCAGGGCTCGGCGGTGGTGAACTTCTTGTCGGAGACGAATCGCAGCAGCTTCGCGATCGCGCGCTCCTGCAGCGCCGCATACGCCTCGGGGGTGTCGGCGACAGGCATCGGCGGGAGCGCGGCATTCCGCGTCTCCTCGAGCGCCAGCGACGCGTGCGAGCGCATGAGCTCTCGCCGCGTGATCGTGACCTCGTCCTCCCACGAGAGCGGCATGAGGAGCACGTGGCGCAGGTACCAGGTGTACTGCTCCTTGCCGATCCCCGAGGGCCCGGTGCGCTTGGGCGTCTCGTCGCGGAGCCACTGCGCGAAGTCGAGCGTGGCGCGGTGCGCGGCCTCGACGGCGCGCGTGAGGTCGGCCGAGGTGCCCGCGACCTTGGTGCGCAGCTGTTCGAGCGTCTCGGCCTGGTCCTCGAAGGCGCGGACGCCGCCCACCCAGAGGTCCCGTGCGTTGGAGGCCGCGAGGTTGACGCGCGCCTGACGCAGGAGCGGTGACACCGTGCGCAGCTCGGCCGCGAGCCTCGCGGCCTCGTCGGCCGTGAGCGCTCGTGGCGAGTCGAGCACCGTGCGCGGCCAGATCGGGTACTTCCAGAGCCGGACCGCGCCGTGGATGGTCGGGCCCTCTTCGGATGGCGTGTCGCTCTCATCGGGACGCACCGAGGCGTAGTAGGCCGGGTCGCGCGCGAACGGCTGCAGCACGGTGAGGTGGTACTGCATGCCGTTCATCTCGGCGCGCACCAAGTGCCAGTCCACTTGCTCCGGGATGGACCAGCCCGTGGTGTCGAGCGCGGCGAGGCGCGCCTGATGGTCCTTGAGGCCCGCGAGCCGGCGCGCGTTGGTCGCCGTCGAGTAATCGGGCGCGCCGTCCACCCGAGGGGGCTCCTCGAAGGCGCGCCACGCGTTGAACAGCGTCACGAGCTGCGGATAGCCCGGGCTCGCGCCGCGAGCGGCAGGCTGCGCGGCCAGCGGCGAGGCGAGAGCAGCGGCCAGCGGCGCGACAAGGACCATGGCGCGCGAGGAGGCGCGCACGCGCGCGAACGAGGCGCGGAAGCGGAGGCGTCGATTCATGTCGTCGAACTTACGCCCTCCTCCGCCCGGCTACCACCGCGCCAGCTGGGGTCGACCCACCCCGAGCCAGCCGCTGGTCCGGCGCTCGCATCCGGCGATGGTTCCGGTGACGGCTCCGGTGACGTGCGGCGTTACCTGCCTCAGACGCACTCGTTGCACGAGGAACGTGACGTCCGCGACGGCGTGAGGGGAGACTTGCGCGATGCGATCCCTCCTGCGCCTCGTCCTGCTCGCCATCCCCCTGGCGACCTCCATCTCCGCCGTCCGCGCGCCGCGACCGACCGTGCTGGTCGGTGCGCCGGGGACCATGACGCGCATCGACACCGACGTGCGATGGCCGTCGGGCACCGTGATCCGTCTCGCGGGCCCGATCGAGGTGGTGCGTGAAGGCGTGCTGCGCATCGAGGAGGGAACGCGCGTGGAGGCCGCCCTCGGCGCCTTCATCGTCGTGACGCGCGAGGGGACCATCGAAGCGAACGGGTCGCTGCTCCGGCCGATCGAGCTCACCTGCAAGGAGGCCCTGAGGTATCCCGGCTGCTGGGGCGGGCTGATCATCCAGGGGAACGCGCGGATCAACTTCGGCACCATGACGAGCCTTGCCGGAGAGCGCGGCGGGGCCGGCGGCTGCCGCGAGGCGCTCGATCCGGTGGCACCGGCGCAGGGGTTCGGAGGCTGCAACGACGCGGATTCGAGCGGATTCCTCCGCTTCGTGCGCATCGAACACGCCGAGCGCGGTCTCCAGCTGCAGGGCGTCGGCAGCGCGACCGCGATCCATCACGTGCAGGCCAATCGCAGCCGCTTCGAAGGACTGCTGGTCGTCGGCGGCGATGCGCGCGTACGCGAGCTCTTCCTCACCGCCAACGGCACCGGATTGCGCTGGACCGGGGGCTGGCGCGGCGAAGCGCAGGCGGTCGTCATCCAGCAGGACGTGACGGACTTCCGCGCCGCGCTCGTCGGCCAGAACGCCTTCACCGTCGCCGGCGATCCCGACGTCAGCCCGCGATCCGCGCCGACGCTCTACAACCTCACGATCCTCGCGCAGTCCGTGCCGTCCAATCCCTCGCACGGGACGGCCCGTGCCGTCACGCTCGAGCGCGGCACGGCGGGCACGATTCGCAACGCCTTCCTCTACGCGCCGCATCTCGCGCTCGACATCGAAGGCAGTGCGACCTGCCTGCAGCTCAACACCGGCGCCCTCTCGCTCGCGCATGTGGTCACCGCGGGCGCGAGCGCCCTGGCGCTCGGGGCCACGCCGGCCGCCTGCACGCTCAGCGAGGCGGCGGTGCTGGCGGACGCGAGCGCGTCGAACGTCGTGCTCCCCTCCGTGAACGGCCAGCTCAAGAGCCTGAACGACCTGCTCCTGCCGGACCTGCGTCCCGTGTCCAACTCGACGCTCGCGCTGGCCGCCGCGGCCACACCGCCGGCTGGCGGGATCCTCACCGGCCCGGCGTTCGTCGGCGCCGTCCCAGCGTCGGCGGCCCCGGCGTCGATCCCCTGGTTCTCCGGGTGGACGAATCCCGCCCCGCAGCCCGCACCGATCCCGGCGGGCACCGTGACAGGGTTCGTCCGATCGCCGTTCCGCGGGTATCTCCCGGGCGTCACCGTGCGCGAGGCATCGAGCGGGCAGAGCGTCTCGACCAACGCGAATGCGACCTACACGCTCTCGGTGCCGGCCGGCACCGTCTTCCTCGAGGTCGACGCACTGCCGGCCGAGTGCACCGCGCCGCTGCCGCGCGCGGCGATCGTCCTTCCGGGGTCGACGACGAACGTGGAGTTGCTCGTCGATTGCTGGCCCTTCGCCGCGGCGACACGCCTCGCGCCGGGACACGACTTCATGTGCGGCATCGCCGAGCAGGGCCCGCGCTGCTGGGGGGCGAACGGCCGTGGGCAGCTCGGCATAGGCACCACGACCGACTCCTTGCTGCCGGTGATCGTCCCGGGCGGCTTCACGAGCATCACCGCGGGCGCGGCGCATGCATGCGGACGCACCTCGGCCGCCGACGTCCGCTGCTGGGGCGCGGGGGACCAGGGGCAGGTGGGCGACGGTGCCGCGATCGATCGGCTCACGCCGGTGCCGGTCTCGGGGGGTCACTCGTTCCTCGCGGTGTCCGCTGGCGACCAGCACACGTGCGGCGTGAAGGCCGATGGCAGCATCTGGTGCTGGGGCGCGAACGCGAGCGGGCAGCTCGGCACGGGCACGACCTCGCCCGCCAGCACACCGGTGCAGGTCAACTCGAGCGTGCTGTTCGCATCGGTCGACGCGGGAGCACAGCATACCTGCGCGCTCGACCGGGCCGGCGCCGCCTACTGCTGGGGGAATGGCGTCGGGGGCGAGATCGGGGACGGGGCGACGATGATGCGGCTCACGCCGGTCGCCGTCGCGACGGTGGAGCGCTTCGCCGCACTCGCCGTCGGTGCCTCGCACGCCTGCGGCACCACCACCGACGGCACGGTGCGGTGCTGGGGCAGCAACGTCAACGGCGCGCTCGGCGACGGGACCAACGCGCCGCGCACGACGCCGACCACCGTGAACTTCGCGGCGCCGCTCGCGTTCGTCGCCGCCGGCGGCAG
>LNFM01012403.1_pt1 | contig 11211 bp, 7 predicted proteins | sample 596031 | NCBI WGS metagenome assembly LNFM01 (sample SAMN04254537, study PRJNA301005) | activated carbon metagenome | isolation source: dual media filters at the Ann Arbor, Michigan drinking water treatment plant | place: USA: Ann Arbor | reverse complement strand
CGCATCGACGGCGACGCGCTCACCGGCGCCGAGGGATCGCGCCGCTTCGCCGCCCAACACCGTCATCACCCCGGACTCGACGCGCACCGCACCGGCCCGCACCTCGATCGCACGATCGACCACGCGCAGCTCGGTGCCGTCGTCGAAGCACGCCCGCGCGCCCTCGAGGACGACGCACGCATCGGCCGTGGCGCGGACCCACTCGCCGCCGGGGATCGCGTCGCCCGTGGCGAGGGTGGACCCAGCGAGCACGAGGCCGCCGCGGCTCACCTGCGCCCCCGCGATCACGGCGTCCTGCCGCGGCTCGGCGCGCGGACGCAGCGACACCACCAGGGCGATCGTGGCCGCGACCGCGAGCCCGATCGCCGCGACGCCGACGACCCGCGAGCGTCCGGTGCGGACCTGCGTCGCGCGGAAGCGCTGGAGCACCTCCTCGGCGCGCGCACGATCGTCGGCCCGCACCGCGTCGGGCTCGGCGAGCTCCCCGAGCTCGGCGTACAGCGCGAGCTCGTCGGCGTGCGCCGGATCGTCCGCGTGTGCCCGCAGGAACGCGAGGTCGTCGGCGCCGAGCGGCTCGCCGATCGCCGCCTCGTCGGCGAGCTCGCACCACCGCTCGTGCGCGTCGCTCATCGCACCGCCCCCTTGCGCAGGCCGTGCGCGAGCTCGTCGACCGCGTCGTCGCGGCGCACGAGCTTGCGCAGCGCCCGACGCCCGCACAGCAGGCGCGACTTGATCGTGCCGAGCGCCGCGCCCGTGAGCTCCGCGATCTCCTCGACCGAGTAGCCGAGCGCGTGACGGAGCACCACCGCGTCGCGCTGCCGCGCCGGGAGCCGATCGAGGTACTCGCGGACCGACCCCGGCGCGTCGATCGACGCGTGGCTGGCCGGCGCGACGAGCTCCTCGACGTCCGCGTCCTCGGTGACGCCGCGGGCGTGGCGACGGTTCTGCTCGGCGAGGCGCAGGCACGCGTTGGCGGCGACCTTGCGCGCCCAGTGGTGGAGCGCCGCGTCGCCGCGCCAGCTCGCGAGGCCCTCGAGCACGCGGATGAGGGCGATCTGCACCGCGTCGTCGGCATCGGCCCCGCGCCCGAGCAGCGCATGGGCCACCGCGCGCAGGTGCGGCAGAAGGCGCTCGACGAGCTCGCGCTGCGCATCCTGTTCGCCGCGTCGCGCCCGCTCGACCAGGGTGAGCTCGGCGGGGCGATCGAGGGCGACCCGCTCGGGCTGCGGCGGGGCCATGTGCGCCCGAGTATACCCAGGCGGCTCCGCCAGGCGGATCCCGGGCCACAGCGGCGGGCAGGCGGCGGTCACGATCGGCTTCGATACGCGGCCGGGCGCGGACGGCCGAGAGTTTGTTTTTCGGCGGGCAGGATCGGGCTCAGAACCCGACCGACAGCCCCGCCCGCGCGCGGGGCCGCACCCGCCACGGGGCCAGGGCGACCCGCTTGGCGTCGCCCTCGCACGCGGTCGCACCGGCCCCGCAGCGCACGAAGTCGAAGCCGCCGAGCCCGACGTCCGCGCCCGCGCCGAGATCGATCGTGACCCGTGGCCATGGGTCGCGCGCCGGCGACCACGTCGAGATGCGCAGCAGCAGCTCGGTCGCGAGCTTCGCCGCGGGCTCGAGGCCGCGGTCCCCACCGGCGCGCCAGCGCAGCAGATCGACCGCCGGCAGCAGCCGCCCCTCGAGGCGGATCCGCCGACCGAGCGCACCGCCGATCCCCGCCGCGATCGCAAGCTCGTGGCGCGCGATCGACAGCGACTCGGAGCGGACCTCGCCGACGACGCCCGCGTAGGAGAGGCCGAGCCGCGCGGCGACGCGGCGGCGCGACGGCACCGCGTACGAGACCTCGAGCTGACCACCGCTCTGCCACGGCATCGCATCGCCGAGGCCGAGCCCGAGGTACGAGGCCGACAACCACAGCCCCACGCCCGCGCGCGACGTCGTGGTCGAGGGCGCGGGCGCACGGGGCACGATCGGCGCCGGTGCCTCCACCGGCGGCGGCGCGGGCTCGATCGTCGCGGGATCGACCGCCTCCATCGCGACGTCGGCCCCCTTCGCCAGGGCCAGCGTGCCCGAGCGGACGATGAGCCACATCGCCTCGACCGCGGCCTCGACCGATTGCGCCGCCTCGGGCACGCGCCGGCGCAGCAGCTGGCCGCGCGCGGGCACGTACAGATACACGTGGTACTCGCCGGCCTGCCGCACATCGAGCCAGAACACGCCGCGGGCATCGTGCGCGACCGCGGCCTCGCGCGACGCAGCGACGCGGCGCGCGAGCAGATCGGCGTGCTGGGCATCCACCTCGAAGCCGACCTCGATCAGCGTGCCGCCGCCCTCGGGCAGGTTCGATCGCACCGACGCGAGGACGTCGTCGATGCGCCGATCCGGGATCGAAGGCACCAGCACGACCACGCGTGTGGACTCGATCCCCGGGACCTCCGCGTCGACGGGCGGTGTCACGGCCGGGGCTCCGGCCAGCACACACGCGACGAGCAGCGGCCACAAGGCAGGGGCAGCCTACCGCGACGCTTCGTCGGGGTCACGCCCCGCCGCGATCGTGGCCGGGGCCACGCCCGTGCCGCGCCGCAGTCCAACCGATGCGGCGCGGATCTTTTTCTCGGCCGAACGCCCGGGCCCGCGGGTCCTCTCCCACCGTGAACGTCGGCTCGGGATCGAAGGTCGCGATCGTGGTGCCGATCGTCGTCGCGCTCGCAGGCGCGCCGGCGTGCTACCGCGGCGCGACGGGGACGGGGGCGAGCGACCACGACGACGCGGGCGGCAGCGATGGATCCGGCCCCACCGATGGCGACAGCGGCGACGGGGCCGACACCGGTGACGGCGTCCCCGGCGAGTGTCGCCCCGCGGCCCTCGACATGCGCCGCCTGACGGAGCTGCAGTACCGCCGCTCGATCGCGGCCATCTTCGACGGTCGCGTCGATGCGAGCGGGGCGTTTCCCGCCCCGGTCGGTGAGACGCCGACCGGCTACTCCACCGAGCTCGGCGCCAAGGAGGTCAGCGAGCACGACGTCGAGCAGATCGTCTACGCAGCCGAGGACGTCGCGGTCGATGTGGCCGCAGCGCTGCCCGAGCTGCTGCCGTGCGCCGCAGACCCGGACCCCGATCGCGCCTGCGCCGAGGCGTTCCTCGGGCGCCAGGGCCGACGGATCTACCGCCGCACGCTCACCGACGACGAGCGCGAGCCGCTGCTCGACACCTGGGCCGCCGGCGTCGCGGACGGGGCCACGTTCGCCGAGGCAGTCGCGCTGGTGACCGCCGAGATGCTGCAGACGCCGCAGTTCCTCTACATCACCGAGGACGCCGCCGCGACCCCGCGGCGCCTCACCGGCGTCGAGCTCGCGAGTCGACTGTCGTTCCTGCTGTGGGACTCGACGCCCGACGACACGCTGCTCGACCTCGCGGAGTCGGGCGCCCTCGACGAGCAGGACGCGATCCTCGATCAGGCCGAGCGCCTGCTCGCGGCGCCCGAGGCCGACACCACGATCGCCCGCTTCTTCCGCGAGTGGACGTCGACCGGCCTCGTGTCGCCCGCCGACAAGTCGACGGAGCTCTTCCCCGAGTTCGACGCCGCGCTGGCCGCCTCGGTGAACGACGGCTTCGATCGCTTCGCCGTCGGCATCGTCCGCGACGGCGGCACGCTCGACGACGCGCTGCGCTCGTCCGACGCCTGGGTCGACGCGGGGCTCGCCGCGCTCTTCTCGATCCCGGCGCCACCTGCAGGCGAGTGGGCCCGGGTGACACTCGATCCGGAGCGCTACCGCGGCGTGCTCACGCAGCCGGCGCTGCTCGCCTCGCTCGCGCACAGCGATCGCACCTCGTACGTGTACCGCGGCAAGCTCGTCCGCAAGCGCCTGCTGTGCCAGACGCTGCCGCCGCCGCCGCCCGACGCGATGAGCGTGCCGCTCGATCTCCCGGACGACCCGACCGCGCGCCAGGAATCCGAGACCCGCATCGCCCGCGGCGAGTGCGGGGCGTGCCACACCGCGATGGATCCGGCCGGCCTCGCCCTCGAGAACTTCGACGCGATCGGCCGCTGGCGCGACACCGACGCGTCGGGGCGCCCGATCGATCCCTCGGGCACGCTCGTCGGCGTCGGCGAGGCAGACCTCACCTTCACCGATCACGTCGACCTCGTCGATCAGCTCGCCGCCACGCCCGAGCTCGGCACCTGCTTCGCGCGCCAGCTGTTCCGCTTCGCCCTGTCCCGCGCCGAGACCGACGCCGACGCCTGCACCATCGCCGTCCTCGAGGGCGTGCTCGAGGACGAGGGCGGCGACCTCGGTGCCGCGTTGGTCGCGATTGTCACCGCGGACGCGTTCCGCCACCGGGAGGCCCCATGACGAGGCGCATGCTGATCGATCGACGCCGATTCCTGTTCGGCACCGGCGGGGCCATGCTCGCGCTGCCGGTGCTCGAGTCGCTGCTGCCCCGCACCGCGCGGGGTGGCGTCGACGCGCCGCCCAAGCGCCTCGTCGTCGTCTGCCACCACCAGGGTCGGCTCGTCGCCAACGGCAAGCCCGAGGACTGGTGGTCCCCGCGGACGACCACGGGCCCGCTGCCGCCGGCCGGCACCGCGCCGAGTGCGATGCTCGCCGCGCTCGCGCCGATCCGCGACGAGATCGTCACGCTCGACGGCATCGACAACCTCGTGCGCCACGCCAGCGCGATGGCCGACGGCCACATCCCCGCGCTCGTCAGCTCCCTGACGTGCCAGCCCCAGGCGGGGGAGGAGTGGCGCTCGATCGGCCCGTCGATCGACTACGTCGCCGGCCTGCGGCTGCGCGCGAGCGCGGCGATGCGCCCGTCGCTGGTGCTCCCGGCCAGCGCGACGCCCTACAACGACTACGGCTACTCGCCGACGCAGTGGCAGGGCCCCGACGGCACCGAGGGCGCGACGGTCAGCGGCAACCCGGCCATCGCGGTCGGCGACATCTTCGGCCCGCCGGTCGCCGATCCCACGCCGACACCCCAGCCGCCGACGCTGCGCGAGCGACTCGCCGCGCGGCGCGTCGATCTGCTCTCGGGCGTCAGCGATCAGCTCGCGTCGCTGCGCCAGCGCGTGAGCGCGAAGGATCGCGAGCGGCTCGATCGGCACGCCGCGTTCATCGCCAGCACCCAGGCGCTGCTGCAGGGCGGCGGGCCGTCGCAGCCGACCACGACCTGCACGCGCCCCGACGAGGCCGCGATGCCCCACGTCGTGCCCGCCGACTGGGACGAGTGGCAGCAGACCGGCAACCTGCCCGAGTGGAGCCGCGGTCGCAGCGACGATCTCACCTGGCCGCACCAGCTCGAGAACCTGGTCCAGGCGCTGGCGTGTGACGTCGTGCGCGTCGCGGGCCTCGGCTTCCACCCCGATCCGGCGTGGAGCTCGGAATTCGGCGCGGGCGCCTCGCCGTTCGAGGGCGACGGCGCCCTGCACAACCTCGTGCACGGGCTGCAGGCCACGGCGAACAACCCGAGCGGCGCCGATGAGATCGCGACCGGCTTCCAGAGCTACGGCCGCAAGTTCACCCAGCTCGTCCAGCGCCTCGCCGAGATCGAGGACATCGACGGTTCGCGCCTGCTCGACAACACGCTGGTCGTGTGGGTGAGCGAGATGGGCTACGGCTCCGATCACTTCGCGTGGAACATCCCCGTCGTGATGGCGGGCATGCCGAGCGCCTTCCCGCAGGGCCAGGGCCGACACGTCGTGCACGACCGGCGCACGATGGGCGATCTGTGGGCCCACGTGCTGCGCATGCTCGGCGGCGACGACCAGGAGTTCGGCGCGACGGGCACGCTCGGCGCCCTCGCGGACGCGCACGGGGTCGCAGACCTGTCGCTGGGCGCGGGCTACACCGGCCTCGGGCCGAGCACGCCGCTGCACGCGGGCCCGCTCGATCTCTGAAGGCGCGGCTCAGTCCCACGGCCGGCTCAGCCGGAACGCGGTGTTGATCAGCCCGACGTGGGAGTACGTCTGCGGGAAGTTCCCGGCCTGCTGGCCGCTGCCGACGAGGATGTCCTCGGCGTAGAGCCCCAGGCCGTTGTGCAGCGAGAGCAGGTGCTCGAACAGCGCACGCGCCTCGTCGACGCGCCCGACCATGTGCAGCGCTTCGGCGAGCCAGAACGAGACCACCGTGAACGCGGCGTGGGTCTCGCCGAAGTCGTCGGGCACGTCGTAGCGCCGCAGGAGGTGCTCGCCCAGTCGCAGGCGCTGGGCGATCGCGTCGACGTGGGAGCGCGCGCGGGGATCGTCGCCGCGCAGCAAGCCGAAGTGGAGCGCGAGCAGCATCGACGCGTCCAGGTTCTGCGCCCCAGCGGACTGGGCGTATGCGCCCGCCTGTGCGCTCCAGCACCGCTCGTCGAGCAGCCGCCGCGCCGCGTTCGCGACCGCCTCGCCGCGTGCGACGAGGTCGGACTGGCCGAGCTCGAGGCCGATCTCGGCGGCGCGCCGGGCCCCGGCCCAGTGGGTGAGCAGCGTGAACGCATGCAGGTGCTTGGCGCCGCGCAGCTCCCACGGCCCGGCGTCGGGCTCGTCGAGGGTGACCTCGATCCGACCGAGCAGGCGGCGCACCAGATCGAGCGTGCCGTCGAGCTCCGGATCGCCGCGCAGGCGCACGTCGAGCAGTGCGCGGCTGATCGCGAGGACCATCTCGCCATAGACGTCGTTCTGCACGTGGTGGTGGGCCTGGTTGCCGACCCGCACGGGGCCATCGCCGCGGTAGCCGGCGAGCGAGTCCAGGATGCGCTCCTCCATGTCCCCGTCGCCGGCGATCGTGTACACCGGCCGCAGCACCGCGCCGTGACTGGCGCTCAGGTTGCGCAGGTACATGATGAAGCGCTCCATCTCCTCGTGGTGCCCGATCTGCTCGAGCGCATCGAGGGTGAAGTACGCGTCGCGCAGCCAGCAATAGCGGTAGTCCCAGGTGCGTCCGGAGCCCGGATACTCCGGCAGGCTCGTCGTCGTCGCGGCCAACAGCGCGCCGGTGTCCTCGTATTGGTGGAGCTTGAGCGCGAGCGCCGAGCGGATCACCTCGCGCTGGTAGTCCCGCGGGATGCGCGTGTGCTTCACCCAGCCACGCCAGTAGTCGATCGTCCGCTGCAGGAATCGCTCGGCGGTCTCCTCGAGGTGGTCCTCGAGGGGCTGACCCCACGTGAGCACGAAGTGATGATCGCGCGACAACACGAACGGCTGGCCCTCGGCCACGTGGAGCAGCGGCGCGTTGGTGGTCAGGCGCAGTGGATCCGGCAGCCCGTGGTAGGCCAGATGGTTGCTGGCGATGCTCGCCGAGGCGCTGCGGGCCCCGTAGTCGTAGGTCGGGGTGCAGCGGACGCGGACGAGCGGCGCCCCCTCGAGGCGCCGGACCACCCGCACGATCATCGTCGGCCGGTAGTAGCGGCCCCACTGCTCGAAGCGCGGCGCGAAATCGAAGACATCGAACGCGCCGTCCTCCGCGACGAAGCGCGTGCGCAGCACGTTGGTGGACTCGACATACTGCTGGGCGACCGAGCGCATGCGCACGGCTTCGATCGCGTAGGCGCCGCCGCGGTGCTCGTCGAGCAGAGATCCGAAGACGAAGCTCGAGTCGGGTCGCGGCCAGCACAACCACTCGATCTTCCCGTCGCGAACGAGTGCATTGGTCGCACAGTTACCGATGATCGCCAGACCGTTTGCCATGGGGAGAGCCGGGAGGATACACTGTGCGAGTGAAACGTTCGCCCTCGAGGAGCGATGGATGGAGGGCGTGATCGATCGACCGCTCGTGGTCGTCAGCAATCGCCTGCCGACCGCCATCACCGTCGACGACGACGGATCGATCACGCTGCGCGACACCGTCGGTGGCCTGGCGACTGCGTTGTCCGGCGCACGCGAACGGCTGCGCTTCACGTGGGTCGGGTGGCCCGGGCCGCTCGACGCGCCGGGGGCCGAGGCCGCGCTGCGCGACGCCGGCTACGAGCCCGTGCACGTGCCCGCCCACCTCGAGGACCCGTACTACAACGGCATGTGCAACGCGGTGATCTGGCCGCTGTTCCACTACTTCCTCGGCCGCGTGGCCTCGAACACCGCGTACTTCCCGGCCTACGCCGAGGTCAACGCCGCGTTCGCCCAGGCGGTCGCCAAGGCCGCGCCTCCGGGCGCGCACGTGTGGATCCACGACTATCACCTGATGCTCCTGCCCGCGCTGCTGCGGGCGCTGCGGCCCGACGTCCGCATCAGCTTCTTCCTGCACGTGCCGTTCCCGTCGTCGGAGGTCTATCGGATCCTCCCGGCGCGCACCGAGCTGCTGCGGGGCCTGCTCGGCGCGGACTACATCGGCTTCCACACCGGCGATTACACCCGGCACTTCCGCTCGTCGTGCCTCCGCGTCCTCGGGCTCGAGTCCGGCTTCGACTTCGTCTCGTACGAGGGGCGCCGCGTCGGCCTGGGTGTGCACCCGATCGGCGCCGACGTGCAACGCCTGCGGAACGCGCTGCGATCGCCGACCTGCGTGACGCGCTTGGCCGAGCTCCGCACGCACTGGCGCGGCCGCAGGGTCCTGCTCGGCGTCGAGCGGCTCGACTACAGCAAGGCGATCCCGCTCAAGCTCGCGGCCTACGAGGAGTTCCTCCGCCGCGATCCCCAGCGCGCCGTCGACAACGTGCTCGTCCAGGTCGTGGTCCCGTCGCGCCTCGACACCGACGAGTACCGCGACCTGAAGAACGAGATCGAGCTGATGGTCGGCCGCATCAACGGCTCGTACGGCGTCCCAGGATCGACGCCGATCGAGTACCTCCACCGCGGGTTCGACATCGACGAGCTCGCGGCGCTGTACCGGGTCGCCGACGTCGGCGTGGTGATCCCCGCGCGCGACGGGATGAACCTCGTCGCCCACGAGTACGTGCTGTGCCAGAGCGAGGCGCTCGACGACAACTCACCGCCGGGAACGCTGGTGCTGAGCGAGTTCGCCGGCGCCTCGCACAGCCTCTCGCACGTGCTGCTCGCCAACCCGTGGGACACCACCGGCGTCGCCGACACCCTCGAGGCCGCGCTCGCGATGGACGTGGGCGAACGCCGCGAACGGATGGCCCGCATGCGCGAGCGCGTGGTCGATCGCGACTGCCAGCGCTGGGCCGATCGATTCCTCGCCGCGGCCGCGGACGTCGCCGCACGCAGTCGGCTCCACGTGGGCACCGTGCGGATCGGCGCCGAGCAGTGGCGCGAGCTGGCGACGAGCGCCCGCGCGGCCCGTCGACGCGTGCTGCTGCTCGACTACGACGGCACGCTGCGCGAGCTCACCCAGCGCCCCCGCGACGCCCGGCCGACGCCCGAGCTGCGCGACCTGCTGCGGCAGCTCGCGGCGATCCCCGACACCGAGGTCCACGTGATCAGCGGCCGCGATCGCGACACGCTCGGCGCGTGGCTCGGCGAGCTGCCCCTGTCGCTGTGCGCCGAGCACGGCCTGGCGTGGCGCGGCCCGGGCGACGCCCGCTGGACCGCGCGCGACGATCTCGACATGCGCTGGCTGCCACGCGCCGAGGAGATCCTCCGCGCGGTCGAGCTCGAGGTCGACGACAGCGAGCTCGAGCTCAAGCCGCGGGGACTCGCATGGCACTACCGCCGCGTCGACCCCGACTACGGCGAGTGGCGGGCGCGCGAGCTCCTGCTCCACCTCGCCGAGCAGCTCGCGTCCGAGCCGGTCGAGGTGCTCTCGGGGCGCAAGGTGGTCGAGCTGCGCCCGGCCGGGGTGAGCAAGGGCAACTACGTGCGCACCCTCGATCTCGACGACGCCTTCGTGCTGGCGATCGGCGACGACCGCACCGACTTCGACACCTACGCGGCGCTGGGCGAGCGCGCGGTGACGGTACACGTCGGCGAGACCGGCGAGCGCAACCGCTTCTGGGTCGACTCGCCCCGCGAGGTCCGCGACCTGCTCCGCGAGCTGCTACGCGCGTGAGCTCAGGCGAACGTCGAGCTCGTCACTGTCCCATGCGAGTGAGCCCCGTCGTCGCAAGCGCGGGGGGTCGGCACGTTCGAGGACCCACGCCGGCTCCTGCGCGCCGTGGTACCGTCGACGCATGCTCGCCGCTCGCCGCTTCGATCTCGCCCGTGTGCTGCCCGTCCTCGCGCTGCTCGGCGGCGTGCTGCTCGTCGGTCACGCACGGGCGGACATCATCTCGGACAACCAAGCGGTGTGTGGGGGCAAGGCCGCCGGCGACGCCTGCGAGCTCGACGGCAAGCCCGGCAAGTGTGTGAAGTCGACCTGCTCGCGCAACGACTACAGCGGCGGCACCCCGCCCAAGCAGGTGAGCAGCGAGTGCCTCTTGTGCGAGCCGGGATCCGCCGCACCGCCGCCACCCGCGGCCGACACCCCCGCCAAGACCGACACCCCCGCCAAGACCGACGCCCCCGCCAAGACCGACGCCCCCGCGAAGGCCGACGCCCCCGCGAAGGGCGGCTGCTCCTCCGCGGCGGGCGAGCCGGGCGCGTGGCTGCTCGGCTCGGTCGTCCTCGGGATCGGGCTGGTCGGCCTCGGCCGGCGCCGCCCCGCGTCCCGCTGACGGCTTCTGCACGAATGCAGGTCGCCGCGGGGACGTTCGCCTGCGAGAATGCAGGAAGTGATCGACTGGGACGACGTCCGCTTCTTCCTGGCGATCCATCGCCACGGCACGCTCGCGGGCGCAGCCAGTGCGCTCGGGCTCGACGCGACCACGGTCGGTCGCCGGCTCGCGCGGCTCGAGCAGACCGTCGACGCGCGACTGTTCGATCGCACCGCGCGCGGCTACGTCGCGACCGCGGCCGGCACACGCATCCTCCCACGCGCCGAGAAGATCGAGCGCGAGGTGCTCGCGGCGATGCGCGACGTCGAGGGCGAGGACCAGCGGCTCGCCGGCCACGTGCGCCTCGCCGCCACCGAGATGCTGTCGACGCGCTTCATCGCGCCGCACCTGCACCACTTCCACCGCAAGTACCCCGAGATCCGACTCGAGCTGGCGTGCACCAACCGCGAGGTCGATCTCGGGCGTCGCGAGGCCGACGTCGCGCTGCGCCTCGCGCGACCGCACCAGGACGATCTGGTGGTCAAGCGGCTTTTCGTCATCGACCTCGCGCTCTACGCCGCGCACGACTACCTGGCGACGATGGGCACGCCGAACGCCGGGGCCCAGGGCGGCTTCGCGGGCCACCGCTTCGTCGGGTTCGCCGACACGCGGGCGTTCCGCCGCGAGAACGAGTGG
>LNFM01012402.1_pt1 | contig 11211 bp, 9 predicted proteins | sample 596031 | NCBI WGS metagenome assembly LNFM01 (sample SAMN04254537, study PRJNA301005) | activated carbon metagenome | isolation source: dual media filters at the Ann Arbor, Michigan drinking water treatment plant | place: USA: Ann Arbor | reverse complement strand
CCCGCATCGGACCGAGCGACCGGGTGAAGTCCACGATGTGTTCAGGCTGCAGTGCCTGCCCGGGGAACACCAGGACGGAATGCTCGGCCAACGCCCGGATGATCGCTGCAGTGTCGTCTGGCGGAAGCGCCCGAGAGAGGTCGACGCCTGTCACCTCGGCGCCGAACGGAGCTTCGAGTCGATGTATCTTCATGGCATCCCCATTGAAGGACCTGCTTGGGCGGACCGTCTTTCCGGACGCCTACTCTAGACCGTGGAGTTCCCGGTGGGAAGGCATCCTTGCTGGCGACGCGCACTGCGTGTGTGCTACGTTCAGGCCTGCAGCCGCACGTGACGCTCCATACCGCAGTTCGAACACGCGACGTTCATGGCACCCGACCCTTCGATCTCCAGCCTCCACGCCCGCCTGACTGCCGGTACGTTGCGCGTCCCGTCGCTCGTTGCCGACTCCCTCGCCGCCATCGCCCGCCTGAACCCGACCTACCGGGCGTTCTCCCACCTGGCCGACGACGCGATGGCGCAGGCCGAGGTGCTGCAGGCGGAGCTCGATGCCGGCCACGTGCGCGGCCCGTTGCACGGCCTTGCGGTCGGCGTGAAGGGCAGCATCCCGGTCGCCGGGTTGCCGTGGACCGAGGGCACGAACATCTTCCGCACGCGCGTTGCGCGGCGCGATGCAGGCATCGTGCAGCGGGTGCGCGACGCCGGTGGCATCGTTCTGGGGACGACCACGCTGTCAGAGCTCGCGATGTATGGCGTCACCAATGCGTTCGAGCCGATGGGCCTGAACCCCTGGGACGTGACGCGCACCGCAGGCGGGTCGTCGACCGGAGGCGGGGTTTCCTCTGCGCTGGGCATCACCCAGGTGGACATCGGTACCGACAGCGGGGGTTCGATCCGCAACCCGGCCTGCCACTGTGGCGTGGTCGGCTTCATGCCGCGCATCGGCGGGCTTTCCGCGGAGGGCAAGGCGAACCATGCGCCGAGCCTGTCCACCATCGGGCTGATCGGACGCAGCGTCGTGGATGTCGAGACAGCCTGGGACGTGTTGTCCGACGTTCCCGGTGCACGCATCGAGGCACCACGCCGCCGGCTGCTGGTCCTGCGCGAGCTGGTCGACACGATGTGCGACGACGAGACGCTCGCGCTGTTCGCGGCGGCCTGCGCGCGGCTGGAAGAAGCCGGCTTCGAGCTGGTCGATGGCGAGGTGCCGGGCTGGATGGCAGGCGAGCATGCGGCCGGGATCGTGTCGCTGTTCGAATGCGGGCAGGCACTGGCCCGGATGGACATCGCGCTCGCGAGCGACGGCATCCGGCAGCGGGCGGCGAACGCGGCGAAGCTGGATGCAGCCACGGTCGACGCCGCGCGCGCCACCTGTGCCGCGCTGCGCCGTTCGCTGCCTGCAGCGCTTCGGGCCGCTGGCGCCGGCGCAGTCTTCACGCCGACCTGGCCGTTCGCCGCACCGGGACTCGATGCGCAGTCGTTGCTGGTCCGCGGCCGCACAGTGCCGATCGATCCGCACCGCAACTGCTTCGTGCGCGCGGGCAACGCGATCGACGCCTGCGCCTTGTCGCTGCCGATGGGGCTCTATCCTGGTGCACGCGTGCCCGCTGGCGTGCACCTGACTGCACCCGGTGGCGACGAACGCACGCTGCTGGCGCTGGCACGGGTGGCCGAGGGCTGCCTGCCTGCGCTGCCACCGCCACCGGTCGTGTGATCACGAATTCCGGCGTTGCCGGTGGCGCAACGGCACGGATTTTGCAAGACTCGGGGAAAGTCCAATCCATCGAGGGAGCAGCATTCGTGATCAAGATTTCCGCTGCAGCCGCCAGGGTGCTCGTCCTGTCTGCTGTGCTCGCACCCGTCGCCGTCCAGGCAGCACAGCCCGCATCCCAGTATCCGAATCGCCCCATCCGGATCGTCGTTCCCTATTCCGGCGGTTCGTCCGACGTCGCTGCCCGCCTGCTCGCCGTCCGCCTGTCCGACACGCTCAAGCAGCCGGTGCTGGTCGACAATCGGCCGGGTGCAGACGGCCGGATCGGCACGCAGTACGTGGCCAACGCCAACCCTGACGGCCACACGCTGCTGTCGATCCTCACGACGCATGCGATCTCCGGCGCGCTGATGAAGCTGCCCTACGATCCGATCAAGGACTTCGCGCCGGTGGCCGCGATGTCGGTGGCGGAGCTGGGCATGGGCGTCCATCCGTCGGTGCCGGCCTCGAACCTGAAGGAGTTCATCGCCTGGGGCAAGTCGCTGCCGCAGCCGCTGACCTATGCGACCACCCAGATCGGCGGCAACCAGCACCTGGCCGGTGAACTGTTCACGCTGATCACCGGCGTGAAGATGACGCCCGTCCCCTACAAGGGCGGCGGCGATGCGATGGCCGCACTGCTGGGTGGCCATGTGAACATGTACTTCGGTTCCATGGCCTCGATGAACCCGGTGTTCAAGTCGGGCAAGGTGAAGCCGGTCGCGGTCACCGGCACGGCGCGCGACCCGGAGTTCCCGAACATGCAGACCTTCGCCGAAGGCGGCATCCCCGGCCTGGACATCCGCCTGTGGTACGGCATGCTGATGCCTGCCGCCGCCCCCCGTGACGCGATCGACCGCATCTCGAAGCTGGTCGTCGACAACGTGGCGATGCCCGATTTCCGCGCAGCACTGGCCAAGCAGGGCATGAACCCGATGCCGATGGATTCGGCCCAGTTCGGCAAGTTCCTGCGCGCCGAGAGCACCCGCTATGCAGACATCGTGAAGCGGGCGAACATCAGGATCGAACAGTAACCGGTCAGTCGAGCGCGACGGTGCGGCCCAGGCCGCGCCGCTCGCCTTCACGCAATGCATGGGCCGCGAACGCGACATCGCCGATCGCCATGCCCTGTATCAGCGCCATGATCCTGTCCGAGGGCGACTGCCGGCCCGGTTTCGCACCCGACAGCACCTGGCAGGCAAGCGCGTCGACGCGTGCCTGGAAGGCCTCGCGGGTGAGGTGTCCCTGCTCGATCCAGGCGCCGCCATCTCCCATCTCGGCGGCGAAGTCGATGTCGTCGACGATGAAGCGATCGGCCTCGGCCAGCACCGGATAGTCGACCTCGTTGTAGCTGCCCATCGAGCAGACCACCGCACCCGGCTTCAGCGTACCGCCGAACACCAGCGGTGACGGCGACTCGGTCAGCGTGACCACCAGGTCTGCGCCGTCGACTGCCTTGCGGCCATCAGGTTCGGCGCGCATCGGTACCTTGACCTTGCCCGCCTGCGTGGCAATGAACGCGTCCATGTTCTTCATCTGGCGCGAGGTGACCCGAAGTTCCTTCACGTCGAGCGCCTGCGCCAGCATCGGCACGATCTCGCTGGCGATGCCGCCGGTGCCGAACAGTGCGACGACCACCGGACCGGGGTTCACCAGCGCCTGCGCCGACACCGCGCCGAACGCGGCGGTGCGCAGCCGGCTCAGCCAGTGCTCGGACACCAGGCCGGAGATCTGGAAGCCGGCGTGGTCGTACACCGCGCAGTAGTTGGTGTTCATCGCGGTGGGGCCGGGATGCGACAGCAGCCGGATGCCCGACGCCTTCAGGTGCCCGACCGCGGCGGCCTTGAACTTGAACTTCGGGCCGCCGACCGGCCGTGCGTCCAGTGCCATCGCGGAGGGCGAGGACAGCAGGCTGTGGCCGGCGGCCTGGTCGATCAGGGTGCGGCGCGCGAGGTCGAGGGCGATGCTCGTGTCGAGCACCGAACGCACGTCTGCTTCGGCAAGGATGCGCAACTGGCCCATGGTCAGGACGCCTTGCGCACGATGCACGCGCACAGCCCGCCGCCGGGCGGCGCCTGGTGCACGGTGTTGGCCGAGATGAAGGTGCGGGTCGAGCCGAGGATCGAACCGATGATGCCGCTCATCGCGGCGCGCACATGCTTGTCCATGTCGAGATGGCTGCTCTTCATCGTGGTGCGTACGCCGCGCACCTTGCCGTCGGGCGCGGAGCCGGCCTTGATCAGGGTCGCCACCACGCGCTGCGCATCCGCCACCTGCCCGTCCGCATCGAAGCTGCAACCGGCCGCGGTGTACATGTCGCGCAGCCCCTTGGCATCGAGCACGTCGCGCAGGAAGCCGGTGTGCACGCTCAGGTCGCCGGCGGCGCCGGGACGGTTGGCGAGCAGCATGATCTCGACGCAGTCGAGTTCGGCACCGGAGAACACCATCGCGCGTTTCGCGTACAGGCCGTGGTCTGTGTTGAACGCTTCCTGCACGATCTTCTCGCGCGGCACTTCGCCCAGCGCAAGCCCGGCGCCGAGTGCGCCGACCGCCTTCGAATGCGCGGAGGTGACCCGGGTGTTGCGCACCGCGCCGGCAGTGGCCGGAATGTGGCTGGTCACCGGCGTCTTCACGATCACCAGCGCGACGTCGTCGGCCTTCACGCCGGCCTCGCGCATCGCCGCTTCGACCGTTTCGGCCACGATCACCGCATGCGCCGGGGTACCGATCTCTTCCGGCGTGAGCGAGCGGCTGCGTGCGCAGCCGAAGGCGAGCGCACTGCCCTTGCCTGCCGGTGCCTTGTCGGCGGGCGCATCCTCGACGTCGACGAACAGGTAGCCGAACGGCGTCATCGCGCCCTCGCAGCCGGTCGAGATCAGGAAGGTCGAACGCTCGGCCAGTGCCTTGCCGCCGTGCGCCTCGATGGCCGCGGTCAGGCTGAGCAGCGCGAACTCGCGCGAGAAGTCGTTGACGTCGGAATTGCCCTCGGTCTTCACCAGCAGCGCGAGCTTGCGGATGCGCGCCGGTTCGAAGCGGGCGAGGTTGCGGCTGAAGTCACTGACATCGCCGGGGTTGGCGGTGTCGTAGGCGATCACATGGGCAGTCACTGTCGTCTCTCGGGTGGTTGGGGGGCGCGGGACGCAGCACTCAGCGCCGCGGCAGCCCGACATGGCGGTGGATCGGCAGCGGCATCGACCATGCGCGCCGGTTCACCTCGTCGATGTAGGGCCGTACTTTAACGTAGCCGGCCTGGAGCCGGTCGATGTCGGCGCGCACCGTCGGCATCAGGCCTTCGATCTCCGCGCGCAGCGCGGCCTCGTCGACCCGGGTGCTGCGTCCGTCCTGCACCACCACCTCGCCATCGACGACGACGCGGCGGATCGAGCGGCCGCTGTCGGCATAGACCAGCTGCCGGATCGCGCTGTTGTACGGCAGGTAGGCCGGGTCGGTGAGGTCCATCAGCACCAGGTCGGCGCGGTGGCCGGCCTTGATCGCACCGATCGACCCGGCAAGCCCTGCGCTGCGCGCACCGCCGAGCGTGCCCGCACGCAGCGCCTCTGCCGCGGTGACCCCGGTGCGCTCCGGCGTGCTCACCGCCGCCATCAGGCAGAACAGCTTCATCACCTGCAGCAGGCTCTGCACGTCGCTGCAGCTGCAGTTGTCGCAGCCGAGCGCGATGTTCACCCCGCGCTCGCGGTACTCGAGGATCGGTGCCACACCGCTCTTGAGCTTCAGGTTGCTCAGCATGTTCAGCACCACGCTGGTGCCGGTGCTGGCGACCTTTTCCAGTTCGTCGGGCTCGAGCCAGATCGCATGCGCGAGCGAGACATGCGGGCCGAGCAGCCCGGTGTCCTCGAGCAGCTTCACCGCCGAGCCGCCGTGCGCCTGCAGCCGCTCGTGCGCGAAGATGCGCTGGGTGCGGCTCTCGTAGACATGGGTGTAGACCGGCAGCGAGCGGCGGCGTGACAGGTCGGCGACGGCTTCCAGCAGGCCGGGGGAGCAGCGCTGCGGCGCCGATGGGGCGAGCGCCCAGCGCAGCATGCCGCCGCGGTCTCCGATGCGTGCGATCGCCGCTTCCAGGAAGGCCATCTGCGCCGCCGGCTCGTCGCGCGCGGTGCCGATGATGCCGTGCAGTTCGGCCGGCGCGAGCGTGTCGAGCCAGGGGATGGTGTCGAGCTGCGACTGGTCGCGCACCGTCATGCCGAGGATCACCCGGATGCCGGCTTCCGCATAGGCGTCGACGATGGTGTCCACCACCGCGTCGGAGAACGGTGCGGCGCTGTTCATGTCCTGCACGGTGGTGATGCCGTTGTGCAGGCACTCCAGTGCACCGGCCAGCGTGCGCGCGCGCACCTCGGCCAGCGAGCGCTTCGAGCCGAGCGGCCCGGCCAGCACGCCCCAGTGCTCGAGCGAGAGGTCCTCGAACATGCCCTTGGCCAGCACGTCGTGCGAGTGGTAGTGCGAGTTGACCAGGCCGGGGATGGCCAGCATGCCCGACGCCTCGAGCACGTCCGCGCCGGCGTGGGCGGCCAGGCCGGTGCCGACCTCGGTGATCGCGCCGCCCTCGCACAGGATGTCGCGGGCCGGCGGATCGTCGAGGTCACCGTCGAGCTCGAGGACGCGGGCGCCGCGGATGAGCAGCGGTCTACAGGTGAAAGTCATGGTGGCGTTTCGTGGTCGTGGCGAGGGTAATGCCTGAGGCACCCGGCCGTCCCGCCATCAGGCTCGACCGGCTGCAACCCGGCCGTCAGGCGAAGTACAGGCGCAGGGCCGTTTCACCGCTGATGATCCGGCGCGTCCGCCCGTCGGGCACCCATTGTTCGAAGTGCGCGATGGCCAGGTCATAGCGCATCGAGTCCTCGAACCCGGGAAACGGCCAGTCGCTGCCCCACAGCAGGCGTTCCGGGCCGGCGTGCGCCAGCAGGGCACGTGCGCAATCCTGTGCGACCTGTTGCGATGCCAGTCGATAGCCCGCCGACAGCTTCACCCAGGTACGTCCGTTGTCGATGGCACGCACCATGGCCTGGAAGCCCTCGCAGGACGCACCGCCGGCCTGCGGGTGTCCGAAATGGTCGATTACCAGCTTCACGCCCGCCGCCTGCAGCGTCGCGATCGGCGCGGCGAGCCTGTCGGCCGTCTGGTTGATGTGGACGTGCCAGTCCAGATCGCGGACACGGCGGAAGAATCGCTGGTACTCGGGCGTCGTGATGTCGGGCAGGTCCTTCACGTTGCGCCACTGGAGGCGCACGCCGACGACGCCGTCGTCCCGCATCATCCGCATCACGTACGGGTCGATCGTCGGCTTCACGATGGCGGTGGTGCGCAATCGCGGGTGTCGCCGCGTCGCCTCGAGCGAATAGTCGTTGTAGTCGTCGAACAGGCTCGCCGCCGCGATGACCGCATGCTTCACGCCATGGCGGTCGAGCGTGGCGACATAGCGCTCGATGGTCGCGTCCTCGGTCGGCTTGTGCCACGCCGTCGCGGACAACGGCATGTCGGTCGTGTAGACATGTGCGTGGCTGTCGACGATCGGTGCTTCTGCGTTCGGCGTGCCTGGCAACGAGTCTGGACTCATGATCACACGGGGTCGACGATTGGGACGCACGCAGGCTAGCACATCGGGCATGGGTCGGGATGCAGGGTGGCAGCGGGTTTGACCCTCTTCCGACCCGCGTATACAGTCATCTGCCCGTACAAGGAATGCCGCGATGAAATCGACGAACGAGCCTTTCCCGGACGCGCTTCGCATCTACGGAAACCTTTCCTTGCTCGAGATGGCGCCGGTGCTGCTCGCGGCGTCCTCCATCTATCCCGGCAAGACCGTGGTGGAGCATGGCAGCGTGATGGCGCTCTGGGGCAGGGCGAGCGACCTGGCAAGCCTCGTGTCCGCCGGCAAGGCCGATGTCGCGACCAACTCCGAAACACAGGCGTTGCGGGGGGCGGTGGACAATGCGGACCTGCGGTTCATCTTCACCGTCGCCGAGTGCCCCTACCGGATCGTGGCTCGCCGCTCGGCAGGCATCACCCGACTGGCGGACCTGCGCGGCAAGCGGGTCGGGACCCAGTTGGAGTCGTCGGCCGAGTTCTTCCTGGAATCGATGCTTCACACGGTGGGGCTTTCGGTCGAGGACGTGACGCTGGTGCCCTTCATGGCACACACGGCCGTGCCGGTCAGCCGGTTGCCCGAGGCGCTGCGCGACGGCGACATCGACGCGGTCGCCCTCTGGGAGCCGCAGGTACAGCGTGCCAGGGCGGTGGTCGGAAACGATGCCATCGAGTTCTACGATCCCGCGGTCTACACCGAGAAGTTCAACCTGTGCACGACTCGCGCCAACCTGGAGGACGCCGCCCTGCGTGCCCGCATCGTCGCGTTCGTGGCCGCGCTGATCACGGCGGCCGGCCGTCTTCGGGTGGATCCCGACAGCGGCTGGCGACTCGTCGCCGAGGCGGCCGGGCTCGACTTGCAGACCGTGAAGGATGCCTGGCCGTGCTTCACGTATCCCGGGACCCTCGCGACCGACCTGCTCGAGGTGTTCGTGCGGCAGGAACCGTGGATCGCGAACATCCAGGGCCGCCCGCCTCGCACCCGTGAGGCGCTCGAGTCCCTGATCGACGCCAGCGTGGTGCGCGACGCCCGCGGACTCGATTCCTGACTGCCTGACCGATTGCCGCCTGGCGGTGGCTGGTCAGTTGGCCTGGAGGTTGAGTGCGCGCACCAGCTTTCCCCATCGGTGCATTTCCGACTCGATCAACCGGCCGAATTCCTCCGGTGTACTGAGCGCGATCTCGACGGACATGCCGCGCATGGTTTCTGCGACCGATGGCGTGCGCATCACCTTGTGGACTTCGCTGTTGAGCAGGTCGACGATCGGCCGCGGCGTGCGCGCGGGCGCGAGCAGTCCGAGGATCGCATCCGAATGGAAGCCTGGCACGCCGCTCTCGGCGATCGTATGCAGATCCGGCGTCGACGCGGATCGTGCCTCGCTGGCGATCCCCAGCGCCCGGAGCTTGCGACTTTCGATGTACGGCTTGACCGTGAGTGCATTGCCGAACACCGCCGATACCTCGCCCGACAGCACCGCGAACAATGCCGGGCCTGCACCCTTGAAGGGCACTTCGCGCAGCTTCACGCCGGCCATCTGGTTGAACAGTTCGGCCGTGAGGTGCGCGGAACTGCCACTGCCACCCGACGCGTACAGGATCTGCTCCGGCCGCTTGCGCGCCAGTGCGATGAGTTCCTTCACCGAACGGACCGGCAGAGAGGGATGCACCACCAGCACATAAGGCGATGTGGCGACGAGGGATATGGGCGCGAAATCACGCAGCGTGTCGTAGGGCATCTTCGCGTACATGCTGGGGTTGACCGAGTGCGGGCTGGACACGAACAGCAGCGTGTATCCGTCGGCCGGCGAACGCGCGACGGCTTCGGAGCCGATGATCCCGTTCGCTCCGGCACGGTTTTCGACCAGCACCTGCCGCTTCAGCGACTCCGAGAGCCCTGCCGCGAGCAGCCGCGCGATCACATCCGTTCCGCCGCCCGGTGCGAAGGGCACGATCATGCGCACGGGTTTCGCCGGGTAGGCCTGGGCGCCGGCGGCGGCAGGGGCGGCGGCTGTGATCGCCGCGGCCGCCAGGCTCCGCGCATGGCGTCTGATCCTGATCATCGGGCTCCTCCTCAACAGGGTTCGTCATCGTTTTTCCGCATCGTACCGGGAGTCGGGCGGCGACGGCTGGACTTGCGATATTCTGGGCAGGCATCCATCCGGATCACCATCAACCCGGGTAGGCCGACCGACATCGTGCAGGGTCCGGCATCCACCCGGCATCTCCTACTGCTGCGGAAAGACGACCATGTCCCTCCAACCGTCCCGGCGCTCCCCCGTCGCGCTTGCCGCACTCCTCCTTGCGTGCCCGCTGCTCGTCCATGCCCAGGCCCCCGCCTGGCCCGCCAAGCCCATCCGCCTGGTCGTCCCGTTCGCCGTCGGCGGCGGTGCCGACATCCTCGGTCGGCTGTTCGCGCAGAAGCTGTCCGAGCAACTCGGGCGCACCGTCGTCGTCGACACGCGCGCCGGGGCCGGCGGCAACGTCGGCGCAGAGATCACCGCGAAGGCGCCGGCCGACGGCTACACGATGATGTTCACCACCAATTCGATGGCGGTGAACGTGAGCCTGTATCCGAAGCTCAACTACGATGCCATCAACGACCTTCGCCCGGTGGCGCTGGTCGCCGCGGTGCCGCTGGTGCTGGTGGTGCATCCGCTGGTGCCGGCGAAGTCGGTGAAGGAACTGGTCGCGCTGGCGAAGAAGCGCGCCGGCGGACTGAACTTCGGCTCCAACGGCAGCGGCACCACCAGCCACCTGTCGGGCGTGCTGATGGCGGATCTCACGAAGTCCTCGATCACCCACATCCCGTACAAGGGTGCCGGCGCGGTGATCACCGCGCTGCTTGGCGGAGAGGTCGACATGGGCTTCGTCGGCGCGGTCGGCGCGACGCCGCACCTGAAGGCCGGGCGGCTGCGGCCGCTGGCGGTGACCACCGCGCAGCGCTCCTCGAACCTGCCGGACGTGCCGACGATGGCGTCGATGTTCCCTGGTTTCGAGACCGATGCCTGGTACGGTTTCTTCCTGCCCAACGGCACGCCGGCGCCGGTGGTGTCGCGCCTCTTCGAAGAGATCCGCAAGGCGCAGGCGGCACCCGACGTGAAGGCGGCGATGGCGCGCGATGGCGCCGAGCCACGCAACCTGGGGCCGGACGAGTTCCCGGCCTTCTTCAGGCAGGAAGTGGAGAAGTACGCGAAGCTGGTGAAGCTGGCGGGTGCGAAGGCGGAGTGACCGGCGCGCCGTGGCGTGGCGGGCGGATCACGCCGCCACGATCGCCCGGTGCAGCACCTCGACGCCGCTGAAGAAGTCCTGCAGGTCCATCGCCTCGTGCGGGTTGTGCGAGCCGCGGTCGTTACGCACGAACACCATGCCGCAGGACACGCCGGCGTTGGCGAACACCGCCGCGTCATGGCCGGCGCCGCTGGGCATCGGTTCCATGTCGATCGCATGCGCCTCGCAGGCGCTCGACAGCTTCGCCACCCAGGCTGGATCCATCGTCGCCGGCGCGGTGTAGAGCCGGCGGTCGAACTGGAACTCGACGCCGCGCGAGCGGCCGATGCGATCGCATTCCTCCAGCATCAGCTTGTGGAAGCGCTCGAGCACGTCGTTGTCCTGGCTGCGCACCTCGAAGCTGAACGCGACCTCGCCCGGGATCACCGACACCGCATGGCTCTTCGGGTCGGTGGACACCATGCCGCAGGTCATCACCATGTCCATGCCCATCTGCTGCAGCACGCGCCAGTGTTCGTCGAGGCGGGTCATCAGCTCGGCCACCGCCAGCACCGCGTCCTTGCGCAGCCAGCGCGGCACCGCGCCGGAATGCCCGGTCTCGCCCTTGCACAGGATGCGGTTGTGCCGCA
>LNFM01012401.1_pt1 | contig 11212 bp, 9 predicted proteins | sample 596031 | NCBI WGS metagenome assembly LNFM01 (sample SAMN04254537, study PRJNA301005) | activated carbon metagenome | isolation source: dual media filters at the Ann Arbor, Michigan drinking water treatment plant | place: USA: Ann Arbor | reverse complement strand
GACCAACACCCCCGCCGAGTTCCGCGCGCTGCTGCAGGCGGAGATCACCAAGTGGGCCGCGGTGGTGAAGTTCGCCAACGTGAAGGTCGACTGAGGCGCGCGCCACGACTGGCACAAGCGATCGGTGGTCGCTGGCCCTACGCCGCTGGCGCGCTGCCGCCTAGGCTAGGTGGGCCGCGCGTGGCGCCGACCTCGTCGCCGCCCACTCTCCTGACTCTGAACGAAATGGCACCCTCATGAGCACCCCTGTCACGGTCGACATGCTGCAAGCCTTTGCCGATGCGTGGAACGCGCATGACGTCGACGCGCTGATGCGCTTCATGCACGACGAATGCGTGTTCGAGACCGCCGCCGGGCCGGATGCCTGCGGCGCGCGACACGAAGGTCCGCAGGCGGTGCGCAAGGCGTTTGCCGCCGCCTGGCAGACCTTCCCCGATGCGCAGTGGCGCAGTGCGCGGCACTTCGTCGCCGGCGAGCGCGGTGTGTCCGAGTGGACCTTCACCGGCACCGCCGCCGACGGCACGCGGGTGGAAGCCAACGGTGTCGACCTCTTCACCTTCCGCGACGGCAAGATCCTGGTGAAGAACGCGTTCCGCAAGGACCGGCCGCGGCTGCCAGCGCGCGCCTAGGAACACACCATGAGCACGCTGCCGTTCACCGCGGCCGGCGCAGGAAGCGACCCCGCCGCCTACGACCCGCGCTATGACCCGCTGGTCGATGCCATCCCCGGTCGTGGCCGCGCCTACGCGCCGACCTACTGGGTCGCCACCGCGGGCACGCCGCCGGCCGACGATGGCCCGGTGACCGGCGACATCGATGCCGATGTCGTCATCATCGGCGCCGGCTTCACGGGGCTGGCGGCAGCGTTGTTCCTCGCCCAGGAGCATGGGATCAAGGCCACCGTGCTCGAAGCCAATCGCACCGCCTGGGGCTGCACCAGTCGCAATGGTGGCCAGGGCCAGAACGCCAGCGGTCGGCTGTATCGCTCGCAGTGGATCGCACGCTGGGGCCTGGATGTCGCCAAGCGTCTGGACGCCGAGCTGCGCGCCGGCTTCGAGACCTTCAAGGGCCTGGTCAGCGAGATCGACTGCGACGCGCAGCATGGCGGCCATCTTTACGTCGCGCACCGTGCCAAGAAGCTCGCGTTCCTGGAGAACGAGGGCCGCGTGATGCGCGAGGTGTTCGGCTACCAGACGAAGATGCTGTCGGCCGACGAACTGCGGCGCGACTACTGCGACGAGCGTGAAGCCGCCGGCGCGCTGCTCGAGCCCGACGGCGTGGGCGTGCACCCGCTCAAGCTCGCCTACGGCTACGCGCGCAAGGCACGAGCGCTCGGTGCGAAGCTGCACACCGGCAGCCCGGTGATCGGCTGGACGCAGCACAACGGCATGCATCTGCTGCGCACGCCCGGCGGCACGGTCAAGGCGCGCGCGGTGGGCGTGTGCACCGGCGGCTACACCGGCCAGTCGCTGTCCCCGCTGCTGCGCAGCCGGGTGATGCCGATCCTGTCGAACTCGATGGTCACGCGCCCGCTGACCGACGCCGAACTGGCCGCCACCAACTTCCGCTCGACCACCTTCATCACCGACACGCGCACGCTGCGCTTTTACTACCGGCTGCTGCCCGATCGCCGCGTGCAGATTGGCAGCCGCAGCTCGATCACCGGCGCCGACGCCGAGCACCCGCGCCACCTGGCGCTGCTCAAGCGCGGCCTGGCGCGCAAGTTCCCGCCCCTGGCGGACGTGCCGATCGACTACTCCTGGTGGGGCTGGGTCGATGTCAGCCACGACATGATGCCGCGCATCGTGCAGCCCGACCCGGCGCAGCGCGCGTTCTACGCGCTTGGCTACGGCGGCAACGGGGTGTCGTTCTCGGCGCACGCCGGGCGCCGCCTGGCCGATCGCATCGCCGGCAAGGCCGACAGCGCGTTCACGCTGCCCATTTACGACTCGCCGCTGCCGGGCCACTGGGCGGCACCGTTTCGCCGCGTCGGCCAGTCGCTGCTATATCGCTGGTACTGGCTGCGCGACGAACTGCTGTAGTCCGCGCAGGCGTGCTGCTGCGTCGGTGCGCGTAAGGATCACCCGGCGCCGATCGACGCGATGCGGCGCGAGTGCTGCCGTCTGACTTGCCTGTACAGCCTCATCGAAGCTGGCGAGGCAGGCGTGGATGCGTGAGCCACGGCGCAATGACCGAGCAGGGAGTCCCTTATCGGGAGTGACTCATCGCGGGCGGTGGCGCCTGGCGCGGGGCGCCGTGTTGCTGCTGGCCTGTACCTGGCGCATCGCCGGCGCCGCCGGTGACAACGGCAACGGCAGCGATCTCGGCGCCCGCTGTGCGGCGGAGAACGACGACCGCCTGCGCCTGGCCTGCTACGACCGCGCGTTTCGCCCGGCGCCGGCGCCCGCGCCGGCTGTGCCGCCGTCTACGCTGGCCGACCCCACACGCCGCGTGCCCAAATACTCGCTGCTGTCGCGCTTCTGGGAGCTGGACGAAGACGACAAGCGCGGCACCTACATCGTCAAGACTTATCTGCCGAACTACCTGCTCGGCGTGCACTACACGTCGTCGATCAACCGCTACCCGCGCAGTCCCACGCAGACAGCAGGCAGCGCCTTCGCCGGCTATGGTCCGCTCGAAGCCAAGCTGCAGCTGTCGCTGCGTGCCAAGGTCGCGCGCAACGTGCTGGTCGATGGCGCCGATGTCTGGTTCGCCTACACCCAGCAGTCGCTGGCGCAGCCGTGGAACCGCGAGGACTCGGCGCCGTTTCGCACCACCGACCATCAGCCGGAAGCGATCTGGGTATTGCCGGTGGCACCGCAGGCGCAGGCGCTCGGTGCCGGCTGGCAATGGAAGCTGGTGCAACTGGGGATCGCGCATGAGTCCAACGGCCTGTCCGATCCACTGTCGCGCAGCTGGAACCGCGTGTACGTGGCGACGGCGGTCGAACGCGATGACCTGAGCCTGCTGCTGCGCCTGAATCAGCGCGTGCTGCGCGACGGTCCCGGCGACAACCCGGATCTCACCGACTACATCGGTCGTGCCGATCTCGTGGCGAACTGGCTGCCGGGACTTGCCACCGCGATGCTGACTTGGCGCGCGACCTTTCACTCCATATCGCGTGGCTCGGTCCAGCTGGACCTCACCTATCCGCTCAATGGCGCGCAGCCCGCCGGCCTGCGCTGGCAGCTGCAACTGTTCCACGGGTACGGCGAGACGCTGATCGACTACAACCATCGGCAGTCGCGCGTGGGCCTGGGCGTGTCGCTATTCCAGTTCTGACAGACTTGCGTTCATCGCGCTTGCTGCGCGCCAAAGTTGCCATGGTCGATCGACGTCGCCTGCTTGCCGCCGCACCGCTGGCCCTGACCGGCTGCACGCTGCTGCGCCCGGTGCGTACGCCGATGCTGGCGATCGAGGACCGCGCGCCGCCGACGCGCGGGCCGCGCGCGCTACTCGTGTTTCTGCCCGGCGCGCAGGAGGTGCCGGCCGATATCGTGCGGCAGGGTTTCGTGCGACGCGTGCGCGAGCGTGCGCTGGCCGTCGATGTGATCGTGGCCGATGCGCATGTCGGCTACTTCCGCCAGCGCGTGGTGCTCGAGCGGTTGCATGTCGACGTGATCGCGCCGGCGCGCACGCGCGGCTACGACGCCGTGTGGCTGGCCGGCATTTCGCTCGGCGGGCTCGGCTCGCTGCTGTACGCCTCCAATGCCGACGGCGTGGCGCGCCCGCGGGTCGACGGCGTGCTTGCGATCGCGCCGTTCCTGGCCGAGCGCGACGTCATCGACGAAGTGCTGGCCGCCGGCGGACTGCGCAGTTGGCGCCCGCCCCATCCGATGGCCGAGCGTGACTTCTCGCGACGCCTGCTGACCTGGCTGCAAGGCTATGGCCGGCCCGATCTGCAGCGACCGGCCCTGTACCTGGGCTATGGCGAGGCCGACGGCTTTGCTCAGAAGAATCGGATGCTCGGCGACCTGCTGCCGCGCGAGCGCCTGTTCGTCGCGCCGGGCGGTCACACCTGGGCACCTTGGTTGCAGATCTGGTACGCCATGCTCGATCGCGCGCCGCTGCCGCGGCTCGTCTGACTGCGCGCGAAAGACGCTGCACGGGCCGAGCCCACCTGGATTGACTTACGTAGCTCCGTCACTCGCAAGGACCCGCTCGCTGGCTAGGCTAGCAGTGCTGCCCACCGGGGTGGCGCAGGTTGGTCTTGCGAAGCAAAAGACATGTGGATGCGGCTCGAAGAGGTGCGGCGCAGGATGCGCGGTGCGGCGCGCGATGGCGCTGTCCTGTTGCTATGTGTCATTGGCATCACGGTGCTGTTTGGCATCTACTGTCGCAGCCTCGGCATTCACGTGCTGTTCCTCAACGCCGAGTCGGGCCTGTATCTCGAGATGGCCTTTGCGAGCCCGGAGCAGCAGAGCGGCTTCATTGCGACGCACATGCTGCGCTCGTACAACGGTCACTTCACGCCGCTCGCCTTCCTCGCGGAACTGCTCCAGGCGAAGCGCTTCGGTTCCAACGAGAGCGCGTGGTTCTGGCGCCAGATGCTTGCCTGCGGCTTGCTCGGCGCGGCGGCCGGTGTGCTTGTCTCACTGAGCGCGCGGGCGGCGGGGATGACGCGTTTCGCGTCATGGGCCACCGGCGTCGCCGGAGCCGTCTTCCTGCTTTGCGCGCCCCGCATGATCGATCTGGTGATGTGGCCCTTCATGGTGCTGCAACTGGCGATGCTGACGCTGACGGCAGCCGCTGCATGCACGCTCATGCGGTTTATAGACCTCCGTACACCGACTGTCTTCGCTGCATACCTGCTGCTTGCCTACGCCACGATGCACGTGTTCGGCATCGGTGCCGCGGTCAGCGGCAGCGCGTTGCTCACGGGCGCAGTGGCCGTCTGGCTGATGCGGGACGCCGGTGAGATCGATGTCGCCACCCAGCGCCGTCTCGCAGCGCTGATTGCGGTCTTCTTCGTGCTCACAGCCGTACATGGCTTGTGGATGATCGGCAGCGATGTACCGACAGATCCGGTACCGCTGACGTTCCGGGACAACCTGCGCCGATTCGCATGGCTGTTCTATGGCTCGTTGTACGCGGGAGCGCGCGCGTTGTGGGCGCGCGGCGGCATGCCATGGCCGGATCTGAGCCATGGCGACGCCGACATTGTGCTCGGCGCTGCGCTGCTGCTTGCCAGCCTTGTCGTGCTGGGTGCCCTGGCGCAACGCTATCGCACGACCGGCACGCGCCAGGTCCTGATGGCTTTCGCGCTGCTTGCGTTCCCGCTGCTGGCGATGCTGATCTACCTGGCGCTCATCACCTTCCGGCTGCGCATGGTCGGCGACCCGGCGGCAATCATGCCGTTCCTGATCGGCAGCCGCTATGTGGTGTTTCCGGCGTTTTTCCTCTTCATGCTGGGCGCGGCCTGTCTGCTGTTGGTGCCGCGCGGGGTGCTCAAGGGGGTGGTGCCGCTGGCCGGCATCGCGGCCGGCTGGTCGGTGATCGGCACCGCACTGTTCGTTTTCAATCACATGCCGGCCATCTGGCCACACAGCCAACAGCGGACGGAAGCGGCGTGGCAGGAAGCTGTCGCTGGCGCTCGGCGCGACATTGCGGCGGGTCGACCGGTCAGCAATGTCGTACTGACTGGCGTGCACGACGAGTTCAGATCCGACCTCAAGCGGCGCCGGCATCTACTGGAGCATGAACTCGGCTGCCGCGGGTGCGTTCGCTTTGAAGGTGAGTGAAGCGGCCGCGAGGCGACGTTGCTGTGCTTGTTGTGTCGCGGCCAACCTGGTCGACGTGCGACGACCAATTACAGCCAGTTCCCCATCAACACATACGGCGCCCAGAAGAACGGGTGCGCGAGCTTGGCATCAGCCTTGCCGGCACGCAGGAAGCCGAGCTGCGCCTGGCGCAGCGCCTCGGCCTTGGTGACCGTGGCATCGGCCTGGCGGCGGCCGTACAGCGCCTGCATGAAGCGCCCGGTGCTCTGGTCGGCCACCGGCCACAGCGTGGCGAGCACCGCGTGCGCGCCCTGCTGTTGCGCCAGCGCGCCGAAGCCTTCCACCTCGGCGCCGGTCTCGTCTTGGCCGCCGCCCATCGCGGTATCGCAGGCCGACAGGGTGAGCAGGTCGATGCTGGAAAAACGCAGCCGGCGGTCGCGGATCTGCTGCAGCGTGAGACGGCCACCATCGCCCAGCAGCAGGAACGAGTTGGCGAAGGTGCCGGGCTTGAACTGGAAGTGGCTGGCAATGTGCATCACCGACGGCGCCCCGGCCAGGGTGTCGCGCAGTCGCTCGGCGGTGAACTGCTCGTCGAGAAACACCTCGCCACGCACGAGCGACCGGCGCACGCCTTCGAGCTCGGCGCGCACCGCGGGCAACGGTGCGAAGCCCGGCACCGCGCGCGTGACGCCCAGGCCGGTCATCGACCAGTCGCGCACCGGCCGGCGCGTCAACTGGGCCCGCGCTGCCTCGGTGTAGATGGCGAGCCGATAGTCCTCCACGAGCCAGCGCTTGCCGTCATTCAGAGCGGCGAACGGCAGGTAGCGCAAGGTGCCGTCGAGCGACAGCATCAGTGTGCGGGCCTTGGCCTGCTTCAGATCCGCGGCCACAGGCGCGATCAGCAGTCCATACAGTTCGCGCGCCAGCGGCCGCACGTCACCGCGCTGCGCCAGCGCCTGACGAAACGCGAGCACCTTGCGGTTCAGATCGGCCGCAGCGATGCGCGTCTCGCGCGCGATCTGCACGTCGGCGGTGGTGACGATGATCGCGACGCGGCTGCCGGTGACGACGTAGTGCAGCAGCACGGTGTCGCGTCCGAGCTCGGCCAGCACGTCCTGCAGCACCACGAGATTCTTGAGCTGGCGGCTGCCGAACTCCTCCGCGCGCCGCGCATCGGCCACCATGAATTCCCGCCCGAGTTCGGCGAGGAAGCGGTCGAACCGCTGATTGGCCAGCACGAGATCGGCATCGATCTGGCGGCGACGTGCCTGCTCGTCGGCGGTCAGCGTGCCGAGCCGCGCCTTGCGCGAGAGTTCAGCCGACTCGCGACCCAGGTCGGCGAGCTGGCTGCCGACCTCACGCCAGCGCGCAGACGCCGCGGTCTCGGCCGGGCCGACGAAACTGGCGCGGCCCTGGCGCGCATCGGCATCGCCACCGCTGCGCGCGGTGAAGTCGTACAGCTCCTCCTCCTTCAGCATGCCCAGCACTTCCTGCGCCTCGGCCAGGCGCCCGGCAGCGATCAACTGGTCGGCCAGCGCGACGTACAGCACGCGCTTGTCGTCGAGGAACGCGCGCTGCACGTCCGGCGCGAGCCCGCGCAGCCGGCCGCGCATCGACTGCACCGTGTTCACCGCCTGCTTGCCCCAGAAGATCGACACCGCCTCCTCGCCGCGCGCCTGATACGAGCGCCGCAGGGCGGCATGCACGCGCCACTGCACCTCGGGGCGATCGGTGGCAGCAACGATGCCGAGCGCGCGCAACAGCGAGGCGTGCGATTCGCTGCGCTGCCCGATGTCCCACTGCGCCGCCGCGAGCCCGTTGAGCGAGCCGGCCAGCCGAATGTGGCGCGGCCCGACCGTCTTCTCGTAGAGCGCAAGCGCGCGCTCGAACAGCGGGACCGCCAGGTCGTTGCGCTTTCGAAAGCGCTGCACCTGCGCGAGATTGTTCAGCCAGATGGCGACTTCGGCGTTCTCCGCGCCCAGCGCCTGCTCGCCGACCGCAAGCGCGCGCTCGGCGTACGTCAGCGCCTCGTCGTGGCGCCCGAGGTTGCGCAGCGACAGCGAGATCAGGTTCAGTCGCAGCGCAACGTTCGCGTGCACCGATCCAAACACCTTCTCGTCGATCGCAAGCGACCGCTGCGCCAACGCCAGCGCCTCTTCGCTGCGGCCCACGGAAATCAGCGTCGACGCCAGGTTGTGCAGGCGGGTGGCGATCACGCGGTGCTCGGGGCCGAGCGCCTTCTCGCTGATGGCGAGCGCCCGGGTCAGTCGCTCGATCGCCTTGCCGTACTCGCCCAGGTCGTCGTAGATCAGGCCGGTGATGCTGTGACGCACGGCCATATTGGGGTGATCGGGCCCGTTGAGCTTCTCTTCGATCTCGGCGGCGCGCTGCATCTGGACCAGGGCGGCCTCCGGCTGGTCCATCAGGCGCAGCACGGCCCCGAGGTTGTGATACGTGATCGCCATCGGCTGCGTCGGCTCACCGCCGAGCCGTTCATCCATCGCGATCGATTCCTCGTACAGGCGGCGCGCCTGGGCGTACTCGCCCATCTGGCGATAGGTGAACGCCACCTCGTTGAGCGCCTTGGCAACATCGCGGTCGTCGCCGGCGCGGGCGGCGCGGTACAGGGCAAGCACGCGCTCGTTGTCGGCCAGCGCGCCGCGCAGGTCGCCGAGTTCGCGCCGCAAGGCCGCGACCTTGCTCAACGTGGAGGCGAAGTTCGGCCCGGTGCCGCCGAGCACGCGCTCCTCGATCTCGGCCTGCTCCTGGCGGATCGCAAGCGCGTCCTTCAGCCGGTTGCCGTTCTCATAGTGGGCGCCGAGCGCGTCGAGTGCCTGGCGCAGGGCGGCTGCGTGCTCGCCGGGGGCAGCGCGGGCGGCGCGCACCGCGTCGAGCAGCGGCGCTTCGACCGTCGTCGATGCCGTGGGCTGGGTGACCCCTTGCGCCACCACGGCCGGCGGCAGCACCACGCCCGCGGTGACGGCGATGACGAGCATTCGCAGTCGCCGTGCCGCCGCACCGAACAGCACGCTGCTGCATGCCTCTGTGTCGCTCATAGCCAGTTCCCCATCAGCACGTACGGCGCCCAGTAGAACGGGTGGGCAAGCCTTGCGTCGCGCTGCTTGCTGCCGCCACCCTCGCCGCGCAGGAAGGCCAGCTGCGCGCGGCGCAGCGCGTCGCCCTTGGGCAGCGTCTCATCGGCCTGCCGCCCGGCATACACAAGTTGCATGAAGCGGCCGGTGCTGCCGTCAGCCACCGGCCACAGCGTCGCAAACACGGCGCTGGCGCCCGGTCGCTGCGCCTCCAGCGCACAGCCGAGCGGGCGCCGCCCGAGCGACGACGTTGGCCTGCGGGTGCTCACGGTTTTGCCCGTACTTCGACGCGCAGCGCGCCGTCCGGGCCGGGCGGCTGGATGCCGAGCGGCGCGAGCGCTGCGGCGGCAGCATCGCGGCGCTCGGCCGGCACCGTGGCGGCCACCTCGCGGGCGCCATTGCCCAGATCGGTCACTGCCACCGCCGCGCCCGCCGCCTTGAGCGCCGTTTCGATCTTCAGCACCGTGGCAGCAACGTCGTCGCTCTCGATCACTTGCACCGCGCCGCCGCTGCGCAGCACCGGTTCCTCTTCGCCGCCGTGCCACAAGCCGGGACCGACGAGCGTGATGGCCAGGCCGAGCGTGAGGACGGCGGCGGCCACGGCCATCGGCACGCGCCGATGGCGGGCGTGCGCAGCATCGGCCTGCTTGCCGTCGATCAGTCCTTCGCGACGCAGCCGGAACAGCAGGCGCTGCAGGGATTGCTGTTCCTCGGACGTGGCGCGGTCGCCGGCGGCCGCAGTGCGCTGTGCGTGGGCAGCGCGCAGCGCGTCGCGCACGGCGGTGGCCTCGGCGAGCGTGGCTGGCGGCGTGCCGGCGCGCGGGCGGCCGCGCAACGCGTCGAGCCAGGCGTCGTCATCGGCGCCGGGCGGGGCGGGGTCGCGTTCGCTCATTGGCGTGTTCCGACGCGTGCTCTGTTCATGCCGCGCCCGCCTGGTAGCAGTGGCCGATGAACTCCCACAGCCGCTTGCGACATTGCGACAGGTACTCGCGCGCCGCGCCGGCACTGCAGCCGCGGAAGCTGGCCAGCTCCTCGTAGCCCCAGTCGTCCACCGCCACGCGCTCCAGCACGTGCGCGTACTCGACGAACTTGCGGCCGAAGGCGGTCAGCCCGCGCGTGACGCAGTCGGCGTCGGCCGGATCGCTCTCGGCGCTGGCGTGCGGGCTGGCCATGCGGTCGAGTGCCTCGGGCGGCTGCGCGTCGATCGAGACGCTGGCCTTGTCGGCGGCTTCGCCGCGGCGCTCTGAGATCAGGGTGTTGCGGGCGATCGTCCACAACCACGCTTCCAGCGTGCCGCTGCCGGTCCAGCTGTCCACCGCGCGGATCACCTTGATGAAAGTCTCCTGCAGCAGGTCGTCGGCCTGCGCATCGCTGGCGCCGTGGCGGCGGAAGTAGCCCCGGAACTCGCGGCCGTACTTCGCATAGAGCTGGGTGACGGCGGCCTGGCGCGGCGCGCCGTCGGTGCGCAGCAGTGCCAGCAGCGAGGCGTCGGCGCGCTGGCGCGCGGCGGCGTCCGCGGTCGCTGCCGCGGCAGGGCGGCCTGATGTTGCGACAGAGGCTGCGTCGTCCATGACAGGCAGGGTGGTTGGGGGACAAGACCCGCGCGGCGGCTTCCGGCGGAAGCCCGAGCGTGCGGCCGGCGCAGGTTAGTGCCCGCGGGCGGCTCTCGTCCAGCAGGAGCGCGATCTGCGCCCGGCGCGGCAACGGCGCGGTAACCGTGTCTGGCGTCGAGCGCACTGCGCGCCGCGCGTCCGCCTGCGTGTTCGACAACATGCCTTCTCCTGGGGATCGCCATGCGCTGCTCATGCCGGTGGGCCCGGCCATGCAGCTACGACGCAGCGGCCGGTGACTTGTCAGGCGGGCGCCATTCCAAAGAAGCAGGCAAGGGACAGCCGGGCAAGGCGGCGGGTGTTCAACAAGAGACCGCAGGCAGCGGGATGGTCGGTGTGCCGATCGGCTGAAAAAATCTTTTCTGACAACCGGCGACCTGCCGCGTCGTACCTGCAAGCGCACCGGAAACGGTCGCCGACAGCCCAGGCGCCGAGCCCCGCGACGCGCCGCCGACCGCAGCACCCACCCCGCGTGAACGCTCACGCGCTTCGACGGAGATAGACATGCAGATCGCACGCATTGGCGCAGTGGTGATGATGGCCAGCCTGTTCACCGGCTGCGCTTCGACCTACGGCAACCTGGTTAGCGGCAGCCAGCTCGGCGCGCAGGAGTACCGGCCGGCGGTGTTCGTGCCGCCGGGCAAGGAAGGGCAATACGAACAGATCCTCGGCATCTGCCGCCAGGCCGCGGTGAATCGCCAGATCACCGCCGCGCAGCAGGCACAACTCAAGACCATCACCGGCGTGGCCGGCAGCACGGTGCAGGGCGCGACGATGGGCGTGCAGTTCG
>LNFM01012400.1_pt1 | contig 11212 bp, 8 predicted proteins | sample 596031 | NCBI WGS metagenome assembly LNFM01 (sample SAMN04254537, study PRJNA301005) | activated carbon metagenome | isolation source: dual media filters at the Ann Arbor, Michigan drinking water treatment plant | place: USA: Ann Arbor | reverse complement strand
GTTGTTTGTGATGATGGTGATCCAACTTACTATAGCGGGATTTCAAGCAAAACGAATTGGTGAGTTTCAGCGTGTGTTAAGTTCAGGTAGAAAGATATTGAGCAACTACGCGCTTGTTTTTGAACAACTTGCACAACAAGAGGTAGCGTCAGTTTGGATGCAAAACCATCATGCAATAGCAACACAAGCATTTGAGAAAGTAAAAGAGTTTTCTGCTTTGGTGAATGCCTTGGAATCGCGGATGAATCCCATCGCGATGCAGTTCGGTAATGGCTTATTTCTTTATGATTTTCATGCCGTAGCCAGATTAGAAAAATGGCGAAAAGAGAATGCACAAGAGTTACCGGTGTGGTTAGATTCGTTGAGTGAGTGGGATGCGCTTCTTTCTTTAGCTACACTTCATTTCAATTTTCCGAATTACGCTTTTGCAGATGTAAATCAAGAATTAGTTCTCGAGACCCGTGATGCAGGTCACCTGCTCATTCCGGATACCATTCGAATTACAAATGATTTTAATCTTGGTAAGCCTGCAACCATATGGTTAATCACGGGCGCCAACATGGCTGGCAAGAGTACTTTTCTACGATCGCTGGGAATTAATTTTGTTTTGGGTAGTATTGGGTCACCCGTCTGCGCAAGTTATTGGAACATGCCGTTGGTAGCTCTTCGTTCGGGCATGAGAACTACTGATTCTTTACAAGATCATCAATCGTATTTTTTTGCGGAACTCAACCGGCTTCAGTCTATCATTCGCGAACTTCATCAAGGTAAACCCATGCTGATTTTATTGGATGAAATCCTAAAAGGAACCAATTCTACGGATAAACAATTAGGGTCGCGTGAATTACTGAAGCAAGTAAAAGACATGAATACGCTGGTCGTGTTGGCTACACATGATATTGCCTTAGGTGATCTTGCTCTTCAATATCCCGAGCAGATTGCAAATGCGTGTTTTGAAGGAAAAATTGAAAATGACAACTTAACCTTCGATTATAAACTTCATCCCGGAGTAGCACAAAAAGCGAATGCTACTTTTCTGATGCGAAAAATGGGGATAATTCCTCCTGAAGTTCCTTAGTTTATTTCCTGATTTTAGTAAATTCGTTGGATTGTTCATTCCAAATGAAAACCACCGTTTTACTTATTCTTTTATTGCCACTTGCATTATCAGCGCAGATTGGTGCAAAGGTTCAGCAGCAAGGTAAAATTTTTGGCCTCTGGCAAAATTCGCAATTTGGCTATCAAATGACACTGATACTAAATGAAAATGGCACAGGTGAGTTTGATGGTGAGACTATAAAATTTACTACTACAGCTAACAAGCTTTCGATCTCTCAAGCGGGACAGACTACCACGTATACGTATTCGCAGCAAGCGAACTCTTTAACACTTTCAGGTGGTGATCTGGATACACCCATAATATTCACCAGGGCAGGAGGAGCAGAACAAACACCAATAGTAGCCTCTACCCAATCCACAAAGCAACCAGGAGGCGGAAATGCCAATGCAGGTTTATTGGGAGTATGGTCGGGAAATGGTGAGACTATTGAGTTTAAATCCAACGGTCAATGTGTTTACATTGGTAATACATTTCCCTATGAAGAATCACAAGGGCATATTACACTTACCACGTCACAAGGGAAAGTCATGTTCGCGTATGCGATCACTGGCGATCAGCTAAAACTTACAGCCAACGGGCAACAGGTTATATATAATCGGGGTGCCGGCAATTCCATATCGACTTCAGCAAATAATACTGGCGAGGGATATATTGCCCCTGAATTGGTGGGCCAATGGTGTTACATGAGCAATTCCCTGAATAGTAGTACTAATAATTGCATTACCTTAAATGCAGACGGAACCTATATCTACAATGGGGAAAGTTCGCGCACGGTCAATACGCCTGATCTGTATGGCGGCACGTCTTCTCAGGGATCTGATCGGGGCACCTGGTATTTAAAAGGCGATCGTATTTATTACAACTCTCAAACTAATGGCCCGGGTTCTTATCGACTTGAAAAGAGGAACCATCCAAAAAATGTAGGTGACCCCATGATTGTGTTAGATGGAGAAGCCTATGTCACCGCTACCCTTAAACAACCCTGGCGATAAACACGATGAGCAAAGAAAGAAAAATTCAAAAGCGGGTTAACGGAGGGTTTGCTATTTATTATGGCATGAGTAGCGCACTTTTTTCTGTTGGCTCATTGATAGGGTTATTTGTTTGGATTTACCAAGTCATTGCTGGTAAAAGCGATTTTAGTTGGGGAATACCCATTATGCTGATTATCGTTATTGCTACGGCAGGTTTTGTAGGATATTTATTGTTACGAGTAGGTTATGAAGAAATTGAAGATTGAAATACTTATAAAAAGATAATCATGAAAAAACCCATTAGCCGTAGAGATTGGTTCAGGTCTACTTTAGCAATGACAGCAGGGCTGACAGTTACACCGGCCCTTGTTAGCAGTTTAATGGCAGCTCCGGTAAGTGAGGCCGAAAGAGCATTTTTTGAAATGCCTAAACTCAATGGGGCGAAGGTAAGGCTCAATTCAAATGAGAATCCTTATGGCCCTTCCGATAAAGCAAGAAAGGCAGTGATGCAGAGTTTAAATCAAGGCAACCGTTATGCTTTTGATGAAATGGAGCAATTCCGTAAAATGCTTGCGGAGAAGGAAGGCGTTGACCCATCCTTTATTTTACTAGGTGCTGGTTCTGGTGAATTACTTTGTCAGACAGGGATAGCCTACGGTCTTGAAGGTGGTCGCGTGCTTTCAGCGTATCCAACATTTTCGTTGTTGATGAATTATGCACAGCAGATGAACGCTATCTGGGATAAGGTTGATCTTAACGATAAGCTTGAGTTTGATTATGAAAAACTTTTATCGGCTATAAAGACTGATACCCGCCTCGTGTTCGCCTGCAATCCCAACAACCCAACAGGTACTGTAGTAAATACAGATGTGGTGAAATCATTTTGTGAGGAAGCTTCAAAGAAAACATTGGTATATTCGGATGAAGCATACATTGAGTTCCTCGAACCCGCTCAACAGAAGTCGATGGTTCCCCTGTTACAGAATACACAAAATCTGATTGTGTCAAAGACATTTTCAAAGATTTACGGCTTAGCTGGTTTACGTATCGGTTATATTGTTGCACATCCTGATGTCTTGAAAAAAGTAGGTAAGTATGGCGATACCATTTCACCAAGCCAAACTGCACTGGCTGCCGCTAAAGCCAGCTTGGGTGATGAGGACTTTATGAAAATGACGCGTGATAAAAATGCGATCGCGCGCAAAGTGCTTACCGATTATCTGGATAAGAAAAAATTATTTTGTGGCAACCCGCAAACCAACGTGGTGCTATTTCCGGCACCCAAGGACGGGAAGACTATTTTGTCCAAATTAGATGAAAGAGGATTTTTGATTCGTGTCTGGGAATATCAGCAACGGGAATGGTGCCGGGTAAGTATTGGAACTGTGGAAGAGATGAAAGCCTTTGTAAAGGCGTTTGACGAGGTAATTGCCTGATTAGAATAATTTTTGCTGGCTTCATTAAAGTTTATTGAGATGGCTGTCTCAAAGGAATTGAATCTTTGAGACAGCCAATCGGAGCAGTTTATGCGATCTAGTCTTTTAGAATTTTATACATTCTGGCTCCGTCTCCGGTTACTATTTTAAGGTAATACATGCCAGCAGGTTGTCCTGATAAATCAAACGGAATAGCTTGTTGGTCGGTAAGTGTATTTAGTGTTTTTGAGTCAATTGATTTTCCGTCCCGATCCAGTATTCTGATTTCGCACCACGTGACACCAGAATTCATTAATTGGATAGCAAACGCTCCTTTATTGGGATTTGGAAAGATGGTAACATATCCATCGCCTGACAGATCATAGGTTGTAAATGGGGAGCAACCACTTAAGTGCGATCCATTTTTCAATTGATTGATTACATCCGCTGCATTAATGCATACAACGGTTGTCTTGTCAGGATTACCGGGTGGTGTTTTGCAAAGTTCAACCTTATCAAGATTCTTACCACAACGCACATCAATTACGGTCACAGCAATTGAACTGGTCGCTGTACAGCCTAATTTATCCGTAGTGGTTACTGTATAATTGTAAAGACCCGGAATAGTAGGTGTCACTGTAATTGCAGAGGTTGTTTCACCGGTTGACCACAAGTATCGATATAAACCATCCTCAAATGGTGTGCCTCCGGTAACTTTTGCGTCATAAGTTAAACTGGCAGGACCATAGCCAATGTAAATTGTATTTAACTCACCACCGGGGTTGACAGCGTATTTGTCTGGTATAGATAGGTTAATAGGACCATCAATCAATACATTTGTGCTACAATAAGCGAAGTTCCCATTTTTATCTTTTACTGTCCATTCAACTTTGCTTTGGCCAATACCAAATGTTCCACTGGCATCGTTGCTTAATCCGGTTCGGTTGGTTGCTCCAGATATTGAATAACTAATTGATTCAGTACTACAATTGTCCGTAGCATTTAATATTGGTATGTTATAATTTTCAGTGGGATCATAACAGAATATAAGTTCTTCAGGACATGACACCAAAGGATTATAATTGTCAACTACCTTGATTACAACCTGGCATATAATTGACGGGTCTTCTTTCACCGTAAAGGTTGCTGTAGTTATCCCAGTTTGAAATGACATTCCGCTTATGGCGCCAGTACCACTCGCATACACTTCTCCATTGTATGTTAAAGTATAGTTTATTGTTGGAGTAATTACTGATGGATTAACTGTAACAATAGGATCAATTCCTGTTGCTATTCCGTAACAACTTATTTCATCAGTATAAATCGAGATACTTTCTTGACAAACAAGCGAAATGGTATATGGAGTGTATTGATAAAAAGTATTCCATGTAACATTAGTATCACCTAGTCCATAGTATCCATTTGAACCAATTCCAAAGGACACAGATTTATAAGACCCAGCATTGGTCGGTATTGACATTCTGGTTGTCCAAATATTATTTTCTGGATTGTATTCATAAAAATCATGAGAAGGTGAATAATATCCACCACCACCTATATACCCCCGATTTCCAATACTGAATCCATTGGCATCATATCTCTGAACAGCTGGAAAATCTGCCTTACGCACCCATGAGTTTGATAAAGGATTATATTCCCACCAGTCCTTTAGTCTTGTATCATAGTAATATGTTCCTAATCCGATATATCCTTTTGAGCCAATACTGATACCCGTTGCACCTGTTCGCCCTTGTTGAGGCACATCAGCTTTACGTGTCCAGGTATCATGACTCGGATCATATTCCCAGAAATCATTATAATAAGTTGCAAGAACACCGGGACTTGCCCTGTAATTACCCGTTCCCAAATATCCCTTTGTGCCTATGCTAAATCCTACCATAGTATATCGAAAACCTCCCGCGAAGTCCGATTTTTGTGTCCAAATATTTGTTTGTGGATCATATTCCCAAAAATCTTTGCGCCAATTGTAGGATGCATAAATTCCTGTTCCGTAATATCCTTTATTTTCGATACTAAAACCGGCACCGTATGCATGGCCACCGCCACCAAAATCGGCTTTTTGAGTCCAGATATTTGTGGTTGGGTCGTATTCCCAAAAATCACTTTTCGCTGTTGAACTTACTCCGTCAAATCCCATCCCAACATAGCCTTTGTTTCCAATACTGAAACCGGCAGCACCTGATCTTTTGCCACCAGGAAAATCTGACTTCTGAGTCCAATAATCCTGGGCCTGTATACCGCTTACAATCAGCGTAAGTAGTATCACACTTAGTATCAATCTCTTTTTCATACTTGAAAGTTTTAATTGTAATAAATAGGATATACGCTTAGTTAAAATTCTTTCATAAACGCAACAGGTTAATTACTTGATAGCGATGCCAAGATTCTTTAGTTCTTCCTGGGTGACTGTAGGCGGCATGATGCCATTGTTGATTTTATCCATCACGAACAGCGCCACTTTCTTAGCATCCGTTTTGGTCTTAAAGCCCGTGCTGCCTGGTTGCCCGGGAATTGACGGTTGATGGATACGCAAACGGCCATTGACAAATAAGTCGTAGCCATATTGGTTGCTATTAACTGGAATGATCGTATAACTTAAACTATCAGGTTTAGGTTGTAGATTTTTGATTCCTGTAGTTTGTGCGGGAAGGGTTTGACTCATGCCTAGAACAGCCTGAATCAATAACAGACTTGTAATCAGGGCTTTTATACTTTCTGCCCTTATTTGGATTAAACTTATCAACTAGAAACCACACCAAGGTATTTTACCTGATTACATTTTACTATGATTGTCATCATCTGGTAAGATGATTTTTGCGCGGGATTAGAGTGCAAATGAAATCATCCATTGCATAATTAGGGAGTATCTCTTTCTGACTTACATCATGATTGGATATGGATGGCATTCCATTTCTTTATTGTCTAATACGTTTTATCAAAGCATGCCTTGCTGAATGACTCGAGGGAAGAATTCTACTTTCAAATTCGTCATCAGTCTGCTGTATGTCAAGTGGCATTTGCTCTTTGTCGTTTGCGGTCAAGTCTTTTTTTTGGCATTAATTTTACACTGTTACCTCAAACTGTTCCGCACTAGCGCGCTTCAAATAATCTTCATAATCAAACGGCACATCGCCACCATCCAGTAAACATCCATCTGGTATAGTCGGGTAGATCTCCTCATAGGTTTTCACCAAATTCATAAACACCCTTCGATACACATGTGTGCGATTTATTTTATCGGGATGGTCGATACCTGATGCTCCCAACAACTCAACAAAACTTTCTACCGTGTGCTTATGAAAATTTGCCACGCGATCTTTTTTATCTTCCACGACAAGCCCTTTCATAAAATATGGATCTTGCGTAGCTACACCTGTAGGGCAGGTGTTCTTATTACACTCCAATGCTTGTATACAGCCCAAGGCCATCATCATAGCCCGCGCACTGTTGCAGGCATCAGCCCCCAGGGCCATCGCACGCACCAGGTGGAAGCCGGTAAGAACTTTTCCGGATGCTATCAACTTCATCTCCTTACGTATTCCAAACCCACGCAACGCATTATCTGCGAAGGCGAGCGCATCCAGCAATGGCATACCTACAAAATTTGTAAACTCAGGCGGTGCTGCGCCCGTGCCACCTTCACCACCATCAATCGTTATAAAATCAGGGTATGTATTTAATTGTACCATTGCTTTGCAAATCGATAGAAACTCACTCTTGCGCCCAATGCAAAGTTTAAAACCTATCGGCTTGCCACCGGATAATTCGCGCAGGCGTTTTATAAATAAAATTAGTTCGATGGGCGTGCTAAATGCGCTATGAAAAGGCGGAGAAAATACGGTAGTGCCCGGCTCTACTAATCGGATGGCCGCAATCTCGGGTGTGTTTTTCTTACCCGGCAAAATGCCACCATGCCCAGGTTTGGCTCCTTGCGAAAGTTTGATCTCAATCATCTTTACATTCGGCTTGGTTGCATTGTTGGCAAACGCCCCATCCGAGAATTTGCCGTCACGTGTGCGTGCGCCAAAATAACCCGTACCAATCTGCCAGATAATATCACCGCCCGGCTCTAGATGATACGGACTTAATCCACCTTCACCGGTGTTGTGTGCAAAGCCTCCAATTTTAGCACCAGCATTCAATGCCAGTACCGCATTTTTACTAAGCGAACCAAAGCTCATGGCGCTTACATTGAGTACACTCAAAGCATAAGGTTGTTTGCAATCTCTTCCGCCCACATGCACGCGGGGGTTATGATCCATTTTATGAAAATCGAGCGGCACAATGGAGTGGGTCATCCACTCATAGCCTTCGGCATATACATTCAGCTGAGTTCCAAACGGAATTGTGTCAACTTGTTTTTTTGCGCGTTGATAGATTACAGATCGCTCGTTTCGGTTAATAGGTGCGCCATCGGTGTCACTCTCAACAAAGTATTGCTGAATTTTTGGTCGCAAATCTTCAAACACATAGCGCAGCCGGCCTAATACCGGAAAGTTTATGCGTATCGATTGTTTTTTCTGCGTTAAGTCCTGGATGCCAATAAAGATAACGGGCAATACGAATATAAATGCAAAGAGGACATCGATCCAGAAATAACTCCAGACAATTAAAATCACAGTAACCAAGAGCGAGGAAATAGCGAACAATTGACGGGGGGTCATAGAATAGGAGGTTAGATTGGTCGGATAAATTAGCGAAATGAAATGAGGTAATCAAACAGGGAGTGAATGCACCCCCGCTCAGGCAACTTTCATCTGTACAAGGCCGCGGCTTTTATGAAATTTTACCTCAAAGTGTATAAGAATAAAATGGTTCATCCGGTTCTCGGCCAATTCCGCATGGCGATTGTCTGGCAAAAATATAGTGAGGTCAAGCACAGCCTGCAGAAATAATTCATGTTTGCAAAAATCCGCAGTCCATTCATGAAAGGCTTGCGTCCAGTCCTCTTTATATTTTTCGGTATGATCGCGCCCATCCCACAGAAAGCCAAGTTGATTTTCACCGTACTTATAACGATACACGGCTGCCAGATTTTGATAGAAAACGTAGAGTGGTTTTCGGTTTTTAGATTGATAATTTTTTAAACGCTGCGTAAACGAATCGTCAAGACCTAAGGGATTATGAAGCAGCTGATGTTGAGTTTTTACCTGTTCAATAAGTTGTGTAAGCAAGTCATCCTGAAGAGCGAGTTGAGCATCTTCAAGCAGGTAATTTTTGTCTAGCGGAAAAAATTTTCGAATCACGCTGGGACACAGAGTTTTGCAAAGGTAAAAATAATCCTGATGTATTGTTCTTTTGGCGACCTTTCGTGGCGGTTTATGGTTTCAGGGGTCAGTCCAAAAAGTAAATCTGTTATCGCGGCAATGGAGTAACGATCCAGTTGAGTCCACACTATTTGGGATTCCGGATCAAGCCTGCCTTTGCCGAAGCGGCTACGCGCAGGCAGGCCCGGAATGACACCTCGATTGTTATTTTGACTTTTTGGTCTGGCCCCTTTACAAGTATGTTCACACCGCCACAAAACCGGGCTGCTGGTAGGCAGGTCCGCTAGTTAACGATCATACACCGTTGCTGGTGCCGTCACTAAATTAGTTGGGTATTTGATTCTGAAATTGGCACGAAACTCCAGGCGCACATTGTCCACTGCTTCCACCGTAGTAGGAAAATAATAGATGCGTGCTTCAACGGTATTAAAGATCAGGTTTTCGTTACGCGCTCGCAAAGCGACAGAATATCCCGAAAAGAAATTTTCTTTTTTCAATAACGGTTGATTCTCTTTCCCCAGAAAGGCAAGGTCAATGCGCGCAACCGGTGCAAGCTTAAAACCCAACACCTTCCAATTTGGATATACTACTGTCTCCGTTCTAAACATCAACCGCCTGGCACCCGACAGACTATCGGGCCTGAAGCCGTAGATACCATTCACATCACGAATATCCAATTGTCTTTTTAAAACCTGGTTGAGTTGCGCTGCGTATCCCAGTTCCATTTCGTGCCGGATTTTACTTTTTCCAACAGTATAAAGCCGGCTATACCGATTAACAAAGACTTGAGCTAACGCATCTTCTATAAGATCTTCACTCCAGTAGTTGCCAAGTTTTACTCCATAGGTAACAAACGTACCCGTTGTATTTACAACACTCCACAAAAGTTCGGCCCCGGTATAAGGTCGTTGCTTTCCAAGTTCTTTTTCCCAACCGGCAGTTAGTGAAATCCTATATCCATACGGAATATCTTCGGTGCGGCCGAAACCAGCTACATAGCGCGTTTTATAAAAGTCTTGTTTAAAAAAAGTTAACTGCCCCAATGCAGTGCTGCGGTCAGCATAGGTAAGTCTTCGTCTGTTGGGAATGGGTTGTTCCGGGCTTTCGTGAAAGTATTCGTCATACATACGCACGGCAATAAATTTACGATTTCGGTTTTCAGCGAGTGAGTTAGGAAGTTTACTGTGGCCAAAAGAATAACCTGCCCATAAATCGCGAATGGAATAATTGTAGTTTAAGAAGAGTGTATCTTCTCTGCCAAATGTATTGCGCGACCAGTTGCGGCTCAACTCTGCGGCTCCTGCCCACCGTGCGAATGGATGGAAAAGTGGTCGGTCAACGCGAATGATGAAGGCACTCTCATTCTCCTCGCCAATACTTTGTCCGGTGTTTATTTCTGTGTACGCTACGGTTGCGTTTACAAAACTTCCAAAGAGATTGGTTTTTTTATACAGTAATTCCATACCCGTGCGCGGATTTCTTTCGGTGTCATAAATTCCGCTGACTTGCAAGCGTTGGCCCATGCCCGCCAGGTTAGCTTCTTGCACTTTAAACCGATATTCAGTTTCACTGCGAGGATATAGCGATGCCCCTAAACTAAAAACATCACGTGTCATTACCAGTAAGTCCACCGAGTCGCTGTCTTCTGATATGGGAACAATAAAAATGCGTGAGTCAAGAATAAATTCTAAATCACGCAAGTAGCGTTCATTGTCTGCCGCCCGATAGGGGTTGAGAGGTTCGCCCTCGCGCAGGAAAACATTATTCCTGATCACCCAGGCCCGTGTATCGTTGTGTAACCAATTAGCGACTTTCGCCATTGTAGTCTTAAAGCGCTGCGTGGTGTCTTGCACGGTTCGATCAAATCCAAGTTGGTTGATTGTTATTTTGCGAATTATTTTCCCCTCGTAGGGTATATAATAGTCTTCACTTTTTACATCAATGAGTGTATCGGCACGAGGTGTGCGACTGATAGCATCCTTCACTTGTTGGGCTAAGCTATTTTCTCTGGGCTCACCATTTTTTTTAAGCCGGGTTGTGTCCTGTGCATAGACTGACGCCAAGCACGAAAATGTAAACAATAATAGGAGCCCACCGCACCGCATAATCACCAAAAAACATTATGGGAAAGTTACGTATTTCCTGCGATGGTTTGGAAGCAAAGAAGGCGCCAGAATTTCCAGCGCCTACCCTATATAAATGTATACCGTTATCGGCTTGCGTCCGAACTGATCATCGGTCCTAGAAAGATTGCATTCATCAGCATTTTATTAGTGCCAAACCAAAAGGCACGAAATGCAACGTTTTCCGTAAAGCCTATAACGCGGCCACGACCCATTGCTGCAGTGCCCAACACCGAAGAGTTTTTGAGTTTGTCGAGATTGGGTTTGGTGATATACCCACTCAAAAGAGGAT
>LNFM01012399.1_pt1 | contig 11213 bp, 9 predicted proteins | sample 596031 | NCBI WGS metagenome assembly LNFM01 (sample SAMN04254537, study PRJNA301005) | activated carbon metagenome | isolation source: dual media filters at the Ann Arbor, Michigan drinking water treatment plant | place: USA: Ann Arbor | reverse complement strand
CTGCGTTTCGAGCTGAAGACCGTTCCGGACGTGGCCGAGGTGGCCAGCGTCGGGGGCATGGTCAGGCAGTATCAGATCGTGCTCGATCCCGACAGACTCGCCGCCTACCGCATCTCGCAGCGCGTGATCGCCGAGGCCGTGGCGCGCGCCAATCAGGAGGCGGGCGGCTCGGTGATCGAGGCAGGCGAGGCGGAGTACGCGGTGCGGGCCAGCGGTTACCTGAGGACGCTCGATGACTTTCGCGCGATTCCCCTCGTCACCACCGAAGCGGGTGTGTCGGTGCGCCTGGGCGACGTTGCGCGCGTGCAGGTCGGGCCCGAGATGCGTCGCGGCATCGGCGAACTCGATGGCGAGGGCGAGGCGACGGGCGGCGTCATCGTGATGCGGTCTGGCAAGAACGCGCTCGCGACCATCGCTGCCGTAAAGACGAAGATCGGCGAACTGCAGCGCGGTCTGCCCGAGGGCGTCGAGATCGTACCGGTATACGACCGTTCCGGATTGATCGAACGCGCCGTCGACAATCTGGCGACGAAGCTCATCGAGGAATTCATCGTCGTTGCGCTGGTGTGCCTGGCGTTCCTGTTTCATGTACGAAGCGCGCTCGTGGCCGTGGTGACGTTGCCGCTGGGTGTGCTGGCGGCTTTCGCGGTGATGCAATATCAGGGCATCACAGCGAATGTGATGTCGCTGGGCGGCATCGCCATCGCGATCGGCGCGATGGTGGACGCCGCCATCGTGATGATCGAGAACGCGCACAAGCATCTAGAGCGCTGGGCACACGAGCATCCTGGCGAGCCTCTGAACGGCGAGGCCCGCTGGCGCTTGATCGGCGATGCGGCCGTAGAGGTCGGGCCGGCGCTGTACTTTTCGCTGCTCATCATCACGATGAGCTTTCTGCCCGTGTTTGCGCTCGAGGCGCAGGAAGGGCGCCTCTTTTCGCCCCTGGCCTACACCAAGACCTACGCGATGGCAGCGTCTGCGGCTCTCGCGGTGACGCTCGTGCCGGTGCTGATGGGCTATCTGATCCGTGGGCGCATTCCCGCCGAGCACGCCAACCCGCTGAACCGCGCGCTGATCGCCGTCTACCGGCCGCTGCTGGATGCCGTGATCCGCTTCCCCAAGGTCACGCTGGCGGCGGCCGCGGCGATGCTCGTGGTGACGCTGTGGCCGCTGCAGCACCTCGGCAGCGAGTTCATGCCGCCGCTGGACGAAGGCGATCTGCTCTACATGCCTACCGCGCTACCGGGGCTATCTGTGGCCAAGGCGGCCGAACTCCTGCAGCAGACCGACCGACTGATCAAGACCGTGCCGGAAGTACTCAGCGTCTATGGCAAGGCGGGTCGCGCGGAGACCGCCACCGATCCAGCCCCGCTGGAGATGTTCGAGACGATCATCCAGTTGAAACCGCGCGAGCAGTGGCGCCCGAGCATGACTCCGGACCGATTGGTGGAAGAACTGGACCGCATCGTGCGTGTCCCGGGACTAGCGAACATCTGGGTGCCGCCGATACGAAACCGCATCGACATGCTTGCCACCGGGATCAAGAGCCCGGTGGGCGTGAAGGTGTCCGGGTCGGACCTGGCCACCATCGACCGCTTGACGGCGCAGGTGGAAAAAGTGGTGAAGGGGGTGCCGGGCGTCACCAGCGCCCTGGCCGAGCGACTCACGGGCGGGCGCTATGTCGACGTGGACATCCGCCGCCACGCCGCGGCCCGCTACGGACTGAACATCGCCGACGTGCAGGAAGTGGTCACCGGGGCGGTGGGCGGCATCGTTATCGGCGAGACGGTGGAAGGACTGCAGCGGTTCTCAATCAATCTACGGTATCCCCGTGAGCTTCGAGACTCCGTGGCTGCCCTGCACACCCTTCCGATCGTCACGCCTCGCGGTCAGCGCCTGGTGCTGGCCGATGTCGCCGACATCCGCATCACGGACGGTCCGCCCATGCTGCGCAGTGAGAACGCACGCCTGGTGGGATTCGTCTATGTCGACATCCGCGGCCGGGACCTGCGCGGCGCAGTGCGCGAGATGCAACGCACGGTCGCCGACAATGTGAAGCTGCCGGCGGGTTACGCAATCAGTTGGTCAGGGCAGTTCGAGTATCTCGAACGGGCCGCGGAGCGACTGAAACTGGTCGTGCCTCTCACACTGCTTATCATTTTCGTGCTCCTGTTCCTGACATTCCGCAGCTTCGGCGAGGCGCTGCTCATCATGGCCACGGTGCCGCTTGCCCTCGTGGGTGGCGTGTGGCTGCTGTGGACGCTCGGGCATCACTTGTCGGTTGCAAGTGCAGTGGGCTTCATCGCGCTTGCCGGCGTTGCGGCGGAGTTCGGGGTCATCATGATCCTGTACTTGAAGCAGGCCTGGATCAAGCGCTTGGCCGAGGGGCGAGACAGCGATGACGACCTGCTTGCCGCGATTCGCGAAGGTGCGGTGTTGCGCGTCCGGCCAAAAGCCATGACCGTGGCAACTATCGTCGCGGGGCTACTGCCCCTGTTCTCGGGCGACGGCACGGGCAGCGAGGTCATGCAACGCATCGCGGCTCCGATGGTCGGCGGGATGCTCAGTGCGCCGCTATTGTCGTTGTTCGTGATCCCCGCGGCATACCGCTTGATGTGCCGCCCAAGAAAGTCAGGCGGCAGGTAGCAAGGAGGCGCCCGCCAGACTTCGGCTGGCGTTCGGCGGCTCGATCGCCTGATGGATAAGGGGAGCATGCCGGTCATCGCTCAGCAGACGCGGGCTGTGCGCGTCACCATGAAGGCAGCTTTTTATGGACCAAACTGCACGTGGTAAATCAACTCCGTCGTACGACGAATTGCCCCAGGCCGAGAATCGAATGCCGAAAGATCGACGGTGCGGAAAGCGGATTCGCTTTACTGATGCGGAAAGATCGATTCTGGCTCCGAAGGAAAAGGCCATCGGTCGGAAAGCCTTGATGGAGATGGAGCGTCGGTTGATACGCCGGAAGCCGTTAGTAGCTGCGGACGAATCGAGCGTCCATCGTCGGAAAGGGCTTGGTGGAATGCTCAGATCCTACCGCCGTGTTTCTGCGTGATGGAATTGGTCGTGCAGGGGGACGCAACGGCGGCGTCCGGATGATCGTCAGCCGGTCCAATCGTGGTTCGGCAACCCGACCACGATCTGGTTGTCCACCGACTTCACGCCTTCCGAGGCGCTTGCCTGACGCACCAGTTCGTCGACCAACTCCTCCGAAGAGGACAGCATGCCTGTGAGCTTTACGGCGCCGTCCTGAACCGTCACGGTGACGCGACCGATTTCACCCGACGTCAAGGTGGCGAGCAGCGCGCAGACGCGAGACTTGACCAGGAAATCGTTGAATGCGGCAGCCCTGTCCGGTGTGAGGGTGAACTCCGGCTGCCTGGCGAGCCCGACCACGACGTCAACAACGTGCTGCGGCGTGAGGGGGGCGAGGTTGAAGGTGATGTCGTAGCGGCGCGGATCGCGCCAATCCATGTTGTACAGATGCTGGGTGCGTTTGGTGCGGTCGTCGTCGATCTGTGCGACATAGCGCTGCGCCTGCTCGTGCGTTAACCGCAGCTTTTCCATGATGGTTTGCACGCGTGACTCGATCGGGTACATCAGGCGTACCTTAAGCGCGTGAGGAACTTCACGGAGCAATTCCTGGCCGGCGTTGCCGTGGTAGACGAGATTGTCGTCCTTTGCCAAATCTGCCAGCGTGGCCCGAACGTATGCGACGTAGACTCGGCGGCTTTCAGTCATGCGCTCCCAGAATGATGGCGCGGTCTCCAGGGCGCCTTCGACCTTGGCCTCCGGAACGCTGAACTTGCGTGCTGCCTCGCGCAGTACTTCCACGGACACGCAGCGCGCGCCGAGTTTCTCCGCGATGGCCTGGGCGACTTCCTCGCCGCCACTGTGCTGGCCGCGGGTGAGGGTGATAATCGGCATGGCGCTGCTCCTTCTGGAGATATCCGGTCGATGGTTTCACGACGTTGCGCATGCAAGCGCGGCATCCAAGGTCAAAAGAGGTGGACCCAGTGGTTTGGAAACAATTTCCCAGAGGTCAGGTACAGCCCTGCGGGTCTAGCTGCCAAGGGAAGGGGCAGCGAAGGGAAGTAAACGCTCTCGGGCGTGTCGCCGTCAAGCGCGCGATGCGGCCTGCACTGGTTGCAGAAATCGATGTGGCGTCCAATGCCGCCTCGCTTCCGAGGCGTGGTCATATACGTGCAGGTAAACTGCCTCGTACTTGATCGACTTCCAGAATCGGTCGACGAAGACGTTGTCGCGCCAGTATCGGCTCGAGTAGGCGCCTATTGTTGAACCAATCGACTCATGCGAGCGTTGCGTCCTCGACAGCATCAACGTCACGCCACGTACCGCGCGGGTGTATCACCTCGGTTTTGAACAGACCGATGATTGTCTCAGCTAGAGCGTTGTCATACGAGTCGCCGACGCTACCCGCTGACCCTTGTGCTCCGACCTCGCACAGACGCTCCGTGTAGCGTATTGACAGGTACTGGCTGCCGTGGTCGTTGTGATGAATCACACCCTCAATTCCAGAGCATGCCCATAAGGCTTGCTCGAGAGCGTCGAGCACGAAGGCAACGTACAGGAACCCAGACCACGTCGGCACATAGGTAAAGTCTGCGACCCATAGCTGGTTCGGACGCGTCGCGACGAACTGCCGCTTGACCCGGTCCAGCGGTTTGGCAAGGGCGACGTCAGGGATCGTTGTACGCCATTTGCGCCCGCGTACCGCACCCTGGATCCCGAGCGAACGCATCAGGCGCTCGACCGTACGTCGGGCCACGCCCATCGACTCCCGACCGAGCTGGCGCCATACCTTCCGCGCGCCGTAAACACTGAAGTTCTGAGCGTACACGCGCCGGATCTCGGGCACCAAAGCACGGTCGCGCTGAATTCGCGCTGGCAAGCGCTCTGGCACCCTTTCACGGACCTTGTGTGTGTAATACTGCGACGGGGCGATCGGCAGTTGCCGGCAGATCGGCTCGACCCCATACGCGTCCCGGTGCGCGTCGATGAACGACACCATCACTTCCAGCGGCCGTCGAGCTCCGCTTGGGCGAAAATAGCCGACGCCTTGCGTAGGATCTCGTTCGCTCGCGCGAGATCACGCACTTCGCGCTCCAGTTCCTTGAGCCGCTCACGCTCCGCCGTGGACTTCCCTGGCGCCTTTTCAAGGTTGCACTCGGCTTGCCGAACCCATTTACGCAACGTCTCGGGCGAACATCCAGTCTTCGCGGCAATCGATCCGAAAGCCGCCCACTGCGAACCGTACTCGGCCTGGTGCTCAAACAACATCCTTACGGCCCGCTCACGCACTCCAGGGGAAAAGCTTTGATGTACTCATAGACTCCATCCTCTCAAGAAGTGGAGGCTCCGGGAATCCCGAGGCGGTTCACGGCTGATTCGTACGGGGTGTACGAGTCGGTGTGCGCCGAAACGCCGTGAATTCGTGGCATGAGTCCTCATGGATCTTGTGCGTGTAGCACGAACGGGCGAGAAAAGGGAGTCGCATCATTGAATATCGTGCTTCCTGTCCAGCTATGATCGTCACGTCGAAGGATCGTCGAACCAAGTGCTTTTGGGAGAATCTACTTGGGTAAGGCCTTCCGAATTCGGTCCCATTTAAATCACTCGCGCGCACTATGCCGATGATCGTGGGTACAACGCTTCACAAGCTTGGAAAGCGCATCTCCTCACTTCGTCGTGTCATGAATACTTGACAGGGAAACAGCATCGATGGAAATTCCAGTCAATCGCGGCTACGACGGCGCGCGAAATCGTAGGGAGTATCGAGTGAGCGGCAACGTAGCTGTCTTCGCCAGACTCGCTTGGTTGACGATCGTCGTTCTTGCGCTCTCGTCATGCGGCGATCCACCAAGCCAATCGACCACGACACAGATACCGATCGCACCGTCGGTTTCGACACCCGATCAACCCTCGGCCGCCGCCACAGCGCCGCCAGCAACGTCGGTCGGAAATCAGGACTCCAACCTGGCTTTCAGCGTGAAGAGGGCGTTGGGCGCAGACAAGGACGTGGCGGGTCAGGGGATCGACGTAACGGCATCCAAAGGTACCGTTACGCTCTGGGGAACCGTGGGGACCAACGACGAACGTGAGCGTGCGCGTTTAATTGCGTCGCGCGTACCGGGTGTCGTAAGCGTCGAGATCAGGCTAATCGTCGTGAAGGGGTCGTGAAGCCGACGAACCGTCTCATCACGGAACTAACGGTTGATCGATCGCTTCGCGACGAACTCTAACCTCCGAGTGGACGTTTTGCTCGAATTGAATTGATCGATCTTTCAACATAGTCTCCGTGTGCCGGCGTAGACTTCGAAGGGTTCGGCCTACCAGCGATTGCGGCGGACACCCACATTGGGAGAATTGTCGGCCGACGGTGAGGCCGGTGCGTCGTATCGTCGCGCGACGGACTGGTGAGTGTCGGCACGAACTCGTCCTTGACGTTGCGGCAAAGCTGTCACATTGCCGCAGATTTTCCCTTCGGCACGTCCTTTGGTGTGCCATCATTGAGACTATGCATCTCGCCGTAAACCGGACGCCCAGGCTACCGTCTCTCTACCATTCTCTGAACGACATTCTTTTCTGGCGCTGATTGATCGCTCGTGTCAGCAGGGAATGCTCTTGGGCATCAGGGCGATGAAGGTCGTTAGCGTCGGTTTCGTTCGGGTGTGCGGTGCCCTTGACAGTCGCAGAGCGATTTCGCGAACGGCGTCATGCTTCGGAGATGCACGCTGCAACGCGTTCGTCGGTACGCGTATTTGCTTCGGCGCCGCTCCTTCGGCTGCACTCAACAAGGCCGCCTGCGCGCGGACTACAGAAGCAATGACGACGACGCCCGTTCTGTCGAAAATCCATGCTTGCACGGTTGCTGGATTGCGAGTGCCCATCGCCGCATTGCCACGTGTTCGCAAGGAATCCGCTCAATGACCCAAGACCAGATCGTCATCATCATTATCGGAACGGCTACGGTGGCCATGTTCCTTTGGGGGCGATGGCGTCACGACATCGTGGCGGCTTGTGCACTTCTGGCATGTGTGCTTGCGGGGCTCATCGATCCAGCTGCAGCCTTTGCCGGCTTCGGGCATCCGGCGGTGATCACCGTGGCATGTGTGCTGGTACTCAGTCGAGGGCTGCAGGCTTCGGGCGCGGTCGATGTGTTGGCGCGCACCGTCCTTCCCGCGAGTGCCGGGCGGGTGGTGAGCATGGCGGCGCTCATCGGACTCGGGGCGTTACTATCAGGCGTCATGAACAACGTCGGTGCCATGGCGTTGCTGATGCCGGTAGCGATGCAGTTGGCCAAGCGGTTGGAGCTCGTACCGGGTCAGGTATTGATGCCTCTGGCCTTCGGGACCATCCTGGGCGGCATGACGACGCTGATCGGCACGCCACCGAATCTCATCGTATCGGGTTTTCGTGAGCAGGCGGGCGAGGGCGGCTTTGGCATGTTCGATTTCACACCGGTGGGCTTGTCGGTAGCGGTGGCTGGTGTCGTGTTCGTGGCGTTGGTGGGCTGGCGGCTGGTGCCGGCACGCAAGCGGGCTGGCATCGAAGGATTCGAGTCCGGGGCCTACCTCACTGAAGTATTCGTACCCGCGGACAGCAAGGCGGACGGAAGGACAATGCGCCAGCTGGAGGAGGCACTCGAGGAGTCGGGTGCGCAGTTGGTCGGCCTGGTGCGTAGCGAGATGCGCGTGACCGCACCCAACCCTTGGCAAAAGGTACGCGTTGGAGACGTTCTCGTCATTGAGGCCGAGGCCGAGGGCTTGGCCAGTGTAGTGTCTAGCCAAGGACTTAGGTTGGAGGAGGCCAAGAAGCCCGAGGACGCGGATGAGACCACCGCACGCAACGATGAGCACGGGGGTGGCACCACGGCGCATAGCGGCAAGGGCGCCGAGGTCGCGCAGAACGACGGCACTCCGGATTACACAAAGGACAACAAGAGCACGAAGCCCGATCGTGAGAACGACGAAAAGACCGAGTCATCGAACGAGGTGGCGTTGATGGAATTGGTCGTGATGCCGGGCTCAATGCTGACCGGGCTTTCGGCCAAAGACATCCTGCTGCGCACGCGCTATGGGCTGAACATGCTCGCGCTGTCACGCCAAGGCGACCGGTCGCTGGTACGGCTGCGCGCGATTGGCTTGCGGCCGGGTGATCTTTTGTTGATGCAAGGTCCGCCCGACGCGCTCTCTGAGTTCGCTGCCGATTACGGCTGCGTGCCTCTCGCCGCGCGCGAGTTGCGCGTTCCCACGCCGCGTATGGCGTGGCAGGCGGGTTTGATCATGGCATTCGCGGTAGCCGGTGCCGCCTTCGGTTTGCTGCCGGCGGCCATCTCCTTTGCCATCGGCGTGGTGGCTTCGATGGTGCTGCGTACCGTGCCACCGCGTGCGGTCTATAACGCCATCGACTGGCCGGTGATCGTGCTATTGGGCGCGCTCATTCCGGTGGCTGGTGCGATGGAGACGACCGGCACCGCCGACTTGATCGCGCGTTTACTGCTGGACTACCTCGCACAGGACAATGCCGTAGTTGCGTTGGCGCTGATTCTCATCGTGACTATGTTTTTGTCGGACTTGATGAACAACGCCGCAACCGCAGCGATAATGTGCCCGATCGCGATTGGCACCGCGGCGACGTTGGGCGTAAGTGCCGATTCTTTCCTGATGGCGGTTGCGATCGGCGCTTCGTGCGCCTTCCTGACCCCGATCGGCCACCAGAACAACACGTTGATCCTAGGGCCGGGGGGATTTCGCTTCGGCGACTATTGGAAACTGGGCCTGCCGCTCGAAATTCTAGTCACGGTGATCAGCATTCCGCTGCTGCTGATTGTGTGGCCCCTGTGATCCGTATCGTAACGGGCGCAGTGGCATGGCACTAACAGTTCGTTGAAAAAACCGTCAGTTTGAACATCTCTCGCGTGTCCGATGATGAGCGCATGTGCCGTCGGCCCCGACGCTCTCTCCGAGATGCCAGTTTGGCGTGCTCGGCGAAGGCGTTGGGGGTTGTTCGGCGAATTCTGGACGCACCTTCCCTGTGTTTCATCCGGTATCGGGCCGGGGCATTGGTGTTTGGGGCGACGAGGGATTAGCTTGCGAATTCGTGCCGGCAGATCGAGCAAGACCCGGTGGTCATCCGCCCACCGACACGATTAACGCAGCGAAACTCCGGAGGAAGATCAAGAAAGGTGCACACTTCGTACCCCATGACGGATCCCCCAATATCGGCAGTCGCCGCTTGTGCGGATCCACGAGTCGACATCTCGACCATACAAAACATTTCCGTGCAGCGGTCCGACCTGCAGAAAATGCGAATAGCATTGATTGACCCATGCCGAACGCATTTGTCTTGTAAGTACTTAATGGCGTCGGCGGGTTCCAACACGATCGGCACGTCGCGAGAGGCTGGCATCAATTGAGTTCTCCGCAAGATCGAGGAATATACGTACGTACGTATATTGCGCCATGAGACCTTACAGAAGCCTTACCCCCGCAGCACCAACCTCACCAGTTGTAGCAAATTCTCCCCTAATCAATAGGTTATGTACGTTTTCAACAACCGAGTGCACACTGCGCTCGCCTCACGCAAAGGCGCGAGCGGGACGAAGCCCCCAAGCGTATGGCCGACGCCGTGAAGGCGGGCGAAGTCGAACTCGTGCGGGAGATCCTCGGGTTCATCGATACGTGCGCCGGGCTGGCGCACAAGGCCGGCGCGCGGGTTGAGGCGTTGCCCGCATGAACACCTACACGCCCGCCTGCCCAAAGTGCTGCGGCCCAGGTGTCCGCCTCGAGCCGCTCCACGGCGTGGGGTGGTTCCGCTGCAGCGACTGCGGATGGGACTTCCCCGACGAGTACAGCGTGGTCGAGGTTGCGGAGGACTGATCACCGCGAGCGGCTCCAGATGTGCGAGGGCCCCGCGGTGACGGGGCGTTTTGCTATGAGTCCTTCTTTAACATATCTGCGAGATAGGGCAGGGCATCATCCCGAACAATGCCATCGGGCGAATGGCGTAGAAGGGCTTCGAGTACCTTGTTCACTGTGTCAGCTTCGAACGCGCCTCGCCTGACCAGAGCCAAATACGATGGAGCGATGACGCTCCGTTCCCACGCGTCGGATGCGAGGTGCACGTTGCTGAGCATCAAGCGAACCAATACACGCGCTCCCCACACCAGCAGGGCTACAAAGGTCGAAAAACCGAGCACGTGCCACAGGGGTAGTGTGTGCACGCCTCCTAACTCCACGTTGAGTAGGTTGGACGCGGCCCACGACAGCATGACGAACCCGAAGACTGTGTACGCGCATATCCAACGTTGAAGCCTTCGTGCTTGCCGATTGTGCTCTTGCCTCTTCTGTGACCAGTATTTCACGGGCGCTTTTGTGGCTAGATCTACGTCGACGGTCTTCTTCAAGGCAGCAAGGTCCGCTTCGGAACGAGCGAGCAATGCGACAAACTTCTCCTCTTGTTCAGCCAGCTTCGCTTCCGCGTTCTTGCTGTTATCAGCAATCAACTCCTCATAGCGAGCGACCATGCCGTCCATGAGAGCTTTTTGGTCAAAATGCTCCCGCTCAGGACTGATGATCAACTGTTGCCAATCGGCGTGGAGCTTTTCGAAGCGCTCCTTTATTAGCGCTGGCTCTTCAGCCGACGTTCCTTGCTCGAATTGGAACGCGAGCATTTGGCCTTCGGCGAGAGCACGGGTGTACTCCTGGACCTCTCTTCGCAAAAGGTAAAGAGCAGCGCCTAACGCCACCTGCGGCCCTTTGCTCGAGCGGAGTTTGTCCAGGAAACTTGCGGCCATAGTCTCCGTGCTGAAGAGATGGGCCTGACGAAACCGGTCAACGATGACTTCGCCGGTGGCGTCGATCGGACCGGGCTTACCGATGCGCAATGCGTCGGTAATATGGGTCTTGATATCTTGAAGTGTCTTGTTGAGATATTGGGATAATGAGCTTGCCGGACCCGAGTGTTGCGTCCGATCCCGGAGTCGAGGTTCGCCTAACCATCCCTAGGCCGCGCTCTGCCGTTCAAGCCACTCCTGGGTCTCGACAAGGGACATGTTGTAGGGACCTCCGAGCGGCCCGAGGTCGAAGATAACCCGTGCACTATCAGTATCGGCAGCCATCGCCACATCCTCCCCGAATGTAACCCCCGCGTAACCCCACCAAAGACAAAGGACCTAGGTGAATCACCTA
>LNFM01012398.1_pt1 | contig 11213 bp, 9 predicted proteins | sample 596031 | NCBI WGS metagenome assembly LNFM01 (sample SAMN04254537, study PRJNA301005) | activated carbon metagenome | isolation source: dual media filters at the Ann Arbor, Michigan drinking water treatment plant | place: USA: Ann Arbor | reverse complement strand
CTAGCGCCCAGCCCACCATCTGTGCGAGCGGGGTCAGGTCGTGGCTGGTAAATGCCACCGAGCGCTCGCCCTTGGCGGCCACCGCCGCCTTGAGTTTGGCGGCGATCTCGTCGAGTGCCTCGTCCCAGGTGACCTCGACAAACCGGCCTTCGCCGCGCTCGCCCACGCGCTTCATCGGCTTTTTCAGACGCAGCGGATGGTTCCAGATCCACAGGGCGGAGGCACCGCGGCCGCAGTAGCCGCGTTGCGGATGATCAGGGTTAGGTGCCAAGAAGACCTCCTTGCCCTCCGGGCCGGACTTCTCCAGCGCCATCAGGCCGCAGCCGGCGCCGCACACGAAGCACGCCGAGTACTTCTTCTGGTAGCCACCCGCCACCAGGGCGGCGACATCCTTGGCGTCGCCCAGCCAGTTGGCCCACACCGGGCCGGAGACGGTGGCGGTCGCCGCCAGACCGACACCCTTCATGACTTCCCGCCGGGTCAACCCAGCCACTTCGCTCATGGTCCGTCCTTCACAGCATCTATTGGGGATGCCCGCAGGCTAGGCCCCGGTGGACTTGTGGACTATCAGCATCACGGGCTACGCGGCTAGGGAAGACTCCCTAGGTGCGCGGGCGGGAAGATGCGTCCGCGGCAGCCGCAACAAAGAGGTTTGCGCTAACTCGGTGTCCGCGCGGGCGCTTGCAGCAAGAATCGCGCGGTGCTTCGCTTCCTCCTTCCGCTATTCGTTACCGCCGCCCTCTCCCTGGGCGTGTCGCCCGCGCACAGCACGACGGTGCGGCTGGCGCTGCTGGCGCCTGAGGGCCGCTTCGACACACTGCGTTCCTGGGACGCACTGGAGCGTTACCTGCGTACGGCCCTCCCCGGCGTCCGCCTGGTCGTGCAGAACATGCCGCATGCGGCTTTGCGCGACGCGATCGCGAACGCCGACGTCGATTTTTTCGTCGCCAACAGTGGCTTCTACGTCGAGGCCGAGGCGGCTCACGGCGCCGCGCCGGTGGCGACGCTGGTTTCCCCGTATGCGTTGTCGCCACGACTGGCGATTGCCGCCACGGTCATCGCAGCAGCCGATCGCCAAGACATCCGCGACCTGACCGACCTGCGTGGCAAGCGGGTGGTGGCGGTGCACGCGCTGGCGTTCGGCGGGTACCAGCTCGGACTGCACGCGATCGAGGGCGCGGGCGTGCGCGCCGACGAACTGCGATCGCTCGAGTTCACCGGACTGCCGGCGGCGCGCCTGCTCGACGCCGTGGCAAGCGGCCATGCCGATGCCGCCATCGTGCGCAGCTGCCTGTTCGAGCGGCTGAGCCTCGACCGCGACGGTGGAGCCGCGGCGTTCAAGGTCCTGGGCGGGCATTCCGGCGACGACTTCGGTTGCGCGCGCTCGTCGGCGCTGTATCCGGACTGGCCGTTCGCCGTGATGCCGCACGTGGATCCGGCGCTGGCCAAGCGCATCGCCGTGGCACTGCTGGCCATGCCGCGCACCGCCGACGGCTACGCCTGGACCGTACCGACCGACTATTCGAGCGTGCGGCGCGTCTTCCTCGATCTGCAGATGGGTCCGTACGCCCACTTGGGCGATGCGTCTGTGTGGTCGCTGCTGCAACGCTACCGCCACTGGGTGGCGATCGCGCTGGTGATTGGGCTGGGCGGACTGCTGCACATCCTGCGTGCCGAGAGCCTGGTTCGTTCGCATACCCGGGCGCTGCGCGGCGCGCTGCAGGAGCGCGCGCGCATGGAACAAGAATCGCGCGAGCGCGAGCGTCAGCTCGATCACCTGTCACGCCTGGGCGTGCTGGGTGAGATGTCGTCGATGATCGCGCACGAGTTGAATCAGCCGCTGGCGGCGATCGGCAGCTTCGCGCGGGGCATCTCGCACCGGCTGCGTGCCGGTCGCAACGAGCCGGACGCATTGATCGATGCCAGTGACCAGATCGCGCACCAGGCCGAGCGCGCCGCCGGCATCCTGCTGCGCATCCGCGACTTCGCGCGCGACCGGCCGACCCATCACAGCGTGGTCGATCTGCGCGCCGTGTTCGAGGAATCGGTCGCGCTGTTCCGCGGCTTGATGCCGAACGCCCCGGCGATCGATCACGTGATCGCTGGGGAGTGCCGCGACGGCGCGCGGGTGTTTGCCGACCCGCTGCAGATTTCGCAGGTCCTCATCAACTTGCTGAAGAACGCCAGCGACGCCATGCAGCATCTGCCGCCCGAGCGACGGCGCATCCGCGTCAGCTGCCGGCGCGACGAAGGCCAGCTGCGGGTCGAGGTCGCCGATGTCGGCGAGGGCCTGAAGGATCTTCCCGTGCACTGCCTGTTCGAGCCGTTCTCGACCACCAAGGCCGATGGCCTGGGGCTGGGCCTGGCGATCTGCAAGCGCGTGATCGAAGCGCACGGCGGCAGCATCAGTGCGCGCGTCAACGACCCCGATCCGGGGCTGACGGTGAGCTTCACGCTGCCGCGGCATACGGAGGTCGCCCTTGTCTGAACCGCTGATCCACGTCGTCGACGACGATGCCGCGCTGCGCGCCGCGGTCGCCTTCCTGCTCGAGAGCGTGGGTTGGGACGTGGTCTGCCATCCGGACGCACGCAGCTTCTTGGCCGCCCTCGACCGGTCGCGCACCGGTTGCGCGCTGCTCGACTTGCGCATGCCCATGATGAGCGGGCTCGAACTGCAGCGTGCGATGCGCGAAGCCGGCATCGACCTGCCCGTGATCTTCCTCACCGGCCACGGCGACGTCGCGGTCGCGGTGCAGGCGATGAAAAACGGCGCGATCGACATGATCGAGAAGCCGTTTCGCGACCAGATCCTGCTCGATGCGGTGTCGCGTGCGGTCGACCTTTGCATCGCCACCCGCGCCGCCGATGCGCGCCGTCAGGCCCTTGTGCTGCGCTACGAGCAACTGACGCCGCGCGAGCGCGAGGTGGCACGACTGGTGGGTCGCGGCCTGCCCAACAAGCTCGTCGCGCGTGCCTTGGTGATCAGCGAGAAGACGGTGCACATCCATCGCGCGCATGTGATGGACAAGCTGGATGTGCATTCGGCGGCGGAACTGGCGCTGCTGCTGTCCACCCTGGACCCGGGCTTCGCGGCGGTGGATGAGCGCGCTTGAGGCGATGCGCGCCCGGCCCTAACGCTGCCCTAACGCTGCGCCCCGTACAACGCCTATCCTGACGGTCTCCCGGTGGGTTGCGGCGCAACTGCAGCGGGACGCTCGGCATCGATTGAACGAGAAAGGATCCCCAATGATCAGCGCAGTGTTGCGGCGTGCCGCGTGGGTGGCGTGTGCCGCCCTGTTCCCGCTCGGACTGAGCGCGCAGACGAAGGAGCCCGGCGACCTCTGGGAGGTGCAGTCCACCATGTCGATGGAGGGGATGCCGATGGCCATGCCGGCGCAGACCCAGCGCGTCTGCGTGGCGCGCAACGGCGACCGTCCGCCGGTGGGCGACGGCGACAAGAACTGCGAGATGTACGAGGCCAAGCGCAGCGGCACCACGCACTCCTGGAAGATGCGCTGCGCCGGGCCACCGCCCACCCAGGGCAGCGGCCAGATGACCTACCAGGGTCGCGACGCCTACCAGGGCACGATGACGTTCGAGACCCAGGGCGAGAAGATGACGATGAAGCTGGCCGGGCGCCGCCTGGGTGACTGCGATGCTGCGCAGACGCGCGCGCAGCAGGCGGCGCTGATCGCCGACATGAAGGCGCAGCAGGCGAAGGGCAACGCCGCGGTGCGCGAGCTCTGCGAGCGGACGCTGGAGACCATGGACGCGGAGATGATCAAGTCCAGCACGTCGACCTGCGGCGACCAGCGCAATGCCTTCTGCGCTCGCGCCCGGGCGGCCGACGGCTACGCGATGCTGGCGCGCCAGCCGCTGGCGAAGCGGCAGGAGGCCGCCAAGTACTGCGCGCTCGACCTGGCCGCCACGCGCGCCAGCCTGTGCAAGCGCGCCGAACAGCAGGAAGACGGGGCTTTCCTCGGCGCCCATTGCGTGGTGCGGCCGGACGATCAGCCCGACGCGCCACTGTTCGGCCTGGCGCTGTTCAAGCGGGAATGCGCCGGCCGTGGCTTCACCGGGATGAGCGTGGTCGAGAAGTACCGCTCGTTCTGTAGCGCCGCGGTGGCGGGCGGCCTGGGGCGAGAAGCAGGTCGGGTGACCAAGGCCGGCGGCAAGGCGGCCGATCAGACCGCCTCGACGCCGGCCACCCCCGCCCCGACACCTACCCCGACGCCGACGCCGACACCAACCGAGGATGCGATCAAGAAAGGCTCCGACTTGTTGCGCGGTCTCTTCGGCCGCTGACGCGGCGGGCCGATGAACCAGCGGTTGCATCCGCGCACGCGTCCCATGCGCGGCGTGGCGCTGCGCTTGCTGGTGCTGATATCGCTGGCGCTCGCAGGGGTGGCCGGGCGGGCGGACGCCGCCACCGATCCGTTTCCAACGGTGGCCGCCGCCTACGTGGTCGAAGTCGACGGCGCGCTGAGGTTTGCGCATGCGCCGGATGCGCGGCGGGCACCGGCGTCGCTCACCAAGCTGCTGACGGCGCTGGTCCTGCTCGAAGCGCGCTTCGACAGCGAGCGCTGGCTGGCCGTCAGTGCGCGTGCCGCCGCCATGCCCGGTGCGCGCCTGGGCCTGACCACCAGCGACCGGCTGCGCGCCGGCGACGCGCTGGCGGCGATGATCGTGGCGTCGGCCAACGATGCCTGCCTCGCACTGGTCGAGGACGCGGCGCCGAGCCAGGCGCAGTTTGCGCAGCGGATGAATGCACTCGCGGCGCGCCTGGGCATGCGCAACTCGCACTTCGAGCATCCCTGCGGTTTCGACCATCCGCGTCAGCACACCACGGCGCGCGACCTGCTGCTGCTGGCGCATGCCGCGCTCGCTTCGCCGCTGCTGCGCCAGCTGGTCGTGCTGCCGGGCGCGCAGGTCGACACGCTGGGCGGCCGCACGTTGCGCTTCACTGCGACCAATGCGCTGCTGGGCCGCCTCGACGGCACGGTGGGGTTGAAGACCGGCGCCACCGCCCGCGCTGGCGAGAACTTGATTGCGGTGGTCGGGCGCGGGCCGCACACCGTGGTCGCGGTGCTGCTGGGCGCGCGCGAGCGGTGGTTCGGCGCGGTCGCGCTGATCGAACGTGCCCTTGTCGATGCCCGCGGGAGCTGATCGGCGCGCGGTAGCCCTGCTGGTGCTGCTGGCCGCGGCCACCTGGGCCAACGCGTTCGCCGGCGCCTTCCAGTTCGACGACCACCTGGTCATCGTGCGCGAACGCAGCGTGCAGTCGCTGGCGGCCTGGTGGGACGCGTTGCCGTCGATCCGGCCGCTGCTGAAGCTGAGCTACACGCTCAATCACGCCAGCGGTGCGGGCATCCTGGGGTTCCACGTCGTCAACCTGCTGATCCACGCGCTCAACACGGTGCTGGTCTATGTGCTGGCGCGCCGCCTCGCAGCGGCAGGTCCGGCGGCCGGCGATGTCCACGTCGTCGCGCTGGTGACGGCGGCGCTGTTCGCGCTGCATCCGGTGCAGACCGAGGCGGTCACCTACGTGTCAGGCCGCTCGACGTCGCTGGCGGCGCTGTTCGCGCTGGTCGCCGTCCTGCTGTGGCTGCAGCGCGACGCGGTGCGCTGGGCGGCGGCGGCATCGGCGGTTGCGTTCGTGGCCGGCGTCGCCTGCAAGGAGTATGTCGCCGTGACGCCGCTGGCCCTGTTGCTGCTGGCCTGGATGCAGGACCGCCGGCCGGGCTGGCTCAGACGCGCGCTGCCGGCGCTGCTGCCGCATGGGCTGCTGCTGGTAATGGTCGCTCTGGCGGCGGCTCAGGTGCCGCGCTATGCCGAGTTGTTCGCCTTCAGCATGGCGCTGCGCGGCGTCGGCGACAACCTGGCGGCGCAGGTGCATGCGGTCACCTGGCTGGCGGGGCAACTGATCCGTCTTGACCGCCTGAACGCCGACCCGGCGCTGCCGGTGCAGGCGCTGGACACGGCGGGCCTGGCGCTGCTGGCACTGTGGGCGGCCGGGGGCGGGCTGGCGTTTGCGCTGCGGCAGCGCCAGCCGGCGCTGCTGTTCGCCTGGCTGTGGTTTCTGTTGTGGCTGCTGCCGACCCAGTCCGCGCTACCCCGCGCCGATCTGGCCAACGAGCGCGCGCTCTACCTGCCGCTGATCGGGCCGGCCTTCGTGCTCGGCACGTGGCTGGCAACGCTGACGCCGCAGCGTCGTTGGCTGCTGGTGGCACCGGCCCTGGTCGGTCTCGGCGTCGTCACCCATTCACGCAATCAGCTGTATGCGGACGAAGTGCGCTTCTGGGCGGATGTGTCGATCAAGGCGCCGCACAACAGCCGTGCCTTCACCAACCTGGGCGTGGCACTGATGGATGCGTGCCGGCTCGACGAGGCGGCAGCGGCGCTGGCAACCGCGCGCTCGCTGGCGCCCGATGACATCAAGCCGGCTGCCAATGCGCAGCTGCTCCCGGGTCGACGCGCGCAATGCGACGCGGGAGGAGGACTCCCCGTCGGTCGCGGCGGACCGCGCGCCTCGGTCCCGTCGCCGGATGCTGCTTCCCCATTTGTCTCCGCCGCAGGACTCGGGCCATGAAGCGGCCACATGACTCGCTCCTGCGGTTCAGCTCCGTGTTTTACCCACGTGTGTCTCACCGGAGGAAGGAGGCGCGTACGCCGGCCGGTTCTGCATTGCCGATGCAGGCAACTCAAATGCTGTCGCGTGATGTTTTCGCACATCCATGTCGGGTTGCCGCCCGGATTCGGGTGAGCGGCGGAGGCATACTCCGTCGAACCGGGCGCCGCATGAGGCGGGCGCCTTTCCTTGCCTGACTGGCCATGTCCGACTCTGCTGACCCTGTTGTGCCGAAGCCTCCCTACTGGATCGCCGCGCTGCTGGTGCTGTGGTTGTCGCTGGTGGTTCTGGGTGCCGGCTTCGCCACTGCGGTGCTGCTCAGCTCTGCCGAGGACTACGCCGAGTCGACGTCGTTCCAGGTGGTGCTGTGCATGACTGGCGGTGCGCTCGGCGCGTCGCTGACGGGGCTGCTGGCGTCGGGCGAGCGCATCGCACGCGGCTGGGCGCACGGGCCGGACGCGCTGGCGCGCGGCGAGCGCCGCTTCAATCCGCGTCTGGCGCCCTTGCTCGCGGTGCAGCCGATTCTCGGTGCAGCCCTCGGCATGGTGCTGCTGCTGGCGTTGTCTTCCGGCTCGGTGATGCTGCTGCGCCTGAGCGAGGGCACCACCTTCGATCCGATGGGGCTGCTGCTGTTCTCGGTGATCGCCGGCCTGTTCGCACGCACGCTGCTGACGCGTGTGCGTGACTCGGTGGAAGCGCTGTTCGGGCGCGCCACCTCAGGCGCCGAGCCCGACCCGCTGCGCGCCAACCGCAGCCCGCAGGCCGTGCCCCGTTCTGAACCGGAGCCGACCGCGCCAGTACCGACGCAGGCCTTGCGGCGATCCGACGAGTCGGGCGATCCGGGCGATCCGGGCGGGTCGGTCCGAGACCCGCAAGCGGCACGCTGAAGTCGCGCCGGCACGCCCGATCAAGCAGCCAGCGCGGGACCGGCGGCCCGCGCAATCTGCTGATGGATCAACCTCAGCAGGCGAGGAAGCCGACGACCTCAGGCGACTACAACGCAACCACCCAAGTAATGCAGTCAGCCGTGCAGCGTGGCCAGTACCTCGTCATGCAGCCCACCCGCGCTGGCAATCAGCGAAGGCTGCGCGAGTGGATCGCCGCCGGTCCAGTTGCTGACGCAGCCACCGGCGCCTTCGATCACCGGCACGATGGCGGCGACGTCCCAGTAGGCGAGCGTGGGATCGAGCATCAGGTCGGCGCCGCCGGTGGCAAGCGCGAAGTAGCCGAAGCAATCGCCCCAGGTGCGTACCAGCTTGGCGCGGCGCGCCAGCACGTCGATGCGGTCGACGTTCGGGGCGTTGCGCTGTTCGCCCACCGACCACAAGCTGGTGACGAGCAGCGTGGCGTCCTCGACGCGCGTGCAGGGGCGCACGCGCGCCGCGTGCTGCGAGCCGTCGGCGGCGAACCGCGTGCAGGCGCCGGCGTGGCCGATCACGGCCTGTCCGGCGGCCGGGTGCGCGATCACGCCGAGCAGCGGGCGGTAGCGGCCGCCGTGTTCATCGTTGCACCAGCGCTCCAGTGCGATCAGCGTGCCGAAGAGGAAGCAGTGGGTGATGAAGGCGCGCGTGCCGTCGACCGGATCGAGCACCCAGCGGTAGCGGGTGCCGGTGGTGGCGCCGACCTGCTCGCCAAACTCCTCGCCGAGGATCGCGTGGTCCGGGTAACGCCGCCCGATCAGCGCGCGCATCGCCTGCTCGGCGCCGCGGTCGGCCTGGGTGACGGGCGAGGCATCGGCCTTGTCGATCACCGCGGTGCCACTGATGAACAGCGGGCGGATGGTGTCGAACGCAACGCCGATCAGCTCGTGCAGGAAGGGAATGAACTCGCGCTGCTCGGCGGCGCTGGCGGGAACGGTGTACATGGAGGCAGGCATCGGCGGATTCGGGAGTCGGCGGCCGGCGCGTGATGGCGACGCGACCGGGTCGCCAGTGTGCCGCATGGCGACGTACCGCGTCCGCCGACGCTGCTAGGCGCGCGCGACCGAGGCGACGATCGCCAGGTAGTGATCGAGCGGTGGCGTGGCGCGCCCGGCCACCTTGGCCTGGTCGTCCCAGCGGCGCAGGCGCACGGCGTCGTGCGCATACGGCTGGGCAATGAATGCGTCGGCTTCGGCGTCGTCGAGCGGGCCGCCTTGCAGGGCGAGGCTGCGCACCGAGTCGACCGACAAGGCGGCGCGGTAGCCGGCCGCGGTGATGGTTGCGTCGCCACGCGCACACAGGTAGCGCTTGGCGGTCACGTGCAGGCGGATCGGTGCCAGCACCGCGTCGTCGAACAGTGCGCGCAGACGAGGAATGGCAACCCGCTCATGCCGGTCGTCGATTCCGCGCAGGCTCGGTGTCTCGCCCTGGTCGTTGAGCAGGTGGCCGAGGTCGTGCAGCAGCGCGGCGGTGATGAGCGCTGCGCTGGCGCCGGCCGCTTCAGCCAGCTGCGCCGATTGCAGCGCATGCTCGCGCTGGTTGACCGCCTCGCCGGCGTAGGCGCGGTCGCCTGGTGGCGAAGACTTGCTCGATGTCGTGCAGCGAAAGCGTCATCCGTGGCTCGACCGGTGCAGTGTGGCGGGCTGGCGGCCGAACGATGTCACGTGGGTCGCGGCGCGTCGGTCGAGAACAGGCCCGCCTGCTCGCCCAGCAGGCGTGTCTTCGACAGCACGCCGGCGGACTCCAGGATCGGGTAGGCCACCGAGCAGAACAGCGAGTTGACTCGCTTGAAGTCGGCCAGCAGGTCCAGGTGCAGCGAGCTCGTCTCGATCGACTGCGCGGTGTTGCCGCTCAAGCGCTGCAGATGGCTGTCGGCGTAGCGCATCTCCAGCTCGCGGAAGCTCACCTTCTCGGCGATCAACTGCTGCGCGCTCTTGAGGTCCCCGTTGAGAAAGACCGCGACGGCGAGCTTGAGGTTGCCGAGCAGGCGCACATTCAGATCTTCAATCTCGCGCATGCCGGCCTCGGAAAACGACAGGCCGTGCTGGATCTTCTTCTCCGCGACGTCGATCAGCATGCGTTCGATGATGTCGCCGGCATGCTCCATGTTGATGGTGAACTGGATGATGTCGGCCCAGCGTTTGGACTCGTTCGACTCCAGCGCCTCGCGGCTGATCTGGGTCAGGTACAGCTTGACGGCGGTGTACAGGCGGTCGATCTCGTCGTCCCGCTGACGCAGGCGCTCGGCCAGCGCGAAGTCGTTGGTCTTGAGCACGGTGAGCAGGCCGGCGAGCATGTCCTGCACCGTATCGGCCAGCCGGATCGACTCGCGCGCCGCATTGCCGATCGCCAGCGCCGGCGTGTTCAGCGCGGTCGGATCAAGATGGCGCGGGTGGCCGGGCAGTTCTGCGGCGCGCTGGGTCGGCAGGATCGCTTCGACCAGCCGGGCGACGTTGCCGGTGAAGCCGATGAACACCACCGCGATCAGCAGGTTGAAGGCCAGGTGGAAGTTGACCACCATCGACTTCGGATCGGCGCCCAGCTGCGCCAGCGGCGCGAGCGCGAACGACAGCAGCGGCAACACGATCAGCGCGCCGGCCAGCTTGAACAGCAGGTTGCCGACCGGGACGCGGCGCACGCTTGGGTCCGATCGCAGCGTCGTGAACACGGCGAGCAGGCCGCTGCCCAGGTTGGCGCCCACCACGATCGCCAGTGCCACCGGCACCGGGATCACGCTCGACGCGGCCAGCGCCGCGGTCAGCAGCACCACCGCCAGGCCGGAGTAGCAGGAGATCGCCAGCAGCGCACCGATCAGCACGTCGAGCAGCAGGTCGCCGGTGAGCTGTTCGAACAGCACGCGCATCGGCCCCACGGTGCCTACCGCCGTGGTCAGCGGTGCGGTGGCCTGCATGATCAGTTGAAGGGCGAGGATCATGACCCCCAGGCCGAGTACCAGCTTGCCGATCTGCCCGGCGTGCTCGTTGCGGCGCGACAGGTAGACGATGACGCCGAATACGATCGCCAGCGGCGCCAGCCACGCCAGGTTCAGCGCGAACACTTGCACCATCAGCGCGGTGCCGACATCGGCGCCGAGCATCACCGCCAACGCGGCGGCGGTGGTGATCGCGCCCTTGCCGACGAAGCTCGACACCAGCAACGCAGTGGCGGTGGAGCTTTGCAGCAGCCCAGTGACGCCGACCCCGGCGATGAAGGCGGTGCTGCGCCGCTTGGTGCTGCGGTGAAGGATCTGGCGCAGATTGGCGCCGAACACGCGCAGCACGCCGTTGCGCACGATGTGGGTGCCCCACACCAGCAGCGCAATGGCAGCCAGCAGATTCAGCAGCGTTTGCAACTTGTCTCGTCCTTTCCTGCCATGGCAGGCAAGCGGCAATCCTGCCGGTCAAGATCAATCAGCGTGGCGCTGTTCACCACGGCAACGAATAGGTCTTCACGTTGGTGAAAGACTTCATCGCTTCGAGCACGCCTTCCTTGTAGCCGAGTCCCGAATCCTTGATGCCGCCAAAAGGGGTCAGTTCAAGCCGGTATCCAGGCACCTCACGCACGTTAACGCTGCCGACGTTCAGCTCGCGCACGAAACGGGTGATGTAGTCCAGACGGTTGGTGCACACCGCCGACGACAGGCCGTACGCGGTGGAGTTGGACAT
>LNFM01012393.1_pt1 | contig 11215 bp, 9 predicted proteins | sample 596031 | NCBI WGS metagenome assembly LNFM01 (sample SAMN04254537, study PRJNA301005) | activated carbon metagenome | isolation source: dual media filters at the Ann Arbor, Michigan drinking water treatment plant | place: USA: Ann Arbor | reverse complement strand
GGCGGGGGCGGGGCGCGCGGCAGCGCGGGTGGGGGCTTCAGCACTGCGCCCACTGTCGTTGCACTCGCTCGCGCGCGGCAGCGCGGGTGGGGGCTGCGTAGCAGCTCTGTGCCGATCGTGTTATCCCTGGATTTACCCTCGCAGAACTTGGGTAACGATGAGCGCTCGTCTCCCGGCCGTGTGCAGAGCGCGTTCTCCCTGGGGGGGCACGGCGCAGAGCAACCCGCCCACGTCGAGCTGCGTGTCTTCCCAGGAGATCGTGCGCTTGCATTCGCAGCACACCGTTCGATACCCAGCTTTTCCCTTCATGATCGGCGCGCTGGCGGCAGAGCGGTAGTGCTGGTTGGTCGTCGCTCCGTCCGCCGACGGCCGCGCTCGCGCTGGATCACTCGCGCTCGAAGACGCCCACCGACGGGAGGTCGCGCTTCTCGGTGTGGACGCGGGCGATCTCGGCGAGCGCGTCGCGGCCCATCGCTCGATACGCCGCGATCAAGAGCTCGGCGCCGACCTTGCGGTGCGCGTCGCCGTCGAACCAGTGCAGCTCGCGGCCGAGGACGTAGGCGAACGCCGGCTTTCCCTTCGCGAGCTCTTCGCGAGCCTCGTCGAACCACTCGAGCAAGAGCCGCGACGGCCGCTTCTTTTTGTACTCCGCGTACCGACTGTCCGGAGACTGATTGTCCCGCGCGCGCTTGAACGCGCTCTGCGGGAGCACCGCGCTCACCCCGCCGAGGAGCTGCACGCGCGCGTCCCGCCGATACGGAACAGGCCCGTCTTCGCTCACCGCTGCCTCGTCCGCACGGACGAACCACGCGAGCGCCCGCTCGAGCGCGCGTAGCGCCAACGGGATCGGCTCGCGCGCGTCGCGATACGGGTCCGCGATGCGCTCCCTCGCTCGCTGAAGCATCAGCGAAATTCCAGTAAATTCGTCATCGCACCCCGTCTCGCCGGTGTCGCGCGCCCAGTTGCTCACGATCCGCGCGGGCAGCTCCGCAGGGTCGTCGTAGAACATCCCGAAGTGCTGCCCGTCGCCCTCCCCCCACAGAAACGACACCATCTCCGGCGGGTCCCTTCGAAAGCGCATCTCGAGCCTCGGGTCGAGGCCCTCTCTCACCTTGCGATCGAGCCCTCCGTCGACGAAGTAGTCCATGACTCCGGCCGGCGATCGTCCGAGGTGTCCGAGCCCCGCGCGCTCGAGCTCGTCGAGGCTGTCGAAGCACGCCGCGAGCACCGCGGTCCAGCGCGGCAATCGAAGCCCGAAGTGCTCGCGCACCTTCGCTTCGACCGCGGCGAAGCGCTCCTTCATCTTCGCCAGTGAGCGCTCGCGCGCCTGGTCGCGGAGCGGATCGGCGAGCAAGGACGGCGAGTACACGATCTCGCGCAGCCCCAGCGTCTCGCTCAGCGGTCGAGCCAGCGCCGCCCGCGGATCGGAGCGAAGCTGCTCGATGCGCGCCTCGAGGGCGGCCCAAGCGTCGTCGGGCGCGTGCAACGCCTCGCTGGGGACGAGCACGAGATCCGCGATGGGGCCGGGATAGTCGTCGCGGCTGAACAACTGCAGCTCCGCACAAACGCCGAGCGCCGCGAGGTAGTACGGGGGACGAAAGCTCGCCAGCGAGACGTCGCCCATCTCGATCGGACCGGCGAAGAGCGCTGCGTGCCGCTCCTGCGCGCGCAGAATCAAGTGCGTGATCTCGGGGGTGTGCATGACGCGCCGTCCACGATACCCGCCGCGCGAGGTGTCGACGACATGCCGGCAAGCTCCTCCGACGAGGGGCGCGAGCGGACCTCCCTCAGTGCCCCCGCGTACGACGACGAATCGCCCGACGAACCGCGCGACGAATCAGGTAGCGCTGATGCGCGCTCGCCCTGCGCCTGCACGAAGTCACGCTCGTCGCGTCGCCAACGCGTATATCCCCCTGACCTTTCGACGCAGAGGCCTCGTCGCTTTCGGGCCGAAGCTGCGACGACCGTTCGAACTCTCGGATCGAGGCTGCCTGCGCTGAGCGTTCAGCGGAACCGGCGCTTGCAAAGACGGAGAGCGCTGCAGCGAGGACGAACTTCTTCATGTCGATAGGACCTCTCGGGTGGCGTGACCACCCTCAGACCGGTCGCGCTACCCCGGTCTGACAGCGCCCACACACTTTCACATCTGCGCCTCGAAGCGCCGTCCTCGCGCCCACACACGAGCGCGCCGTCGAGCGCGCCGGGTGACGTTCGTTAACGAGATCGCTGGTGACACACACATTCGAGATCGCCGATATTCGCGCGATGAACAGTCGACGACTCTTCGCTCACGGCTCGCTCTCGTCGCTCCTCGGGTGCCTCGCGCTCGTGTCGGCGTGCGGCGCTCCCAACACCGCCGCAGACGGAGGGGACTCCAGCGACAGCGCGTCGCGCATCGACGCGCGGGATGGCTCCAGCGCAGGCGACGTCGTCGACGACATGCAGGGCAGCGCGGACACCGGCGTGGCGAGCGATGCTTCGATGCCGGACGACGTCTCGGCACCGATGGACACGGGCGTCGAGACGGACAGCGGTGTTTCGTCGGACAGCGGTGTTTCGTCGGACAGCGGCGTCGCCATGGACACCGGGCTTCGAACGGATACGGGCGTCGCGACGGATACGGGCGTCGCGACGGATACGGGCGTCGCGACGGACACGGGCGTACGCAGCGACACGGGCGTCGTCACGGACACAGGCGTCGGCGGCGACAGCGGCGTGGTCACGGACACGGGCGTTCGCACGGACTCGGGGATCCCCGACGCGGCGACGGGTCCGCAGTTCTGCGACGTCGTGTACGCGGTCAGCACCGGCACCTGTCCGATGCCGACGCAAACCGGGCTCTTTCACACGATCAAGACGGGGCTCGGCGCGCTCAACCAACAGTTTCGCGTCGGCGCAAACTGCACCATGCCGCGCCGCGGAAGCCCGCGGACGCCGGTCGACGTCGCGACGCCGTTTACACCGATGGCGTTTCCGAGGGGCTTTGTGCGATTGCGCTTCAACGCGACGGGCGGCGCTCCGGTCGCCGGCCCCGTGCAGCTCGTCGAGTACTTCATGCCGATCGAGTTCGACCTGAGCGCGTCTGGCAACATCGTTCGAACAGACATCGACCACAGCGCAGGGCTGCTCGCCTACACGAACACGGGCTGTCCGATGGGCGTCACGGGCTGCATCACGGGCGTGACCGACACGCGCGGCCCGACGCTCTCTCGCCGATGCGCCCCGGTCGCCGCAGGAACGGTCACGGGCAACACGCTCATGTGGGGCGCGTGCCCCGTCCGTACGCCCGCGGCCTGCGTCGGAACCGGGTGCACGCCAACGAGTCCGCAGCTCACGTGGGGCGTGACCAACTCGCAAGACACGATGTCGAGCGCTGGCTGCGTCACCAACGTGAACAGCTGGGGCGGGATCCGCTGCCAGAGCGGCGCGCTGTGCGGGTTCGTTCCGAACACCGACGAGCCGACGAACTATACGTGGGACCAGGCGTTGCCCAGCGTGACGTTCAGCTCGGGGACATACGGCGCGATGGGGACGACGATCACGATCAACGAGTTCGTCGTGCCCGACAACCAGAACGACGTGTACTCGGGCACCGCGGTCACGGCCACGGCGGTGCACATCGAGTGCGGCGCCGCCGCGTCGATCACGTGCAACGAGAGCTGAGCATGGTCCGCGACGGGGCCCGTCGAACACCTCGTCGAGCTCGTGATCGACGATCGCGGAGACGGCGTCGCGAAGCTCGCAGGCAAGCGCCTCTTCGAAACGCCAAACATCGGTCGATCTCGGCTCTTGTGCGCCTGAGCGCACGTCGTAGCCCGCTGAACGAACCCGCCGCGCACGACGGTCGTCCACAGCGAAGCGCGGCCAGACCGTACTGCTGCGACGAGTTCGCCGACCCGCACCGCACATCGCTGTCGTATCGTCACGGATGACGGCCTCGATTGGGGCCTCGAACCAGCGGTTCGAGAAGAAGAACTGGCATCCCGAGGCAGCAGGTTTGAAGACAACGCGTCCGCACCACAACCGTCCCGCACGACGACAGGCCAGCATCAGCGCGATCCTCGCCCTCGCGACGGCGCTCGCGTCGCCTGCGGTCATGGCGCAGACCGCCGACCCTTCGCGAGAAGCGAGGGCCCTGTTCGATCAGGGAATCGCCGCATCGGACGCGGGTCGCTACGCCGACGCGGTCACGGCGTTCGAGCGCTCGCTGCAGCTGCGTCCGTCGCCGGTGGTGCTTCGCAACCTCGGCGTCGCGTATCGCGGCGTCGGACGATTGCTCGACGCGATTCGAGCGTTCGATCAGTACTTCGCCAACCCTGGCAGGCTGGCGTCGCAGAGCGACCTCGCGCAGCTTCGCGCAGAGTACGAGGCGATTCAGCGAGAGGTTCCCGAGCTTCGGTTCGATGTTGCACCGGAAGGAGCGGCGGTTCGCGTCGACGGTCGCGAGGTGAGCGATCCCGCGGCGGTGATGCGCATCGATCCGGGGCGGCACGTCGTCGAGATCAGCAAGGATGACTACCGTCCGCAGCGGGTCGAGATGGATTTGCAGCGATCCGAGCGACGAACCATCACGGCGAGGCTCGAGCAAGTCCCCGCCGACGGTCGCGTCGGCATCGAGACCAACGTGCAAAACGCACGCATCGAGCTCGACGGCGCGCTGGTGGGAACGCAGTCCGCCACGGTGCCCGCGACGCCGGGGAATCACAGCATCGTGGTGACGGCGCCGGGCTATCAACCGCTTCGTCGCCGGGTCACCGTGGGACGGCACGGCCTCGCGCGGGTGAGCATCGTGCTCGTGCGCACGCCCGGGCTCTCGCCGCTCGCCACAGGGCTCATCGTCGGGGGCGCGTCGCTGGTCGGCGTCGCGGTGATCACAGGCGTGGTCATCGACCGAACGCGCGACCGCTTCGTCCCTCCCGAACCGCCGCAGTATTGGGGCGAGATCGCGTTTCCTCCCTGAGCGAAGGACGCGAGGAGACGGCGATGAATCGCAGAACAATTACCACCCGAGCCGCACCGCTCGCGAGGCCTCTGTCGCTGATCGCGCTCGCCGCGGCGCACACGAGCTGTTCTCGTCGCACCGAGCTCTGGATCGTCGCAGGCTGCGAGTCGACATGCTTCTGGCCCGCGAGTGCGTCGGCCCGAGGCAGCTCGTCTGCGAGGCGATGGGGCAAACGTGCACCGTCGGCGGAGGCTGCATTCCGATCGAGCGCCGAGAGCTCCCCGAGTTTCAGGGCAACGCCGAAGACTCTGGCGTGATGCCCATGGACGCCACCACACCCATGGACGCCACCGTGCCCATGGACGTCGCGATCCCGCCCGTCGACGCGATTGCGTTCGACGGCAGCATGTTCGGGATGTGTCCGGTCGCGATGCCCGTCGCTGCCACCGGAGGCGAGATGGCGCCGCGGTTGATCGCTCCAATCAGCGGCGGAGTGCTCACCAGGCGACGCCCCACGTTTCGTTGGTCGCTCCCTGCCGGAGTCACAGGAGCTCGTCTCGAGCTGTGCACGGACCCGCGATGCGCGACGATCGCGTCCGCGTTCGACGCGACGGGCTCGTCGTTCACGGTTCCATGCGACCTGCCGCCGGGGGTGTTGTTCTTTCGCGTTCGCGCGAACAACGCCGGCGTCTTCGGGAGCGCGACGAGCGCCGTGTGGCAGGCGCGCGTTCCGCCGACGAGCACGCCAGCGGACGGCGTCGACGGCATCGACCGAGACTTCAACGGCGACGGAATCGCGGACCTCGCGTACGCGTCGGGCACCGAGGTCATCCTGGTCGAGGGCGTTCGTGGGACGATTCCCCGAGAGGCGACAACGCCGATCGCGTCGCGATCGGTCGCAGCTTCGTCAACGCGCGACCTGGGCTCCTCGCGATGTGCCAGCTCCAGGGCGCGATTCGTCACTTCGAGGGCGCAGGCGCGAACTTCGAGCCGCTGTGCTTCGGGGCGGCAGGAGCCTTCGTCGTTCCGGTCGACGTGGGGGCACGTTGCAGGGCGCGATGGCTCCGCCGATTTCCGCGCCGAGCGGGCTGACCTGGGGGACGCTCTTCGCCTCGACGGGGGACTCCGACGGGGACGGGCGCGGAGACTTCTTCGCGACCACGACGTCCTCGGCGCTCGTGCGGGTGAGCCGCCCCGATCGCACGGCAAACGCGACGAGCTTCTCGATCTCGCGATCGCCGATCGCCTCGATAACCCGTGGAAATTGACCAATACCGCCTCGCCTCCCCCCGACGTCCAGGCCGGGCCCGCCCGAGCCGCGCCCCAAGAAACGCACGTCCTGCGCGAAAGTCCGGCCGCTCGCCGCCCAATACGATACTGTGCCGCGCCCCGGCGATCCCCGTGGGTCCTCCGCGCCCTCGCGCGAGAGCGTTATCTTGGAGAGCAAATTCGTGGACGTACTGACAGCGCTCAGCAACAAGAGCGACTACTCGCGCGCGCAACTTCAACTGATCGTGAGTGCCTGGATCTTGAGTGGCCTCGCTGAAAAGCAGAGCAAGATCTCGCTGCACGACGGTGATGTCGCGGAAGATGACTACGACAAGCGGTCGCTCTATTCGCTGCTCTACGCCCTCTATCGTTCGATGGGCGAGGTGCGCGACGAGAAGGGCGAGCGCTACGAGTTCACCTTCAACACCTGGGGATACACCTGGCCCGAGGCGTGGGGACCCGCGCCGCCCCACCAGCAAGACCCGCAGCGCTACGGGCGCAACGCGTACTCGGGGCTCTATCACTTCGAGCAGGTGAAGAAGTACGTCGCCGAGCGCAACGGGCAGGTGCACGTCGTCGAGATGGGCTGCGGCACGGGAGCCGGAGCGCATCACGTTTGCAAGAACGTGCTCCCAGACTGCACGTACGAAGCGGTCGACATGCAGAGCGCAGCCATCCGCACGTGCGAGCGCAAGTTTGTTCCGGACCTGCCGGGCAGGCTGCAGGCGACGTGCTCGGACGCCACGCACCTCGCGCGACCGCGCGGCTTCTCGGACTTCGTCGCGGTCAACGAGACCCACGTGACCGAGCTCGTGGGCGTCGTGACCGACGAGGACGACCGGTTCTTTCGCAAGGCGCACGCGATGCTCAAGCCTGGCGGCTTCATCGTGTGGGGCAACGCCATCCCCGACCCGACGTGGGACGCGTGCTTCGGCTTCCTCGAGTCGATCGGCTTCAAGCTTCGCGAGCAAAACGACGTGACCGAAGAGGCCGTCCGCGCGCGCGACGAAGACAAAGCCCGCATCGACGTGTACGTCGATCAGTGCATCGAGGCCTTTCACGGCTTCAAGATCCCCGGCGTCGGCGCCAAGAAGCGCGCGCTCGCTGACGTCGCCCTCAAGAACTTCGCCCGCAACCCCGGGACGAAGCTCTACCAGAACATGGTCGATCGAACAGACACCTACCGCGTGGTGCTGCTCGAGAAGATGCGCTGACGAGCACGGAGGTCCCGCTCGAAGACGGCGCGCCGCGCGTCTCGAGGGATGTTCGTTCATTTCGCTCGTGACTGTTGTCGATGGCCCGTCGGATCGGCGATCCTTTGCGGACCACTATGTCCAACTGGCTCGTCCCCTGCCCTGGCTGCGCGCGACACGTGCACGCCAACTCTGAGTGTCCCTTCTGCCAGACGAAAGTCTCTGCAGAGTCACCGCCCACGGTCATCAACGCGCGGCTCTCGCGCGCAGCGATGATCGGCCTCGGCGCGGCGGTCGCGTTTGCTGCTGGCTGCGCGCCGACGGCTGCGCCGCTGTACGGAGCGCCCGCGCCCGACGTCGTCGACGCTACGGCGCAAGACAGCGGCGGCCCGGCTCCTGCGTACGGCGCGGTTCCCTTCGACGGCGGATCCGACTGAGAGCGTGTCGCGCGGGTCGCGGGTCGCTCAGTCGCCGCTGGCGTCGAGCGAGCTCGCGGCGTCCGCGCTGGCGTCGCTCGTCGACGCGTCGCTCGAGCCGCCGTCGGGATACTCGAGGCACGTCTCGGGAAAACACACAGCGCCTCGACTGTCGCCGATGCATCGCGCGCCGGCGCCGCACTCGCTGTCTCGACGGCAGAGGATGCGCGTGCAGAGGTTCTGCCCCTGCTCGGGGGCGAGGTCGGCGAGGCAGGTGCGCGCGATCGTGTTGTTGTCGCACTCGGTTCCGCCGCGCGTGCAGTACTCGCCGACGCCGCCTGCTGTTCCGCGGTCACCGGGTCGAACACAATTCGCGCGCACCGTGGGCCTGGGGCCCGGAGCGGCTGCGTCTCCGCCGTCTGCCGCGCCTCCGTCGCTGCTGGGGGGCGCCTGCTGAATGCAGCCAGCGAGCCGATCGAACGGGTAGTAGTACAGGACGGTCGCGCACATCTCCGTGTCCGAGCTCTCGCCGTACAAGATGGTCGCGCCCGTCGTGTTTCGGTGCGTGCATCGCAGCGAGACCGTGTCGGTCCGCGACAGGCGCGCGGTGACCGGCACGATGGGTTGATCGAGAAAGGTCCAGTTCTGGTTGAGCAACATGTCCGTCGAGTCGAGCCCGCCGCGCATGACCTCGATGCGACGTCCGTACTTGTGCATGTGACCGAGGACGCCGAACACGTTCATGTCGCGCTCGGGCCGGCACGACATCGAGTGCTGCGCGTTGTCTGCCCGCGGCGCGATCGAGATGTCTCGGTTGTCGAGGCCGAAGATCCCAGCGGGAATGTAGTTCTCCGCGGGGTTGCCGAGCAGCAGCGTGAGGCCGGTCTTCGCGCGAATCGTCGTGGTCGCGGTGCTCTGGTGCCCGCCAGGAGCAAACGCCGAAGCGCCCCGTTGTGGCCTCTTCGCGCGCGGCCAGCGCCTTCGCGATCTCGAGGAGCGGTGGCACCATCGCGCTCGATGATCGAGCGTTCGCCGTTACCGCTGTGCGTCATTTCGCTCTCGCTCGTCGCGGCGTGCGGCGCGCGCACGGGCCTCGACGCGCCGTCGAGCGCGGACAGCAGCGCCGTCGCGGACGCGAGCGTCGACGTCGTGCTCCAGCGCCCGTCGTGCCTCGACGAGCGCGCGCTGTCGCCGGGAGAAATTCGATTTCGTGTGCCCAGAATCACCGGTCATCCAGCGGTCGCCCCGGACGGGACGATCTTTTCGCCCACCGTCGAGCCCGAGGGAGGAAGGGGCCTCGCGGCGATCGATCCGTGCGGGCGCGTTCGATGGCGCGCGACCGGTTGGGTTGGCACGCCGCAAGAGCGCAACCTCGCGCAGCGGCCGTACGCGAGAGTGCTCGACGACGGACAAGTGTTGCTCACGAACAGCGTCGGCGCGGGCGTGCGTCACGGCGCATTTCGGTTCTTGCCCGACGGATCGCCGCGAGGCGCGTTGGCGTTCGAGCAGAGGCTGTCGTCGTTTGTAGGGATTCCGTCGGGCAGCGGACCGGTCGCGATCACGTACACAGGGCAAGGGACGCGCTTCGAGCTCGCGCGGTTTTCGCTGGAGGGCGCGCGCGTCACGCTCGCGAGCGACTTTCGCAACGGCGAAGAGTGCGCGATGGACGGAGCGCTCGTGGCCTGCTGGGACCGCGCGTTCGACACGAGCGCGCGACGCATGCTCTGGGACGGCCCGTCGGACGAGATCATCGACGGAACGCGTCGCCACGTCGTGGGCCCCGCTGTTCACAATGACGTGATGTACGCGCTGCTCTTCGGCGTTCGAACCTATGTCCTGGCGGCGAAGAGCGCTCGAACCGGGCGCGAGCTGTGGCGACGCACGCTCGAGAGCTCGTCGTCGGGGCAGACGGGCTTCGTCGCGGGGGCGCCCGTCGTCGCGCCGAACGGCGATGTGCTGGTGTTTCTCAAGCTCGCGGGCGCGACCGGAACGCTGCGCACGTTTTCGAGCGACGGCGCGCCGCGAAGGACCCGCTCGATGGCAGCGGGACCGCAAGATTTCTTGCACGACGCGACGACAGCGATCGACCGAGCGGGCGCGGTGTATCTCGCCACAGGGGTCACGGTGACGGCGTACGACGGCGACGCCGTTCGTTGGTCGCGCGCGATACAAGAAGGTCTGTCTCGGGCGGCCCCGGTGATCTCGCCGTTCGGTGACCTCTACGTCATCACGAACAGCGACGAGCTCGTCGCGATCGCCGCGGATTCGCCAGGAGAAGCGACGACCGGCTGGCCGACCGCCCGTGGTGGCTCGCGCAACCGCAACGCGCGTTGATCGCCAACGAGAGCGACGCTCGTCAGCGCGCGACCACGCCCGACTTCGCGCTGTTGCGCTCTTGGAGGGCGATGGCCGCCGCCTCGTAGTGCCTCTTGCTCACGAGCACCGCGAGCAGCGCGAGCAGCGCGTGGACGGTGGGAATCGAGCAGCCGAGCGCAAACGCGTTGAGGTCCCCGGTGTTTGGCGTCGATGCGACGATCACGATCAGCGGCGCGGCGTCGGCCACGATGCGTCCCAGCACCGCGCGCCCCGTGTGCGCGCGAGCGCCGACGTAGTCCGTTGCGAGCGACACGGTCGAGCCATGCCACTGGTGCCGACCGAGCACAAACGAGCCCGCCGCCGAGGCGAGCATGACCAGCCACACAGAGTTGCTGTCGTGGCGGTTGCCCACCACGACGCCGGTCCACAGCATGGTCCAGATGGCGACGGTGACGAAGAAGCTCAGCGCCGAGATGCCGTGACCGAACAGCGCGGTGAGGTGCACGGGCCACGGCGGGCCAGCGCCGACTTCTCGCTCGCCGGTGTTCTCGAGGGCGCGAAACGGCCCCTGCGGCGTCTTGCTCCCGTCGCGGACGCGGACCTTGCGCGCGGGCCAATCGTTGCGGAGCGGCTCGCGCGTCGCGATGGCGGCATAGAGCGCAACAGCGCCAACGATCGCAGAGCCCCACAGAAACGTGTCTTCATCCATTGGCCGACTCGGGTCGGAGAGACTAGCGCGGTTCGGCGTCCCCGTGCATCGGGCGAGGGAGCGCCTCGAGACTCCACGCTCGCAACACGGCACACATAATCAACGACCCTCTTCTGAACGCCTCTCGCAGCGGTCGGCCGTGGCGAGCGCGACACAGCGTGACAGCGAGATGAACGGCGTCGACGCTGTCGCGAATTCGTGCACAATCCGAGGGGCAGATGAGCCCTACTCTCGAGCGAAGGCTCGTCGCGATCATCGCGTTCGTCCAGTTCGTCAACATCCTGGACTTCATGATGGTGATGCCGCTCGGGCCGGATTTCGCCTGCTCGCTGCACATCCCTGTGTCCCAGCTCGGGCTGATCGGCGGGAG
>LNFM01012392.1_pt1 | contig 11215 bp, 9 predicted proteins | sample 596031 | NCBI WGS metagenome assembly LNFM01 (sample SAMN04254537, study PRJNA301005) | activated carbon metagenome | isolation source: dual media filters at the Ann Arbor, Michigan drinking water treatment plant | place: USA: Ann Arbor | reverse complement strand
GACACGCACGGATTTGACGCGGGGTGGAGCAGCCCGGTAGCTCGTCAGGCTCATAACCTGAAGGTCGTAGGTTCAAATCCTGCCCCCGCAACCAAATCGAATAAAAACCCAGCAACTCTAACGAGTTGCTGGGTTTTGTTTTTGGACTGACTGGCTCACTTCCTGCGGGAGTTCGCACGATGCGTCGTCCTGACAAGCGTCTCGGCCGGGCGGTCGTGGATCAGCGAAAGCTACGGGCGCTACCGGCGCGCAAGCTGCCTCGAGCTGCCCAATCCCACGATGAAGCCGTCGAAGCTATTTGCGCCGTCATCCGCCGCATTCCTTTCGGCTGGGTCGCAACCTATGGTCAGGTCGCCGCGATGGCCGGCCTGCCGAGGCGGGCCCGCCTTGTCGGCCGTGTACTTCAGCGCCTTGACCCAGTCGTCAAGATTCCGTGGCACCGCGTCGTCAACGCCAAAGGTGAGGTGTCCTTCAGTCTGTCCCGCAATGGCGGCGACGCCCTCCAGCGGCGCTTGCTGGAAAAGGAAGGCCTCAGGTTTGACGACAGAAACCGCCTGAACTTGGAACGATGCCGCTGGCTCGACTAACCGCTCAGGCGCCGCGCGCGCCGCGGACCAGGCGGCCGGGCAGCAGCCCGGTCGCTTCGCCGTGCCGGTAGACGACGGCACCGGAGACGATGGTCGCCTCGAAGCCATCCGTTCGCTGGACCAGCCGCTTGCCGCCCGCCGGCAGGTCATAAACGATCTCGGGCCGGCGCAGACAGAGCTTGTCGTAGTCCAGAATATTGATATCGGCCTTCATCCCGACCCGCAGCAGGCCGCGGTCGCCAAGCCCGATCGCCGCGGCGTTGTCGGCGGCCAGCCGCTTGATCGCCCAGGATATCGGGAACAGTGCGCCCCGCCGGCGGTCGCGCGTCCAGTGCGTCAGCAGATAGCTGGTCGAGGTGGCGTCGCACATGACGCCGACATGGGCGCCGCCGTCGCCAAGGCCGATCAGAGAATTTGGCGCATCGATCATGTCGCGCACCACGTCGAGATTGCCGCCGGCAAAGTTGGTGACGGGCAGGTATAGCATTCCCTTGCCGTCGCCCTCGATCAGCAGGTCGTACGCGAGTTCGTCGGGCGCACGACCTTGCCGCGCTGCCCGGCCGGCAATGCTGTCCTCAGGCTGGGGCTCGTAGTCCGGCGGATCGCCGACCGGATACATTCGGTCCCAGCGGTCGATCAACTGGCCGCGCCGGTCGCCCTCGAATTCCTCCGACAGGATCCGGGCACGGAGCTCGGGCTGGCGCAGCAGGGCCAAGCGTTCGGTGAACGGCAGATGGGCAATGCGCTTGTAGCTCGGCCGGCCCGAGAACGGGTTCTGCGAAAGCTCCAGTCCCAGCAACACGCTGGTCGGACGCGGGCGGACCTGGGCGGTGATCCGCAGCCCTTCCTTATTGGCCTCGTCGATCTCCCCCATCAGATCGCGCCAGCCCTCGGGCCGGGCGTCGGACTGGGTGAGCGTGATGGTGACGGGGCGGCCTGATTCCTTCGCCAGGCGACGGAACAGCCCGATCTCGCCCGCCTGGTCCTTGAAGTCCGAGACGATCTGCAGCCAGCCGGTGCCGGTGTCGCGCAGGGCGCGCGCGATCGCCGTCAGCTCCGCTTCCTCGGCGCGCAGGGTCGGGATGTGCTTGCCGTCGGCGGAACGGTGATTGAGCGTGCGCGACGTCGAAAAGCCGAGCGCACCGGCGCGCAGGCCTTCGGCGGTGAGCTCGGCCATGCGCCGGCGGTCCTGTTCGGTGGCGGGCTCGCGGTCGGCGCCGCGCTGGCCCATCACATAGACCCGCAAGGCTGCGTGCGGCACCTGGGCCGCAACGTCGGCATCGTAGGAATGGGCGGCAACGGCATCGAGGAAATCCGGGAAGCTATGCCAGTTCCACGGCAGGCCTTCGCTCAGCACGACTTCGGGAATGTCCTCCACGCCCTCCATCAGGTTGATCAGCATGGCACGCTGATCCTCGTGGCAGGGGGCGAAGCCGACGCCGCAGTTGCCGAACAGCACGGTCGTGGCACCGTTCCACGACGACGGCGACAGCCGGTCGCTCCAGGTCACCTGCGCATCGTAGTGCGTGTGCACGTCGATGAAGCCCGGCGTGACGAGCTTGCCGCGTGCGTCGATCTCCTCGGCTCCCTTGGGAATGTTGCCGCCGATCGCCGCGATCCTGCCGTCGATCGCCAGAAGATCGGCTTCATAGGGGTCGCCGCCCGATCCATCGACGATGGTGCCGTTGCGGATCACCAGGCTGGAACTCGACATGCGGAGGCTCCATGGCGCGGTTGCGGCCTCTAACGACATCGCGGCCTCGGCCTTGTCAAGGGACGCCCATGCCCTTGCTGCCGCCCACCGCAGCCGTGTAACTACGCGGTTCGTCGAGCTGAGGAGCAATGAAATGGCGTCCCAACGGACAGATTTTGCCCGATCGATTGCCGCTCCGATCCTGATCCTGTCCTTCGTCATCCCGCTCCAGGCGGCGGCCCAGGCGGAAGTCGCTCGAGGAAAAGCCGCGCTCTCGGTGCAGGGAAAGTTCATCGACCAGCGGATCGCCGAGTTCATGGAAAAGAACGGCGTGCCCGGTCTGACCATGGCCATCGTTCAGGCGCCCTACATTCCACGATCCGCCGGTTATGGCCGGGCGAGTCTGGCCGATGACGAACTCGCATCGACGAAGACGATGTGGAACATCGGCCCGATGACGCAGGGCTTTACCACGGTCGCTGTCTTCCAGCTCCACGAGGCGCAGAAGCTCGATATTCGCGACACCATCGGCAAATATCTGCCGACGCTGCCGGCCACCTGGGCGAAGACGACGATCTTCCAGCTCCTGCAGCACGCCTCCGGCATTCCCGACTACCGCAGCAGCTCCGGTTACAAGGATGGCCAGGCCTACAAGCCGGCCGATCTGGTCGCGTTGTCGGCGGCCACGCCGCTCCTGTTCGAGCCCGGCACCCAGATCCGGCTGAGCGCGACGAACTTCCTCCTGCTCGGACTGATCGTCGAACGCGCCAGCGGCATGTCCTTCCATGACCATGTTACGCGCCACCAGATCGAGCCGCTGGGGCTGCGCAGCACCATGTTCGCCGAGGATTTTTCGAAGAAGTCCTTCGCAGACAAGCCGCACGCGCGTTTCAAGACCGAGATTCCCTACATCAATCCGGTCGAGCCCGCGGTTGGCTACAGGGACGTCGAGGGCAAGCTCGTGCCCGTTGATCCCAAGGCATCGGAAAATCTCTTCGCGTTCGGCAGCCTGTGGTCGTCGGCGGAGGACATCAGCGCCTGGGATATCGCGCTCGCGGGCGGGATTCTCGTCAAGCGTGAGGAGAATCGGGCGCTCATCTACAAGCCGACCCGGCTCGACAACGGAACGACGGTGCCGGCCATGGCCGGCTGGGAGTTCTCCCGCCATCCCGGGTTCATGGAGATCAAGGGCTCGGCGCCCGGCTTCAGCGCCTATCTCAGCCGGTTCACCGCCGCTGCCGACCTCGTCTGCGTGACATTGCTTGCCAACAAGGAGGGGCTGGACCTGACCGGTCTCGCCCGCGATATCGCCGAAGCCTACAAGGCGGGCCTCGGCGCCGGCGTGAGCTCCGATGCGATCGTCACGCGGGAGAGCAAGTTCTCGGTCGACGAAACGGTGTCACGTCTCGAGAGGCTGCTGGGCGAGCAGAAGGTGCCGATTTTTGCGACGTTCGACCATGCCGACAACGCCCACAAGGTCGGCATGCAGCTACGGCCGACCAAGGTCATCGTCTTCGGCAATCCCAGGGTCGGCACCAAGCTCATGCAAAGCAGCCAGGCGGTCGCCCTCGACTTGCCGCTGCGACTCTCGATCTGGGAAGACGCACGCAATCGCGTATGGGTCGGCCATCACGCCATGGATCGACTGGCCGCGGAATACAACATCAAGGATCCCGCGACCGTGCTCGCCCTTGAGCGCGTGCTCGACAAATTGGTGGCCCGGGCGACCGACGTTTACGGCGACTGAGCGGCCTTCAGGCTAGCGACGGCGTCGGAGTGGCCGCTCGCCGAGGCCCTCTTCAGCGCCGTGAGGCCGTCATTCGCGGCGTGGCCGACATTGGCGCCGGCATCTATGAGCCGCTTGATTACCGCGACATCGCCGCCGGCGGCGCAGATCAGGGCAGTCCAGCCATTGGCGTCGGCCTGATTGACGTCGGCCTTGGCGCCGATGAGCAGGCGGACCATCGCCTCGTCGCCGCCAAGGGCTGCCCGCATCAGGGCGGTCTTTCCCCGCCGGTCGGCATGGTTGACGTTGCCGCCCGCCCTCAGGAGGCGGTCGACCATCTCGATCCGGCGGTTTTCCGCCGCCCGCATCAAGGCGTTCTTGCCCTTGGCGTCCGAATGATTGACGTCGGCACCGGCCTTGATCAGCCGGTCGGCGACGGCGACATGGCCGCCTTCCGCCGCCCGCATCAGCGCGGTCATGCCCTTCGTGTCCTTGTGGTTGACGTTGGCGCCGGCCCCGAGCAGCCGGTCGACCAGGGCCGCATGGTCGCTTCGGGCGGCGCCGATCAGGGCGGTCCAGCCATTCGCATCCGCATGATTTACATCTGCGCCGGCCTTGAGGAGCCGGTCGACCGTCGCTTCGTCGCCGCCCAGCGCAGCCATCACCAAATCTTCCATGGACCTCGATCCTTCCGGCAGGAGCCGATCAAGCCGAGATTGCCATGCCTCCCGGAGCAAGACCACTCGCGCGCTGACCGACTGATCAGAAGAGCCTTGGTGTAAAAGTGCCGTGCAGCGGGTAAGGCACGTGGTGTTTCAGCCGGGCCGTGAATAGCGGCTTGGTCGTGAGGTCGCGCGCGTCGAGGCCGACGATCGAGGTCCGGCGATCGGTTGCATCGAACACCATCACGAGGACGACGCCGTCATCCTCCGCGCCATCTGGACGGCTTGGAACGAACAGGGGCTCGCCGACATAGCCTGCGGGGCCGAAGTCGTGCGAGGCGACGGCGCCGCGCTCGAAGTCGATCCGGGAAATCCGCTGCTGCAGGCCGCTCTCGTGCTGGGCGGAGTTACTGGCGATGTAGGCATAGCGGTAGCGCTTGCCGACATAGGCCGGATTGATGCTGGGGAATTCGTTGGCAGTGCCCGTCGAGAAAGTCTGCGTTTCGACTTTTCCCGTTTCCAGGTCGACGCGTAACCGGGTCAAGGCCGCCATGCCGCGCGACGGCCAGGCGGAGCGCCAGTATGTTCTCAAGGCTTCGCCGATCGTGCCGTAGTCCGGGTAGCGCGCCAGATCGAGCACCAGCGTGCCATCTTCTTCGAAGCCGTTGGCGAAGTGGAACTGGAAGAAGGCGTCGGTTTCGATGCAGCGGGACTCGCCCCGCCCGTCGCGTGGCACCAGCAGGATCAGAGTCGGCCGCGAGCCGTCCCAGCGCAGCGTGCCGTCGAAACTCTTGAAGCCCAGCAGGAGTTTCAGCGGCTGAACCAGGATAGGCCCGAGACAGAACACCAAGTATCGGGCGGTGAGCACGAAGTCGTGGTTCATGACCGGGTAGGGCAGCACGACCGGCGGCAGCCGCGTCAGGATCCCGCGGTCGAGGCGGTAGGGCGTGAGGGTGGTCTTGGCGCCGTAGTCGATGCCGAAGTTGAACAACTCGCCGGTGTCGGGATCGATCTTGGGATGAGCCGAAAAGGCTTTTACGGCACCGCCGAAATCCTCGATGCCCTGCGTGCTGAGGGTCGCTGGATCGAGCGCGGTCGGCAGGCCGCCTTCCCAAAGCGACATCAGACGGTCGCCCTGCATCACGACCGAGGTATTCGAGACGTTGGCCGGCTGGCGGAAGGCGTTGCCCAGTGGGCCGAAGCGCCGCATCTTGCCGAAGCCGCGATGGACGATGCGGCCGGCCTTCGTTTCGTCGAGGTAGTTTTGGGTCGCGACGTAGCGGTTGCGATAGTGGATGCCGGCATCGTCGAAGGAGATCCTGGAGATCATGCCGTCGCCGTCGAACCAGTGGGCGAACCACTGGCCGCCGATCTGGTTGCGTCCGGAGCCGTTGCGGAAGAGCGTGCCGCGCAGGGACGGAGGTACGATGCCGTCGATGTCGTCTACGCGGTAGTCGTGCTCATCCGGCAGGGTCTCGAAGCCGGCGCTCCAGGGATGGTCCACGTGCGCCGGACTATTCGCTGGCAGTAGACGGCGACGGCGTGCCGACGCCGAACTTGTAGGCAAGGCCGGCGCGGATGGTGTGGGTTTCCGGCTGGATGCCGATGCCGGTCAGGATCTGCTGCTGCTGGAACTGGCTATAACGATATTCGAGGCGCGTCGTCCAACCGCCGGCCACGACCGTCTCGACGCCCGGACCCACGGTCCAGCCGTGAAAAGTGTTGTCCTGCGAAGCAAAGGCGCTGGCGCCACCGGCCAACGCCGTGGCGGTCGAGGTGACGTTCTGCCCGGCGTAGCCGCCGGCGGCATAGAGCAGCGTCGCCGGGGTCGGCAGGTAACCGACGCGCGCCATCACGCTCCAGGCCCTGTTGGCTTGCGCCGCGATGGACGCATTGCCGCCGCCGGCCGACAGGCTGGCGGTCGATTGCAGGCCGGCCCAGGTGAAGTCGCCCATGACGCCGACGAGGGCCTGGGGGGCGAACTGGTAGTCGGCACCGGCGAAGACCGAGCCCAGCAGGCTCTGTCCGGCGCCAGTGATCGAGGCCGAGGCGCCGCCGAAAGCGGTCGAGGCGTTGTTGACGGCCACGCCGCCGCCACCGGCCACGCCGCCATAGAAGCCGGTCCAGTTGTGCGCGACCGGCCGGCTGGGTGGCGACTCATCGGTCGCCGGCGCTGCCAGCCCGCCGAAACGGTAGGTCAGGCCGGCACGAACCGCCTGCGTCGAGGGCGAGACGTTGATCGCTGTGCCGGACGGCGTCGTCGAGCCGAACTGGCTGTAACGATATTCGAGCTTGGCCGACCAGCCGCCGGTCAGCATCGTCTCGAAGCCGGGACCGACGGTCCAGCCGTGCACCGTGTCGTTGCGCGAGAAGCTCGCCACCGCGCCACCGGCCACGGCCGTCCCGCTGGTATTGATGTTCTGTCCGGCATAGCCGCCGACGAGGTAGAGCAGTGTCGAGGGATTGGCCAGCAAACCGGCGCGGCCGAGCAGGCTCCAGCCGAGGCCTGCACTTGTGTTCGCGACGGCGCCCGCGCCCGGCACCTGGGCCGAGGCGGAAGACTGGAAGCCGGACCACGATGCCTCGGCCAGGGCGCCGATGATCGCCTTCGGCAGTATCTGATAGTCGACGCCGCCGTAGATGGACCCGAGCACGCCGCTGTTGCCGAGGCCATCGAGACCGAGCGAGGCGCCGCCGCCAGATGTGTTCACCTTGTTGACCAGCGCGCCGCCGCCGAAGGCCGCGCCGACATAGAAGCCGGTCCAGACGGGCCCATAGGCCTTGGCGGGAATGGCGGTTTGGGCCGCGGCGGGTGCCGCCAGGACCAGCGCACCGAGCAGGAAGAGACCGCGCTGTATTCTGGAGGAGGTAGAAGCCATTAGACCCGACACCAGAGACCCAAGATGAAATTCAGTATAACACAACCGACGAGATTGTGCGGGTGCAGCGGCCAGGAGAAGTCCGCAGTTGCACTGTGAATGGTTGGGGGAGACTCTTCGCGGATGCGCGCCATCATCATCGGGGCCGGCCGGGGCAGCCGGCTCATGCCGACCACCGAAGACGCTCCCAAGTGCTTCGCCGAGATCCGCGGCAAGCGCATCCTCGACTGGACGCTGGACGCGCTACGCGGCGGCGGCTGCACCGAGATCGTCTTCATCGGCGGCTACCACATCGAGTCGGTCAAGCGCGACTACCCGGAGTTCATCTTCCGCGAGAACAAGGATTGGGCGAACAACAACATCCTGGTGTCGCTGATGTGCGCCGAGGATCTGATGGACCGGCCGTTCGTCACCAGCTACTCCGACATCCTGTTCACCAAGGACGTCGTGCGCGGTCTGGTGGACTCGCAGCATGAACTGGCGCTGGGCGTCGATACCGACTGGCGCGAGCATTATAAGCCCAGGACCCAGCATCCGCCGCACGATGCGGAGAAGGTGATCACTCGGGGCGGCAAGGTGCAGCGCGTCCAACGCACCATTCCCTACGACGACGCGACCGGCGAGTTCATCGGCGTCGCCAGGTTCGGCTTAAAGGGCGCGGGGCAATTCCGCGACTTCTATGCGCGCCGCAAGGCCGAGTTCTGGGACAAGCCCTATCGCGAGGCGGCGATCTTCCAGAAGGCGTACCTGATTCACATGTTCCAGGACATGATCGAGCAGGGGATGTCGTTCGGGCATGCCGACACGCCTGGCAAGTACCGCGAGATCGACACGCAGGAAGACATGAACCTCGCCCAGACATTGTGGGAGCCGTGAGCGGGACATGAAGAAACTGCCGCTGTTTCCCGCCTCGATCGTGGGCTCGATTCCCCGTCCGCTGGTCGTGCGGGAACTGATCGAAAAAGCCCACTGGGACGAAACCGATGCCAATACGATGGACGCGGCGGTCCGCTTTGTCGTCGCCCTGCAGGAACGGGCCGGCCTCGATGTCGTGAACGATGGCGAATGGCGCCGGCGCTCCTACATCGGGGTCATCGCCGAGCTGGCGCACGGGTTCACGCTCGAGATCAACCCGGCCGACGGCCGGCCCTGGACGGTGGTCGCCGAAAAGCTCACGCCCAAGCCGGCGGGCTTCATCGCCGCGGAAGCGAAGTTCGTGAAGCAGGTCGCCCGCGTCGCCACCAAGATCACCCTGCCGGCGCCGGCGCTCCTCGGCGAACGCCTGTGGGATGCCGAGCGTTCGAAGAAGGCCTATCCCAAACGCGACGACTTCGTCCGCGATTGCGTGGCGCCGCTCAGGGCCGAGATCGCCTTGCTCCAGGACATGGGCGTGGAGATGGTGCAGATCGACGATCCGCATCTTTGCCTGTTCGTCGATCCCGACGTGCGCAAGAAGTACGACGATCCCGATCGCGCCGCCGACTTCGCCGTCGACATGATCAACGAGACGGTAAGCGGCTTCAAAGGCGTCAAGTTCGCCGTCCATCTCTGCCGCCGCGCGGGCGCGCGCGTGCGCGGCGAGAAGCACCATGCCGGCACCTACGGGCCGATCCTGAAGCAGCTCAACAACCTGAAAGTCCAGCACCTCACGATGGAGTTCACGGCAGCGGGCGCCGACGATCTCGAGAGCCTGGGTCGCCTGCGCGAGGATTTCGAGCTGGGCCTGGGCGTGGTCGACGTGACGCCCGGCGCACCCGAAGCGGCGCCCCTGATCGCGGCACGCGTCGAGCGGGCGCTCGGCCGCATCGACAAGAAGCGCATCACGCTCAATCCGGACTGCGGCTTCGCGCCGGGCTCGGCCGCCAGGGTCGACACCGACGAGGTCTACCTCAAGCTCAAGGCCGAAGCCGACGCCGCCGGGATGCTGCGTGCCAAGTACGCGTAGAGCACTTCCGCCAAGGCGACGTCAGTCCGCCTTCTTGTTCAGGACGGCGAAGCGATCCTTCGGGGCCATTTCGCGGGCCTTGGGCCCGTAGGTGCCCATCTCGATGCGGTGCGGGATGGTCATCATGTAGTTCTTGAAGGCGCCTTCCATCGCCTGGCGCCAGCCCTGGGCATCCTGCATTTCGTTGACCGACGCCTTGGCGAGCTTGAGCGCGAACGGATCGCGTTCGGCGATCTGCTGGGCGAACGCCATCGTCTCTTCCTCCAGCTTCGCCCGTGGCACCACGCGGTTCACGAGGCCCGCCTTCTCGGCATCGGCGGCGCTGATGAAGGCGCCGGTGAAGAGATATTCCTTGGTCTTGCGCGGGCCGAAATCCCACGGCATCGAGAAATATTGCACGTGGCTGCCGCCCCACTTCACGGCGCGGTCGGCGAACTGGGCGTCCTCGCTGGCGATGACGATGTCGCAAGCCGAGGCGATCATCATGCCGCCCATGATGCAGTAGCCCTGGACCTGGGCGATCGTGGGCTTCGGGATGTCCCGCCAGCGCATGGTGTTCTCGAAGAAGCGCTCCGACAGGCGCCGGTATTCGCCCTGGAAGCCATCGACGGGATTCTTCTTCTGGTCTTCCATCTCCTGCGGGCTGCCGAGATCGTGGCCGGCCGAGAAATGCTTGCCGGCGCCGGCCAGGATGATGACGCGCACGCTCTCGTCCTTCGCAGCCTTGATGAAGGCGTCGTCGAGTTCCTCCAGCAGGAGGCGGCTCTGCGCGTTCAGCACATCCGGCCGGTTGGCCGTGATCTTCAGCACCGCACCGGTGTGCTCCGTAAGAAGAGTAGTGTAGGCGCTCATGCCGCAGCCCTCAGTTCGGGCGCGAGACCTGCGCCCATCAGATCGACGAAGTTGTCGCAATAGAAGCGCTGCTTCTGGCCCTCGCTGGTGCCGGCGGCTTCCATCGAAGCTTCGAAGCGCCTGATCGGGTTACGGCCGCCTTCGACATGCGGATAGTCGGAGGAGAACAGACAGACGTCGTCACCCGTGTTGGCGATGATCCAGCCGGCGTCCTCGTGCGGATAGGGCGTCACACGGACCTGGCGCTGCACGAACTCGGAGGGTTTCAGCGACATCTTCTGCAGCCGCTCCTCGTTCTTGTAGAAGGCGTTGTGGGCGCTATCCATGTTGCGCATCCAGCCCGGCACCCACGAGGCGCCCTGCTCGATGACGCCGAACTTCAGTTTGGGGAACCGGTCGAGCACGCGATCGACGATCAACGCCGTCAGCGCCTTCATCGGCGGATAGGCGATGGCCATGTAGTCGATCGACTTGAAATTGTCGTCGCCGCCGTGGAAGTCCGGCACCGGCGGCAGGCCATTGTTGAAGTAGGCCTCTTCCAGCAGCTTCCCGCCACCGCCGACATGGAACACGATCGGCAGGCCCGCCTCCTGGGCGATGGCCCACAGCGGATCGAAGCCGATGTGGCTGGGCGAGTGAGTGTCCGGGCAGCGCGACGGGATCATCAGCGCCTTGGCGCCCATGTCGATCGCCTCGCGGGCGGCTTTCGCGGTGCGCTCGAAGTCGACCAGCGGCACGTAGCCGGTCGGCAGCAGGCGTTTGTCGACCGAGCAGAAGTCCACCATGTGGCGCGTATGGGCGCGGGCCACGGCATAGGTCAGGTCGGCGTCCTTGCCGCCTTCCAGCACCGAGGAATAATTGAGCAGCGCCG
>LNFM01012391.1_pt1 | contig 11215 bp, 11 predicted proteins | sample 596031 | NCBI WGS metagenome assembly LNFM01 (sample SAMN04254537, study PRJNA301005) | activated carbon metagenome | isolation source: dual media filters at the Ann Arbor, Michigan drinking water treatment plant | place: USA: Ann Arbor | reverse complement strand
AGATCGACATGCAGCAGGCCGTTATCCAGCCAGGCGCCTTCCACCTCGATCGCCTCGGCCAGCACGAAGGCGCGCTGGAACTGCCGCGCGGCGATGCCGCGATGCAGGAAGATCCGGCCCTCGCTGTCGTCGCGCTGGCGGCCACGGATCACGAGCTGGTTGTCTTCCTGCGTGATCTGCAAATCATCCATCGAGAATCCGGCAACGGCCAGCGTGATGCGAAGCCGCGTCTCCGCCGTCTGCTCGATGTTGTAGGGGGGGTAGCCGTCGGCGCTTTTCTGCACCCGGTCGAGCATCTGCTCCAGATGATCGAAGCCGAGGAACAGGGGCGAGCCGAACAGCGATGATCGTGACATATCTTCAGGTGCCTCCTCGCTCAGGAGCGAAGCGTTGGTCGGACGGGGCCCCAAGGCACCCCGCTCGATGCAATTTTGGCGCCGCGCCCTGCCGTTGCAAGGGGGGCAAGGCGGGGCTACCTCTCGCCCCTTCCCCCGAGAGTGCCCGCCAGGCGGGCGAGTGATCGACATGACCGTAGAATTGCTGCCCATCCTGAACGTCCCGGACCCGCGGCTGCGCGCCAAGGCGAAGCCGGTGGCGGCGGGGGATGGGCGCATCGCCGACCTCTCCGCCCGCATGCTGGCCACCATGTACAAGGCGCCCGGCATCGGCCTGGCCGCGCCGCAGATCGGCGAAATGCTGCGCCTGGTGGTGCTCGACCTGCATGGGAACGACATCCCGGCGCCGATGGTGCTGGTGAACCCCGAGATCGTCGCCGAAAGCGCGGAGACGGCGGTGCGGGAGGAAGGCTGCCTGTCCCTGCCCGGCCAATTCGCCGATGTGGCGCGCCCGGCCCGGGTAAAGGTGCGCTACCTGGACCTCACCGGCGCGAAGCGGGAGATCGAGGGCGATGGCCTGCTCTCCGCCTGCCTGCAGCATGAAATCGACCATCTGGATGGCGTGCTGTTCGTCGACCACATCTCGGCGCTGAAGCGCAACATGCTGCTGCGGAAGCTGGCCAAGGAACTGAAGCTGAAGGCGCAGGAGTGATCCGCAAGCTGCGCCTTGCCTTCATGGGCAGCCCGGATTTCAGCGTGCCGGCGCTGCGGGCGCTGCACGGGGCGGGGCATGAGATCGTGGCGGTCTACGCCCAGCCGCCAAAGCCTGCCGGGCGCGGGCAGCGGGAGACGCCCTGCCCGGTGCATCGCGCCGCGCTGGAATTGGGCCTGCCGGTCCGCACGCCGGCGCGGGTGAAACGGGATGCGGCGGAACATGCGGCCTTCGCGGCGCTCGATCTCGATGTGGCGGTGGTCGCGGCCTATGGGCTGATCCTGCCACCGGCGATGCTGGCCGCGCCGAGGCGCGGCTGCCTGAACATCCATGCCTCCCTGCTGCCGCGCTGGCGCGGGGCGGGGCCGATCCAGGCGGCGATCCTGGCCGGCGATGCGGAGACCGGCATCACCATCATGCAGATGGAGGAAGGGCTGGATACCGGCCCGATGCTGCTGGCGGAGGCCACGCCCATCGGCCCCCGCGCCACCACGCCCGAACTGCATGACACCCTCTCCGAAATCGGCGCGCGGCTGATCCTGCGCGCGCTGGAGGAAAACCCGCCGGCGACGCCGCAGCCGGAGGATGGCGTGACCTATGCGCCGAAACTCGCCAAGGCGGATGGCCGGCTGGATTGGGCGCAACCCGCCGCGGCGCTGGACCGCCGCATCCGCGCCCTGACCCCCTGGCCCGGTTGCTTCTTCCAGGCCAGCGAGGAGGTGATCCGCGTGCATGCGGCGGAGCCCGTGCCGGGTGAAGGCCCACCTGGGACGCTGCTGGCGCCGGATCTCGTGGCCTGCGGCGACGGCGCGCTGCGCCTGCTGCGCCTGCAACGCCCCGGCCGCGCCGCCATGGCCGCCGCGGACCTGCTGCGCGGCTACAGCCTGCCCGCCCAGCTCGCATAATGCCGCGCTACGCGCTGCTGCTGGAGTATGACGGCACGCATTTCTGCGGCTGGCAGCGCCAGCGCGACCTTCCGAGCATCCAGAAACTGCTGGAGGAAGCCGCCGCACCGCTGAACCACGGCACGCCGCCCACCGTCACCGCCTCCGGCCGCACCGATGCGGGGGTGCATGCGGAAGGCGCCGTGGCGGATGTGGGACTGGCACTGGACCTGCCGCCGCAGCGTGTGCGCGATGCGCTGAATTTCCGCACGCAGCCGCATCCGGTGGTCGTGCTGGCGGTGGCGCGGGTGGCGGAGAGTTGGTCCGCGCGCTTCGATTGCCTCGGTCGCGGCTACCGCTACCGCATCCTCAACCGGCCGGCCCGCCCGGCGATGGAAGCCGCCAAGCTGTGGCATGTGAAGCGCCCGCTGGATGCGGCGGCGATGCATCAGGCGGCGCAGATGCTGCTCGGCCGGCATGATTTCTCCGCCTTCCGCGCCGCCTCCTGCCAGGCGAAATCCGCCATCCGCACGCTGGACCGGCTGGATGTGGCCCGGGTTGGGGAGGAGGTGCACATCATCGCGGAAGCCCGCAGCTTCCTGCACCATCAGGTCCGCAACCTGGTCGGCACGCTGTATGAGGTCGGCCACGGCCGCCGCCCCATCACCTGGCCGCGCCAGGTGCTGGATGGGCGGGACCGCAGCCAGGCCGGGCAGACCGCGCCGCCGGATGGGCTGGTGTTCCGGTTTGCGCGGTATGAGCCGACGCCGGACTGGGTCTGAGCCTAATGGGTCTGAGCCTCTGGCCCCCACCCAACCCTCCCCCCGCAGGGCGGGGGAGGGCTTTGGCTAAACCGCCTCCGGCAGCGCCAGATCAAAGCGCTGCGCCAGCCTGGCCAGGGCCGGCTGGATTGCCGGGTGCAGCGGCACACCCTCCGCCATCGCCTGCGCGCGGCGGGCCATGGCGCGTTCGCCCGGCAGGCGTGGCGCCTCGCCGCCCGGCTTCGGCGGGTTGGCATGCACGGCATCCGCCATCCAGCCCGTCTCGCGCAGGAAGGCCTGGGTGCCGCCGAAGCGGGCCGGGTCGATCACCATGACCAGCACGGAGGCGCCCCAACCGGTCGGTGCATCGGCGCGGCCATGGCCGGCCAGCGCGCTGGTCAGCACCTCGATCAGCAGGCCCAGCGCAAATCCCTTATGCCCGGCCTCCACCCCGCCCAGCGGCATCAGCGTGCCATCGGCCCAGAAGGCGTTCGGGTCGCGCGTCGGCGTGCCGTTCGCGTCCAGCAGCACCTCATGGTCGAACAGCTTGCCCTCGGCGCGCTTGCGGCCGGTCATGCCATTGGTGGTGACGGACATGGAGACGTCGATCAGCACCGGCCCATCCGGCGTCGGCCAGGCCGCGGCCAGCGGATTCGGGGTGTAGATCCGCCGCGTGCCACCCCAGGGTGCGACGGAGCCGGTGGCGGGGTCGGAACAGGTCAGCAGCAGCATTCGCCCGGCGGCGGCAACGGGCGGGCCATAGGCGGCAAGGCAGCCGATATGGTGGCAGCGGCCGATGCTGACGACACCGATCCCCATCTCGGCCGAGGCGGCTTCCGCCTTGGCAATCGCGCGGCGCACCAGCCAGGGGCCGGGCAGCTTGCGGCCATCCCAGGTCTCGGCAACCGCGGTGGCGGAAACCAGCTCCGGCTCCCCGGCCGCGCGCATGTCGCCGGAGACCAGGGCATCGAGATAGGGCGTCAGCAGCGCCAGGCCATGCGTGTCATGGCCCATCAGATCGCCTTCCAGCAGCACCTCCGCCACGGCGCGGGCCTTTTCGGCTTCCAGCCCCGCCGCGGCGCAGGCGGCGGTGGCAAAGCGCAGCAACCCCGCCACCTCGTAGCGTGACTCGGACATGGCCCGTCTCCCCTGACGTCTTGTTGTTTCAGCCGATTGTTTCAGCCGATCGAAATCCGCTGCACGAAGCCGGCGATGAACAGGCCGAGTGCCAGGTCCATCACCACCAGCCCGGTCGCCTTGCCGCCGGAAATACCCAGCGCGGCCCGCGCCATGAACCATTCAAGCCACAGCGAATAGCCGATCACCGCCAGTGTCAGCCCCTGCGCAAGGATGGAAGGCGGCCCGGCCAGCAGCAGCAGCGCCAGCGCGATCTGCACCAGGTACTGCACCACGCTGATCCAGTTCCACGCCACGATGAAGCGCGGCCACAGCGCGGCGCGGCCCCAGCCGGCGATCACCGGCAGGCAGACCAGCAGGAACAGCACCCAGCCATAGACATAGCCCGTCAGCTCCGCCACCAGCGGCCGCAGCAGCCCGTCCGGTGGCATCGCCACGCTGGTCCAGGCGAAGATGCGCAGGCCGAGGAAGGCCGGCAGGCAGATCGCCGCCGCGGCGAAGGATCGCAGCGCACCGGCCGGCGTGGTTTCCATCAGCGCCAGCCCCTCCGCCCGGCCACGGGCGAGCAGCAGGGCGCCGAACAGCCCGGCCGTGATGGCCAGGCGCAGCGGCGGTTGCGGCGGCAGGCCCGAAGGGGGCGGCGTGGCCGGGTTGGGGGTGCCGCTCAGCCGAGTACCTCCTCGATCACCCGGGCATAGAGCCGCGTGAGTGCGCGCAATTCCTCGACCGGCGTCGATTCATCCGCCTTGTGCATGGTGGCCCCCACGGCGCCCAGCTCCGCCACCGGGCAATACCGCGCGATGAAGCGCGCATCGGAGGTGCCGCCGCCGGTATCCAGCTTTGCGGCCTGCCCGGTCTCCGCCAGCACGGCGCGTTCCAGGGCGGCGACGAAGGGGCCGGGCTGGGTCAGGAAGGATTCGCCCGAGCACACCACATCGAGGTCATGCCGCGGCGCGTCGCGCTCCAGCGCCGCACGCAGATGCGCGGTGAGGCTGGCCTCGCTGTGCAATTCGTTGAAGCGGATGTTCAGCCGCGCCGTGGCGCTGGGCGGGATGACGTTGGTGGCGGCGTTGCCGACATCGAAGCTGGTGACCTGCAGAGTCGTCGGCTCGAAGAATTCCGTGCCCTGGTCGAGCGGCGTGCCGGTCAGCGCCGCCAGCACGCGCACCAGGCGGTGGATCGGGTTGTCGGCGCGCTGCGGATAGGCGCTGTGGCCCTGGGTGCCGTGCACCGTCAGCGTGGCGTTCAGGCTGCCGCGGCGGCCGACCTTGATGGTGTCGCCCAGCACCACCTTGCTGGTCGGCTCCCCCACCACGCAGCAATCCGGTATCTTTTTCGCAGTGGCCAGCCAGTCGAGCACCTTCACGGTGCCGTCGGTGGCGGGGCCTTCCTCGTCGCCGGTGATGAGGAAGGAGAGGGTGCCGGGCAGGTCGGGGCGCCGTGCCAGCACATCTGTCACCGCGGCAATCCAGGCGGCGACGCCGCCCTTCATGTCGGTGGCGCCGCGGCCGTACAGCAGCCCGTCCCGGATCTCCCCGCCGAAGGGATCGGTGGTCCAGCCGGTGGCGCCGGGCGGCACCACATCGGTGTGGCCGGCGAACATCAGGTGCGGGCCACCCTGCCCGCGCATGGCGAACAGGTTCTCGACCTCGCCAAAGCGCAGCCGGTGGCAGGCGAAGCCGAGGGGGGCCAGCGCCGCCTCGACCACCGCCAGCGCGCCATCATCCGCGGGCGTCACGGACCGGCAGCGGATCAGCGCCTGGGCCAGCGGCACCGGATCCGGAACGTCGTTCCTCACCCGGGGTCTAGTCCCGCAGCAATTCGTTGATCGAGGTCTTGGAGCGCGTCTGCGCATCCACCCGCTTCACGATCACCGCGCAATACAGCGAAGGCCCCGGCGAGCCATCCGGCAGCGTCTTGCCCGGCAGGCTGCCCGGCACCAGCACCGAATAGGCCGGCACCCGGCCCACAAAAATCTCGCCCGTCGCACGGTCGATGATCTTGGTGGAGGCGCCGAGGAAGACGCCCATGGACAGCACGCTGCCGCGCTCCACGATCACGCCCTCGGCCACTTCGGAGCGCGCCCCGATGAAGCACTCATCCTCGATCACCACCGGATTCGCCTGCAACGGCTCCAGCACCCCGCCGATGCCGGCGCCGCCGGAGATGTGGCAGTTCTTCCCGATCTGCGCGCAGGACCCGATGGTCGCCCAGGTATCCACCATCGTGCCCGAATCGACATAGGCGCCGAGGTTCACGAAGGACGGCATCAGCACCACGCCCGGCGCGATATAGGCGGAACGCCGCACCACGGCGCCTGGCACGGCCCGAAAACCCGCTTCCTTGAAGCGGTTGGCGCCCCAATCGGCGAATTTCAGCGGCACCTTGTCATAGGCGCCCGTCCCCACATCCATCGGCGCGCTGTCGGACAGGCGGAAGGACAGCAGCACGGCCTGCTTCAGCCACTGGTTCACCTGCCAGGCGCCATCCGCGCCGGGCTGCGCCACGCGCGCCTTGCCGGAATCGAGCATCTCCAGCGCCTGTTCCACGGCCTGCCGGTCCGCGCCCTGGGTCTGGGCGTTCAGCGTGTCCCGGCGGTCCCACAGCGCCTCGATCGTGGCCTTCAGCGGGGTGGTATTGTCCATGATCCGTGGTCTGTCCTGGCTGGCCGTGCGGCGGTTCTGCTTCGCGCCGGACCATGCATAGGCTGCGCGGGCGCTGTCAACGCGCCGCGGTCGCTTCATCCGCCAGGTCTGCTCAGAGGGTTCCTCCGGGTGAGATTTGCTAACCGCGCCTTCACTGCCGCGCCCCTACCATCGCGCCATGGACGGACCGCCCCCGCTTTCGCCCCCATCGCCCGAGCTGGACGCACACAGCGCCAGGTCGGAGCCGCTGGCCTCGGCACTGATCGACAGCCGGGCCCGTTGGCGCGACTTCGCGCTGCTGTCGGCCGACCTGCTGTTCGAAACCGATGCCGAGGGCCGCTTCACCTTCCTGGCGCCGGAGACGGTGCTGGGCCACCCGGCCGAGACGCTGATCGGCGCCGCGGCGGCCACGGTGTTCACCGGCCCCGGCCCCGGCGTCTTCGGCATCGGCGCCTTCCGGCGCCAGCGCATGACCAAGGCGTGGCTGGATTGCGCCGATGGCAGCACGGCCTGCCTGGAATTCACCCTGCTGCGCCATGGCGATGGGCTGCGCGGCTCGGCGCGGGACATCACCGCGGCGGAACGGCGGAGCGAGGTGGTGGCGCGCGCGCTGCGCCGGGCCAATGCGCTGGGCCGCCTGTTGCGGCTGGGCCAGCGACAGGGCTGCCCCGAGGCCGGGCTGAGCGCCATGCTGGCGGCGCTGCCCGCGGCATTGTCCTGCCAGGGCGCGGCGCTGCTGGTGCCGGAAGCCGGCACCTGGCGCGTCGCGCATTTCGTGAACGACCCCCCGCCGATGCAGACGCTGCCGCCACCCGGCAGCCCGGCAACCCCATCCCGGCATGCCATGGCCAGCACCGATTCCGGCCCCTGCCTGATCGCCTGGCGCGCGCCGCATGAACCGCCGCTGGATGCGGATGACCGCGAATTGCTGGCAGCCCTCGCCCTGCCCATGGCAGCGCTGCGGGGCGAAATGCTGCGCCAGCAGGCCCTGACCGCCGCGGCGGATGGCGACACGCTGACCGGACTGCTGAACCGGCGCGGCTTCACCACGGCCTTGGCAGACCAGGTGGAGGCAGGTGGCGCGTTGGTGTTCCTCGACCTTGATGGGCTGAAACCGCTGAACGATCGACTGGGCCATGAAGCCGGCGACGCGGCGCTGCGGGCCATGGGCGCCCGGCTGCGCGCCGCCGCGGCGCGGGAGGATCTGGCCGCCCGGCTCGGCGGCGATGAATTCTGCCTGTGGCTGCATGGCGCCAGCCAGTTGGAAGCGGAATGCCGCATGGCCGGCATCGGTGCGCCGGGCCCCCTGGCCGATTGGCCCGGGGCCGGCCCTGCCGCGCTGCGCGCCAGCGTCGGCATCGCCATGGCGCGGCCCGGGGAGCCGGTGGCGGAATTGCTGGCCCGCGCCGATGCCGCCATGTACGCCGCCAAGCGCGCAGCCGGAGACCGACGGGCGTGACAGACAGCCCCGATGCCATCCACGCCGCCCGGCATGGCGACACCGCCGCCCGCACCGCCGTGGCCCGCGCGCCCCATGCCTCGCCGGAACTGCTGACCTTCCTGGCCGCGGACCCGGCCGCGCAGGTGCGCCAGGCCGTGGCGGCCCATGCCTCCACGCCGCCCGCCGTGGCGCGCCTGCTGGCCGCGGATGCGGATGCGGAAGTACGCCGGGTGCTGGCCGGGCGCATCGCCGCCCTGGCACCTGAACTGGACAGCAGGGCCCGCAGCCGCATGGCGCGGCTTTCAGCCGGCACCTTGGCGATGCTGGTGGAAGACACGGCGGTGGAGGTCCGCGCCGCCATTGCCGATGCGGTACGGGAAATGCCGGACGCCCCGCGGGAGCTGATCCTGCGCCTGGCGCGTGACACCGCCATGCCGGTGGCCGAGCCGGTGATCCGCCTGTCGCCGTTACTGACCGAGGCCGACCTGCTGGCGCTGATCGCAACGCCCCCGGTGCCTGCCACCCGCCGCGCCGTGGCCCGCCGCCCGGCGCTGAACGAGACCCTGTCCGACGCCATCGCGAAAACCGCGGACACCCCCGCGGTGGCCGCCTTGCTGGCGAACCCCTCCGCCGCGATCCGGGAGGCGACGCTGGACCGCATCGTCGCCAGTGCCGGCAACCAGCCTGCCTGGCAGGCGGCCCTGGTGCGGCGGGCACAGCTTCCCGCACGCGCCGCACGGGCATTGGGAGAGATCGTCACCGACCATCTGTTGGGCGTCCTCGCCGCGCGCACCGACCTGCCGCACGGTCTGGCCGCCGCGCTCCGCAGCCGGGTGACGGCCAGCCTGGCCGTGGAGGACGATGCGGAGGATTCGGAGGCGGAACTGTTCGCCGCCGCCCAGAGCGGTGACCGGGAGCTGCTGCTGTCCCGGCTGGCCGAGGCCGCGGGCGTCAGCCATGCGCGGGTGGAAGCGGCGCTCGCGCTGCGCAGCGGCCGGGCGATTGCCGGGCTGTGCCACAGCGCCGGCTGGTCCGCCCCGCTGGCGGCCGAAGTGCAGGCCGTGCTCGGCGGCCTGAGCCCGGCCGAGGTGGTCTACCCGACCATCGACGGCAGTTGGGCGCTGGGCGAGGCGGAATTGCTGTGGCAGGCGGAGTTGCTGGAAGGCCTGCCGGCCTGACCGGTGCGCCGGGATTGATCGCGATCTTCAGGCGCGGATCAGCGTGCCCGCGCCCTGCCCGGTGAACAGTTCCAGCAGCACGGCATGGGGCACGCGACCATCGACGATGACCGCGCCCTTCACGCCGCGTTCCACCGCATAGATGCAGGTCTCGACCTTCGGGATCATGCCGCCGGAGATCCAGCCGGCCTCGATGCCCGCGCGGACCTCGGCCACCGTCATTTCCGGGATCAGCTGGCCATCCGGGCCGAGCACGCCGCGCACATCGGTCAGCATCAGCAGCCGTTCGGCGCCCAGCGCGCCGGCGATGGCGCCCGCCACCGTATCGGCATTGATGTTGTAGGTCTGGCCATCGGCGCCCACGCCCACCGGCGCCACCACCGGCACTATGTCGGCGCCGATCAGCAATTGCAGCACGCGCGGGTCCACATGCTCCGGCTCGCCGACGAAGCCGAGGTCGAGCACCTTCTCGATATGGCTGTCCGGGTCGCGATAGGTGCGGGTCAGCTTGCGCGCCTGGATCAGCCCGCCATCCTTGCCGGAGATGCCCACCGCGATGGCACCCGCGCGGGTGATGGCGGAAGCAACCTGCTTGTTGACCGGGCCGGCCAGGACCATCTCGACCACGTCGAGCATTTCCTCATCCGTCACGCGCAGGCCCTGCACGAAGCTGGACTTCACGCCGAGCCGCTTGAGCATCGCGTTGATCTGCGGCCCGCCGCCATGGACCACCACGGGGTTCACGCCCACCTGCTCCAGCAGCGCGATGTCGCGGCCGAAGCGGAGCGCGGCGTCCTCCTCCCCCATCGCATGGCCGCCGTATTTCACCACAACGATCTGGTCGTCATAGCGCTTCAGGAAGGGCAATGCGCCGGCGAGGATCGCCATCTGGTCGAGCGCGTCGTCGGTCATGGCAGGCGTCCCCGTCCGCTCCGGGCCTTCCGCCGCGGGCGGCGCGGTTTGCAGGGAATAAAAGGCAGGGTCAAGCCCGCGGACGGCGCAGTCCGCCCGCGGTGGGTACAAGGCTCAGCGCGCCTCGATGCCGCGGCGGGTGGCGATGATCTCGGAGGCCTCGCAGATGTTGACCCGCATCAGCTCCGCCGTCTCCCCATTCGCCCAGACCAGCTTGAAGTCATAGGCGCCACCGCGGCCGCCCGGGGTGAAGGTCATCTGCCGGCCGGAAGGCAGCACATTCTCGCCGAGCCGGTCGCGGCCCCAATTGGAGTTGGAGGAGGGGCCGAAATAGAACTCGTTCACCTGCGTGCCGGAAGTGTTGCGCAGCGTGAAGCGCGTGTCGCACTGCGCGGCCGCGGGTGCGGCGGCAGCCGCCACCAGGACGGCGGCAAGGGCCAGGCGTCGGAACATGGGGAGGTCTTCCTTGAGTCGGGGTCCGGCAACCCGCCCGCCGATCGGGCGCGTGCCGGCGCCAGCCTGCGCCCCGCCCAGTTAAGCGCCGCTGAAAGACCTCAGCCGAGCCGGGCCACCGCCGCAAGCTCCGCGCGCAGTTCCGGGATGCCCTGTCCGGTCTCGCTGCTGGTCACCAGCATCAGCGGATGGGCGGCGGTGCGCTTCTTCACCAGCGCCTCCAATTCCTTGATCCGCTTTTCCAGCTGGGCCTTCTTCACGTCATCGACCTTGGTGATGCAGATCTGGAAGGCGACGGCGGCATCGGACAGCAGTTCGATCGCGGCGCGGTCGGCGGGCTTGATCTCGACGCGGGCATCCATCAGCAGCAGCACGCGCCGCAGCGTCGGCCGGCCGCGCAGTAAGTCGAACATCAGCCCCTGCCAATCCTCCTTCAGCGTCTTGGAGGCCTTGGCGTAGCCATAGCCCGGCATGTCCACCAGCGTGAGCTGGCCCTCGTCGCAGCGGAAGAAGTTCAGCTGCCGCGTGCGCCCCGGCGTGACCGAAACCCGCGCCAAGGCCTTCTGGCCGGTCAGCGCATTGAGCAGCGAGGACTTGCCCACATTGGACCGGCCGCAGAAGGCCACCTCCGGCCCCGCCAGGGGCGGCAGCTGGGTGATGGCCACCGAGGCGTAGAAGAAGGTGCAGGGGCGGGCGAACAGCAGGCGCCCGGCCTCGATCAGGCCGGCGCGCTGTTCGTCATCCACCGCCTCCGCCA
>LNFM01024076.1_pt1 | contig 11217 bp, 10 predicted proteins | sample 596031 | NCBI WGS metagenome assembly LNFM01 (sample SAMN04254537, study PRJNA301005) | activated carbon metagenome | isolation source: dual media filters at the Ann Arbor, Michigan drinking water treatment plant | place: USA: Ann Arbor | reverse complement strand
GTGCGTCCAGTCGCCCGCCGGCCCGGCACCGATAGCCTCCGCGGGCCCGGCGCGGCGGCACCTCGGACGGGCGGGCCGGGATGGCCGGGCGCCCACGTGCCGACCGCGTCGATCGCCATGATGCCCCCTCCAGGTCGACGGTCGGCGCGGTGCGCGAGCTCGCCCCGGGGAGGGTGTCGGACCGGCCCGCCGCCACACGGGAGTCACACATCATCCACGCACTCACCCGCCCCAAGGTCATCGTCACGGCGAGCCTCGGAGCGCTCCTCGTCGTGATCCTCTTCGCCGCAATGGAGGCCGGCGACACGAGGCTCTCCATCCCCGAGGCGATCCTGCTCGGCGTCGTCGAGGGCCTCACCGAGTTCCTGCCGGTGTCCTCCACCGGCCACCTCACGGTCACCCAGCAGCTGCTCGGGCTCACCGACACCGCGTCGGGGAAGGCCGCCGCCGACGCGTACGCCATCGCCATCCAGTCCGGCGCGATCGTCGCGGTGATCGGCATCTACCGCCGGCGCATCGCCACCTCCCTGCTGGCCATCGGCGGCAGGGGGCCCGACCCGGTGGCCGGGCGCCGCCTGCTGGTCGCCATCATCGCCGGGTTCCTGCCCGCCGCCGCGGTCGGGTTCCTGCTCGGGGACCTCATCAAGGAGCACCTGTTCGGCCTGTGGCCGGTGATCGCGGCGTGGTTCATCGGCGGCATCGTGATCCTCATGTGGCCGCAGTCGGCGAACCGCCAGGGCCGGGCCCTCGAGGTGATGACGCTGCGCGACGGGGTCATCGTGGGCCTGGTCCAGATGATCGCCCTGTGGCCGGGCGTGAGCCGCAGCCTGGTGGTGATCCTCGCGTGCCTGGCGATCGGCCTCAGCATCGCGGCGGCGGTGGAGTTCGCGTTCCTGCTGGGCCTGGTGACCCTCGGCGCCGCCACCATCTACGAGACCCTGGGCGAGGGCGCGCAGATCATCGACCAGTTCGGGCTCACCGCGCCGCTGGTGGGCTTCCTGGCGGCCTTCGTGTCGGCCGCCGCCGCCGTCGTGTGGATGGTCGACTACGTCCAGCGACGAGGGCTGGCGATCTTCGGCTGGTACCGCATCGCGGTCGCCATCGTCGTGGCGATCCTCGCGCTGACGGTGCTCTGACCGCTCCGTCCGGCCCGCCGGTCACCCTTCTGGCAGGCTACGTCCGCGTCCCCCGCCCGGGGACGCGGACCCCGGCTGAACGAGGACGGTTGATGGCGGACGACGCGACACGGCTGCGGTACCGGGTGCTCACCGGCCCGGACGACCGCTCGTTCTGCGAGCGCGTCAGCGCGGCGCTGGACGAGGGCTACGTGCTGCACGGCGGCCCCGCCCTGACGTTCGACGGGACGCGGGTCGTCGTCGCCCAGGCCGTGGTGCTGCCCGCCGGGGACGCCGACCGGTGAGCGACGCCGGGCGCCCATCGGACGGCTGGCGCCCAGACACCCTCGCCGTGCGCGGGGGGACCGAGCGCACCGGCTTCGCGGAGACCTCCGAGGCGTTGTTCCTGACCCAGGGCTACACGTACGCGTCCGCCGCGGAGGCGGAGGCGTCGTTCGCCGGCGAGGTCGACCACTACGTCTACAGCCGGTACGGCAACCCGACGGTCCGGGCGTTCGAGGAGCGGCTGCGGCTCCTGGAGGGCGCCGAGGACTGCTTCGCCACCGCCAGCGGGATGGCCGCGGTGTTCAACAGCCTCGCGGCGAGCCTTGAGGCCGGCGACCGGGTCGTGGCGTCCCGCGCCCTGTTCGGTTCCTGCTTCATCATCCTCAACGACCTGCTGCCGCGCTGGGGCATCACCACCACCTTCGTCGACGGGCACGACCTCGACCAGTGGCGCGCCGCCCTGGCCGAGCCCGCCCGGGCGGTCTTCTTCGAGTCACCGTCCAACCCCATGCAGGACCTCATCGACGTCGCCGCGGTGTGCGAGCTGGCCCACGCCGCCGGCGCCCGGGTGATCGTCGACAACGTCTTCGCGACGCCGCTCATGCAGAAGCCGCTCGAGCTCGGCGCGGACGTGGTCGTCTACTCGGCCACCAAGCACATCGACGGGCAGGGCCGTGTGCTGGGCGGCGCCATCCTCGGCAGGCGCGGGTTCATCCGCGGCGAGGTCGAGCCCCTGATGCGGCACACCGGCCCCTCCATCAGCCCGTTCAACGCCTGGGTGCTGCTGAAGAGCCTGGAGACCCTCCGCCTGCGCGTCGAGCATCAGTGCGCATCCGCCCTGCGCATCGCCGGGTGGCTGGAGGGGCACGCCGCCGTGCGGGCGGTGCGGTACCCGTTCCTGCCCAGTCACCCGCAGCACGAGCTCGCCCGCCGGCAGATGACCGCGGGAGGCACGGTGGTGACCTTCACGCTCGACGCCCCGGACGAGCGGGCCAAGGCCGACGCCTTCGCGGTCCTCGACGCGCTCCGCATCGTGGACATCTCGAACAACCTGGGCGACGCCAAGTCGCTGGTCACCCACCCCGCGACCACGACGCATCGCCGCCTCCCGCCCGAGGCCCGCCGCGCGGCCGGCATCACCGACGGCGTCATCCGCCTGTCGGTGGGCCTGGAGGACGCCGAGGACCTCATCGACGACCTGTCGGGAGCGCTGTCCGTGCTCAGCTGAGCCCGGGCGGTGCGGGCTGATGCGCTCTCTCAACGGACTCCCGATCGCCGCCGCGGTGCTCGTTGCGGCCGCGCTGGCCACCGGCGGGATCCTCCGGGCGGGTGCGGACGACGGCACCCCCGCGGCGGCGCCCGCACCCGCGGCGGCGCCCACCCGGGAGCCACCGCCGACGCTGCCGCGCGGTGGACGGAGCATCCTCCCCGAGCATCGTGTGCTGGCGCACTACGGGGCCCCGCAGGCCGAGGGGCTCGGCATCCTGGGCATCGGGAGCCCCGCGCAGGCCGGCGCCCGCCTGCGGCGCGCCGCCCGTGAGTACGCCGGACCGGGCCGGCGGCCCGTGCTGCCGGCCATGGAGCTGATCGCCGTCATCGTCACCGCGGACGCCGGCGCCGACGGGCGGCACCGCGTCCGCCAGGACCCACGGGTCGTCACCCGGTACCTGCGGGCCGCACGCGCCGCCAAGGCCCTGTTGATCCTCGACATCCAGCCGGGCCGGTCGGACTTCGTCACCGAGGCCCGGGCGTTCGCGCGGTTCCTGATCGAGCCGGACGTGGGCCTCGCCCTCGACCCGGAATGGCGGATGCGCCCCGGCGAGGTCCCGGGCCGGGTGATCGGGCAGGTGGACGCCGAGGAGGTCAACCGTGTCGCCGCCTGGCTGTCGCGGCTCGTGAGGGCGCGGAACCTTCCCGACAAGCTGCTGCTCATCCACCAGTTCGAGGACGGCATGATCGAACGCAGGTCGCGGCTGCGCCCGCACCCGGGCGTCGACCTGGTCCTCAACGCCGACGGCTTCGGGACGGCGGCGGCGAAGGCCGCGACCTACCGCCGGGTCACCCGGGGGCGCGGCACCTTCGGCTTGGGCTTCAAGCTCTTCTTCGTCGAGGACACGGGGCTCATGACCCCGCGGGCCGTGATGGGCCTGCGTCCCCGGCCCGACGTGGTCGTCTACGAGTAACCCGCGGTTCAACTCCGGACCCGTACGCGTCGATCCACCTCGGTATGGATCGTGTCCTCCAGCGCGCGCGGGCGGAGATGTGCCGTCAGCTGCCGAACCCCTCGTCCCCCGTCGGCATCGAGGGACTGGCCGGCGGGCCCGTCACCAGCATCGCGACCGGGCGTGAGGGCGACCGGGTCCGCCTGGAGCCGCCACGGGTGGGCGGGCGGGCGGTCCCGGCGGCGCCCGGCAGGAAGGTGCGTCTCCAGTACCGGCGCCTGAAGGTCCCCTGCGTCGCGCTGGGCGTGATCGTGGAGGGCCCCGGGGACGACGGGGTGTGGGTCGAGGTCCACAGCGTCGAGCGGCTGCAGCGGCGCAGCGCGGTACGGGTGCCGGTGCAGATGCAGGTGGAGATCACCCTCCCCGCGCCGCGCGGCGAGGAGCCCGTGACGGTGACGGGGGTCAGCGAGGACCTCTCGGCCGGCGGAATGCTGGTGCGCACCCGCGAGGAGCTGGAGCGCGGCTGGCTGCTGCGCCTGCGGTTCTGCCTGCCGGGCGAGGACGCGTGCTTCACCACCCGCGGCCGGGTGGTGCACGGCTCCGAGGACGAGCGCCGCACCGAACGCCGGTGGCGCGCCGGCATCGAGTTCCTGGGCGTGGAGTTCGAGGATCGCGAGCACCTGGTGCGGTACACGCTGTGGCGCGAGCGGGAGATCCGGCGTCGGGAGGTCGGTCTCGACCCGATCGGCCGGCCGCCGGGCTTCGGCCCGTGGCGGGCCCCGGCGGACACCCCCGGGCCGGGCGGCGACGGATCCGCGGGATAGGCGTCCCGCCCCACCGCAAGGACCAGCACGTGCAGACGTTCCAGACAGCCCTGCGCGGAGCGACACGCTGGGCGTACGAGTCGCCACGGTCACCGACGCGCCGTTGGCGCAGCCGGCGTTTCACCGACTTCCAGCGACTCGTGCGGCCACCCGCGGGCGCGCGGATCGTCGACCTGGGCGGCACCCCGTACATGTGGGAGCTGTTCGAGCACGACTACCGCGTGACACTGGTGAACCTGCCCAGCACCGAGCACCCCGAGGTACCGGCGGGGTACGAGTGGATCGAGGCGGACGCGTGCGCGCTGGAGGGGGTGTTCGACGACGGGGCGTTCGACATCGTGTTCTCGAACTCGGTGATCGAGCACGTCGGCCCGCCCGAGCGCCAGGCCGCGTTCGCCGCCCAGGTCCGGCGCCTCGCGCCCGCCTACTGGGTCCAGACGCCGAGCCGCCGGTTCCCCATCGAGGCCCACACGGGGGTGCCGTTCTACTGGCAGCGCTCCGAGGCCCGGCGCGACCGCCGCATCGCGCGGTGGCGTGAGGACCTGGAGGAATGGGCCGCGATGATCGCCGAGACCCGGGTGCTCACCACGCCGCAGCTGCGCGCGCTGTTCCCGGAGGCGGGGATCTACCGTGAGCGTCTGCTGGGACTCGAGAAGTCGATCACCGCCTACCGGCCGGCGCGCTGAACCACCCGCCCGGGGGGGCTGCGGGCGGCACCCGGGTGGGGCGCCGCCGGCACGGGCGTCGACTAGGGTCCGGCCCGTGCTCGGTGCCCGCGGTCTCATGCTCGCCGTCTCCGCCGCCGTCGTGGTCACGGCACCGTCCGCCGCCGGTGCGGCGGTGGTCCGCCTCGACGAGACGCGCCTCACCCCCCGGGCCGGGGTCGCGGTGACGATCGGCGTTCGGCTCACCGGCCCGGACGCGCCGCCGCTGGCCCGGTGCCGGCTCCTGGTGGCCGGACGCGCCGGCGGGCTCGCCGCGCCCCTCGCGGCACGTCGGGTGGGTCCGCGGGGCCGGGCCTCGTGGACGTGGCGGGTGCCGTTGCGCACCACCCCCGGGCCGCGCCGCGTCCGGGTGCGCTGCGACGGGGCCGCGGCGGCCGGCGGCGTCATCGCCGTCCAGCCGGCCCGCTTCCTGCCCCAGGTGCTGAGCCGGGAACTGGTGGAGCGCCCCACCACCGGGTTCCCGGGGGAGCGCGGCTACGCGTACCTGCTGCGCGTCAGGAACCCGCGGCCGGACTTCGACCTGCTCGATGTCTCCATCGGCGTGGACCTGGTGGACGCGTCCGGCACCGGCGTGGCGACCCGCACGATCCTGCTGGAGCGCATCCCCGCGCGGGCGACCCTGCTCGCCGGTGAGCAGCTGACGATCGTCGGCGACGAACAGCCGTCGGGGTTGCGCCTGCGGGTGGGACGCGTGGAGGGCAGGTACCCGCCGCGTCCCGCCGCCACGGTGCGGGCGCTGCGGCTGGTGCGGACCGCGGACGGCACCGAGCTCTACGTGCGCGGCGAGGTGGCGAACCCGGCGTTCAGCACGGCGCGCCCCGGGGACCTGACCATCGCCGTGCGCGACGGGGCGGGACGTCGGAGCCGGTCCCGCCGGGCGGCGCGATCACGTTCGACGAGCCGTTCTTCGGGGCCGGGTACCTCGGCGCCGAACGGGTCGAGGCCACCGTGGACGCGGGGCGCTGACCGCAGGCGCACCTCCGCATGGCACCAATGGCCAATACCGGAAACGTGTCGGACGGTCGATACTCCCCCGGTGACCACCACCAGGCCGCCAACGGACGAGGTCGCCGTGGCGCGTGAGGACGCGTCGATCGGCGGAGACGGCCGCACCGGCGCGAGCGCGCGGCTGCGCCTCCCCCAGGTGTCGATGCGCCGCCTCCTGCTGCGGTTCGTCGCCACGGGGGTCATCGGACTGCTGCTGCTGGCGGTGGTCACCGCCCTGGTCGCCCGCCAGGTCGGCGAACGGCATGCGCTCGACGAGGCCCAGAAGATCACCTGGATCATGGCCAAGGGCGTCATGGAGCCCGCCCTCACGCCCGGCGTGCTCGAGGGTGACCGCGCGTCGCTCGACCGGCTGGACGCCGTCACGCGGCCGCAGCTGCTGCAGGGCTCGATCGTCCGGGTCAAGCTGTGGAACGGCGACCGGATCATCTACTCCGACGACCAGCGGCTCGTCGGGCTCCGGTACCCCCTCGGCGCGGACGAACGGGACGTGCTGGTCAGCGGCAGGACCGAGGCGGAGATCACCGACCTCTCCAAGCCCGAGAACCAGTTCGAGCGGACCGACGTCGAGCTGGTGGAGGTCTACACCCGCATCAACGGGCCCGGGAACGAGCCGCTGCTGTTCGAGGTCTACTACACCCGCCAGGGCGTCAACGAGTTCGGCCGGGAGCTGTGGCTCGATTTCGCGCCCGTCGCCCTCGGCGCCCTCGTCGTGCTGTGGCTGCTGCAGTTCCCGCTCGCGTGGAACCTCGCCCGGCGGTTGCGACGCGGCCAGCAGGAGCGCGAGCGGCTGCTGCGGCACGCCATCGACGCCTCCGACCGGGAGCGGCGCCGCATCGCCGGGGACCTCCACGACGGCGTCGTCCAGGACCTCTCGGGCGTGTCGTTCTCCCTATCCGCGGTCAGCCGCCGCGCACAGGCGACGGGCGCGACGGCCGTGCCGGCGGAGGAGCTGGGGCAGGCCGCGACGAGCGTGCGCGGCGCGATCAAGGCCCTGCGCTCGCTGATCGTCGAGATCTACCCGCCCAACCTGCACGAGGAGGGGCTGGAGAGCGCGCTCGGCGACCTCGTCGCCCCGCTGGAGGCGCGCGGACTCGAGGTGGCCGTGGTGGCGTCGCCGGGTGTCGAGCCGATGGCGGACGACATGCGGGCCCTGCTGTTCCGCAGCGCGCAGGAGGCCATCAGGAACATCGCGAACCACGCGGACGCGACGCGGGTGGACGTGCGGCTGTCACGGCGCGGCAAGGTCGTGGTGATGGAGGTCGAGGACGACGGCCGGGGCTTCGAGACCCGCGCCGTCGTCGACGAGCCGCCGGACGGCCACCTGGGCCTTCGCGTGCTGGCCGACCTCGTCGCCGAGATCGGCGGCAGGGTGGTGCTCAGCTCGGCCCCCGGGGCCGGAACCCTGGTGACCGTGGAGGTCCCCGCATGATCGAGGTGCTCGTCGTCGACGACCACGCCATCGTCCGGCACGGCCTCGCGCAGCTGTTCGAGACCACCGACGACATCCGGCTCGTGGGCCAGGCCACCAACGGTGAGGACGCGATCGCCATGGTCGCCGAGCACCGCCCGGGCCTCGTCCTCATGGACCTGTCCATGCCCGGCATGGACGGGGTGGAGGCGACCCGGCGCATCGTCGCCGAGCACCCGGGGATCGCCGTGGTGGTGCTCACCTCCTTCGGCGAGCGCAAGAGCATCCTCTCCGCCCTCGACGCGGGCGCGGTCGGGTACCTGCTCAAGCACATGGACCCCGAGGAGATCCTGGAGGCCGTTCGCGCGGTGGCGGAGGGCGGCGCGCCGCTCGACCCGAAGGTCGCGCGCGTGCTGCTGGAGACGCGCGCGCAGCCCCAGCCGGCCGCCGACCTCACCGGGCGTGAGCGCGAGGTGCTCGTGCTGTTGGCGGACGGCCTGCCGAACAAGCAGATCGCCCTGAAGCTGGGGATCACCGAGCGCACCGTGAAGGCCCACCTCACCAGCGTGTTCCAGAGCATCGGCGTGACCGACCGCATGCAGGCCGCGCTGTGGGCGCGGGACAACCTCACGGGAGCCTCCGGCTCGCACTGAGGCCGCCGGGCCCCGCCCGCGCGGCGGCCGGCCCGCTACCCCGGACGGCCCGAGGGCACGGGCCGGGTATCCGGATGGGCCAGGCGCCGGTACGCGCCGTCGAGCGCGATCAGCTCGTCGTGGGAGCCCGTCTCCAGAACGCCGCCGCCGCCGATCACCGCGATGCGGTCGGCGTGGCGGATCGTGGTGAGCCGGTGGGCGATGACCAGGGTGGTGCGCCCCCGCGGGAGGTTGCGGAGCGCCTCGACCAGCAGCTGCTCGGATGCCGCGTCGAGGGCGCTGGTGGGCTCGTCGAGGATGAGGATGGGCGCGTCCCGCAGGATCGCCCGCGCGATCGCGACGCGCTGGCGCTGGCCTCCGGACAGGTTCGCGCCCCGCTCCCCGATGAGCGTGTCCAGGCCGTCGGGGAGTCGGGCGGCGAACTCGTCGACCAGGCCGAGGCTCGCGGCGCGCAGGATGTCCCGTTCACTCGCGCCGGGCCGTCCCCAGGCGATGTTGTCCCGCAGGGTGCCGCGCAGCAGCACCGTGTCCTGGAGCACCATGGAGATCTGGGTGCGGAGGCTCCGCAGACGCAGGTCGCGGACGTCGTGGCCGTCGACGCGCACCACGCCCTCATCGGGGTCCACGAGGCGCGGCACCAGCGAGGCGATGGTGCTCTTGCCCGCCCCGGTGGGCCCAACCAGGGCGATGGTCTCACCGGGCGCGATCTCGAGGTCGAGGCCCGACAGCACCGGTTCGCGTCCGTACGTGAAGTGGACGCCCTCCAGGCTGATCCCGCCCCGCAGCCGGGGCGCGCGCACGGCCCCGGGCCGGTCCGTGACGTTCGGCTGCTCCGAGAGCACCCCCACCACCCGCTCGGCCGCGGCTCCGCCCCGCGCGAGCACGATGTTGAGGCGCGCGAGCTGCCTGATCGGCTTGTACAGGCTGCCGAGGTAGCTCAGGAACACCAGCAGCACGCCGAGGGTCATCTTCCCGTCCAGCACGCGCTGGGCCCCGAACCACAGGATCACCGCGACGGACAGGGCGGCGCTGAGATCGACGAGCGGCGAGAACCGCGCCTGCAGGCGCACGGACTCCAGCCCGGCCCGCAGGCTCGAGTGCGACAGGGTGGTGAACCGCCTGCGCTGTTCGTCCTCCAGGGCGAAGGCCTGCACGAGGTGGATGGCGCCGAGGCCCTCGGTCGCGGCCGACGCGACGGCGCCATCGGCCTTGCGGGCGGTGCGCGAGGCGAGCTTGAGCCGCCGGGAGGAGCGGAACGTGGCCACGATGAGCGGCGGCGTGGTCGCGAGCACCAGCAGCGTGAAGGTCGGGTCGATCGCGAACATCACGGTCGCCATGCCGGCCAGCAGGAGGAGGTTGGGCACCAGCACGGCGAGGGTCTGGACCACCATGTCCTGGGTCTTCTCGACGTCGCTCGTGACCCGTGTCGACAGGTCGCCGACCGACTGGGTGCCGTGGTAGCGCAGCGACAGCCGCTGGAGGTGGACGAACACCGCCTCGCGCAGGCCGTTGGCGATGTGCAGTCCCGACGACGACATCAGCCGCGTCGACCAGTAGTCGGCGAACGCGCCGACGGCGACCAGGGCGGCGAACGCCCCCACGGCGACGCCCAGTTGCAGGTCGGCGTCGACGGGCGGCCCGGCGGGAGCGCCGGCGGATGGCTGGAGGACGTTGTCCACGATCCACTGCAACGGCCACGGCTGGGCGAGGCTCACGGCCACACCCGCGAGGGACGCCAGCAGCCCGAGGCCCAGGGCGTGCCGCACCGGCCGGGCGAAGCGCGAGAGGGCGCGGACGAGCTCCCGGGTGCCAGGCCGCCGCGGTTCCACGGCGGAGGTCATCGGATCCCGGCGGGGGCGAGCGCCGCGATGTGACGCGCCGCCTCGTCCGCACCGTCGAAGCGGATGCCGGCCGCGGCGGCGGCGCCCGCGGCAAGCCGGCGCGGACGGTCGAGCAGCCAGGTGACCTCCTCGGGCGCCGCGCCGACGTCCACCATGTCGGCGAGCCCGAGCGAGGCCAGCCGCGCGGCACGGATGGCCTGCTCGCGCCGTGGCGTGCGGCGGGGCACCAGGATGGGCCGCAACCCCGCGGCCAGCGCCTCCACGGACGAGTTGTACCCGGCCATCTGGATGACGGCGCCGGCGCGGGCGACGATCGCCGCCGCGTCCGGCGGGTTGTGCACCACCCGCACCCGGTCGGCCAGCTGAGCCTCCAACGGCACCTCGCCACCGGAGGCGTGGGGCCCCGCGATGACGACACCGCGCCACTGCGGGCGGCGCCGGAGGACCTCCAGGCCCAGCCGGTAGACCATCTCCCCGTCGCCGCCGCCGCCGGCGGCGACCACCAGCAGGTCGTCCTCGCCCGGCTCGGGAGGGACCACGTCGGTCACCCATCCGCAGTAGGTGGGCCACACCGGGAGCGTGTACTCGCGACGGTGGTCGCAGACGGCCGGATGCCCGTAGACCAGCACGTCGGTGTAGATCTCGGCGACGCCCGCCCAGCCGCGGCCCCGGACCTCCGGGATGACCCGCGACGGCTCGTCCAGCACGTCGCGAAGTCCCAGCACCAGCGCCGCCCCCTGGATCCGGGCCGCCAGGAGCCCGCGGCGCAGCTCCCCGCCCACCCCGTACGGGTGGCGGTCCACGACGACGACGTCCGGCGCCCAGTCGCGCACGAGGTCCGCGAACACCTCGGCCCGGGCGGCCAGCGCCGCCTCGACGGACATGCCGGGGTTCCGGTACGCGCCCGTCTCGTCCTTCACCATCGACGGCACCCGCACGACGCGGATGCGGGGGTCCTCGAGCCAGCCCGGGTCGCCCGCGACGCCCGTCACCACGGTGATCTCCGCGGTGGGTTCACGCCGCAGCAGCCCCTGGGCGATGAGCGTGTTCCTGCGGGTGTGCCCGAGGCCGAAGCCGTCGTGTGATGAGAAGAGGTAGCGCGCCACGCGCCGCGACTCAGTCGTCGTCGGAACCGGAGCCCGAGCGGTCGCCGCCGGAGTCGGTCCTCGTGCGGACCTCCACCTCGCCGTCGGAGT
>LNFM01022241.1_pt1 | contig 11217 bp, 8 predicted proteins | sample 596031 | NCBI WGS metagenome assembly LNFM01 (sample SAMN04254537, study PRJNA301005) | activated carbon metagenome | isolation source: dual media filters at the Ann Arbor, Michigan drinking water treatment plant | place: USA: Ann Arbor | reverse complement strand
GCATGTGGAAGTACCGCTGGCCCGGCGTTGCCGTGGCCTGGCTGGTCGCCCTCATCGGCGTGGCCGTCATCTACAAGATCCCCGACCAGTACGAGGCCTCGGCGCGCATCTACGTCGATACGCAGTCGATCCTCAAGCCGCTGATGGCCGGCCTGACGGTGCAGCCCAACGTCGAGCAGCAGATCGGCATGCTGAGCCGCACGCTGATCAGCCGCCCGAACATCGAGAAGCTGATCCGCATGGCCGACGTCGACCTGAAGACCGACTCCAAGCTCGAGCAGGAAGCGCTGGTCGAGCGCCTCACCAAGGACATCCAGATCCGCAACACCGGCCGCGACAATCTCTATTCGCTGGTGTTCCGCGATGCCGACCAGGACAAGGCCAAGCGCGTGATCCAGTCGCTGGTCTCCATCTTCGTCGAGTCCAGCCTGGGCGCCTCGCGCAAGGACTCCGACCAGGCCAAGACCTTCCTGAACGAACAGATCAAGCAGTACGAGACCAAGCTCGAGGAGTCCGAAGCGCGCCTGAAGGAGTTCCGCCTGCGCAACCTCGAGATGCAGTCGCCGGACGGCAAGGATTCCACCGCACGCCTGGCCGAGATCGCCGCACAGCTGCAGTCTGCCCAGCTGCAGCTGCGCGAGGCGGAGAACGCCCGCGACGCTGCCAAGCAGCAGCTGGCGCTGGAACGCTCGCAGGGCACGAGCAACGTCACCCAGAGCCTGCTGCAGGAGTCGAACGCCCGAGATCGACTCGCGCATCGAAGCGCAGAAGCGCAATCTCGACGGCCTGCTGCAGCGCTACACCGAGGCGCACCCCGACATCGTCACCACGCGCCGTCTGCTCAAGGACCTGGAAGACCAGAAGAAGAAGGAAGTCGCAGAGCTGCGCAAGGCCGCCATGGCATCGCCCGCCGCAACGGGTGTCGCCACGCCCACCTCGAGCCTCGCCTCCCAGGAACTGGGCCGCATGCTGGCCGGCGCCGAGGTGCAGGTGGCCGCCTTGAGGGCGCGTGTGGGTGAATACAGCAACCGCCTGGCCACGGCCCGCGCCGCCATGAAGACGGCGCCCCAGGTCGAGGCCGAAGCCGCCCAGCTGAACCGCGACTACGCCATCACCAAGAAGAACTACGAAGACCTGGTGGCGCGACGCCAGTCCGCCGTGATGTCGGGCGAGCTCGAGGTGGCCTCGGGTGTGGCCGACTTCCGCCTGATCGACCCGCCGCGCGTCACGCCCAAGCCCGTGTCGCCCAACCGCCTGCTGCTGATGCCCCTGCCGCTGGTGGCGGGTCTGCTGGCGGGCCTGGCGCTGGCCTTCGTTGCCAGCCAGCTGCGCCCCGTCTTCATGGACGGCGGCGACCTGCGCGCCAAGACCGGCTTGCCGGTGCTCGGCATGGTGTCCCTGGTTCTGAACGACAACGACCAGCGCCGCGAGCGCATGAGCCTGTACAGGTTCGTCGGCGCCTCGGGCGGCCTGGTCGGCGTGTTTGCCCTGGGATTGATAGCGATGGCCATCTTGGCAAGGACGGGTTGATTCCATGAGCAGCCTGATCGAACAAGCCGCCAAGCGGCTCGAACAACTGAGGCAAGCGGGCATCGAGATCCCCGAACTGCCCGAAGCCGCTGCCCCGCAGGCCAGGGCCTCCACCGCAGCGCCTTTCCTGCCCTCGGCAGCGCCGCCCGTTGCGCCCGACCGCGTCGAGTCCGAGCCGGTGTACATCTCGCGCAAGGTCGATCTCGACCTCGAAGCGGTGGCTGCTGCCGGCATCATCGTGCCGACGGCGCCGCGCACGCGCATGGCCGACCAGTACCGCGTCATCAAGCGTCCGCTGATCAGCAACGCCATCGGCAAGGGCCCCACGCCGGTCAAGAACGGCAACCTGATCATGGTCACCAGTGCCATGGCCGGCGAAGGCAAGAGCTTCACGTCGATCAACCTGGCGATGAGCATCGCCTCGGAGCTCGACCACACCGTGATGCTGGTCGACGCCGACGTGGCGCGACCCTCGGTGCTGCGGGTGCTGGGCCTGCCGCCCGGCCCGGGCCTGCTCGACGTGCTCGAGAACAAGGCCGAGATGGCCGACGTGCTGCTGCGCACCAACGTCGACAAGCTCACCATCCTGCCCAGCGGCACGCCCCACCTGAAGGCCACCGAGCTGCTGGCCAGCGACGCCATGACGCGCCTGCTGGAGAACATGGCCACGCGCTACGCCGACCGCATCATCATCTTCGACTCGCCGCCGCTGTTGCTGACTACGGAAAGCCGTGTGCTGGCCAGCCACGTCGGCCAGATCGTCATGGTGGTGCACGCCGGCCGCACGCTTCAGAGCGAAGTGCAGGAGGCGCTGGCGACCATCGAGAACTGCCCCGTCAAGATGATGGTGCTGAACAAGTCGCGCAGCGACACGTCCAGCTACGGCTATGGCTATGGTTATGGCTACGGCTATGGCTACGGGTACGGCAACGGCGCTTACGGCCCAGACAATCGGCCGGCCGACTCCCGCCAGGAATGAGCTGGGCCCCGCCGCACGATGACTTCCCGCCGAGCGATTCCCCGGTGCCCCCTCGACCGCCCTGCGACGCTGGCCGCTGTCCTGGCGCTGCTGTTCTCGGGCGCGGCGCTGGCACAGCAGTCCACGGGTGAGCGCAGGTTGTCCGTCGTGCCGGTGTTCAGCGCGACCCAGACCTTCAGCAACAACGTCAACGCGTCGTCCACCGACAAGCAGTCGGAGTTCATCACCGAGCTGAGCCCCGGCGTGCGCATCAACAGCCGCAGCGGCCGCTTGCGCGGCTCGCTCGACTACAGCCTCAACGGGCTGGTCTACGCACGCGATCAGGACCGCAATCAGATCCAGCATACCCTGGCGACGGCCTTCGTGGCCGATGTCATCGAGAACAACCTGCTGGTCGATGCCCGTGCCAGCATCTCGCAGCAGAGCATCTCGGCCTTCGGCGTGCAGTCGGTCGGTCCTGCCATCGTCAATTCGAACCGCACCGAGGTGCGCAGCTACAGCCTGTCGCCCATCCTGCGAGGGCGCATCGCCGGTGTCGCCGACGTGCAGGCTCGCCTGACCTACGCCGGCACCAGCAGCCAGGGCTCTGGCGTGGGCGACAGCTCCACGGTGGCTGCCGTCGTCGGCGTGTCCGGCGGACGTGGGCCGCTGGGCTGGAGCGTCAACGCCTCCGAACAAAGTTCGGACTACGAATCCGGCAGCAAGTCCAGCCAGGGCTCACTGGTCGGCGGCCTGTCGTACGTGCCCGATGTCGACTGGCGGCTGAGCGCACGCCTGGGCCGCGAGTCGACCGACGTGCAGTCGGTCCAGCGCCAGGTCAGCACGACCTGGGGTGTCGGCGCCGAATGGTCGCCCTCGCCGCGCACGCAGGTCTCGTTCCAGAAGGACCGCCGCTACTTCGGCGACGGACACAGCATCCTGCTGCAGCACCGCATGGCGCGCTCGCTGTGGCGCTACAGCGACTCGCGTGACGCCTCGTCGGACATCACCGCCAACGGGGGCCAAAGCGTCGTGGCCCTGTACGAAGCGATTTCGGCGCAACTGGCCCTGATCGAGCCCGATCCGGTGCGCCGCGACCTGCTCGTCCGCGCCTTCCTTTCCAGTTCGGGCGGCTTCCTCAATTCCGGCGTGTCGGTGTCGCGCCGCCAGGATCTCTCCGGCACCTGGCAGGGTCTGCGCTCCAACGTCACCTTGTCCTTCTTCCGGTCCGACACCCGGCGCCTGGGAGTGGTCCTGCCGAACGGGGGCGACCTCTCCCGTACCGAACGTGTGCTGCAGAACGGCTTCGGCCTGACCATGGGCCATCGCCTGACGCCCACCACCAATGCCATCTTCGGCGCCAACCTGCTGCGCACCCCCGACAGCGGGCCGCTGCCTGGCAATGATCAGAAATCCGTCAATTTCTCGCTGTCCAACCAGTTTGGACCGCGTACTTTCATCTCCTTGAGCTTGCGCCACGTCGTGTTCGACAGCATCGTTCAGCCTTACACCGAAACCGGCGCTTCCGCCTCACTCAGCTTGCAGTTCTGACCATGTACGAAGCCTTCTACGGGTTGACCAGCAAGCCCTTCCAGCTCAACCCCGACCCCAACTTCTTCTTCGGAAGCAAGCAGCACCGCCGCGCCAAGGCCTACCTCGAGTACGGTGTCTCGCGCAACGAGGGCTTCATCGTCATCACCGGCGAGATCGGTGCCGGCAAGACCACGGTGCTGCGTTCGCTCATCGAGGGCCTGAACGGCAGCAACGTCATCGCCGGTCACCTGGTCACCACCCAGCTCGGCGCCGAAGACACCTTGCGCATGGTCGGCGCGGCCTTCGGCTTCCGCGTCAAGGACGTGCCCAAGTCCGAGCTGCTGATCACGCTCGAAGCCTTCCTCATCAGCCAGACCAGCAAGGGCAAGCGCTGCCTGCTGGTGGTCGACGAAGCGCAGAACCTCACGCCGCGCGCCGTCGAAGAGCTGCGCATGCTGTCGAACTTCCAGTTCGGCAACCAGGCCCTGCTGCAGAGCTTCCTGATCGGCCAGCCCGAGTTCCGCGAGATCCTGCAGCGGCCCGAGATGGAGCAGTTCCGCCAGCGTGTGGCGGCCACCTGCCACATCGGCCCGCTCGATCAGGAAGAGACCCAGCACTACATCCAGCACCGCCTGAAGTGCGCTGGTGCGAACGGCAAGCCGGTCTTCGGGCCCGGCGCCTTCGATGCCATCTTCAAGGCCAGTGGCGGCATTCCCCGCCGCATCAATTCGGTGTGCGACCGCCTGCTGCTGCTGGGCTTCCTGGCCAATCGCATCGACCTCACGGTCGACGACGTCAATGAAGTCACGCGCGAGATGGCGCAGGAATCCGAAGTGCCCAACCGCCCGGTGATCGCGGCGGCTGCGCGTCCCTCGGGCGACGCCGTGGCCACGCTGACCGAAGTCGACGTCGACCTCAGCCGCATCAAGCTCGACCCTGCCGATGCCGAGGCCGCCTCCAAGCAACTGGCGGCCCTGGCGGCCGACCAGCGCGGCGACCAGCTCCAGCGGCTCGAACGCAGCCTGCTGCGCCTGGAGCGCATCAACCTGCAGACGCTGTCGACCCTGCAGAAGCTGGTCAACGCCGTCGGCCGCGTCCCCGACGAACCCCAGAAATGAACGCTCCCACGAACGATTCACTGGCCGGGCCGGTGATGTGCGTCGTGGGCGCGCGGCCCAACTTCATGAAGATGGCGCCCATCCTGCGGGCGCTGGCGGCCCACCAGCCGCCGCTGCCGGCCTTGCTGGTGCACACCGGCCAGCACTACGACCAGGCCATGAGCGACCGCCTGTTCACCGACCTGCGCCTGCCGCGGCCCGACATCAATCTCGAGGTGGGCTCGGGCTCGCACGCCGTGCAGACCGCCGAGGTCATGAAACGATTCGAGCCCGCGCTCGACGAACACAAGCCCAGCTGCGTGGTGGTGGTCGGCGACGTCAACTCCACGCTGGCCTGCACCCTGGTGGCCGTGAAGAAGAACGTGCCCGTGGTGCATGTCGAAGCCGGCCTGCGCAGCTACGACCGCAAGATGCCCGAAGAGATCAACCGCGTGCTCACCGACCAGGTGGCCGACCGTCTCTACACCACCGAACGCAGCGCGGCCGACAACCTGCTGCGCGAAGGCGTGCACGCCTCGCGCGTGTGCTTCACCGGCAACGTGATGATCGACTCGCTGCTGGCCGCCCGCGAAGTGGCGCGTCCTGCTGCCGACACCCTGGTGCTGCACGGCGCCGATCCGGCCTTGCTCACGGGCCTGCGCGGCTACGGCGTGGTCACCATGCACCGGCCCTCCAACGTCGATGATCCCGCCACGCTGGGCAAGCTGCTCCAGGTGCTGGCCGAGGTCGCCGTCGACCTGCCGCTGGTCTTCGCCCTGCACCCGCGCACGCGCGCCAACATCGACCGCTTCGGCCTGGCCGGCCTGCTCGACCCTTCGCGCATGGCCATCCTGCCGCCGCAGGGCTACCTGGAAATGGTGGGCCTGATGTCGGGCGCCACGCTGGTGCTCACCGACTCCGGCGGCCTGCAGGAAGAGACCACCGCCCTGGGCGTGCCCTGCCTGACGATGCGCGAGAACACCGAGCGCCCCATCACCGTGGAGCAAGGCACCAACACCATGGTCGGGCGCGACCGCAACGCCATCCTGCAAGGCGTGGCCGACATCCTGGCCGGCCGCGGCAAGCGCGGCCGCGTGCCCGAGTACTGGGACGGCCATGCCGCCGAGCGCATCGCCGCAGACCTCTGGACCTGGCTGCGTGCCGACCCCCGACCCGAGTGACATGACATGCTGGCCCCGCCCATCACCAACGCGTTGACCATCGACGTCGAGGACTACTTCCAGGTCTCGGCCTTCGCCCCCTACATCAAGCGCAGCGACTGGGACTCGCGCGAGTGCCGTGTCGAGCGCAACATCGAGCGCATCCTGGCGATGCTGGCCGAACGCGACGTCAAGGCCACCTTCTTCACGCTGGGCTGGATCGCCGAGCGCTACCCGCAGATGGTGCGCCAGATCGTCGACCAGGGCCATGAACTGGCCAGCCACGGCTACGGCCACGAGCGCGCCAGCGACCTCAGCCGCGAGGCCTTCCGCAGCGACGTCGATCGCGCCAAGAAGATCCTCGAAGACCTCGCCGGCAAGCCCGTTCAAGGCTACCGCGCACCCAGTTTTTCCATCGGCACCGGCAACCTCTGGGCCTTCGACTCGCTGGCCCAGGCCGGCTACCGCTACAGCTCGAGCATCTACCCCATCGCGCACGACCACTACGGCATGCCCGACTCGCCGCGCTTCGCCTACCGCGTAGGCACCGGCCTGCTCGAGATCCCCGTCACCACGCTGCGCCTGATGAACCGCAACATGCCTTCCAGCGGCGGCGGCTACTTCAGGCTGCTGCCGTACTCGGTCACACGCTGGATGCTGCGCCGCGTGAACCAGCACGATCGCGAGGCTGCCATCTTCTACTTCCATCCCTGGGAGATCGACGCCGGCCAGCCGCGCATCGACGGCATCGACGCGCGCACCCGCTTCCGGCACTACGTGAACATTCACCGCATGGAGTCCAAGCTGCGCCAGCTGCTGGCCGACTTCCGCTGGGGCCGGATGGATGACATTTTTCTCGACAGGTCCGCAGCCGCCTCTGCGCCGTGCGGTCTGATTGCGCCCCGTGCACCAGATCAAGCGTCTGTCCCCCGAAGACGCCCGCGACAACGCGTCGTGGGATGCCTTCGTCATGGCCTGCCCGCAGGCCACCTTCTTCCACCGCGCCGGCTGGCAGCGCGTGCTGCGCCGTGTCTTCAGGCACGACACCTACTTCCTCTATGCCGAGATCGACGGCCGCATCGAAGGCGTGCTGCCGCTGGCCCACGTCAGCAGCCTGCTCTTCGGCAATTCGCTGAGCAGCCTGCCCTTTGCCGTCTACGGCGGCGTGGCAGCACTCAACGACGAGGCCGCCGCAGCGCTCGAACAGGAAGCGCAGCAGCTGGCCCGCCGCCTGGGCGTCGACCACCTCGAGCTGCGTCACGTCACCGCGCGCCATGACGACTGGCCGGTGCAGGACCTCTACGTCACCTTCCGCAAGGAAATCCTGCCCGACGAAGAGGCCAACATGCTGGCCATTCCGCGCAAGCAGCGCGCCATGGTGCGCAAGGGCATCAAGAACGGGCTGAAGGCCGAGTTCGACACCGGCGTCGACCGCTTCTTCGCGCTGTATTCCGACAACGTGCACCGTCACGGCACGCCGGCCATGCCCAGGCGCTGGTTCCAGGCGCTGCGCGACGAGTTCGGCCGTGACTGCGACGTGCTCACCGTCACCGACGCCGACGGCCGCATCCTGTCCACCGTGCTGAGCTTCTACTTCCGGGACGAGGTCATGCCCTATTACGCCGGCGACGACGAAGCCGCGCGCGACCTCGCCGCCAACGACTTCAAGTACTGGGAGCTGATGCGCCGTTCCTGCGCTCGCGGCCTGAAGATCTTCGACTACGGGCGCAGCAAGCAGGGCACGGGGCCTTACGCGTTCAAGAAGAACTGGGGCTTCGAGCCCACGCCCCTGCGCTACGAATACCGCCTGTACAAGCGCGAGAGCGTGCCGCAGAACAACCCCAACAACGCCAAGTACAAGCTGCTGATCGAGACCTGGCGCCGCATGCCGCTGTCGATGGCCAACTGGCTGGGGCCCTTCGTGGTCCGCAGCCTGGGTTGAAAGAGCGCAGACGCATGGCCAACCTGCTGTACCTCGTGCACCGGCTGCCCTACCCGCCCAACAAGGGAGACAAGGTGCGCTCGTACCACCTGCTGCGGCACCTGGTGTCGCAGCACCGCGTATTCCTGGGCACCTTCATCGACGATCCCGAAGACGAGGTGCACGTCGACACCCTGCGCGCCATGTGTGCCGGCCTGCACGTGGCGCAACTGCACCCGCGGCGCGCGCGCATCGCCAGCCTGGCGGGCCTGCTCGACGGGCAGGCGCTCACCTTGCACTACTACCGCGATGCCGGCCTGCGCCGCTGGGTCGACCAGGTGCTGGCCACCGAACAGATCGACGCCGCCGTCGTCTTCTCGTCGTCGATGGCGCAATACGCCGAAGGCCGCGAAGGCCTGCCCATGCTGGTCGACTTCGTCGACGTCGACTCGGCCAAGTGGACCGAATACGCCCACAAGCACGCCTGGCCCATGTCCTGGCTCTATCGGCGCGAAGGCGAGCAGCTGCTGGCCTATGAACGTTCCGTGGCGCTGCAGTCGCGCCGGTCCTTCTTCGTCACCGAGAAGGAAACCGCACTCTTCCGCCGCCTGGCGCCCGACTGCGCGCCGCTGATCGAGCCCATGAGCAACGGCGTCGACGCCGACTACTTCGCCCCCCGGCCCGACCGGGCCTCGCCCTTCGCCGAAGGGGAGCTGCCCATTGTCTTCACCGGCGCCATGGACTACTGGCCCAACGTCGACGCCGTGACCTGGTTCGTGCAGGACATGCTGCCGGCGCTGCGCCGGCAGTGGCCGGCGGCGCGCTTCCACATCGTCGGCCGCAGCCCGACGGCCGCCGTGCGCGCGCTGGCCGGCGAACACGTTGCCGTCACCGGCACCGTGCCCGACGTGCGGCCCTACCTGCAGCACGCCGCCGTGGTGGTGGCGCCGCTGCGCCTGGCGCGCGGCATCCAGAACAAGATCCTCGAAGCGATGGCCAGCGCGCGCCCGGTGGTGGCCTCGCGCACCTGCGCCGAACCGCTGGACGCCGAACTCGGCCGCGACCTGCTGCCCGCCGACGACGCCGCCGACTTCGTCGCGCGCATCGCCGAGCTGCTGCAGGCGCCCGAGCGCGCCGCCGAGATCGGCCGCGCCGGCAGGCGCCGCGTGGTCAAGACCTACAGCTGGGAGGCCCATCTGTCGGCCTTCGAGCAGCACCTGGCGCCGACGCGCGCCGCGGAGGCACTGGCATGAACGGTACGGCGAGTGAAGGCGCGAGCGGTGCCGCAGGCACGGGTGCCGTCCCGGGCGGCGGCAGCGGCGCCGTGAGCGTGGCCGTCAAGCCGCTGGAGCGCTGGCGCAACGCGCTGCTGGCGCTGGGCTTGCTGGTCATCGGCATCCTGCTGCTGTACCGCGAGACGGCCGTCGTGATGGTGGGCATCTGGTCCAACTCCGAGACCTTCGCGCACGCCTTCCTGGTGCCGCCCATCTCGCTGTGGCTGATGTGGCGCCGCCGCGAGCTGCTGGCGCAGATGACGCCGCGGCCCGCGCCCTGGCTGCTGCTGGCCCTGGCGGCGGTCAGCGCCGCATGGATGGCCGGCGACCTGGTCGTGGTCAATGCGGTGACGCACCTCGCCCTGGTGCTCATGATCATCCTGGCCGTGCCGGCCGTGCTGGGCCTGGCCGTCGCCCGCGAGATCGCCTTTCCGCTCGGCTTCCTGCTGTTCTCGGTACCCATCGGCGAATTCCTGCTGCCTGCGCTGATGGAGGCCACGGCCGACTTCACGGTGGCCGCGCTGTCGCTGTCCGGCATCCCCGTCTACCGCGAAGGCCTGCAGTTCATCATTCCCTCGGGCGCGTGGTCGGTGGTCGAGGCCTGCAGCGGCGTGCGCTACCTGATCGCCTCGCTGATGGTGGGCACGCTGTTCGCGTACCTCAACTACCGCTCGATGACGCGGCGCTGGATCTTCGTCGGCATCTCCATCCTGGTGCCCATCCTGGCCAACTGGCTGCGTGCCTACATGATCGTCATGCTGGGCCACCTGTCCAACAACACCATCGCCGTCGGCGTCGACCACCTGATCTACGGCTGGGTCTTCTTCGGCGTGGTGATCATGCTGATGTTCATGATCGGCTCGCGCTGGAGCGAGCCCGACGAAGATCTGGGTGCCGACTCGGCACCTGTCCGCCGCGTGGCCAGCCAGGCCGCCGCCGCCCGTCCGGTGGCCGCCGCGTCGTTGTGGGGCGTGGCCCTGCTGGGCCTGGCCGTGGCCGCCCTGGCGCCGGCCGGCGTGTGGGCCATGGCGCGTGACGCCGCCAACGCAGCGGCCCCGCGCCTGGCGCTGCCCGGCTCGCTGGAAGGCGGCTGGACGATCTCCGACCAGCGCCTCACCTCCTGGAAGCCCATCTTTGCCAACCCGAGCGCGATGGTGCAGCACAGCTACAGCGGCGCAGCCGGCGCGGTCGGCGTGCAGGTGGCCTACTACCGCGCGCAGACCCACGACAGCAAGCTGGTCACCTCCGAGAACTCGCTCATCGACGGCGAGGGCAAGGGCCTGAACCAGCTCGGCACCGAAGTGCGCCAGGTCCCGCTGGGTGGCCAGCCGGTCAGCGTGCGCATCAGCCAGCTCCAGTCGCCGCCGTCGATCGCACAGATCGCGCGGCCGCGCATCGCCGTGTGGCAGTTCTTCTGGGTCGACGGCCGGCTCACCGCCAGCAACATCGAAGCCAAGCTCATCACCGCGCAGTCGCGCCTGGCGGGCCGCGGCGACGACGGTGCATCGCTGGTCTTCTTCGCCGTCGACGAAGACCCCGAGAAGGCCAACCGTCGCGTCGCCGACTTCGTGCAGGCCCATGGCCGGCAGATCGCCGACAGCCTGCGCAGCACGCGCGACAGCCGCTGAAGCACGCGGCACAGATCCAAAGCATCGTTGAAGGAATGGCAGAGATGAATACCGTCGCAGTGATCGGCCTGGGCTACGTGGGCCTGCCCCTGGTGGTGGAGTTCGGCAAGCACATG
>LNFM01013292.1_pt1 | contig 11217 bp, 10 predicted proteins | sample 596031 | NCBI WGS metagenome assembly LNFM01 (sample SAMN04254537, study PRJNA301005) | activated carbon metagenome | isolation source: dual media filters at the Ann Arbor, Michigan drinking water treatment plant | place: USA: Ann Arbor | reverse complement strand
GGCGAGACCGGCGTGCTGGTGCTGCGGGGTCCGCACATGAGTCCGGGTTACCTCGATGCGAAGCGCAACGCCGGCCTGTTTGAAGGCGGCTGGATCATCACTGGCGACCTCGGCCACCTCGACGACGCCGGTCGAATCCACATCACTGGCCGCGCGAAAGACGTGATCATCCGCGGCTCGCACAACATCGACCCCGGCCTGGTGGAAGACGCCTTCATGGCCCATCCCGCCGTGTTGCAGTGTGCGGTGGTGGCAGAGCCCGATGCCTACGCGGGCGAGGTGCCGGTGGCGTTTGTGGTGCTGCGGGCCGGTGCGGGGCTGGACGCAGACGCGTTGCTGCGCGAGGTGGCACCGCAGGTGTACGAGCGGCCGGCATGCCCGAAGCGTGTGGTGCTGTTGGACGCGCTGCCGCTGACTGCTGTCGGCAAGGTGTTCAAACCCACGCTGCGGCTGCGGGCGATTGAAATCCGCCTGACCGAGATCGCGCGGGAACTGGCACCGCAGCGCGTGGTGCGCGTGGAGGCGAGTGACGAAGGTGGACGCCAGCGAGCGCGGGTCACCTTGGGTGGTGCGGTCGATGAAGCGCTGTCGCAGCAATTGCGCTCGGCACTCGCTGCGATTGCAGTGCCGGTTGAAGTGCGCTTCGGCTGAGGCTCACCAACCACCGCGCGTGAGCCAGCGGTCGATCTGCTCGAACTTGTCGATGCCCCAGAACGGTTCACCATCCACCACCACGGTGGGCGAACCGAACACGCCGGCCTGCAGCGCGGCGTCGACCTCGGCGCGCAGCAGCGCGACCGCTTCATCGCTGGCAGCGGCTTGCGCAATCTCGTCACCCACCACAGGGATCAGCGCCTCGGGTGTGGAGAGGTCCAGCCCTTGTCCCCAGTACGCGCCGTAGATCGCATGCGCCACCTCGGCCGCACGCTGCGGCTGGTGGCGGTTCACCCAGGCCATCGCGCGTCCGCAAGCCAGCGGATTCATCACCGTGTCGCCGGGCTGGCGCTGCATCGCTACGCCGTGTTCCCGCGCGTAGCGCAGCACATCGCGTTGGGTGTACGGGCCCTTGAGCGGTGTGTCGAGCAAGGGCTTCAGGCCCATCACCTTCATCACCGAGATGCCCAGCAGCATGGGGTGCCATTGCACCGTGCGCCCGTGCCGCGCGGCAAGGTCTTCGATGCGCAACGAGGCGAAGTAGCCGAAGGGAGAGATGAAGTCGAAGTGGAAAGACAGGACTGGGGTCATGCGTGCATGGTACCCACGCAGCTCGGGTTTCATGCCGACACGGAATAGCTGCAAGTGTTGAAACGGGCTGGTGTATGTAAAGCCTTGGCGGCACATTAGCGGCCTTGTGTCTGACGTGGCACATGTCCGGGCGCCTCTCTCGCGGGGCCGCCGAATGTTTTCTTTTCTCTCACGACAGGAACCTCTCCATGACTTCTCTCAAACGCCGCAGCGCCGTGGTGGCCCTGGCCGCATTGGCCACCACCACCCTGGCGGGCAGCGCCCTGGCCCAGCAGACGATCACGCTGCGCCTGCACCAGTTCCTGCCCTCAACGGCGACCATTCCTGCCCGCGCACTTGCACCGTGGGCCAGGAAGATCGAGGCCGAGTCGGGCGGCCGTATCAAGGTACAGCTGTTTCACACCATGTCCATGGGCGGCACGCCGCCGCAGTTGTTTGATCAGGCGCGCGATGGCGTGGCCGACATCACCTGGACGGTGCTGGGCTACACACCGGGCCGCTTCAACAAGGCCGAGGTGTTTGAATTGCCGTTCATGAGCGGGAAGGCGGAGCCGGCTTCGCGCGCTTTCCACGAGTACGTGGAGAAGTTCGCCGCCGACGAATTCCGCTCGGTCAAGCTGCTGGCTGCCCACACGCACGGCCCGGGCCTGTTCCACACCAAGGCACCGATCACCGGCCTGGAGAGCCTGCGCGGCATGAAGGTCCGTGGTGGCTCGCGTGTGATCAACAACATGTTGACCAAACTGGGCGCCACACCCGTGGGCATGCCCGTTCCTGCGGTGACCGAGGCCTTGTCCAAGAGCGTGATTGACGGCACCACGATTCCGTGGGAAGTCACACCGTCGCTGAAGATCGCCGACCTGGTGAAGAACCACACCACGTTCGCCGGTCCGACCGGCCTGTTCTCGCAGACCTTCGCGATGGTCATGAACCGGGCCAGCTACGACAAGCTGCCGGCCGACCTGAAGAAGGTGATCGACAACAACTCGGGTGTGGAAACCGCAGCCTTCTTTGGCCGTGCAATGGACGAGGGCGACAAGGTGGGCCTGGAGGTGGCGCAAAAGGCGGGCAACAACATCGTGACGCTGGACGCTGCTGAAACGAAGCGCTGGCAGACCGCTGCGACGGCGGTGGAGGCCGACTGGGTCAACGAGATGAAGGGCAAGAAGATCGACGGTGCGAAGCTGTTGGCCGAGGCCCGCGCCTTGATCGCCAACCACAACAAGTAAAGGGAGACTCCCTGCGTGAAAAGGGCCGCTGTGAGCGGCCCTTTTTGCGTTGGCTCAGCCCCAGACTTCCTGGGCGGTTTCCACGACGAGTGCGAGCTTTCTGCGCTGGTCCTCCATCGCGATGTTGTTGCCGTGCACAGTGCTGGAAAAGCCGCACTGCGGCGACAAGCACATCTGGTCGAGCGGCGCGTATTTCGCGGCTTCTTCAATGCGGCGCTTCAGGTCGTCCTTGGTTTCCAACTGGCCGAACTTGGTGGTCACCAGGCCCAGCACCACGATCTTGTCTTTCGACAAATAACGCAGCGGGCGGAAGTCGCCGGAGCGATCGTCGTCGTATTCGAGGAAGAAGGCGTCGAGCTTCATCTCGGACAGCAACGCCTCGGCCACCGGCTCGTAGTTGCCGGCTGCTGCGTGCGTGCTCTTGAAGTTGCCGCGGCACAAGTGCATGGCCAGCGTCATGCCGGCGGGCTTGTGCGCAACCACTTTGTTGATGAACTGGGCATAGCGGTGTGGCAGTTCGTTCGGGTCGTCGCCACGGCTGCGTGCGGCCTCGCGCATGCGCTCGTCGCACAGGTAGGCCATGTTGGTGTCGTCCATCTGCACATAAGTGCAGCCAGCGTCGGCCAGGCTTTGCAGCTCTTCGCCGTAGGCCTTGGCCACGTCGTCGTAAAACGCCGGGTCCAGTTCGGGGTAGGCCTCTTTGCTGATGCCGGCGCGCCCGCCGCGAAAGTGAAGCATGGTGGGCGATGGAATCGTCACCTTGGGCGTGAGGCCGGGCTTGCCCAGCGCTTCGACTTGCGCCTTGAGGAACTGGAAATCGGCGAGCTGGATGTTCTTGGCGTGGCGCACCTTGTCGATCACGCGGATCACCGGTGGTGCCAGCTCTTCGGTGCCGTCGGGCCGCACGATGGTGACCGGGATGTCGGTCTTCACACCCCCGAGCTGCTCCAGAAAGTCGATGTGGAAATAGGTGCGGCGGAATTCACCGTCCGTGATGGATGAGAGGCCCACATCGGCCTGGAACTTCACGATCTCGGTGATGGCGCGGTCTTCCACCAGGCGCAGTTGCTCGGCGGTGATGCTTTTTTGCTTGAAGAACTGGTCGCGTGCTTCGAGCAACCAGGCTGGGCGCAGGAAGCTGCCGACGTGGTCGGCGCGAAAGGGCGGGTGGTTGCGCGATGTCATGTGTCGTCCTCATTGTGGGTTGGAAGGCTGACTTTACAGCGAATGCAGACGCCATCATTGAATACATGAATCGACAATAATGCCTTGAAAGACAGATTTTTCTTGGTTTGAACGGTGTTTATGTATACATTGCGTATCCATGAATACCGACAAAGCCCATTTCCCGCTCAATGCTTGGTACGCCGCTGCGTACGACGTCGAGGTCGGCCGCAACCTGCTGGCGCGCACCCTCTGCAACCAGAAACTGGTGCTCTACCGCCAGACCACGGGTGTGGCCGCCGCACTCGAAGACGCCTGCTGGCACCGCCTGCTGCCCCTGTCCATGGGCCGGCTGGAGGGGGACGAGGTGGTGTGTGGTTACCACGGCCTGGTCTACAACGCCGAGGGTCGCTGCACCCACATGCCGAGCCAGGAAACGCTGAACCCTTCAGCCTGCGTGCGCTCGTACCCGGTGGTGGAGAAGCACCGGTTTGTGTGGGTGTGGCCGGGCGACCCGGCGCTGGCAGACCCGGCTTTGGTGCCCGACCTGCACTGGAACCACGACCCCGAGTGGACCGGCGACGGCAAGATGATCCGCGTGCAATGCGACTACCGCCTGGTGGTCGACAACCTGATGGACCTGACCCACGAGACCTTCGTGCACGGCAGCAGCATCGGCAACAGCGCCGTGGCCGAAGCCCCGTTTGTGGCCACGCACGGCGAGCGGTTTGCCACCGTGACGCGCTGGATGGAAAACATCGAGGCGCCACCGTTCTGGGCCGGGCAGATCCAGGACGCGCGGGGCTACAAAGGCCCGGTGGACCGTTGGCAGATCGTGCGCTTCGAAGCGCCGTGCACCGTGGCCATCGACGTGGGTGTGGCGCCCGCCGGCAGTGGTGCGCTGCCCAAGGACGGTGGCGACCGCAGCCAGGGCGTGAACGGCTATGTGCTCAACACCATCACCCCCGAGACCGATGGCACCTGTCTGTATTTCTGGGCCTTTGCGCGCAACTACTCGCTGGGCGAGCAGCGCCTCACGCACCAGCTGCGCGAGGGCGTGGCCACCATCTTCCGCGAGGACGAGCTGGTGCTCGAGGCCCAGCAAAAGGCGATCGACGAACACCCGGACCACAAGTTCTACAACCTCAACATCGACGCGGGTGCCATGTGGGCGCGGCGGTTGATTGACCGCATGGTGGATGCGGAACGGGGTGGTTCCACGGTCATTCCGATTCGTCGGGTGGGTTGATGGCGGCCGCATGGCCCGAACCCTCAGCCAGTGGCGTCTCTGGATGCGCTCAGTGGCATACCTACCCCCTGACACCCCAAACCAAGCAGGCAATCCATGGCTTCAACCGTAACCCTCGAACCCGCCACCGAAAGCGCCCAGGTCCGCGCGCTGCTGCAGTTGCGTGAACTCATCCTCTCGGGCGAACTGCCGGGTGGCTCGCGCATTGCCGAGCTCGCCATCGTGGAGCGCCTGGGTGTTTCCCGCACGCCGATCCGCGCCGCGCTCATGCGGCTGGAGCAGGAAGGCCTGCTGCAGGCGCTGCCCAACGGCGGGTATGTGGTGCAGACCTTCTCCGAGCGCGACATTGCCGACGCCATCGAGCTGCGCGGGACGCTGGAAGGACTGCTGGCCCGGCTGGCCGCCGAGCGCGGTGCGCCCTCCGTGGTGCTGGCCGAGGCCAAACAATGCCTGGACCGCATCGACGCCGTGCTGTCCACCTCTGCTCTGAGCGAAGAAGGCTTTGCCGACTATGTGTCGCTCAACAGCCAGTTCCACACCCTCGTGTACGAACTGGCCGACAGCCCCACCATCGCGCGCCAGCTGGAGCGCGTGGCCAGCCTGCCGTTTGCCTCGCCTTCAGGGTTCGTGGTGATGCAGGCCCATTCGCCGCAGGCGCGCGACATGCTCGTGGTGGCGCAGGACCAGCACCGTCAGGTACTGGACGCCATCGAGCGCCGCGAAGGCGCGCGGGCCGAAGCCATCATGCGCGAGCACTCGCGGCTGGCGCAGCGCAACCTGCGCGAGGTGCTGGCTGGGCACGCACTGGGACGCACGCCGGCCTCCATGCCCGCCCTCAAACTCATCCGACGACGCTGAACCACCATGAAAAGCAACCTCAACTGGCAGAGCGCGCGCGTCGCGGCCCTGCGCGACGTGACCCCCACGGTGCGCGAATTCATCATCACCCCGGCCCACGGCTCGGCCGAGCGCTGGGCGCCGGGTGCCCACCTGATGGTGCGGCTCAACGTGGCCGGGCGCCTGCAGACGCGGTCGTACTCGCTGGTCGGACTGCCCGAGGACGCAGCGGGTTACCGCATCGCCGTGAAATGCCTGATGGACGGCCACGGCGGGTCGCGCGCCATGTGGCAATTGGCGGTGGGCGACAGCATCGAGGTCAGTTCCCCGCAGAACCACTTTCCGCTGGCTTGGCTGGCACCGGCCACACTGCTGGTGGCGGGTGGCATCGGCATCACGCCCATGGTGTCCATGGCGCAGGCCCTGGTCAAACGGGGCTTGCCCGTGACGCTGCTGTATTCGGCGCGCAGCGAGGCCGAGCTGGCGTTTGTCGAGTCGCTGCGGGCGTTGCTGGGGGATCAACTGGTGACCTGCGCGTCTGATCGCGGCGAGGTGCTCGACATCGGGCGTGCCATCGACGCCTTGCCAGCGGGCGCTCAGCTGTATGTGTGTGGACCAGCCGGTCTCTTGAATGCCGCGCGCCAGCGTTGGCTGGACGCCGGGCGGCCCGAGCCGAGCTTGCGTTTCGAGACCTTTGGCAGCGGCGGCCAACTGCCCCCGGCGGGCTTTGATGTGGTCGTGCCCCGCCACCAGGCGGAACTCCACGTGGCCCCCGAACAGTCGCTGATCGAGGTGCTGGAAGCCGCCGGCATCGAGGTGATGAACGACTGCCGCCGCGGCGAGTGTGGCTTGTGCGCGCTGGAGGTGCTGGCGCTGGACGGCGAGATCGACCACCGCGACGTGTTCCTGAGCGCGCATGAGAAACAGGAGAACAAGCGCATCTGCGCCTGTGTGTCGCGTGTGGTGGGGCGCATCACCCTGGACACCGCCTGGCGGGAGGAGGTCGTTTCATAAAATAACGGCATATCTGAAAGTCAGTTCTCACACTGGCGTTAACACTGTGGCCCATGCACAGTCCAGATGTTCGAATGAAGAAGTGATCCGGGGCAAGGCAGCTTTGCCTGTCACCCGGGCCCAACCACCCCCAAGCTGGAGACAAACCATGACCTTTCTCAAACGCCGCAGCACCTTGCTGGCCCTGGGCGCCATCGCCGCTGTCAGCATGGCCGGCTCGGCCCTGGCTCAAACCGTCACCTTGCGCCTGCACCAGATGCTGCCGCCGCAGGCCACCATTCCAGCCAAGGCGCTGATCCCGTGGGCGCAGAAGGTGGAAGCCGAGTCCGGTGGCCGGATCAAGGTGCAGCTGTTCCACGCCATGCAACTCGGTGGGGCGCCACCGCAGCTGTTCGACCAGGCCAAGGACGGCATCGTCGATTTCACCTGGACGGTGCTGGGTTACACCCCCGGCCGCTTCAACAAGACCGAGGTGTTCGAGCTGCCGTTCATGAGCGGCTCGGCCGAGCAGTCCTCGCGCGCGATCCAGGAGTACGTCGAGAAGTACGCGGCTGACGAATTCAAGGACGTGAAGCTGATCGCCGTCCACACCCATGGCCCAGGCCTGTTCCACACCAAGACGCCAGTGACGGGTCTGGAGAGCCTGCGCGGCATGAAAGTGCGTGGCGGCTCGCGCGTCATCAACAACATGTTGACCAAACTCGGCGCCACCCCCGTGGGCATGCCCGTGCCGGCCGTGACCGAAGCCTTGTCCAAGGGTGTGATCGATGGCACCACGATTCCCTGGGAAGTCACGCCAGCGCTGAAGGTGAGTGAGCTGGTGAAGAACCACACCACCTTCGCCGGCAAGGAAGGCCTGTACACACAGACCTTTGCGTTTTCCATGAACAAGGCCTCCTACGACAAGCTCCCGGCGGACCTCAAGGCAGTGATCGACAAGAACTCCGGCATCGAGACGGCGGCCATGTTTGGCCGTGCCATGGACGACGGTGACAAGGCCGGTCTGGGCATTGCTCAGCGCGCCGGCAACAACATCGTGGCGCTCGACCTGGCCGAGACCCAGCGCTGGAGGCGTACCGCCGCCACGGTGGAGACCGACTGGATCAACGAGATGAAGGGCAAAAACATCGACGGCGCCAAGCTGGTGTCCGAAGCCCGCGCCTTGATCGCAAAGCACGCCAAATAACCCCGGCCAGGGTTGCAGGCCGTCCTCTTGCGGGGGCGGCCTTTTTATTGGGCAGGGCCCGTTCAGCCCCTGCTGGTGATGGCGGACAATCCTGGGTTGGTTTCTGCTCCTGTTCCTGAAAGTACACCGCATGATTGGTTTCATCTACCGCCTTGCCAACTGGCTGGCCATTGCCGGGGGTCTTGTGCTGACCGCGATCACGCTGATGATTGTTGTCAGTGTCTCGGGCCGTGCGCTGATCGACGTGGGCCTGGGACCCGTGCCCGGCGACTTCGAGCTGGTGGAGATCGGCACCGGCATTGCGGTGTTCTTCTTCCTGCCCTGGTGCTACCTCAAAGGGGGGCACGCCACGGTGGACCTGCTCTACATGCACATGCCGGCCTGGGCCCAGCGCGCCGTGGTGGCGATCAGCGATGTGCTGATGCTGCTGGTCTGGCTGGTGCTCACCTGGAAGCTGTGGGAGGGCATGCTGGAAAAGCGCGAATACCTGGAGACCACCTTCATCCTGGCCATGCCGATGTGGTGGGCCTATGCGGTCTGCCTGGTGGGCGCCGTTGTGGGCTGCCTGTGCTATTTCGCCAAGACACTTACCCAACTGGGCCTCGCCAAGGAGCCAGCGGGCTGGACGGTTGACGGCAATGCAGGCCACTGAGATGAAGCACCCCATGACACACCCACTGTTCACCCTGCTGATCGGGAGCCTCGCATGACCGGTCTCGAACTCGCGGCCTGGTCGTTTCCGGTCCTGCTGCTGCTCATCTTCATCCGCGTGCCCATCGGCCTGGCCATGCTGCTGTGCGGCCTGGGGGGCGCATGGGCCATCTACGGCAGCTACGTGCCGATCTTCAACCAGCTCAAGCAGGTGACCTACAGCACCTTCTCGAACTACTCGCTGTCCGTCATTCCACTGTTCCTTCTCATGGGCCAGTTCGCAGCGCTGGGCGGTTTGTCGCAAGCCTTGTTCAAGGCGGCCGAGGCCTGGATCGGCCACCGCAAGGGTGGCGTGGCCATGGCGGCCGTGGGTGCGTGTGCCGGCTTTGGTGCCATCTGCGGCTCGTCGCTGGCCACTGCTGCCACCATGGGCCAGGTGGCCCTGCCCGAGCTCAAGCGCGCGGGTTACGCCGGCGGTATTTCCACCGCCACACTGGCCGCCGGTGGCACGCTGGGCATCCTGATTCCGCCCTCGGTGGTGCTGGTGATCTACGCCATCCTGACCGAGCAGAACATCGCCAAACTGTTCCTCGCCGCTTTCGTGCCCGGCATCCTGGCCGCGCTGGGCTACATGATCGTGATTGCCATCTACGCCCGCGTGAAGCCGCAAGATGTGGGCTCCATGCCGCCCATGCCCATGAAGGAGCGCTGGGCCGCCACCGCCAAGGTGTGGCCGGTCATGCTGATCTTTGTGGCCGTGGTCGGCGGCATCTACACTGGTTTGTTCACACCCACCGAAGGTGCTGCCATCGGTGCGTTCGGCACCGGTCTGGCGGCCTGGATGGGCGGCGGGCTGAACCGCAGAACACTGCTGGGCGCCATCCTGGGCACCGCGGTGGCCACCGGCATGATCTTCATGATCGTGCTGGGCGCCGGGCTCTACAACACCTTCCTGGCCTTGTCGCAATTGCCACAGGAGACCGCCCAGATGGTCGCGGCCTCCGGCTTCAACCCCTGGCTGGTGCTGGTCGCCATTCTGGTGTTGTATGTGATCCTGGGTTGCTTCATGGACTCGCTGTCCATGATCCTGCTGACGATTCCCGTGTTCTTCCCCATCGTCACTGTGCTCGACTTCGGCCTCACGCCCGAGGAGTTCGCCATCTGGTTCGGCATCCTGGTGCTGATCGTGGTGGAGGTGGGGTTGATCACGCCGCCGGTGGGCATGAACCTCTTCGTCATCAACTCCATGGCCAAGGACGTGCCGATCACCCAGACCTACCGCGCCGTCATGCCGTTTGTGGCCAGCGACCTTGTCCGCACCGCCATCCTCGTGGCGTTCCCGGGCATCACGTTGTTTGTCCTGCGGCTCTGACCCGTTCCAAACGCGCACTGCTTCAACACACGAGGAGACACCATGAACCGACAGCCTTCCACCATCCGTCGCACCCTGCTGGGTGCAGCCCTGTCCCTCGCCGCGCTCGCGGTCGGGCCAGTGCATGCGCAGGCCGCCTTCCCTTCAAAAAACGTTCGCATCGTTGTGCCTTTCGCGGCGGGCGGCGTGGGCGACCTCACCGCGCGCATCGTGGCGCAGAAGCTCGCCGAGTTGCTGGGGCAGTCGGTGGTGATCGAGAACCGGCCCGGCGCCGGCGGCGTGGTGGCAGCGGACTCGGTGGCGCGCGCAGAACCCGATGGCCACACCCTGTTCCTCATGTCCAACGGCACGGCGGTCACTGCGGGACTCTTCAAGAGCCTGCCGTTTGACACAGTGAAAGACTTCACACCGGTCTCCACGCTTGGCTACTTCGACATTGCTGTGGTGGTGCCCGCCAACTCGCCCCACAGCAAGGCCAACCCCGGCAAGCTCAACGTGGGCAGCATCAACATCGGCAGCACGCAGAACCTGGCGGCCGAGCTGTTCAAGAGCACCGCCGGCATCGACGCCCAGGTGGTTCCTTTCAACGGCACACCCGCGCTCATCGGCGCGATCCGGGGTCAGCAGGTCGATGTGGCGGTGGAAATCCTCGCGCCCATGCTCACGCAGATCCAGGGCGGCGCCGTGCGCGCCCTGGCCGTGACCGGCGAGAAGCGCTCCATCGTGTTGCCTGACGTGCCCACCGCGGTGGAAGCGGGCGTGAAGGACTTCGTGGCCTCGTCGTGGAACGCGCTGGCCGTGCCGTCGAAGACACCGCGCCCGGTGGTCGACCGCCTGCAGCGCGACATTGCCACCGCGCTGGCCGATCCGGGTGTGCGCGAGAAGCTGCGCGGCCTCAACATCGACGCCCGTTCCTCGACGCCGGAGCAGACCGCCGCGCTGCTCGCATCCGACATCCGCCGCTGGAGCGGCGTCATCGAGCGCGCCAATATCCAGAAGCAGTAGACACCCCCCGCCGCGCTGCGCGCGTCCCCCCTGAAAGGGGGACGCACCCTACGGCCCGGCAAAGCCAGTTCCGTGGGAGCTCTGGGCAGCTCCGGAGGCATCAGGGTTTGTTCAGTGCATCCAGCGTCTGGCGGATCAGCTCCAGTGTTTTTTGCTGCGTGAGCGTGGCCGGGCGCTGCGAGCTGGTCGCCAGGCACAGGCGCGTCTTCAGTGGCGGATGGACCGGGCGCATGCGGTAGGCCGATGGCCGGATCGAGCTGGCCAC
>LNFM01012388.1_pt1 | contig 11217 bp, 11 predicted proteins | sample 596031 | NCBI WGS metagenome assembly LNFM01 (sample SAMN04254537, study PRJNA301005) | activated carbon metagenome | isolation source: dual media filters at the Ann Arbor, Michigan drinking water treatment plant | place: USA: Ann Arbor | reverse complement strand
CTGGATCCAGCGCAATGTGCACGCCCACAAGCTGAGCGGCTACCGCGCCGTCACGCTGTCGTTGAAGCGCACCGGCCAGGCACCGGGCGACATCACCGATGCGCAGATGGAATTGGCCGCCGACCTCGCCGACCGCTACAGCCACGGCGAATTGCGCGTCTCGCACGACCAGAACCTGGTGCTGCCCTGGGTGCTCGAAAGTGACTTACCGGCATTGTGGGAAGCGGCACGCAGCGCCAGCTTCGCAACGCCGAACATCGGCTTGTTGACCGACATGATCGCCTGCCCCGGCGGCGATTTCTGCGCGCTCGCCAACGCGCGCTCGATCCCGCTGGCCGCCGAGATCACCGAGCGGTATCAAGACCTCGACGAGCTCTGGGACATCGGCGACATCGACCTGCACATCAGTGGCTGCATCAACTCCTGCGGCCACCACCACAGCGGCCACATCGGCATCCTCGGCGTCGACAAGGACGGCGCCGAGTGGTACCAGATCACGCTCGGCGGCTCCGATGGCTCAGTGATCAGCGGCGGCCCGATCGCCGGCAAGGTGATTGGCCCATCGTTCGCCGCCGACGAGGCGGCCGACGCGGTGGAAGCAGTCATCGGCACCTACCTGTCGCAGCGCCAGGGCAGCGAGCGGTTCATCGACACCGTCAAGCGGATCGGCCTCGACCCATTCAAGGCCGCGACCAACGCCGTGCGCCGCACCACAGCGCGCGAACTGCCAGCCGACACCGCCAGCGCCAGCGCCGATTGAGAACCTGCAGCATGAGATTCATCCACGCCCCTCAAGACCCTTGGCGCCCTGTGCACGGCGACGATGGCCCGATGGTCACCATCACGCCGAAGTCGAACCTGCTGCTCACCTGGCTGCAATGGCACAGCGTGTGCCACCACTGGCCCGCCGGCATGCCGGTGGGTGTGATCCTCGAGAACGACCAGGATGTCCGCGACGTGGAAGCCGATCTGCCCCGGCTGGGCCTGATCGCGCTGCGCTTCCCGAAATGGGTGGACGGCCGCGCCTACAGCCAGGCGCACCTGTTGCGCTCGCGCTATCGCTTCCAGGGCGAGATCCGTGCGATCGGCGAGGTGCTGGTCGACATGCTGCCGCTGTTGCAGCGCACAGGCTTCGACGCGGTGGTGCTGCGCGCCGACCAGTCCCGCGAAGCGGCCGAGCGCGCGCTGACCTTCTTTCCTGGCTTCTATCAAGGCGATGTACAGGAGCACCGCCCGCGTTTCGCGCGTCCGGAATCCGAGACGGGCTCGGAAGCTGATTTCGTCAATGCAGGGGCCTCGATATGAGCGCAATCGACCTCTACGCCCGCAAGACGCCGGGCTTTGACGATCGCCTCGCCCACACCGTTACGGTACTGAAGGAGGCCGCAGCAGCGCACGGCAGCCGCATCGTGCAATCGACCAGCCTTGGCGTCGAGGACATGGTGCTGACCGACCTGATCGCACGCCACGGCCTGGGCGGGGACCAGGGCATCGCGATCGCGACGCTGGACACCGGCATGCTGCACGCCGAAACCCTGGCGCTGATCCCGCGCATCGAGCAGCGCTATGGCCTTGCTGTCGGCGTGTTCAAGCCAGTGAATGACTCGGTCGTTCACTTCGTGGCCACCAACGGCAAGGACGCGATGTACCAGAGCCTTGAACTTCGCAAGGCCTGCTGCGGCATTCGCAAGATGGAGCCGCTGGCCCGCATGATGGCTGGCCGCAGTGCCTGGGTCACCGGCCTGCGTCGCGAGCAGTCGAACACCCGCGCGGTGGTGCCGTTCAGCGAGAAAGACGACCAGGGCCGCATCAAGTTCAACCCGCTGGCCGACTGGACGTGGAACGACGTCTGGCATCACGTCGCTGCCAACGACGTGCCCTACAACCCACTGCACGACGAATTCATGCCCAGCATCGGCTGTGCCCCATGCACCCGCGCCATCGCGGTGGGCGAGGATTTCCGCGCCGGCCGCTGGTGGTGGGAGGACGAGAAGGCCAAGGAGTGCGGCCTGCACGTCAAGGAAGATGCGCCCGAGGGCGCCGTATCGATGATCGGAGAAAAACAATGAACGCCGCCTCGACCGTTCAGCAACTGCTGCCCGAGCTGGATCAAACCCACCTCGACTGGCTGGAAGAAGAAGCCATCTTCATCCTGCGCGAAACCGTCGCCGCATTCGAACGACCGGCTCTGCTGTTCTCGGGCGGCAAGGATTCGTGCGTGGTGCTGCGCCTGGCCGAGAAGGCCTTCAAGACCAAGGTCAGTCCTGAAAATCCCAATGAATTCAAGGGCCGCCTGCCCTTCCCGCTGCTGCACGTCGACACCGGCCACAACTTCCCGGAAGTGATCGAGTTCCGCGACAAGCGCGTGGCCGAGATGGGCGAGCGGCTGTTGGTGGGGCACCTCGAAGATTCGATCAAGCGCGGCACGGTGCGTCTGGCGCACCCGCTCGAATCGCGCAACGGCCACCAGACCGTGGCCTTGCTAGAAGCCATCGAGGAACACCGCTTCGACGTGCTGATGGGCGGCGCCCGCCGCGACGAGGAAAAGGCGCGCGCGAAGGAGCGCATCTTTAGCCACCGCGACAGCTTCGGCCAGTGGCAGCCGAAGGAGCAGCGCCCCGAGCTGTGGACGCTGTTCAACACCCGCATCAAGCCAGGCGAACACATGCGCGCCTTCCCGATCAGCAACTGGACCGAACTCGACGTGTGGCTGTACCTGGCACGCGAGAACATCCCACTGCCGAGCCTGTACTTCGCACACGACCGCCAGGTGATCCGTCGCAAGGGCCTGCTGGTGCCGCTGACGGAAGTGACGCCGCCCGAAGCCGGCGAAATGGTAGAGACCGCACAGGTGCGCTTTCGCACCGTGGGCGACATGACATGCACCTGCCCGGTGGAAAGCCCTGCCGCCAACGCCACCGAGATCGTTGCCGAAACACTGCAGGTGACCGTCAGCGAGCGCGGCGCGACCCGCATGGACGACCGCACCTCCGACGCCTCGATGGAGCGGCGCAAGAAAGAAGGCTATTTCTGATGACAACGACTTCATTGAACGCGCAGCCGGACCACAGAGCGCTGCGCTTCCTCACCGCCGGCAGCGTCGATGACGGCAAGAGCACGCTGATCGGCCGCCTGCTGTTCGACAGCCGGGCGATCCTGGCCGACCAGCTCGACACGCTGGAGAAGAAGGCTGCCGGCGCACCGATCGACCTGTCGCTGCTCACCGACGGCCTCGAAGCCGAACGTGAGCAAGGCATCACGATCGATGTCGCCTACCGCTACTTCGCGACCAAGCACCGCAAATTCATCATTGCCGACGCGCCGGGCCACGAGCAGTACACCCGCAACATGGTGACTGCCGCCGCCGGCAGCGATGCGGCCGTGGTGCTGGTCGACATCACCAAGCTCGATACCTATCAATCCCCACTGGTGCTGCTGCCCCAAACGCGCCGCCACTCGCTGCTGGCGCATCTGCTCCGCGTGCCCAGCATCGTGTTTGCGGTCAACAAGCTCGACGCGGTGGCCGATCCGCAGCAGGCGTTCGATGCGGTCAGCGTTGCGCTGCGCTCGTTTGCCGAGGCGGCCGGCATCGCTGTCGCAGGCATCGTGCCAGTGTCGGCCCTGCGCGGTGACAACGTCACGCAGACCGTCGTCACTGACGACACCGACTGGAGCACCTGGTACCACGGACCCACGCTGCTGCAACTGCTCGAATCGCTGCCAGTCGCGCAGGAGCGCACCGAGGGCGATCTGCTGATCCCGGTGCAGTATGTCGCCCGCGACGATGGCGATGGCAACACCGGCGTCGGCCACCAGCCACGCAGTCTCTTTGGTCGAATTGCGCACGGCAGCGTCAAGGCTGGCGATGAGGTGCAGATCTTCCCGAGCGGTGAACGTGCGCTGGTCGCGGAAGTTCGGCTGGCCGGCAGCGTGGTGGATCATGTCGAGGCCGGCTGGTCGGCGGGCGTCGTGCTCGACCGGCAGCTCGATGTGTCGCGGGGCGACTGGATAGCGACACCAAACAGCGTCACCGGACAACAGAGCTTCGCCGCCACGCTGGCCTGGCTGGACACCGAGCCTGCGGTCATCGGCCGCAAGTATTGGGTGCGCCACGGCAACCGCTGGGTGCAGGCGCGTATCGCCAGCATCGAGAACCGGCTCGACATCCACACGCTGGATGTAGTCGATGCGCACCAACTCGGCGTCAATGAGATTGGCCGTGTGATCGTCGAGACGCAGCAGCCCTTGCCTGTGGAAGCCTATGCCTCCAACCGAAGCGGTGGCGCGCTGATCGTGGTCGACCCCACCACCAACCGCACCAGCGGCGCACTGCTGGTGCAGGCCGCCACCGCCTGACGATGACCGCCACGCCCGCCTCCGCAGCAGCACCCTCTGGCCGCGTGGCTTTCGTCGGCGCCGGTCCAGGTCAGGCTGATCTGATCACGTTGCGCGGTGCGCAGCGCCTGGCGCAGGCCGACGTGGTGCTCAGCGACGCATTGGCCGACCCTGCGCTGCGCGACCTGGCGCCGCAGGCGCGCTGGCTGCACGTGGGCAAGCGCGGCTTTGCCGACAGCACGGGGCAGGAAGCCATCAACGCGCTGCTGATCAAGTCCGCCCGCGAGCTGGGCGTCGGTGGCTTGGTCGTCAGGCTCAAAGGCGGTGACCCTAGCGTGTTCGGCCGGCTGGAAGAAGAACTGCAGGGCATGGCCGCCGCGGGCATCGCCTGCGAGGTGGTGCCTGGCGTGACTGCCGCACTGGCCGCCGCCGCATCAGCACAGCGTCCCCTGACGCGGCGCGGTGCAGGCCGCAGCGTCAGCTTTGCCACGGCGATGACCGCCACAGGCACAGAGGCCCCCTACTCGAGTGGACACGCCGATACCGAGGTGTTCTACATGGCCGGCAAGCAGCTCGGCGCCCTGTCACGCAAGCTGGTGCGCGCGGGTTGGTCAAGCGAGACCGAAGTCTGCGTCGTGTCGCGGGCTGGCTGGCCTGATGAACTCAGCAGCGATCACACGGTTGGCACCTTGGGTCGCGCCAGTCTGCTGCATGCTGGGCGGCCGGCCGTGGTCGTGGTCGGTGCCGGAGCTCGCCCACTGAACGATGTCAGATCGTCCGCCAGTGACAAGGCCTCGGCACCTTTGGCAGCATCCCTGAACACGTAAAATCTTTGGTTGGATGCGTTGGCATCCGTCTATCTTTCAACCCTGCTCTCGCAGCCTCACCGAGTCACCGTCATGACCCACGTCGTCACAGAATCCTGCATCCGCTGCAAATACACCGACTGCGTGGATGTGTGTCCCGTCGACTGTTTCCGCGAAGGCCCGAACTTCCTGACGATCGACCCGGACGAATGCATCGACTGCGCTGTGTGCATCCCCGAGTGCCCCGTCAACGCCATCATGCCGGAGGAAGACGTGCCCGGCGACCAGCAACACATGATCAAGTTGAACGCCGAGCTCTCGCGCATCGGCTGGCCCAGCATCACCAAGCGCAAGATGGCGCTGCCTGACGCCGACGAGTGGAAAGACAAGACCGGCAAGCTGTCGGAATTGATCCGCTGAACACCCACACTGCACCGATCCACACCGACGCTCTGGTGATCGGTGCAGGGCCGGTCGGCCTGTTCCAGGTCTTCCAGCTCGGCCTGCTCGACATCAGTTGCCAGGTGGTCGACAGCCTGCCCGCCCCGGGTGGCCAGTGCCTCGCGCTGTACCCCGACAAGCCGATCTACGACATCCCCGCGGTGCCGGTGTGTACCGGTCGCGAGTTGGTCGATCGATTGCTGACGCAGATCGCACCGATGACGCCGACGTTTCATCTGGCTCAGCAGGTCAGCAGCGTCACCCCCGTGTCGAACGGACGCTTCGAGATCGAGACATCGTCGGGCAACTGCTTCAGCGCTCGCACGGTCTTCATCGCGGGCGGCGTGGGATCCTTTGTGCCTCGGCACCTGAAGCTCGACGGCCTCGAGCGTTTCATGGGTCGTCAGGTGTTTCACAGCGGCGATGCCATCCCGCCAACGACCGGTCAGCACGTGGTCGTGCTGGGTGAAGACGATGCAGCGCTGGAAGCAGCGTTGGTGATTGCTCGCGCCCAGGTCGATCGGCCCGCCAGCGTCACGCTGATGCACCGCCGCGACGCGTTCAAGGCGGAGCCTGCGTTGGTCGATCAGATGCGCGCTGCCTGCGCGGCAGGTCACATGCGTTTCATCGCGGGTCAGGCCATCGGCTACGAGACGATGGGCGACTCACTCACGCATCTGAAAGTCAGCGGCACGGACGGCACCGCCACCTCGGTGCCCACCGACCAGCTGCTGGTACTGTGGGGCCTGAGCCCGAAGCTCGGGCCGATTGCCGACTGGGGCGTGCAGCTCGAACGCAAGCAAGTCGTGGTTGATACCGAGAAGTTCGAAACCACGGTGCCGGGGATCTTCGCAGTGGGTGATGTGAACACCTACCCAGGCAAGAAGAAGCTGATCGTCTGCGGCTTCCACGAGGCGACGATGGCCGCTTATGCGGCAGCCGCCCTGGTCTTCCCCGATCGCCCCGTGCAGGTGCAATACACGACGACCAGCACACGGCTTCATCGGCTGCTGGGTGTGTCACCCAGGCAGTGATGGAGGGTTGCGGTGCCGCTTGACAGGGGGCACTAGCCAAGTTTTGTTACTTGTCCACCCCCGGAACAAGGGGAAGCACCGATGCCGCCCTCGACCACGCAGGATGACCATCGTCAAGGGCAGATTCCTGCGCCGTTTCACATGACCGAGGGCCATGCCATGGACATGAACGAAACCGAGGCGGCTCGTCGAGGCACTCGCGGATCCGTGCTCTGCATTGAGGACGACCCTGTCTGCAGGGAGCTGGTGGAAGCGCTGCTGACGGCATTTCCCATGGTCGATCTGCGCCTTGCCGCCGATGGCCGCTCCGGCATCCAGGCTGCCCTCGACGACATGCCCGATGTGATCCTGGTCGACATGCACCTGCCCGACATGGGTGGCCTGGAGGTGGTTCGCGCCCTCAGCCGCCACATCGCCGAAGGCGAATGTGGCGTGATTCTCCTCACTGCCAACAAGCTGACGATCGACGTCGTCAAGGCGATGAGCCTGGGTGCGCGAGAGTACTGGTTGAAGCCGCTGTCGCTCGATCGCCTGCAAGGCGACTTGCCCCGGGTGCTGGACATCCTGCGCGCGGAACGACAAGACGCCGTAGAGAGCTCGCTGAAGCCGGGGTCTCGCTGGATCTCGGCGACCAGCGCCCCTCACTGACCTTCGGTGGATGTCGGAGCCGGGGCTCTGGACCTGGAACCGCCTTTCGTCTTCGCCTCTCGTCTGGCTGCTCGCTCGGCCTCCTTCACCGCCGCCTCGACTTGCCAGCGCAGCCAATCCTGCGGCGTCTCCAGCGTGATTCGTCCCAGGTTGCCCGAGCGAAAATCGTGCAGCAAGATCTCGGCGGCCTTCTGCAGACTGATGCGCCCACCAGGCAGAACGGCACCACGATGGCGGCCGATGGCAGCGAGCTGCTCGTCGTCGGTGCGAGTGGTAGCCGCGTCGAGCCGATAGCGCTGCTCGACATGGCCGGGGTAGTCGCGCTGCAGCGTCGAAAGCAGTTCCAGCGCCACCTCCTCGTCATCGAACGCATTGCGCCCCACCGCGCCGCTGGCGGCCAAGTGATAGCCACTTTGCTCGACCACGATGCGTGGCCACAGCATGCCCGGGGTGTCGTACAGGTAGAAATCGTTGGCAATGACGATCTTCTGCTCGAGTTTGGTGATGCCCGGCTCATCGCCGGTCTTCGCGACGACGCGCCCGGCCAGCGAATTGATCACCGTCGACTTGCCGACGTTGGGAATGCCGCAGATCAGCACCCGCAGGGGTTTGACCATGCCACCGCGCAGGGGCGCCAGTTCGCGGCAGGCATCGACCACTCGGTGCACCGGCGCGCCCGCTCGGCCATCGAGTGCCACCGCCTGCGTGGCCGATTGCGCATTGAAGTGCTCGATCCACAGCGCGGTGCGCTGCGGATCGGCCAGATCCTGCTTGTTCAGCACCTTCAGTGCGGGCTTGCCACGCGTCAGCTCGGCCAGCAGCGGGTTCCCGCTCGAGCCCGGCAACCGCGCGTCGAGCATCTCGATGACGACGTCGATCGCCTTGACCCGCTCGATGATCGCCTTCTTGGTGGCGTTCATGTGACCCGGGAACCATTGGACAGGCATCGTCAGCTTTCCTCGGCCGGAAGCGGCCGCTCCCCGCATTTTGATCTGGCCGCCCGCACCAATCGTGCGAGGCAGCAGCGATCGATCAATGGGGTCAGCTGCGCCCGCGCAAGCGCTTGGGCTGAATGAACCAGGCCTCGTGCTCGATGGCGCCAGGTGCACTCACAGGCATGCGTTGGGCAAGCCAGCAGCGGGTGGGCAGCATCGAGTCGCCGGAGCTCATGCGCAGCGCGATGGCATCGGTGGGCAACCGGGCAAGCGATGCACGGATGGCTTCAATGTGCGCCGCGTCGAGATCACGGACGATGAAGACCAGCCGACTGCAGCCGTCACTGAATGGCCCCTCTTTCGGCCACCCCGACAAGGTCACCGACGGATAGGCCACGCCCTGCACGCACTGGATGATCTGCGGGCGCGTTGTGCCCGCCACGTTGATCAGGCCCTTGATGCGCAGCAACTGCCTGCCATGCTCCGACAGGATGTGGCCCAGCGTGACTGCGAACCCCAACCACGGCACCGGCCGCTCGAAGACGACCACGAAGCTGGTCACGCCCGCGGTGTGTGCCTCGGACAGTCGCTGGGCTTGCGCCGCGCGGGCATCGCGATCTTCGCGCCAGCGCTGTGCCAGCGAGCGTCCAGACCCGTCCTCATTGGTCTCAGACTCGGCGTTCGATTCGCAGCCAGGCAACCACCCCGAGGCCGAAGCCTGGGCCTGGGCCTGCTGCAGCGCCTCCTCACCCAGCCATTGCGCCAGGCTCGGCAGCTTGTTCGTCGTGCTGTAGAGCCCGCACGAGAGCAGTGCCGAGGCATCGTCCTGCCCATCACGAACCAGTCGCTGCGGTGCGCCAGGATTGAGCTCACGCAATGCCTCCTGCAGCGCAGTCAACATCGAGGGCGTTGCGCGATCACACTTGGTGATGAACAGCAGATCGGCCGCGACGACCTGCCGCGTCGCCTCGGAGAAATCGCGGAGTTGCTCCAGCCCATGCATGGCGGACACCACCGTGGCGACACCATCACAGGCATAACGCGCTGCGACAAAGTTGTCTTCCATCAGCGTGTAGAGCACAGGCACCGGATCAGCGAGGCCGGTGGTTTCGATGATGACGCGGGTGACCGGCGCGATCTCCCGCCGCGAGGCACGCAGTGCGAGGTTTTTCAAGGCACCGATCAGGTCGCCCTGCATCGCGCAGCACAGGCAACCGGAATCGAGGAGCACCATCTGCTCGTCGACGGTGTCGACGAGGTGATGGTCGATGCCGACCTCGCCGAACTCGTTGACCAGCACCGCCACGCCGGACATCACCGGCAAGTGAACCCAGTGGTTCAGCAGGGTGGTCTTGCCTGAGCCCAGAAAGCCGGTGAGCAGGTTGACCGGGATCCGGTCCACCGGCGCACGTGGCGAATCAACCACCGCGCAACCGGGCCACGGTCTCCAGCACAGATTCAGGGCGCGAGCCTGGGTCGATCTCGGCAAAGTAGAACTGCCGGCCTTGCAAAGGCGACACCGCAGCGCCGCTGGCAAATGCGGCGCTGATGTCACGGCCCAGGGCCGCTGTGCCTGCGGCCTCGATGGCAGGCGAAATCACCGCATCGAAATCCGCCAGCGTCTCAGCGGCTGGCTGTGCGTCGTTCGGCAAGCGCAGCGCCAGCGACCAGCGGTAATGGCGCACGACGTTGACGATCGAGGTGTAGCGCGTGAGGTCTTCGGCGCTAAAGTCCTTGTCACCGCGTCCTTCTTCCAGCAGCAGCCCAGAAATCGGGAATGCCGACACGCTGCGGATCAGGTCGGTCAGGTACATCGACGCGTCTTCCGCATCGTCGGCGGTCACCTCGATGTCGGTGCTGCCGGTCAGACTGTTCGCGTGGTTGACCCAGCGTCGAGGCGACGGTAGCGACAACACCAGCGGCGTCTGGCCACGCAGGTTGGCGAGCACGGCTTCGACCACTTCGGCCAGCAGTTTGCGGGGCGACTCGGCTTCGAGCAGTTTGCGCAACGCGGTCACCGGCTTGCGCCGGTTGCCGAGCGACGCCACGAGAGCGCCGCTGTTGGCCGTGTTCCAGGCGTCGTACAACTCACCGACTTCCAGCACTGCGACGTCGGGCTTCAGTAGCCCGTGGGCCTGGGAGAAATAGGCCAGGTAATGCGCACCCGAGACCCACGGGTCACCGGCCTCGCCCAGCAACAGACGCCGGGTATAAGCCGATGATTTCAGCCAGACGCGAATCGATCCCTTGCCTGCGGCATCGGGCAGTCTTTCAGCGAATGGCCCAATCACTGTTTCTCTTCCTTCAAGGCCCCCAGCGCCGCCAGCCGTGCTTCCAGTTCCTCGATGCGAACGTCCTTCGGGTGGCGCATGTAGTTGGGTTTAGGCGAGTTGGCATCACGGGTGATGTCAGGGCTGCCCATGTAGAGCGTACCAACATCGTCACCCCAGCACCCGAAGTACTGCAAATGCGATGGCGGCTTCGGCTTGCTCCAGGTCTTGATGAACTCCTTGTAGGGCTTGCCGCGTGCGATGCGTGCCTTGCGCTCGGCAGCGCGCAAGGCATCGGTGCCTTGCGTGTCGATGGCCAGCGTGATGGGATCGAACTTGACCTTGTAAAGCCGGGCCGCCAGGCCTTGCGACATCAGTCCTTCCTCAATATCCCGGATCACTGCGGCAGGATTGCGCTCCAGCAAATCACCGTAACCAGCCCCTGCCCCCTGCGAGATCATGAACAGCTCGCCGCGCTTCGAGATCTCGAAGCCCATGCCCATGTGATGGGTGGTGTAGGTCGCGTTCTCGAACGGACGCTCGTTCATGATCTCGGCGATCGAGTGCTTGAAGCGTTCGGGCTGATTCAACAACACGTCGTATACGTCGACACCCTTCACCTTCGACAGCGGATAGGTGCCGCACGCATAGCCACCGAACAGACCCTGGATGGGCGGAATCTTCGCGCCCTGGGCGGTGGTCATGAAGCCCCACTGTGCGCTGTCCTTGGTGGCAACGATCATGGTGT
>LNFM01016926.1_pt1 | contig 11218 bp, 9 predicted proteins | sample 596031 | NCBI WGS metagenome assembly LNFM01 (sample SAMN04254537, study PRJNA301005) | activated carbon metagenome | isolation source: dual media filters at the Ann Arbor, Michigan drinking water treatment plant | place: USA: Ann Arbor | reverse complement strand
CACCCAGTGCACCAGCTGCGGCCCATGCTGCGCCAGCCGGGCCTGCAGGGCCGGATCGTCCAGATCGAACCAGCGCTTGAGCCCGGCCGGGCGCTTGGGCGTGGCGGTCTGGTTGATCGCGATGATCTCCAGGTAGGCGCGCGGGGCCTGTTCGCTGTTCAAGCGCAGCAGCCGGTTGTGGGTGCCGAACAGCGCGTGTTCACCACCCGGCCCGGGCACCACACCCAGCGTGGCCTCGCACCAGGCCACCCCGTCGTCCAGCGTGCGCGCTGCGATGACCAGGTGGTCGAGTTGTGCGCCGGTCGGCAGGCTCACAGGCTGACCTGCCCGTCGATGCAGGTGACCGACTGGCCGCCCACCCAGACCTTGCCGCTGGCGTCGCGCTCGATGAACACGCGACCTTCGCGCGCCAGCGCCGTGCCCTGCGCGGCCACGTAACGCTCGGGCGCCAGGCCGGCGCCGATCAGCCACTGCGCCAGCGCGGCGTTCAGGCTGCCGGTGACCGGGTCTTCGGCCATGCCGTTGTTGCCGGGGAAGAATGCGCGCACTTCAAATTGGGTGTCGTGCGCTTCTCGTGCGCCGACCACCCCGACCTTGCCGCGCGGCCCGACCACGCCGATGTCCAGTTCGGCCAGCACCGCGCCGTCGGGCTTGAGGAACAGTACTTGTTCGGCGCTGCTGAGCATCACGCCACGCCAGTTCGGCCCGTTGTCGCACCAGGCGTGGGCGGTGATGTCTTCACGCGCCACACCCAGGCCGCGCGCGATCAGCGCCACGTCGGCTTCGTCCAGCGGACCGCTCTTGATCAGCGGTGGCGCCGCGAACGCGAGCCGTTCCCCATCTCGCCGCAGCTTCACCAAACCGACACCACATTCCTGCACCACATGCTGTGGATCACGCGGCACTCCACCCGCTTCCAGCCATGCGTGACAGGTACCCAACGTGGGATGCCCGGCGAAAGGCAACTCCCGACTGGGTGGGGAAAAGATGCGCACGCGGTAATCGGCGCCGGCGGCTGCGCCCTCGGGCGTGGGTGGCAGCAGGAAAGTGCATTCGGACAGGTTGGTCCAATTCGTGAAGTGCTGCATCTCGGCGGCTGAGAGGCCGCTGCCATCGAGCACCACCGCCAGCGGGTTGCCGCGGTAGGGCGTGGCGGTGAAGACGTCGACCTGTTTGAAGGGGCGTTGTGGCATGGAGAGGCTCCGGGGTCAGGAGAGGGGCAGATCCAGCACGCCGCGGCTGGCGGGCAGGGCCAGCCAGTGCGCATACCAGCGCTCCAGGTGCGGCCAGGCGGGGCGCGGCTGCGGCAGGCCCCACCAGCGGTGCACCTCGCAGGCGATCGGGATATCGGCCATGGTCAGCGCGTCGCCGGCCATGAAGGCCTGGTTGGACAGATGCTCGTTCAGCCGGGCGAACAGCGGTTCGGTCGCGGCCACCGACGCGACGATCACCTGCGGGTTGCGCTGTTCGGCGGGCGTGCGGATCCACTGCTTGAAGGCGGGGCCGCTCGCCGGGTTGAGCTCGGTCTGCTGCCAGTCCATCCAGCGTTCGGCGTTGAAGCGTTGTTGCAGGTCTTGCGGGTAGAGCGGCGAGCCAGCGCGAGCGCAGAGGTAACGCACGATCACGTTGGATTCCCAGAGCGTGAATTCGCCGTCTTGCAGCAGCGGGATCAGGCCGTTCGGATTTTTCGTTCGAAAGTCTGGTGTGTTCACCACGCCGTAGGTCAGCCCTGCGTCCACGCGTTCGAAGTCCAGACCGAGCACCTGCGCGCACAGCACGACCTTGCGCACGTTGATCGAGCTGATGCGACCCCAGATCCGCAGCATGGCGTTGCCCCTCAGACCATCGATTCGCGGATGGCCTGCGCCAGCGCGGCGATGCCGATGTGTATCTGCTCTTCACTGGCGGTCACGAACGACAGGCGCAGCGTGCGCGGGTCGGCTTCGGTCGCGTAAAACGCGGCGCCGGGCACGAAGGCCACGCCCTTGTCTACGGCTTTGGGCAGCAGCTCGACGGCGTTCATGCCTGCGGGCAGGCGCACCCAGAGGAACATGCCGCCGTCGGGCGAATTCCACACCACGTCCAGCCCGGCCATCTCTTGGGCGAGCGCCTCCAGCATGGCGTGGCACTGGCTCTTGTAGAGCGCGCGGATGGTGGGCACGTGGCGGTCCAGAAAACCTTCCTTCAGCACCTCGGACACCATGCGCTGGTTGAAGCTGGGGCTGTGCAGATCGGCGGCCTGTTTGGCCTGCAGCAGCTTCGGCATGATGGCTTTGGGCGCGATGACATAACCCAGGCGCAGGCCGGGTGCGAGCACCTTGGAGAACGAGCCCAGGTAGATGCAGCCCTCGGGGTTGCGCGCGGTCAGCGGTTTCGGGGGTGGCTGGTCGAACCACAGGTCGCCATACGGGTTGTCTTCCACGATGGGCAGGCCCGCCGTCTTTGCGGCGGCCACCAGCGCGGCGCGGCGCGCTTCGCTCATGCTGCGGCCGGTCGGGTTCTGGAAGTTGGGCAGCACGTAGAGGAAACGCGCGCCGGTCGCCTTCTTCAGGAGATCGTCCACATCGACGCCTTCCGCATCGCTGTCCACGCTCACGATGTTGGGTTCCATCGGCGTGAAGGCCTGCAGCGCGCCCAGATACGTGGGCGTCTCCACCAGCACGGTGCTGCCTTCGTCGATCAGCACCTTGGCCACCAGGTCCAGGCCCTGCTGGCTGCCGGTGGTGATCAGCACCTGATCGGCGCTCACGTCCCAGGGCATGCTCGCCGCGACCCATTCGCACAGTGGCGGCGCGGCCGTCGGTGCGCAACACCGTCTCGCAGGCGGCGGCGAAGGCCTCGACCGGGAAGGTCTTGGGCGAGGGCAGGCCACCGGCGAAGCTGATGATGCCGGGCTTCTCGGTCACTTTCAGGATCTCGCGGATCACCGACGGGTTCATCTTGTGGGCTCTTTTGGCCAGGATCCAGGTCATGTGTGTTCTCCTCCGTGGGGGCCGTAAAAGACGACCCATGTCAAAAAATCGTGGCTGAAATCTTCGAAGCGGTGTTCGGCGCCAGCGGGCACGAACAGCACGTTGCCGGTCTGTACCTCGGTACGTTCGCCCTGCAGCCAGAACGCCGAGCGGCCGCGCTGCACCACATACAACTCGTCCTGTGTGTGCGGCTGCTGGATGTCGCGCCCCAGGCCCGAGCTTCCGGGCGCAAACAGCTCCACGCTCATCGTGCCGTGCCGCAGGGCGGTCACGAAGGGCGTGCCGTGCGGGTAGCGTTCGCTGGCGCCTTGGGGCAGGGCGGCGAGCAGCTGGAGAACATCGGCTTTCATGGCAGGGCTTCTTTTTTGGGCGCGGCCATGCGCCGCCCCAGAAACACCGAGGCCACCACCGCCAGCGCAAAGCCCAGCGTCATGGCATCCAGCGATTCGCCCAGCAGCGGCACGGCAGCGACGATGCTGATGAAGGGTTGCAGCAATTGCATCTGGCTCACCCGCAGCGCGCCGCCCAGGGCCAGCCCGCGGAACCAGGCAAAGAACCCGGCCCACATGGAAAACACGCCCACATAGCCCAGCGCCAGCCAGGCCGACAGGGCAATCGGCTGGTCGGGCCAGGTCAGCAGCGCGCCGGGCACGGTGAGCGGCAGCGCCATCACACACACCCAGCTGATCACGCGCTCGGCGCCCAGCGTGGGTGTGACCTTGGCGCCGCCCACATAGCCGAGCGACGCAGCCACCACCGCACCGACCAGCAGCGCGTCAGCCCACACCAGGCCGAAACCGTGTCCGGCCAATGCACCGCTCTGCCAGGCGCGCAGCCCGCTATACACCACCACCAGCGCACTGCCCAGCGCCGCAAACAGCCAGAAGCCCAGCCGCGCGCGCTGGTGCAGCAGCCAGGCCGCCACGGCAGCGGTGGCCAGTGGCAGCAGCGCCGTGATGACCGCCGCATGACCCGAGGTCACATGCCGAAGCGCCCAGCCCAGCAACAGCGGATAACCGATCACATTGCCTGCCAGCGACAGCAGCAGCGGCGCGCGCTCTTCGGTGGTGGGCAGGCGCGAGCGGGTGGCGAGCAAAAACACCGCCGACAGGGCACCGGCCAGCGCGGCACGCGCCCAGGTGACGAACCAGGGCGAGAGCTGGGGCGCGTCCGCCGTGCCCGTGGCCAGGCGCGTCATGGGCAGGGTCAGCGCAAACACCGTCACGCCCACCAGGCCCAGCCACAGGCCCAGCGTGGCGTCGTTCATGCCCGACCGATCGGTGGCCGTGCCGCCCGTCATGCGATCGCTCCTGTCAGGCCCGCGCCGCTCCACAGCATCCAGGCCGCCGTGAGCACCAGGGCCAGCGCCATGATCCGGTTGAACACCCGCAGGCGCGCGCCAGTCGGCTGCCCGTTCACCACCGGCCCCGCCAGCCAGTGCCTCAGCAGCGAGCCCACCAGGGCGTAACTGAAGTTGCTGAAGAACGCGAAGGCCAGCAGCACCGGCAGCACCATGAAAAAGCGCTGTGTCGCATCGGCCTGCCCGGCGATCCAGCCCGCGACGATGGACAGCGCCAGCATCCAGGCCTTGATGTTGAGGAACTGCAAACCCACGCCCTGCCAAAAGCCGACATTCAGACGGGAGGCGTCGACCTGGGCCATGGCGCTGCTGCCCCACAGCCGCCGCGCCAGCCACAGCAGGTAGCCGGTGCCGCCCAGCAAGATGGCCCAGCGCAGCGGCGGCAGGGCCACCACCAGCGAACCCACGCCCGCTGCGCACAGCGTGAACAGCAGGCCCCAGCCCACCGGCACCGCCACGATGAAACGCAGTGCCCGGCGCAGGCCGAAGTTCGCCGCCAAGGCGGACGACAGCGTGGTGTTGGGCCCGGGCGTGAAGCTGGAGGCGGTGGCCAGGATGAGCAGGGCGCTGAATTCGCTGGCGGTCATGGCCGACCTTTCGCGCATTCGCACCGTGGTTCCACGGTGAGGTGACGCTGGTGCAGGTGAAGGGCTTGCCGTTTCATGCCGGACACTTTATCCTTTTGAAGCCATACACCGGCCATACAGTTTGGCCAAGCAGTTCAATAACTGTATGGTCTGTTTCGCCCACACACCGCCATGTTCAACACACCCGACGCCGGCCCCACCGACCCGTTCGCCAGCGCGCCAGGCCTCAGCCGCATGGCGGCGCAGACCCTGGCCGAGCAACTTGCCGAACGTTTTGCCTCCCGCATCCGCGACCGCCTGCTGGCGCCCGGCGCCCGCCTGCCCAGCGTTCGGCACTGCGCGGCCCAGCAAGGCCTGAGTCCGTCCACCGTGGTGGCGGCCTACGACCTGTTGCTGGCGCAGGGCCTGGTGCAGGCGCAGCGCAACCGGGGCTTTTTTGTGCGCGAGCGCGCGCAGCGCAACGGTCCGGCCGGGCCGTCGGCCAGCGACGGGCCCGCGCGCATGGTCGCCCCGGTGAATGCGGCGGCACTCATCCGCGGCATGTTCCACCCGCCAGGCTCACAGCCGCAGCCCGGCATGGGCGCCTTCCCGCCCGACTGGATGGTCTCCACCTTCATGCAGGCGGCGGTGCGCCGCGTCACCACGCCGCAGGCGCTGGCCGACAACTCGCTGCGCTACGGCGAACCGCTGGGCGACGGTCAGCTGCGCCGCGTGCTGGCCACGCGGCTGCACAGCCTCGGCCTGCATGTGGGGCCGGGCCAGATCATCACCACCGTGGGTGCCACGCACGCGCTCGACATCGTCAGCCGCACCTTGCTCAAGCCGGGCGATTGCGTGATGGTGGAAGAGCCTGGCTGGGCGGTCGAGTTCGCGCGGCTGGCGGCGATGGGGATGCGCATCCTGCCGGTGCCACGGGGCGCTGCCGGTCCCGATCTGGCGGTGATGGCGCGCTACTGCGAAGCCCACGCGCCCAAGCTGTTCGTCAGCGTGAGCGTGCTGCACAACCCGACCGGCTACAGCCTGTCGCCGGCCAGTGCCCACCGCGTGCTGCAGCTGGCGCAGCAACACGGGTTTTACGTGGTGGAGGACGACACCTACGGCCACATCGCGCCCGAGCATGCCACGCGCATGAGCGTGCTCGACGGTCTGCAGCGCACCTTTTACGTGAGCGGTTTCGCCAAAATCCTGGCACCCAACTGGCGCGTCGGTTACCTGGTGGCGCCGCCCGACTGGGTGGAGCGCCTGCTCGACACCAAACTGCTCACCACCCTCACCACGCCCAGCCTGCTGGAGCGCGCGCTGGCGCACTGCATCGAACAGGGCCAGCTGCTGCGCCATGCGGAACGCATCCGTGTGCGGCTGGACGAAGCCCGCGGCCGCAGTGCGAAGCTGGCGCTGGCGGCGGGTTGCCGGTTTGTCTCGGAACCCGCGGGTTTGTTTGGCTGGGTGGACACGGGCGTGGACACCGAAGCGCTGGCGCAGCGCATGCTGGACGAGGGTTATCTGATCGCACCCGGTTCGCTGTTCCACGCGGCGCGCGCACCGACCACGCTGATGCGCATCAACTTCGCGACCACCCAGGACGCGGCGTTCTGGAAGGTCTTCAGGCGCCTGTCGGCGGCTCGCTGAGCAGGGCAGCCAGCGCGGCGTCGATCTGCTCCGCCTCAGCCTGCATCAGCGGCAATGCGCGTTCAAACAGTTTCCAGTCGCGCGAGAGCGCGGCCAGTTCCAGGCCTTTGGACAGGCGGGCGCCGCGCTCGGCCGTCATGCTGCCCAGCGAACCTTTCAGGCCATGGGCATGGGCCACCGCCAGCTGAGTGTCCTTGGCTTGCAGAGCCCGCTGCAACTGGGCCAGTCGCTCGTTCAGATCGCTCCGCATCGCCTGCGCCAGCTGACGCAGCGTGGCGTCGTCACCGTCCAGCCGGCGGCGCAGTTTGTTCACGTCGATGGCACCGGCCGCCGCCGGACTGCGCGGGCCCGACGCTGCATCGGCCGGACGGCTGGGCCCGGGTTGACCCTTGGCGCGCATCATGGCTTCCTCCATCGCGCGCATCAGCGCCTGAGGGCTGACCGGCTTGGGCGTGTAGCCGTCCATGCCGGCATTCAGACAGGCCTCGCGATCGCCGTTCATGGCGTTGGCCGTCACCGCCACGATCGGCGTGTGGGGCCAGCCGTTGCGGATTTCGAGCTCGCGGATGCGACGGGTTGCCTCCAGGCCATTGCTGCCCGGCATCTGCACGTCCATCAGCACGATGTCGACACCGCCTTGTGCCCACTGCTGCACCGCCTGTTCACCGTCGCGCGCACTGCGCACGGTGCAGCCCAGGCGCTGCAGCAGCTGGTTCATCAGCAGTTCGTTCACCGGATGGTCTTCGGCCACCAACACGCACAGGTCGGCAAAACGCTGCCCGGCCTGCGCCACTTCACTCAGCTCCATGGGTGCGCTCAGCGGGCCGGCGTCGCTCACCGCGACCTCGCCCATCGGCAAGGTCACGGTGAATGTGCTGCCCTGGCCCAGTGCGCTGTGCAGCTCGATGCTGCCGCCCATGAGTTTGACCAGGCGCGAGCAGATCGCCAGCCCCAGGCCGCTGCCGCCGAAGCGGCGTGCGGTCGACGCATCGGCCTGCGTGAAAGCGTCAAAAATGGTGGCCTGTTGCCGGGGGGAAATGCCCACACCGCTGTCCTGCACCTTCAGCTGCAGCAGGCGTGCGCCGCTGCCTTGGGCCTTGAGCGATTGCGCCGAGACCTGGACGCGTCCGCCCCGCGGGGTGAACTTCAGGGCGTTCGACAGCAGGTTGCCCAGCACCTGGCGCAGCCGCCCCGGATCACCCAGCATCTGTGCGGGCAGTCCGGGTTCCATCTGCAGAGTCCAGTCCAGCGGTTTGGAGCGGGCCTGTTCGGCGTAAAGGGCACTCACTTCGTTCAGCGTGTCCAGCGGGTTGAACCGCACCTGCTCTATGCTCAGCTTGCCGGCTTCGATGCGAGAGAGGTCCAGCACGTCGTTGAGCAGTGCCAGCAGCGCGTGCGCCGAGCTGTCCATCAGGTCCAGCCAGCTTTTTTGCTCGGGGTTCAGCGGCGAATCCATCAGCAGGCGTGTCAGGCCCATCAGCGCATTGAGCGGCGTTCGAACCTCGTGGCTGATGTTGGCCAGGAACTCGCTCTTGGCCCGGCTGGCCTGCTCGGCCTCTTGGCGGGCCTGCAGGCCTTCCTGCTCCACGCGTTTGCGTTCGCCGATGTCCGCGTGCGTGCCCATCAGGCGCAACGGGCGACCTTTGCTGTCGTGTTCGGCGACCACGCCGTGGCTCTCGATCCACAGCCAGCCGGTGGCGGTGCGCACCCGGTACTGCACCACCGCGCGCTGCTGTTTGCCGTCGAGCAGCGCGCGCGCGACAGCCTGCACCCGCCGGCTGTCGTCGGGATGCACACGTTCCAGCAGGCCGGGTGTTTCCCAGTTGCCGTCCATGGCCACGTCTCCCAGCATCTCGCCCCAGCGCGCGGTCAGGAAAACCTGGGTTGCTGGCAGCTGCCAGTCCCACAGCGCCAGGCCGGCGGCGTCCACCGCCACTTCCAGCCGGTCCCGCGTTTCGTCCAGCGCTTCTTCGGCCAGCAAGCGGCTGTTGGACTCGCGGTGCACCGAACTGCGCAGCCGGTCCAGTTCGTGGTTCTGCCGGTCCAGTTCATCCATCAGCACCCGGGTGCGCTCGCGCTCCTTTTGCAGGTCCTGCAAGGCGCGCTGCAGGTCCAGGGCAATGCGTTGTGGGCTGTTGGGCATCGGTTCGGGTACCCGGAAGGGGGGGTCAGCTGCCGCCGAGCGCCTCCCAGCGCTCCATCGACTGCAGCCATAGAGCCTCTATTTCGGCATGTCGGGCGCCCAGTTGAGCGGCGCGTGCCGGATCGGTGGCGAACAGGGCGCCGCCGTTGAGGTCTTTGTCGATCCGGGCCTGCTCGCTCTCCAGCTGCTTGATCTGCTCGGGCAGGGCATCGAATTCGCGTTGCTCCTTGTAGCTGAGCTTGCGTTTGGCCGGGGCGGGCGCTGCAGGAACCACCGCAGGGCTCGAGCTGGGCGTCGCAGCCGGCGCTGGGGCTGGCGCACTGGCCCGCTGCAGTTCGGCGGCTCGCGCCGATTGCGTGAGCCAGTCCTGCACATCACCGACGTACTCGCGCCAGCGGCCATCGCCCTCCGCCACCAGCGTGCTGGTGACCACGTTGTCCAGGAAACGGCGGTCGTGGCTCACCAGGAACACAGTCCCTTCGTATTGCTGCAACAAGTCTTCCAGCAGTTCCAGCGTGTCGATGTCCAGGTCGTTGGTCGGCTCGTCCAGCACCAGCACATTCGCAGGACGCGCGAACAGACGCGCCAGCAGCAGTCGGTTGCGCTCGCCACCCGAGAGCGTTCGCACGGGGGCGTTGGCCCGCGCGGGCGAGAACAGGAAATCGCTCAGGTAGCTCTTGACGTGGGTGCGCTTGTTGCCGATCTCGATCCACTCGCTGCCGGGGCTGATGAAGTCTTCCAGGGTCGCGTCCAGATCGATCTGGTCGCGCATCTGGTCAAAGTAGGCCACGCTTTGCTTGCTGCCTTGGCGCACCGTGCCGCTGTCCGCTGCCAGCTCACCCAGGATGATCTTGAGCAGCGTCGTTTTGCCCGCGCCGTTGGGGCCGATCAGACCGATCTTGTCGCCGCGCAGGATGGTGCCGGTGAAGTCGCGGATCACCGTGCGCTGGCCGCCGTTGGTCGTGGGAAACGACTTGCTTACCTTCTCCAGCTCAGCCACGATCTTGCCGCTGGCGTTGCCGCTGGCCACCTCCAGCTTGACACTGCCGACCGCATCGCGGCGCTGAGCGCGCTGTTCGCGCAAGCGCTCGAGCCGGGTGATACGGCCTTGCGCGCGGGTGCGCCGAGCCTCCACGCCTTTTCGTATCCACACCTCTTCCTGAGCCAGAAGCTTGTCAGCCCGGGCATTGATCACGGCCTCCTGCGCTGCCTGTTCTTCTTTCAGCAGCTGGTACTGTGCAAAGTTGCCCGGGTAGCTCAACAGGCGCCCCCTGTCCAGTTCGACCATGCGTGTGGCCACCCGGTCTAGAAACGCCCGGTCGTGGCTGATCGTCACCACGCTGCCCTTGTATTCCAGCAGAAGGTCCTCCAGCCAGGTGATGCTGTCCAGATCCAGGTGGTTGGTGGGCTCATCCAGCAGCAAGACGTCCGGGCGGCTCACCAGCGCCTGTGCGAGCGCGACGCGCTTCTTGTTGCCACCCGAGAGCCGACCCACAATGACTTCGCCCTCCAGATGCAACCGGTGCAAGGTTTCCTCCACCCGCTGCTCCCAGTTCCAGGCGTCCAGTGCTTCGATGCGGTTTTGCAGCGCGTCCAGATCCAGTCCGTCAGCGCCGCTCAAATAGAGATCGCGAGCCGCACGGGCGTCGGCCAAGCCCACGCTGGCCGCTTCGAACACCGTGCTCTGCAGATCCAGTATGGGCTCCTGGGGGACGTAGGCCACGCGCAGCCCGGTCTGTGTCTGCAAGGTGCCGTCATCGGGCTTTTCCAGTGCAGCCAGAATCTTGAGCAGCGAGGATTTGCCCGTGCCATTGCGCCCTATCAGCCCCACCCTTTCCTGAGCTTCGAGAGCGAAATCGGTGTGGTCGAGCAGCGCCACGTGACCGAAGGCCAGTTGCGCATCCTGCAGGGTGATAAGTGCCATGAGAGAGCCAAAGACAAAAGTACCTTGATTATCCTTGGCCCTCGAACTTCACAGGGCACGGACCACAGGACTGAAGAGAAAGGCGGCCACACAGAGGGCTGACTGCTCACATCAAATTTTTTCCTAGTTTTTTGACAACCTCAAAAAATTCGTTGTATACTGCAAGGCTTCGCTGATCACGGCAGCCCCTCATGGTGAGGGTAGCAGTGGTTGGTGGGGTTCAGTGGGGTCGCAAGGCCCTGGGCGGTTCAGGATAGGTCGGTAAAAACCCGAAATATTTTGACAGGGGCTCAAAAACTGATGTATACTACGAGGCTCAGCTGATCGCAGCTAAGCAAGCAAAAAGAAGCCAAGCTTCTGACTGCCGGATCATTAAAAACATACAGCCGATAAGCGTGGGCGTTTGAAGGCGATTGCGAAAACGGTCTCGAAAGAGGCCAAGTCGCAAGACTTTAAACGCTCATGAGAATAGAAGTGAAGTTCACTTCAATTCCGTTTTTATGAGTAAATTCAAGATCGAACTAAAGAGTTTGATCCTGGCTCAGATTGAACGCTGGCGGCATGCTTTACACATGCAAGTCGAACGGTAACAGGCCGCAAGGT
>LNFM01012387.1_pt1 | contig 11218 bp, 3 predicted proteins | sample 596031 | NCBI WGS metagenome assembly LNFM01 (sample SAMN04254537, study PRJNA301005) | activated carbon metagenome | isolation source: dual media filters at the Ann Arbor, Michigan drinking water treatment plant | place: USA: Ann Arbor | reverse complement strand
CACCCCAATCGACACGTCCTGTCGAACCGCAGACACCCGCGACACCTCCAGGCCCCGCGACGCCTCCCGCGCCCGCGACGCCAACGGGGACGCAAGCGAGCGAAAGCACGCCGTGCGTCGCGACGCCCGCGCAGCCGTTTCATCTTCGGCCCACTGCGGTGGTGGCTTCTGTGGGCCCCGAGCTCCCAGGCGGGACGGCGCTCGAAGTGCTGGGCGTGGCCGAGCAAGACCATCGACCGATGCGCCGTGGACAGCAGGTGCTGCTCCGCGTCCGCACCGCAACGCCGCCCACGGAGGGATACACGTTTGTCGGCCGCGCCGAGCTCTCGACCCGCTGCCCAGTCGTGTGGCCTTCGCTCATCGCGAACCCGAGCGACGACTGGGGCTCGCGCTTCACCGCGTCGTCGCGGGCCGAGGCGATCACTCGGGCGCTGCACAATCGCTTGGGGGACGAGCGCGAGTTTCCACCGGACGCTGGTCAGGCGGTAGGCTCGTACGACCTCGATGGCGACGGCGTCGACGAAGAGGTCATCGACATCGATACGGGGCACGACACCACGTTGGCGATCACGATCGCGCTCTTCCGTTCGAGCGAAGGCTTCTCGGTCATCACCCTCGGGGGCGCGTCGGCGACGGACCATCCGACGTCCAACACGGGCTTCGAGACGAGCGCGCCCCTGCGCTTCGCGGGCGCGGTGTACATCCCGCATTCGTACTCCGAGACGACCAACGATCCCGTCCCGCCGCTGGGCAACGAGCGCAGCTACAGCCTGAGCCGATGCCGATTGCACGGACCGTGTCCGAGGGTGTTCACGGCGTACACGCTCTTCGTCGACGAGGTGTGGACCTTCACCGACGCGAGCAACGGCGCGGTGCGAATCACGAGCTCCACAGGCGCATCGCAGACGCTCCGATGGAACGCAGACGCGTGGCGCCTCGCGCCCGAAGCGCGGTAGCGACGCGCTCGGCGGGCGCGGCGCTCTACCACTCGTCGGTATATGCTCTTCGCGACAGTGAAGCGCGAATCACCAGCGCAGCGAGGAGCAGAGGTCGAGGTCGAGCCAGGCACGATGCTCGGGCCGTATCGCGTGCTCAGGCTCCTCGCCGTCGGCGGCATGGGAAAGGTGTTTCTCGGCCGCGACACCCGGCTCGGTCGCCTCGTGGCGTTGAAGTTCGCGCTCGCGCTCGCCGGCGAGGGAGTCTCGGTCAAAGCGCAGTTCGCCCGAGAAGCGCAGGCGACCGCGAAGCTCTCTCACCCCAACGTCGTGACGATCTACGACGTGGGCGAGCACGAGGGCGTTCCTTGGGCGGCGTTCGAGTACATCGAAGGACAGACCCTCGCGCGACAGTTGAAGCAAGGGCCCCTCGCCGTGGCAGACGCGGCGCGCGTCCTGCGCGCGGTCGCTCAAGCGGTCGCCGCCGCGCACGCGGCAGGGATCGTTCACCGTGACCTGAAGCCCGCCAACATCGTCCTCGGCGAAGACGGCCGACCGCGGGTGCTCGACTTCGGCATCGCGCGACGCGCCGGCGAGCTCGAGCTGCACGACAGCCAGCAGATCCTCTTGGGGACGCCCGGCTACATGGCGCCTGAGCAGTGGCGCGGCAGCGACGCGCCGGGCACCGATGTGTGGGCGCTCGGGTTGATTTTGTGTGAGTGCCTCACGGGCCGAAACCCCGTCCGACGCCCCGAGGGCGTCGCGGTCGTGAGCGTGCTCAACGGCGACGATTTGCTGGCGGATTTCGCTCCGCTGCGATCGATACCCGCGCCGCTCGCCGAGCTGATCGCGCGCTGCCTTTCGCGCGACCCCGAGCAGCGCCCGACCGCGGCCGAGCTCGCCGCGGCGCTCGAGCTCGACGACCCGACCAACCGATCGTCGAGCGATCGCGACGAGCCTTTTCCTGGACTTCGCCCCTTCGACGCGGCGTTTGCAGGCTTTTTCTTCGGGCGCGAAGCGGAGGTCGCGCGCGTCGAGGGCCTGCTCGCCGAGCGCCCCGCGGTGCTGATCGTGGGCCCCGCCGGGTGCGGCAAGACGTCGTTCGTCGAAGCCGGCGTGTTGCCGAAGGTCACTTCGCGCCAGCCCAGCGTCGTTTTGCGCGTGCGCCCTGGGCGATCGCCGCTCGACGCGATCGAGCGCGCCCTCACGGAGGCCGGCCTCGCGTACACCCCCGCGCTCGCCGAAGACGAGCCCACCGTTCAAGAGCCCACCGTGGGCGCGGGAAGGCGCTTCACGAAGCGCGCCCAGTCCCCAGAGAAGACCGACGCCGACGCGCGGCCCGAGCCACAGCGGTGGGCAGAGGCGTTTCGTACGAGCCCCGAGCGGCTCGCGGCGGCGCTCGATCGACTCGCCGAGCAGCGCGGCGTCGAGCGCGTTGTGCTCTGGATCGACGCGCTCGAAGAGCTCGTCGACGCATCGGTGACGATCGACGATCGAACAGCGTTTTTGCAGGCCGTTGTAGGCTCAGCCGCGTCCGTCGACGAGCGCGCCCGCGTCGTGATGGCCGTGCGCGACGACGCCCTCGGCCGGCTCTCGCTCAGCTCTCACGAAGGGACCGCCGTGCTCACCCTCGCGCCGCTCGCGCACGCCGAGCGAGCGCGGGCCGTACGAGGGCCGCTCGAGCGCGTCGGATACCGCTTCGACGACGACGGGCTCGTCGACGAGATGCTCGCGGCGGTCGAAGGAGACGAGCAGGCGATGCTGCTCCTTCAGTTCGCGCTCGCTGAGCTCTGGGCGCGACGCGACGTGCGTCGTCGGATGCTGCTCCGAGCGGACTACGAGGCGATCGGCCGCGTCGACGGCGCGCTCGCGCGGCACGCCGACGCGGTCATCGACACGCTCTCTGCCGAGGACGCGGCGGTCGCGCAAGAGCTGCTCGTCGCGCTCGCGCGCGAGGCGTCTGTGCGAGGCGTCGGTCGCGCTGCGATCGCGACGGACGAGCTCGAGCAGCAGCGCCCTGTCGCGTCGCGGGTCATCGACGCGCTCGCCCAGGCGCGGATCGTCGAGCGAAGGAGCGACCCATCGGCGATCGAGCTGGGTCACCCCAGCCTTCGCAAGGTGTGGCGTCGCCTCGAGCGATGGATCGAGGCGTCCGACGCGGACACCGCGCAGCTACGCGCGTTGTCCGAAGCGGCGCAGCGGTGGGCTTCGCGTGGGGAGCATCCAGGAGAGCTCTGGCGCGAAGCAGCGCTGGCCGAGGCCGAGGCGCTGGTCGCTCGTCGCGGCGCGGCGATGGACCCGGTGACGTTGCGGTTCGTCGAGCGAGCGCTCGCCGCGCGAACGAGGGCTTCGCGCGTGCGGCGCGCGGTCATGGTGGGACTCGTCGCGAGCGCCTCGCTCGTGACGTTGCTCTCGGTGGTCGCGGCGTGGGCGCTGCGGGCGCGCGAGCGTGTGGCCTTCGAGGGGAGACGCGCCTCGGAGCAGAGCCGATCGACGCTGCTCGTTCAAGCGGCAGAGCTGAGGCTTTCGTCAGGCGATCCGTTCGCCGCGGCGGCGATGGTGCGCGCGTCGCTCGAGCTGTCGGACTCGGTGCAAGCGCGCTCGCTGCTCGGCCAGCTTCGACAAGAGCCGATCGCCTGGCGCAGGCACACAGACGGAATCATCTACGCAGCGACGATCGAGCCCGTGCGGCCGCGGGCGTACCTCGCGACGCAGCGCGGAGGCGTGTGCGCGCTCGACCTCGAGAGCGGCGAGCTGACGCCGATGCAGGGCCCATCGGATCAGGTCCTCTCGGTGCTCTGGCGCGGCGGAGAGGTTTTCGCGGGCTCGTGGGGCGGCGAGCTTTGGCGTTGGCGCGGCGACGCTCCGCAGGGCCAGCGGCTGCTTCGATTCGGCGCCGGTATCCTCAAGATCTTCGCGATGTCGCGGGGGCGAACGGCGATCGTGTTGACCGACGGGAGCGTGCAGCTCGTGGAAGATGGCGCCGAGCGCGCGCAGCCGTGGCTGCCCGCGATGGACACGCTGCCGAGGGCGACGGCGGTGAGTCCCGACGGAGAGCGACTGTACGTGAGCGGCCGCTCTCGCGTGTTGCGGGTGTTTTCGGCGGGGGCGAGCGCGGCGAGCGCGGAGGTCGCGTTGCCTGCGGTGGCCGTCGGACTCTCGGTCGCGCCGAGCGGGCAGCGCGTCGCGCTCGGGATGGACAACGGCGCGGTCGCGATCGTCGAAGGCGGCGCCGTGCGGGCAACGTTTGCTGGCGCAGCAGGGGAGTATCGCACTGTTCTCTGGCTCGACGCCGAGCACATCCTGCTCGGGCGACTCGGCGGCAACGCGGTGATCCTCGACACACGAGACGGCGCGCGAAGGGTGATCGAGTCCATCAAGGGCGTCGTGAGCGCGCAGTCACGCGGCGACGTCGCCATCGTCGGAACGATGGACAACATCTTCAACGTGCGCTGGCGCCGTCGCGGCGCGACGATCGGCGCGCCCAACGGGATCGTGCTCGGCGTTGGCTTTCGCGCGGACGGAGCAGAGATCGTCTCTGGCGTGGGCAGCGACGTGGTGATTCGCAGCGCGGCGGACGGCCGCGAGCTTCGCCGTTGGACGACGCGGCTCGGCGACGAGGGACGCGACGTGTCGTTCTCGCCCACCGGCCAGAGCGTTGCGTTCATCATTCAGGGCTTCGGGGTGGGGGTCTTCGACGCCTCGGTGGGCGCTGCGCAGGCGTTGATCATCGAGCCTCGCGCGGGGCCACTCTCGCTCGACGCGCGATGGGACATCGACCGGATCGCGTTCGCGTCGAACGTCGGGCGCCTCGTCGTGGCGCGCATCTCCGACGGCTCGGTGCAGCACTCGATCACGCCTCGGATCGCAGGAGCGGCGTCGGTGGTTCTTTGGCCTGACGGCGCCGGCGCGTTCGCGGCGTACGTCGACGGGGTGCTCGTCGCGTGGGATTTTGCACGCGGAGCGGCCGAGCAGCTCTTCGATGTGCGCCGAGCGGTGCGCGCGCTCGCGATCCGCCGCGACGGCGAGCAGCTCGCGGTCAGCTGCGAAGACGGGGCGATCGAGGTCATCGACGTCAGGACCAAGACGCGCGTGCGAACGCTGCGCGCGGGCGGGCGCCGAGTGTATCGCGCGCGCTTTTCTCCAGACGGAGAGCGCATCGCGGCGGCGTCGCAGGACGGCGGCGTGTACGTGTTCGACCTGCGCCGCGACGAGCCTCCGCTGCGGATCGACGCGCACCGCTCGGAGGTCAACACCGTCACCTTCGACCCGTCGGGCCAGCGAGTCGTCAGCGGCGGCGATGACGGGACAGTGCGGCTCTTCGACGCGACCACTGGCGCGCCGCTGTGGCGCATCGACGCAGCATCCGAGCGACAGCGCGCCGCCCGAGCGCCGGCGGATCGAGCGCTCGTCGGCGCTCCCGCGGGCGCGGTCGTCGCAGCGCGGCGCGCAGGGCACGGATGGATCATCGGCGCGCAGGACGGCAGCGTGGAGCTGCGCTCGGCGAGCGGCGCGATCGAGCGAGTGCTTCGCACCGATCGTCGAGCGCCCGTGACGTGGGCGATCGACGCGCCGAACGACCTGATCGCCAGCGGCTACGCGAGCGGGGCGTTTTGTGTGTGGGACGCGAGCAGCGGCCAGCGCGTCGCGTGTCGAGCGCTCAACGGCGCGGTCGTCACAGGGAGCGTCGAAGGATCGACGATCGTCGCGACCTCGGAGCTCGGCGACACAGCGCGGGTCGAGCTCGACGAGTTTGCGCCGTCGTACTGCCAGCTGTTGCGGCGAGTGTGGGAAGAGCAGCCGTTTGTCTGGGATCAGGCGGGCCCGATACGCATGCGCCCTGCTGCGTCGCACCCTTGCGCCGCGCGCTAGGGCGCGCGCTGTGGCGTCGCTCGTCGCGCGCGTGATGAGCTCGGTCTTCGGCAGCGAGCGACGACAGCGCGAACATCGTTCGACGGCTGCGCTCAGTTCGGCGTGAATCGGTACATCACGCTCGGGGCGATCGCCATCGCTGTGTTGTTCGACGCCTGCGAGGCCGCTGTGCCCATGGGGTGCTCGAGGCCGATCGTGGCCGAGGCGCCGTTGGACAAGTTCATCGTGTCGCCCGTGGGCGTCACGGTGCAGTACACGTGCTCGATCACGCCGGTCGTCTCGTAGATGCGCGTCTGGAACGTGAGGCTCAGCATGCGCGAGCCGAAGTGCGTCCAGTTGTTCCACTGAACGACGAACACGCGATTGGGCATCGTGCCGATGGTGCCCGTCGTCACGTTGGTCATCGGGTTGATCGGGAAGAGGTCGTCCCAGAAGGGCGCGACGAAGCCGTTTGGCGCAGCCGTTCCGGCGGCGGGCAGCGCGACGTTGCTCGCCGACGGGCCCGCCGTGAAGGGTGAGCCAGCCATGTTCGGATAGAGCTGCATGAACCCGTTGGCCGAGACCGAGAAGTGGCTCATGTTGTTCGTGCCCATCGGCGCGAAGAAGCGCACGGCGAACGGGAGCATCGCGATCGTGGAGTGCGAGTCATCAGCGTTGACGCCGACGACGGCTGTCGTCATGGTCGGAGTGACGCACATTTGTCCGGTCATTCGCGTGATCGTGTACGGCAACGGGGCCGTGGCGAACGCGAGCGTGAAGTTCGCGCTCGTCGATTGCGAGGCGCTCGCGACGGCGACGATGACCGTGCGCGCCGCGGTCGGCGCGTCGACGTTGATCGTCACGGGCGTCGCGCCCATCGTGGCCGCGCTCGAATCGCACATGGCGGCGGTGCACGACGCGAGCACGCGCATCGCGACGTCTTGCGCGCCCATGCGCGCGAGCGACAGCGTTGCACGCGTCATCGCAGGGACCGTGATCGAGTAGAAGCGCTGCGGTCCGTCGGTAGGACGGCACGTGGTCGGAGTCGCTCCGCCACCAGCGGTGCTGCCCGCGGTCATGGTGCCCGCGCCGAGCGCTTGTGCGCTCGCGCACGTCGCGTTGGCGTCGAGCGCGTTGTTGGACGTGTGGCGGATCGTGAACGGCGCGCTGACCGTGGCAGACGTGCTGCTGACTGCGACGATGACCGTTTGCGCCATCGCCGCGGTGTTGATCGCGGAGAAGGGCACCGCCGTGCCTGTGATGCTGGTGGTGGCTGCGACTGGGCACGTCATGGTCGTGCACGTGTCGAGGATGCGCGCGCGAACGGCCAGGCCGACGGTCTGTGTGAGCTCGATGTTCGCGCGGCTGTTGGCCGGGATCGTGACGCTGTAGAAGAGCTCGCTGTTCTCGCCGGTCGCGCACGCCGCGGCGGGGCCGGCGCCGCTGGTGTTGCCAATCGTCGCTGCGGCGCCCGCGGTGAGCGCGGTCGCTGTTGCACACGTTGCGTTCGGCGCGAGCGCTCTCACCGTCGGAAAGAGGTTGAACGACCCGTCCGTCGTCTGCGACGTGCTCGCGACGCTCACGATCACGGTGCGCGCCATCGCCGTTGCGTTGTCCACTGCCACAGTGCTCGGCGTGGCGCTCGTGGTGCTCGTGCTCGCGCGGCACATCGTCGCGGCGCACGCGTCGAGCACGCGCGTGACGACGTCCTGCGCTCCGACGCGCGTGGTCACAAACGACACGCGCGAGTTGGCTGGGATCGAGAAGGAGTAGAAGAGCTGGCCGCCCGTGTTGGTGCCGCACGGCGCGACGTCGGTTCCGGCGTTGGCGGTCGAGACGTTCATCACGCCGGCCATCGGGAGCGTCGCCGCAGTCGAGCACTCTGCGTTGGCCGCGGGCGTGAAGCTCCGCACGTTGAGGCGGGCATTCGCAGCGCCGAACGAGTCGACGAACACCGTGTACATCCCCGCGGCAACGACTCCGCGCAGGTACGAATTGCGGTCCGCTCCGTTGCCGTCGTCGTCGCAGAGGAGCTCGGACATCGCGCTGTTGTCTGCGCACGCGCTGCGCAACGCCACCACTGGATCGCCGGTGTTCATGTCCGTGTTGATCACGAGACCCGTGCGCGCCGTGACGTTGAGCGTGTAGGCCGCTTCGCTTCCGTTCGGCGTTCCAGCGGCGCAACGGGGCGCGGGGCCGGGCCCGGCGGTGGCGGTCGTCGCGACCATCACGGATGACATCGGCAGTGTGAGCCCCGCGCGAGGCATGCCGCACGCCGTCGCGATTCCCGAGTCCGTAACGACTCCGCTGTCGACGCGAGCATCCACGCCCGAGTCCGTGACGACGCCGCTGTCCGTTCGTGCGTCGACGCCGGTGTCTGCCACAACGCCGGTGTCTGCAACAACGCCGGTGTCTGCAACAACGCCGGTGTCCATCACAACGCCGCTGTCCGTCGCGACGCCCGTGTCGGGGTCGACGCCGCTGTCCGCGACGGCGCTGTCGGGATCGACGCCTGTGTCCGTGTCGACGCCCGTGTCGGGATCGACACCGGTGTCGCTAGTCGTGACGTCTACTTGAATTCCTGTGTCCGAGCGGGCGTCGCGCACATCTGTCGTGCTTCCGTCGCCGCCGCTGTCACCAGCATCGGTGCCCATCATGGGGCCGCTGCAGGCCGCAAGGGTGACCGCCAACAGGGGCAAAAGGCTCGCGCTTCGAGGTCGATTGAGACTCAAGTGAAACTCCTCCTCTCTGAAATCACGCTGACCTATCTCAGAGAGTTGGGCAGATAGCAAAGCTCCCACCCGCGCTCTCCTGCGCCACGCTGAACGCTGGCGCGTTGGTCGTTGGTCAGTTTCGAACGGCAGCGGCGCTGCGCTCGGCCACGGCGACGCGTCGGCCTCGGCGACCCGCTCAGCGCGGTGTCGAAGGCGGTTGCGTCGCTCGCAGGGTGTCTCCGAGCTTCCCTCGCGTGGGCGGGCTACGGCAAGGTCGACCAAGCAGGACCGATCGAAGCAGAAGGACGGTGCGCGTGTCGCCTACCCGAAGCTCAGGTGGCGGAGGTTGGCATCGCCTGTCCGAAAGCGGTCGATCGCAATCCCGAGTGAAGGGATGCGCGACGAGATGAGCGCGCTGCGTCAGCATCGAGCCCACGAGCGCGGTGGGCACACGGCAGAGAGGCGCGTGCGATAGACGGGCGTTCGATGCACGAGCCTCCCAGGCACCCTCGCGAAATCACGGTGTCGTTTCGGTCTGCGCCAGCATCTCGCGCACCGCGAGCGCTGACGTCGTATCGCCGCTCCGCTCGAGCAGCACCAGCGCGGCCTCCAGGTGCGGCCGCGCCACGACGCTCATCCCCGCGCTGAGATAGAGCCGCCCGAGCAGCACCCGCGCCGAGGCGGCCAGCAGATGGTGCCCGTCGCGCTCGCACTCGGCACCCACGTCTTCGAGCGCCCGCACCCCTTCGAGTTGGCCAGCCTCGCACTGCGCAAGCGCCGCTCTGATTCGCGATTGATACGCGGCGCTCTTGCCCTGGCGCACCGCGTCCCGCACCTGCTCGCCGAGCTTCGCGCCCTGCGCGCGGAGCTCTTCGTTGCCGCGCTCCAGCGACGACTCGACCCGACCGAGCGCCGCGAGCGCGTCGTCCCAGCGATGCATGCGCAGCAGCGCCTCGATCACGATCGAACCGCCGCGAAGCTGCACCACCTCGAGTCCCTCGGGAAGCGCCTGCAGCAAGGGCTCCAGCGCTTCGACTGCGCGCTCGGGCTCCCCGTTGGCCATCGCGAGCTCCGCTTGCTTCACGGTCTTCACGAGGACGTCCGCCGCCGAGTCGTTCGCCGTGATGTGCAGCCCCCGCTCGATGCCCTCGAGGGCTCTTCGCGCATGAACCGTGCGCCAGTGCCCTTCGCCCACGGACCGCACCAGGATCCCCAGCGCCTCCACCGCGACGTCCTTCGCTGACTCACGCCCGAGCGCAGCGTCGATCTGCGCTTTCAACACGAGAGCCTCGGCGTAGTGCGGGTGCGCAGCGCCGTGCCTCTTCAGGGTCATCGCGCGCGAGCGGCCTGCCAGCGCGTCCGCCTCGTCGCAGCGTCCTTGCTCTGCGAGGACCACCGCGAGGTGATGCACGAGCGACGCCGACCCGCTCGCCTCGGGCGTCCCGAGCGAGTCCTGCAACGCGAGCGCGCGGCGTAACACTGGCTCCGCGTCGGTGATCCGCCGCTGCTCGATCAGCACAACGCCGAGCGTCCCGAGCGCAGAAACCAGGTGTCTGCCCTCGCGCGCGTCCAACGACTCTGCCAGACGCACGGCCTCGCGCCCGCTCTGCTCCGCCTCGTCGAGATCGCCGAGCACGGTCAACGCTTGCGTCAGGTCGCTCCGAGCAGTGAGCACCGCGACGGCTTCGCCTTCAAAAAGCCTCCCCTCCAGCACACGGCGAGAGAGCGCCACGGACTCTTGGACGCGGCCGCGCGATAGCGCTACGCGGGCCTGCACCGTGAGCCCGTCGAGCACGTGCTTGTGCGTCGCCGGGAGCGTCTTCTGGAGCTTCGCGAGGGCCTTGGCGCCGACCTCCTCCGCGGCCTCGTATTTGCCCTGCATCACGAGCACGTCCGCGAGTCGCATCAGCGCGACCCCGACGTGTTCGCTCTCTTCCTTGTGAAACTGCCGGATCGTCTGCAGCGCGACGCGACGCCAGTCCGCCGCCTCGTCGTAGTTCGCCAGCCCTACGAAAGCCTCGGCGAGCACGTCCGCGAGCGCTGCGTACTCCGCGCTCTCGACGCCCGGAGCTTTGCGAACGGACTCCACGAGCGCTCGCAGGCTCTTGACCGCCTCGGCGAAGCGCCCCTCACGCATCATGGCGCGCGCTGCGTCGTACTCTGCTTCGAGCGTCATCCGCCGAGTCTAGTTCCGCCCGCCAGAAGTTTGCCGTGCTTTGTGCGGATGCCTGTCGCGCTGCGGTGTCGCCGCTCCTCGCTGCGCTCGGGCCTCCTGCAAGACATCGGAAAACTTCCGGCGGGCGGAGCGAGCCGCGAACGTCCGGCTCGCGTACGGACCGAGCGCGACTTGCCACGCGCATCTCTGTCGTTGCCCGAGAAAACGCTGTTGGTTCTCGTCCCGACGCCGACACAGCATGCCCCGAGAAACCAGCGGCCAACGCGCGGTGCGGCGATCCTCCTATCTGTCCCTATCACTTCGCAATCCACGGCTCGATCCGTCGGTGTGTGAGGCATACACTCGCGGGCGATGAACCTCCGCGCTGCGCTCGGCATCGTGTCGCTCGCCTGGCTTCCTGCGTGTCGAGACGGTTGCTCTCGGCGCGCGGCGGAGCCTCCGATCCCCACACCCCAATCGACACGTCCTGTCGAACCGCAGACACCCGCGACACCTCCAGGCCCCGCGACGCCTCCCGCGCCCGCGACGCCAACGGGGACGCA
>LNFM01012386.1_pt1 | contig 11218 bp, 10 predicted proteins | sample 596031 | NCBI WGS metagenome assembly LNFM01 (sample SAMN04254537, study PRJNA301005) | activated carbon metagenome | isolation source: dual media filters at the Ann Arbor, Michigan drinking water treatment plant | place: USA: Ann Arbor | reverse complement strand
GAGTGCTCGGCAGCGCCGCGCGGCAACACGCAGCTGAAGAACTATCCGCAGCTATCGTAGATCCGTTTCTTTCGTCGGCTGGTGTCGGCCCACACGGCCACTTGCACGCCAGATCGCGTGTCACCGAATTGGCAGCGTTCCGCATACGGTATCGGGCGCCCAATCCGGCCGTGGCATTGGCGGCGCGCTGGGTTAGTGTCTTGCGCGCCCCCATACAGGGCCTTGTCCTTTGGCGTAAGTGCCTGCAGATTCGGGCCGCCGAGCGTCAACAGACCCGCGGCCGCCAAACCCAGGACGATGCAGAGGGCGCCGCCAGCCAGCAAACGCTGGTCTGAGACGGCGGCGCGCCGCACCGGCGCCTCCACCCAGCGCAGCGATGCCCAGGCAAGCAGCACAGACAGCACCACGGCAGCGATGCGCAGCCATGCATTAGGCTCACCGAGCACCGCATGCCTCGCGAAAACCAGCGCCGGCCAGTGCCAGAGGTAGAGCGAGAAGGACAGCGCGCCCACCCAGCGCATCGGCGCCGCCGCCACCCACTGCCCGATGAGGGTGGGTGACTCGCCGCTGCCAGCCCAGATGAGCAGGGCTGCACCGGCGCAGGGCAGAAGGGCCATCGCGCCGGGAAAGGAGGTCTGCGGCGTCAACCACAAGCACGCCGACACGATGATCAGCAGGCCCGCGCACGCAGCCGCCTCACGCCAAGCCTGCGCTGCGGCCGGCAGCCAGACGCGTACCGCCAGCAGCGAGCCGATCATCAGTTCGAAGGTCCGCGAAACCGCTGAGTAGAACGACAAGGCCGAGTCCTGGCGCAGCCACCAGATACTGAGCAACAAGGAAATCAACGCTGTCGCCGTGAGCACTGGCACGAGACCCTTGCGCCACCACTTGAACAAGAAGGCGAGCAGTAAAGGGAAGACGATGTAGTACTGCTCCTCGACCGCCAGCGACCAGGTGTGCACCAGCGGTTTGAGTTCGGTGGCGGTGTCGAAATAGCCGGCCGTTCCGTACAGCGCCATGTTCGAGGAAAACACCGCCGTCGCACCCAGCACATGTCCGAAGTCGTGTAGCCCCGCGGGCGACAACAGCCACACGGCCAGGGGCGTCACCAGCGCCAGCATCACGAACAGTGCAGGGAAGATACGCCGCACCCGCGCCCCGTAGAACGATACGATGCTGTAGCGGCCTGACTCCAACCGCTGCATGAGCAGAGACGTGATCAGATAGCCGGAGATCACGAAGAACACATCCACGCCAACGTAGCCGCCAGGCAGCAACGAGGGGAACGCGTGGAACAGCACTACCGGCACGATGGCCAGCGCACGCAGGCCCTCGATGTCCGGGCGGAACTTCAAGGCCGCGAGGATCGCAGTGACGCCGACCGAGTTTGACGGGCGTCAGCCGCGCAGCGCATCCACCAGCGCCGCCACCACCCGGTCTATCTGCTCATCTGTCAGGTCGGGGCTCATCGGCAGGCTCATCACCAATTCGCCCGCCTGCACACTGTTCGGGCAGCACTCCGGGCAGCACTGTCCGGCATAGGCCGGCTGGTGGTGCAGCGGCTTGGGGTAGTGCACGGCGGTGGGCACACCCAGCGCCTGTAGCCGCTGCTGCACCGCGGCGCGATCGGGCACGAAAACGGTGAACTGCGCCCACACGCAGTCGCGGTCGGGCCGCTGCGCCAGCGTGCGCAGCGGAACGCCCGCCGCTGCAAGGCGCTGCAGGTAGCTGCGCCCCAGTTCCAGGCGGCGCTGCAGTTCCCATTCAAAACGGTCAAGTTTGCCCAGCACCACCGCGCATTGCAGCGTGTCCATCCGCCCGCCCACACCTAGTCGCGTGTGCGTGTAGCGCTTGCTCTGGCCGTGCACGCGGATTTCGCGGCAGGCCTGCGCCAATGAATCGTCGTTCGTGAAGATGGCGCCGCCGTCGCCATAACAACCCAGCGGCTTGCTGGGGAAGAAGCTCGTGCAGCCCAGGGTGCTGAGGTTGCAGCTCTTGCGCCCTTTATAGCTGGCGCCGAAGCTCTGTGCCGCGTCTTCGATCACCGGCAGGCCGTGACGCGCCGCGATGGCGTTGATCTCGTCCATGTCGGCCACCTGCCCGTACAGGCTGACGGGCATGATCGCCCGCGTGCGCGCAGTGATCATGGCCTCGATCAGGCTCACGTCGATGTTGCAGGTGTCGGGCTCGATGTCCACGAACACCGGCTTGCCGCCCAGCAGCACGATGGTCTCGGCCGTGGCCGCGAAGGTGAAGGGCGTGGTGATGACTTCGTCACCAGGCTTCAGGTTCAGCGCCAGCAGCGAGATCAACAGCGCTTCGGTGCCGCTGGCGACGGAAATGCAGTGCTTCGCGCCGGTGTAGGCAGTCAGGCGCTGTTCCAGTTCGGCGACCTCAGGGCCCATGATGTACTGCCCGTGGTCCAGCACACGCTGGATACGCGCGTTGATGTTTTCGCGCAGCGCGGCGTACTGGCTCTTCAGGTCGATGAAGTCCAGCGGTTTGAGGGTCTCGGGGGCATTCATGGCAGGTTGCTTTCGGTTCAGGGGGCCAGCAGGCTGAGTTGTCGGCCCTGCAGGTGGTAGCGGTCGCCGGTGTGTTCGCACACCGTCTCGGCTTCGCCTTGCAGCGGCAATGGCAGGCGTTCACCAAAGCGGCTCATCCAGCCCACCTGGCGGCCGGGCACACCCACCACCAGCGCGAAGTCGGGCACGTCGCGGTTCACCACAGCTCCCGCCCCCACGAAGGCGTAGCGGCCGACCGTTGTGCCGCAGACGATGGTGCAGTTGGCGCCCAGTGTGGCGCCCTGGCGCACCAGAGTCCGTCGGTACTCTTCCTTGCGCGTCACGGCCGAGCGCGGGTTGTAGACGTTGGTGAACACCATGCTCGGGCCGCAAAACACGTCGTCTTCCAGCGTCACGGCGTCGTACACCGAGACGTTGTTCTGGACCTTCACGTTGTTACCGATGCTGACGTCGTTGCCGACGTAGACGTTTTGCCCGAACGAGCAGCGGTGGCCGACGCGCGCCCCGGCGCTGATGTGCACGAAGTGCCAGACCCGGCAGCCTTCGCCCAGCAACGCGCCTTCGTCGACGATGGCAGAGGGGTGGATGATGGTGGCCACGGCGCTCAGTACGCCAGCGGCAGGTTCACACGCTTGCCATCGCGGGCCGACATGTACATCGCAATCAGCAACTCCAGGCTCTTGAGCCCCTCGCGCCCGTCGGTCTCGGGCTCGGCCTCGCCGCGCAGGGTCTTTATGACGTTGTCGTAGTAGAGCGGATGGCCGAAGCCATAGACCGAGGTGGTCTGGTAGCTGGCGTCGGCGATGTGGGCGTCCATCTCGTGCGGTGTCTCAAACTCCCAGTGCTTGATCTCGTTGACGGCCATGCCGCCCACCCGCACCGAGCCCTTCTCGCCCAGGATGGTGATCGAGCCTTCCAGGTTTTTCGGGTAGGTGAGCATGGTGACGTTGATCGAGCCCATGGCCCCGTTGCGCCACTTCAGCGCCGCCACGCCGGTGTCTTCCACCTCGATGTTGCGCGCCAGCGTGCCGGTGTAGGCCATGACGCTCTCCACCGGGCCGCACACCCAGTCCAGCAGGTCCACGTAGTGGCTGGCCTGGTTCATGAACGCGCCGCCGTCGAACTCCCAGGTGCCGCGCCACTCGGCGCTGTCGTAGTAGCTCTGCGGGCGGCTCCAGAACACGTTCACGTTGACCATGTACAGGCGGCCGAAGCGGCCCTGGTCCACCGCATGCTTCAGCAGCTGCAGCGTGCGGTTGCGGCGATTCTGCTTCACCACGAACAGGCGCACGCCAGCCTCGTCGCAGGCCCGCACCATCGCCAGGCCATCGTGCCAGCGCGTGGCCATGGGTTTTTCAGTCATCACGTCGAAGCCGGCCTTGGCCGCCTCAATCACTTGACGTGGGTGCAGACCGCTGGGAGTAGTGAAGACCACGCAGTCGGGTTTGGACTTCGCCAGCAGTTCAGTCAGCGAGCTGTAGCCCTTGGCGCCCGTCTTCTCGACTGCGCGCGCCAGCGCAGAGGGATCGGTGTCGCACACACCGATGATTTCGGCGCGTTCGCCGTGCTTGGCGATTGCCTCGAAGTGGTTCTGCGCGATGCGGCCGCAGCCGACGATCGCGAAGCGGACCTTGCGGTCGGTGACGGGCTTGCGGTGGAGTTGCATGGGCCTCTCGAGCTGTGGGCATGTTTCGCTGCGGTCTTGAGCGGCGAACGCGCAAGTGCCGAAACAGCCCCGTATTCTCCACCGCCCCATCTCAGCTCCGCGTGATCCGCCTCACGGATTGCCAGACCCTGCGCGTCCTTTCCCCCGGGCTTCTCACTAAGTGCGGCGGCGCACCAAGGCCAGCACTCGGGCCCGGGCGCCCAGGAACACAGGGTCTCGCGACAAGGGATGCTTCAACCACACCAGCGCCGCCAACCATCCGCCGATGCACAAGGGCACGGCCAGGCTGAAGGCCAGCCAGCGCGGGCCGGATGTCGCGGCAGCCCCAGCCCAGGCAAGCCCCAAGGGCAGGGCCAGGGCTAGCATCGAAACCTTCAGGCTCAGCCCGAGACCGTGTCGCAGGCCAGCATGGTCGTTGGGCAGACAGCGGCCCTTGACGAAGTACATCAGCGGCACGTGCAGCACGAAGGCCACCACCAGGGCCACGGCACAGGCCATCATGCTCTGGAAAACAACGGCGGCCACGACGACGAGGGCCGCGCGCAGCGGCTGGAAAAACAACTCCACCTTGGTGATGAGGTCCACACGCCCGAGTGCCAGCACCAGGTTCGCAATCAGGTTAATCGTGGCGGCCACAGCGCCCGCCAGGCAGAACACTGGCACCAGCGGGGCAGCAGCGTCCCACTGCGGCCCGAACATCAGACGCAGCAGTTCCAGCGAAAAGAGAGAGACAAAGCCGTAGAAAGGCCAGGCCACGGCCGTGAGGTGCGTGACGCTGGTGAGATAGAGCGGCTCCAGCGCCTGTTGCTCGCGCGTCGCTTTCGCGAAGGCCGGGTAGGCCACGTTGCGCACGGCACCCATCAGGTCGCGGTGGAAGAGGTTCATCAGGCCCTGGGCCCGGCTGAGCATGGCCACCGGCTCGAAACCCATGACCTTCCCGACTGCCAGATCGTTGATATCCATCGAGATGCTGGTGACTACACCCGTCACCGAACTCTGAGCACCGAAGTTCAACACGGTGCGCCACTTCGAGAAGGAGGGAAGCAGCACGCGCCGGTCGCTGCACGCCAGCCAGCCCCCGATGCCCGCGACGACGTTCAGCACTACCGAACCCAGCGCCAGGCTGATGACGCCATAGTGCAGGGCCGCGAGGCCGACGCTGACTGCCGCACCTGCGCAAGTGGCCACTATGTTCACCGCCGCCAGGCGCTTAAAGGCCATGTTTCGGCGCAGCAGGGCCAGTGACACAGTGCAGAAGGGAAGGGTGAGAAAGTTGACGGCGCAGATGCGCAAGGTAGGCACCATCTGCGCCTCGCCATAGAGCTGCGCTATCCAGGGCGCGCTGGCAAACAGCACTGCGAACACCACACCGCCCAAAACCAGCAGCACGCCGAAGGCGGTTCGGACATGGTCGTCCGTGAGTTCTCGTTCCTGGATCAGGTAGCTGGCGACGCCAAAATCGCGCAGCACCTGTGCGATGCCGATGAAAGCCAGGCTGACCGAGTAGATGCCGATGACCTCGGGCGTCAACAGGCGCGCGATGATCATGTTGCTGCCGAGGCCGACGATCAGCATCAGGTAGCGCTCGGCCACCGAGAAGGCCAGCGCGCGGCGGATGCTGCTCAAGGCCTCAGCCCCGTCCCTGCCCGCTCAGGGCTAGATCGAACACGCCCGCCAGCGCACGGGTGGTTGCCGCCCGGGTGTATCGCGCCAGTTTTTCTGGGCGGCGTTCCGAAAACACTGCATTGCCTTTGCCCTGGCAGAGCTTGTCGAGCATGTGGGCCAGAGCAGGCACGTCTCCGGGCTCTATACGCAGCGAGCCACCCACTTCCTGCGTCACGCGCGCCACCTCACTGTCTTGCGGCACCATCGCGATGATGGGCCGGCCACTGCCCAGGTACTCGAACAGTTTGCCGGGCAGCGAGGCCGTGGCGTAGTAACCCAGAGGCACTGGCAGGTAGAGGGCATCGGACCGGATCATGAGCTTCAGCGCCACTTCGTGAGGAACAGGGCCGAGCTCCTCCACAAGTTCATCAACGCCGAACTGCCGGGCCGGACCTGGCGCGAAGCCCGCAGCACTCACGCGCAGCTTCGAAACGTGCGGCGAGCCAGCGTCCTTCAATTGACGCAGCGCGCGGTACAGATCTTCGAGCCCGTAGCCTGGTCTCCACACGCCGGTGTAGGAGATGCGGACGAGCCCATCGCTGGCGTGGTCTGTCGCCGCAGCAGAGTCGAAGTCGCTCGGCTCGAACCCGTTGGTGATGCAGTGAACTTTCGCAACTCCGGCGTCCTGCTGAATGCGCTCGACCAGACTGGGCGTGACGGTGACCAGGGCCGCTGCATGCCGTGCCGCCTTCCGTTCCAGCCACGGGTTCAACGCGGCCTGCCAGCGCGACTACACTTCCCATTCATGGGTTCCGCTGGGGCGCCACATGTCCCTGTAGTCAAGCACGTAGGGACGGCCTGTCTTCAGCCCTATGGCGCGCGCGACCAGAAAGGCCGTCCACGGCCAACCGGATGCATAGACCAAATCGAAGGGGGCCTGACGGTGCAACTCCAGGCCCCGCGCCACCGCTTTCGGGTACCAGCTTGCAACGGGGTCAGGCACCTGAAACAGACGGTCCAGACGCCAATCAAGCGCATCGGCGACGGAGCGGCGGCGCTTTACGGGCGCGCACAACCTTGCCAGGCGCGCTGAGGCGTAGTGGGCCCAGGAGGGCGTGCGCTCGACCTGGGTCTGTGCACGTATCTCGCCCAAAAGCGCGGCATCGCAGGTTTTCGGGGGCGGGTCAGCAAGTGTCAGTACCGTCGGCTCCCACCCGTGGTCGGGAAGGTGGTTCGCAAACGAGAGGCTGCGCCGCGTCCCCGAGTTAGCGATAGGCGGGAACAGATAAGCGATGAAGAGAACTCGACGCATTCGCGGGAGTGGGGTGGTGGTATTCACGCGGCGGCGGGTCGGCGGGCGAGTGAGGCAGCAGCCACATAAACCGCCCGATGCGCCAGGAAACTCTGCTGCCACGAAAACGCCTGCGCCCATGCCCTGGCAGATGCGGCCAGTGCTTCGCGTTCAGGCGCCATCGCCAGGGCCTGCTGAACGGCGCCGCACCAAGCGCGCAGATCGTGCGCGTCTGCCAACAGTGCCAAGGGCCCCACCAGTTCCGTCAAGCTGCTGACCGGGCTGAACACCACAGGCGCGCCAGCAGCCTGGGCCTCGATGGCAGGAAAGCCGAAACCCTCGTAAAGGGTCGGATAGAGCACGGCAGCCGCGCCACGGTAAAGCCCCAGCAGCTCGTCGTTCGACAGGAAGGGCGCGAAGCGCACACGCTCGCGCACGCCATCCGGCACCGTGTGCTGCGCCGCCACCCGTGCGCTCGCATCGAATCCGCAGGCCACCAGTTGAAGCTCGGGGCGCCCGCAAGCCTGCAGCACCTGCACAGCCCAATCGAAGCGTTTGCGCGCCATCGGTCCACCCAGGTAGACGAGGTAGGGGCGGCGCCCCAGGCTGCGCTGCAAATCGCTGACGGCAGCGGGGGCATCGGCGGCCAGGTACTCGTCGCCTATGCCGTGCGGAATGACGGTGGTCTTGGCCTCCAGCGCCGGCCACTTCGCCAGGATGTCGCGCTTGGACGATTCGCTGATGGTGATGACGGCAGCACACCGGTGCAGCGCGGCGGGCAACAAGTAATCCCAGTACAGACGGTTCCACGGCGTGTCGGGTCGCTCCTTCCAGGCCAGCGTGTCGTGAACGGTCACCACGGTGGGCACGGGCTGCCAGAAAGGAAGTGCACCTTCGGTGCAATGCAGCACATCAAGCTTTCTGCGTCGGGCGCGATGTGGCAGCCCAATTTGCTCCCAAAGTTCGAAGCGGTCGCCGCGGAATTCGAAGACATCGGCTTCGACGCCAGAACCTGGCGGCAGGTGCATGGGCTGCCCAGGATCGTTGCCAAAGAGCGTCCATTTGACGTCCTGTGCCCCGGCCCCGTGCAAGAGAACTTCGGAAACGTAGCGCCCCATGCCGCGCACGTGTGCTGTGTTCAGGCAGCGCGCCACGAGCCCTACATGCATGGTCACAGGCGCGCAACCGTTTGACGTCCGCGTGACATTCTCCAACGTGCCCTGGCCGCGTGGGCCCACGTCTTCAAACGCCAGGGGCGCCGGCGCAGATTACGCATGAATGACTTCAGGGCAATTGCAGGGTCACCCTGCTTGAGATGCATGTAGCCGAACTGAAAAACCAGGTTGTCCATTCGCTGCAGTACACGCAATCGATCAACAACCGTGCCGCTTGGGTCGCTGAAGCCAAACCGAGCCACCGCACGCTCGATAACTATCAGTTCGTCATTCAATGGCCTTGCCCGGCGAGAAACCGAACCGGGAAGCTCTCGGTACAACGCGCCCGCCGGCTCCAAACGGGTAATGGGCGCTGCCTGCGATAGCCGCAACCAATAATCGTAATCATCGCCGTTCCACAAGCCTCGGTCGAACTCGCCGACTTGCCGCGCCACGCTGGCGCGCACCATCACAGTGGTGGTGAGCAGCTCGCAGTCAAAGAGAAGCCGCTGATACACCCACCCTGATTTCGTGGGGTTCGGCTTGGCGTCTCGCACCGAGTCAGATGCAAATACAGGGCGGCGGTAGACACCATCAGCGTCGGCGGGCCAGACGTGCCACTGGAAGTAGCAGGTACCTACGTCAGGGTTAGATTCCAGATGGGAAACCTGCGCCCACAACTTGCCTTGCAGCCATATGTCGTCGGCGTCAAGAAAGGCGATGTACTCGCCATTAGCGGCAGCCATGCCCGCATTGCGCGCCCTCGGCGGGCCGCTGTTGACTTGATCGATGACGCGAATGCGGTCGCCGAAGCGGCGGAGCTCAGAAAGCGTGCCGTCAGTAGACCCGTCATTGACGACTATGACCTCGATGCAGGGGTAGTCCTGGCTCAAGGCGCTTTCAACCGCCTCGGCGATGTAGGCTTGGCAATTGAAAACCGGAATTACAACAGAGACCAGCGGATGCATGGCAGCAAGAGATTCAGACACGTCCGAGCGGTGGCTTAGGGGCGCGGGGAAGCTTTCAGCCGTTGGTCAAAATAGGCGATCGTCAGTTTCAGGCCCTTTTCCAACTCAGTGGTGGGTTCCCAGCCCAGCTCCCGGCGTGCCAACGTCAAGTTCGGCTGCCGCTGCAACGGGTCATCACCTGGCAACGGACGGAACACGATCTTCGATCGCGAGCCGATGATCTCAATCACCTTTTGTGCCAGCTGCAGAATCGTGAACTCTCCCGGGTTCCCGAGGTTTACGGGGCCCGTAAAGTCGTCACGCGTTCCCATCAGGCGGATCAGGGCCTCAACCAGATCGTCCACATAGCAGAACGACCGCGTCTGTGCGCCCTCGCCGTACACCGTGATGTCCTGCCCCTGCAGCGCCTGCACGATGAAGTTCGACACCACCCGCCCGTCGTTCGGATGCATGCGCGGGCCATACGTGTTGAAAATGCGTGCCACCTTGATACGCAGCTTGTGCTGACGGTGGTAGTCAAAGAATAGCGTCTCGGCGCAACGCTTTCCCTCGTCGTAGCAACTGCGAATCCCTATGGGGTTGACATGCCCCCAGTAGTCTTCTGTTTGCGGGTGAATCTGCGGGTCTCCGTAGACCTCGCTGGTACTGGCCTGCAGTATCTTGGCCTTCACCCGCTTGGCAAGGCCCAGCATGTTGATCGCGCCGTGCACGCTGGTCTTCGTCGTCTGCACGGGGTCGTATTGGTAGTGAACGGGTGACGCTGGGCAAGCGAGGTTGTAGATCTCGTCCACCTCCACGTACAGCGGAAACGTGACGTCGTGCCGCATCAGCTCGAACTTCGGATGCCCAAGCAGATGGGCCACGTTGTCCTTGTTGCCGGTGTAGAAGTTGTCAACGCACAAAACGTCACAGCCCTGCGCTATCAGGCGTTCACACAGGTGCGAGCCGAGAAACCCGGCGCCTCCTGTCACCAGAACACGCTTGTTTTCGTTGTACGTATGCATCCACCACCACCCAAAGTTGTCAAGTCAGTCTCGATTCGATTGTGTACCAGGGCCCAGGCCGGGGCTGCACACCCAGCGCGTCAGATGTCACGGCCGGCAACTCAGGCGCAACGGCGCTGACGCCTGCCTCTGCCACCCGCACGTGGCATTCCACACGATTGCAGCAGCTTGGCCCGGAACGGTCTGTCGGCCGGGCTCATACTGTGGGGTGTCTCTGCGCCGGCATATGCCTCGCGGGCAGACTGCTACAGCTCATGCGCGACCTAGCCCTCTTCGGCCTGCTGGCCTTTGTCATCATTCGAACCTTCAAAGATCCCTACATCGGGGCTCTGGCGTGGGTTCTGTTCGGCGTGATGAATCCACATCGCCTGTCCTGGGGCGTTGCCTTCTCCTTCCCCTTCGCACAGACCATTGCGATCGTGTTTTTCGCCAGCCTGCTGTTCTACAAAGGGCACCGAGAATTCAAGGGGGGCGCTCCGGCAGTGGTGATGGCAGTGCTGCTGGCTTGGTGCGGCGTTACCACGCTGGTGGCCTTCAACCCCGACGCCGCGCTGGACTACCTTTTCCGCGTGCTCAAGACGTTCGTGATGACATGGGCCATCCTGACAGTCATGCACAAGCGCAAGCACGTTGACCTGCTGGTGTGGACGCTGGTTCTGTCGGTGGGTTTCTACAGCATCAAGGGCGGGCTCTTCACGCTGGCCACTGGGGGCGCCTACCGGGTCAGCGGTCCTCCGGGGGGCGTGATCGAAGGCAACAACGCGCTGGCAGTGGGCGTTGTGGCAACAATCCCGCTGATGTACTACCTGCTCACGCAGGTGCAGCAGCGCTGGCAAAAACTGGCTATGGTGGGTGCCATAGGCTTGTCTGCCATCGCGGTGCTGGGCAGCCACTCACGCGGGGCCCTGCTGGCCCTGGGTGCCATGGGCGCGTTGCTTTGGCTGCGTGGCAAGAACAAGCTGGTGCTGGCGATGGGCGCGGCGCTTTTCATCACCGTTGCCATTC
>LNFM01020816.1_pt1 | contig 11219 bp, 12 predicted proteins | sample 596031 | NCBI WGS metagenome assembly LNFM01 (sample SAMN04254537, study PRJNA301005) | activated carbon metagenome | isolation source: dual media filters at the Ann Arbor, Michigan drinking water treatment plant | place: USA: Ann Arbor | reverse complement strand
GGCGACGATCTCGAGGAGTGGCTGGCGGAATCGGCGCTGATGAAGCGCACCTTCCGGCAATGCGCCGTGATCGCCGGCCTGATCGAGCGGCGCTTTCCGGGCCAGGAGAAGAACGGCCGGCAGGTCACCATGTCGACCGACCTGGTCTACGACGTGCTGCGCCGGCACGAGCCCGAGCATGTGCTGCTCAAGGCCGCACGCGCGGATGCCGCGACAGGCTTGCTCGACATCAAGCGGCTGGGCCAGATGCTGACACGGATCAGCGGGCGAATCGTGCATCAGCCGCTGGATCATGTGTCGCCGCTGGGCGTCTCCGTCATGCTCGAGATCGGCCGCGAAGCGGTCTATGGCGAGGCAGCCGACGAGATCCTGGCGGAGGCCGAGGCGATGCTGACCGAAGAGGCGATGGCGTGAACGCAGTGGCGGCGAGCGACCGGGCACCGGCCGAGGCAGTCTTCCTGCTCGGCCGGCTCGTGGTCGTGCCCGATCATTCGGGTGCGCTCTGGCTGCCCGACGAGCGCACGCTCGTCGTCGCCGACCTGCATCTCGAAAAAGGCTCCTCCTATGCGCGGCGCGGCGTCTTCCTGCCGCCCTATGATTCGGCGGCGACGCTGGCCACGCTGTCGGCCGCGATCGCCCGCCATGCGCCGACCCGCGTCATCGCGCTCGGCGACAGCTTCCACGACCGCGACGCGGAGATCCGCCTCGGCGAGGACAACCGCGCGACGCTGCAGCGGCTGCAGGCGGGCCGCGACTGGCTCTGGGTGACCGGCAATCACGACCCGCAGATCGGCGCGGCGATGGGGGGCGACAGCGCCGCGACGGTCGATCTGCGCGGCGTCACCCTGCGCCATGAACCCGATGCGCAGGAGACGGGGTTCGAGATCGCCGGCCATCTTCATCCGGCCGCCAAAATCAGGATGCGCGGGCGGGCGCTGCGGCGGCGCTGCTTCGCGCTCTCGGCGCGGCGCTGCGTCATGCCGGCGATGGGCGCCTATGCCGGCGGCCTGAACCTGCGCGACGAAGCCTTTCGCCCGCTGCTCGGCTCCGGCTTCAGCGCCCATCTCCTCGGCGACGCCCGCCTCTTCCGCATCGACCCGCGGCTGCTGCTGCCGGATTGAACACGGGCGGGCCGGCCTTGCGCCGACGGCGGACCGCAGGGCCGGGACCATCTCGTGTGCGCTGCGACGATGTGGGTTGCGTCCACCCGGCGCTTGTGGCATCAGGACGCCGCTTCGGAACGACGCCCGCCCTGCCCCTCGCCCCGGCGACCGCAGGACCCCCCGGCCGACGATCCTGCTGCGGTAGCTCAGTGGTAGAGCACACCATTGGTAATGGTGAGGTCGAGAGTTCAAGGGAGCCCTTGTATCTCAAGGGTTTGGAAACCTCCCGGTGGTACACACGGGTGGTACACATGGTGCTGGTAATGGCGCGTCCCTGGAAACATCCCAAGACAGGGATTTACTACTTTCGCGTACGGGTGCCGCGCGACCTCGTCGATCGAGTCGGGCGATCGATCGAAAAATCGACGTTGCGCACCAAAGATCCTGCCGAAGCACGTGTTGCCTTCGCCAAAGCGCTCGCCGAAACGCATTCGCGATGGGCCGAGATTCGAAAGGGCGTCCAAACGCTCACCGACCGGCAGATCGAAGCGTTGGCGGGTGAGGTCTACCTGGTCGTCCGCGAGCGGCTTCCCCAAGACCAGCGGGGCTGGCTGATCCAGCAACCTTATGCCTTCCTGCGCTATGGGCTTGAGATGGCGCTTGGCGAGGAGCCCTACCCGGCCGGCCATGCCTACGCGGACCTGATGGCCTGGCAGCGTGCGGAACCGTTGGTAGGGATGGACGTCGCCGCGGTCCTCTCCCGACACGGGCTCACGGTCGACGACTATACCCATCGACGGCTGATCGTGGCGTCGGCGAGGAGCGTCCTGCAAGCCATCAAGCAAACCCTGCGCGAGAGCGAGGGCGACTGGAGGCCCGACCCTGACATCGACCGGTTCCCAAAGTTGGCGCTACCCACGGCCCCCTCCCCGCCGGCCGCCGCAGTCGGGGTCGACACCTTCTGGACCAAGGGCTCAGTCGGGTATGCCCCTGGCTCAAAAAAGCGCTGGCGTGCGATCCTGGACCGGTTCGTCGCCTTCGCCGGCATCGACGACATGACGCGAGCCACGACGCTGCACGTCGAAGCCTGGCGCGACGCCACGCTGGCGAAAGGCAAAGTGTCCGCGCGCTCCTTCGCCAACAACGATCTGACGGCGATCAAGACGCTGTTCAACCGAGCCGTCGAAGCCAAATTGTTGGCGACGAACCCGGCGAACGGGGTGACCGTAGAGGAGGCGCGAAAGCAGCTCGGCCGTCAAATGCGGGACTTCTACGACGATGAAGCCGTGCTTATCCTGCAGAAAACTTTGGTCCCCCCGCCTCGGCGTCTTGCCGCCTACAATGCTGCCGCTCGACGTTGGGTGCCCTGGATCTGCGCCTACACCGGCGCCCGGGTTACAGAGATAACCCAGACCCGAGCATGCGATGTTCTCCAAGTCGACGGGTACTGGTGCATTCGCATTACTCCGGATGCGGGGTCGACAAAAACTGGACGGAGTCGACTCATCCCGCTGCACGAACATCTGCTTGAGCAGGGTTTCATCAGGTTTGTGGACCAGCATGCGCCTGAAAAGCGGTTGTTCGCCTCGGAGAGTGACGGGGCACAAACGACGGCGGCTCAGGTCACGTCGGGCAAGCTAGCCGAATGGATTCGAGGTTTCGTGACGGATAGGGACGTAGACCCGAATCATGGTTGGAGGCACCGCTTCGAGACCGAAGCGCGGTTCCATATGGCCGAGATGTTCATTGATGCAATCCAGGGCCATGCGGGAAAGACGCAGGGCCGGAAGTATGGACAGTTCCCACCACGGATGCTTGGGCCCCTAATCGCGAAGATGCCACGCCAGCCGGTAGGGGTCCCTGGCAAGCAGGCGAGCACAACGAACTGACGTCGGCGACTTAGGTCTTTTCTACTTGCAATGCTCGGGGAGAGCCAAGCAAAAATAGCCTCCTCTGCCAGATCGAAACGTCGCTCTCCCACGCAGCGGCAGCGACGAGGGGCACGATCGGCCGCTTTGATAACAGATGCACAGACGCAGTCCGGCACCCTCGGCGGCCAAGGGACCTAGTGGACTGATTGGGACAAAAGAGTCCGGCTTGGTTCGCGCCGAATGTCCGCTCTCTGGAGAGGGGCCAACGGAAAAATTCGACCCTTTCGCGACCTTCCGAACGTCTGCAAACAGGCAGGGCCACGCCGCCCTTCCCGAACTCTGGCGACGGTCACTGGCGGGTACCAAGCGTCCAATTCAATCCACTAGTGACGTTTATGAATAGCATTCCTGCGGCGATCTGAACGGTGTTCGGCCTCTAGACTTGAGAGCCTCCGCCAATGAATGGGAAGGCTCCCTTGGTCGTCAGGAGGCGCGGCTGAAAGCTGCGTCTTGCTCGTCACCCGCGTCGTCGAGTTCAAAGTTAAAGCCGCCCTTTGGGCTCCTGGCCGAGCGGGCCGGCGCTGCCGCCTTGCGAGGCTGGGCGACGGCCTTCATCTGCTTCGTCTTGGCCTTGAGCTGGCTGACCGCGCGGTCGGTCGCGGCGCCGCTGTCGTCCGTCTTGAAGAAGGCGATGGTGGCCTGGAGCTGCTCGGCCTGGGAGGCGAGTTCCTCGGAGGTCGCCGAGACCTCCTCGGAGGCGGCCGCGTTCTGCTGCGTGACCTTGTCGAGCTGCTGGATCGCCTGGTTGATCTGGGTCGAGCCGACATCCTGCTCGCGGCAGGCGGCGGTGATCTCCTCGACCAGTTCGGCGGTCTTCTTGATGTCGGGCACCAGCTTGGCCAGCATCGAGCCCGCTTCCTGGGCGACCTTCACCGTATCGACCGAGAGCGTGCCGATCTCGGCTGCGGCCGCCTGGCTGCGCTCGGCGAGCTTGCGCACCTCGGAAGCCACCACCGCGAAGCCCTTGCCGTGTTCGCCGGCGCGGGCCGCTTCGACGGCCGCGTTGAGGGCCAGCAGATCGGTCTGACGGGCGATCTCCTGCACGATGTTGATCTTCTGGGCGATGGTCTGCATCGCCTCCACCGCCTTGCCGACGGCGATGCCGGAGGCTTCCGCATCCTTGGCCGACTGGCCGGCCATCTTCTCGGTGGTCGAGGCGTTCTCGGCGTTTTGCTTCACGTTGGCCGCCATCTCCTCCATCGAGGACGAGGCCTCCTCGGTCGACGAGGCCTGCTCGGTCGAGCCTCCTGCGAACCGGCCGACATGTTCTCGGCGGCCTTGGTGGCGTCGCCGACGACCTGGCGCAGCTTTTCGACCGTTCCGTTGAGCGCCGTCAGGAGGTCGCCGACCTCGTCATTGGTCTTCGGCTCCACCGTGCGCGTCAGATCACCGGTGGCGACGGCATTCGCCAGGATGACCGCTCCGCCGATGCCGCGGCTGATGCCGATGGCGATCCAGGTCGCCGCCGCGAGGCCGATGAGCGCGGATGCCGCCAGGATCGCGATGAGGAGCATTTCGGCGAAGTGTGCGGCGGCCGTCCCGGCAGCCCCCATTTCGTCCATGCGCTTCTCGACATAGCGCGCATAGGCCTCCACGGCGGTCAGCGACTCGCCGAGCGCCTTGCGGCCTTCGGTGCGGCTCAGTTCGGCCGCGCGGATGACGCCGCCCTCACGGGCGATGTCAACGGCACGGAGCGCGACGGCCTCGACCTGGCCGACCAGGCTCTGCAGCGTCTCGTGGGGGATGCCGACGCCTTTCAACCGCTCGGCCGCCATGTCGGCCGCGCGCTTCAGCCTTTCCATCTCGGCCAGCGCCGTCCGGCGGCGTTCATCGAGGGCGGTGAGCGACGTCGCGGTAAAGGTTTCGACCAGCGAGCGCAGCATCCGGGCCGTCTGGTAGCGGGCGGCGACGACCTGCCGGGCAGCCTGTTCGTGCTCGACCGAGCCCCGGCTCTTGTCGAGGTCCGCCAGCAGTCTGTCGAAGGCCGCATTCTGTGCGGCGAGCACGGCCTGGCCCTCGGATTGCCACAAGGCATCCGCCCGCGTCGCCGAGTTCAGCTTGGCATTGCGGATGACGGTGTCCTGCACCTCGTTCAGCGCCTTGGCCGTGGCCATGACCTGGTCCATCAACCGCTTGCCCTGTTCGGACGCGGAGGCGTGGATGCCCGCACTGAGCTGTGTCACCTTCTGGCGCCGTGCGATGAGCTCGGCCGCGGCCGTCTCCAGCTCGGCTTCCGAGGAGGCGATGATGGCGTTCTTCTCGGCCCGAACCTGGCCCTGGAGCTCATTCTGCAACTCGCCGAGCTTGACGATGCGATGGCCCTGGCCAACGATTTCTTGCTGCGAGCGGTCGAGCGCTTCGAGCTGTTGGTAGGCCACGCCGCCTGCGACCATCGACAAGCCGATGATCCCACCGAACGTCACGAACAGTTTGGCCTTGATCGTGAAACGCATCTTCGTGGCCCCCACCCTAACGCTAAAAACTCAACCCAGAATCCTGGACATGTCGGGAACGATGACGAACTCAAGGATCTGCCGCATCGAGATCTCCGTGACTTCGTAGACCTCGTCTGCGAGCAGCCCGAGCGTGACGGGATCACCGTCGATCTCGACCTCGATCACAACGATGCGCGTGTCGACCGTCTCCACGCTGGCGCAGTCGATTTCGATCCTGGGTCCGACCTCGAGAAGACCAGGCAGCGAAGCGGCCGTCGCCTTGGTGTGGCGAATCGTACAATCCGCCGTCGCAACGAATGATGCCAAATGTGTGGCGCTATTCTTGCTCATAACGCTTGGCATGAATAGTCATTTTAACTTGAATCTCGGCGCTCCATACCGAGAAATTAAGTGCAGAAACTTATAATTGAATTAATAATATAGTTTTTAATGCTAACGACTTCGTTACGCAGATGCGTCTCCGGAGTCGGTGACGCGCAGCCCGAGTCGGCGCCGCCCGTGATCGCAGCAATTCGATAACCATGCCTGACGGCGTTGCTTTACGTCTGGCAACCAGCCGTTCAGCGGGCTCAAAGCCTGCCCACGGAACCGGCTGGCACGGTCTTGCCAGATGGGTCAGCGGAGGCGGCGGGTCGGGGGGCTGCTCGCCGAAGGCGTTACGATACTGGCATTTGTTCTTTTTCGCATGCGGGCTTGTTTTGCTGCGTGCCCTGATGGGCGGAAGGCATGAAGACAGCTTCCGCGAACACCCGCTCCGCCCCGGCACCCTCTACGCCCTTGATCAGCACGACCGGCACCTCCTGCGCGCCCACTCCGAATTGCGTCTCGTGAGCGTGTTCAACCCGGCCATCGAGGCTCACGAGCGTCACGCCTACGGCGACGAAGCGTCGTCCTACTGATCCCACCCTCACCTTGCCGGAGTTCCCCGTGCCATTCATCGACCGCAGTCTCCCCTTCGAAGACGGCATGCCCGGCTTCTCGCTGCGCCGGGACGGCAAGGTGAAGCAGTTCACCGCTCACGTCCGGCCCTTAGTGACTCTTGAGGACTCGGCGCCGCACTACGACGGACAGGCCAGCTTCTAGATCACGGAAGTGGCCTTCCAGACCTCGAATGGCACCTACTCTCGACGCCCCGCGCCACCGCTGGCCGGACCGACGCGACATCGCCGGGCTTGCGCTCGAAGAGGTGGTCCGCCCCGGGGTGCGAGTCGATGTCGAGAAGTCTGAGCATGGCGAGCGGATCGGCTTGTCGCGTTTGGTGCTGCCGTCGGACCTCTCGGGCATGGCCGTCTGATCCACTTTGGCTGCGGCCGGCATTGGCGCACCGTTGCTTACGAGGAATACCCTTTCTCAGCCTCGACGTCATTGACGCGATGGCCGAGCGCGGAGCCGGGCTCACACGCTGACGGCAACCCCCTCAACGATTCAAAATTGTTTATCGGGGGTTCATTTCCGTCGTCGCTTCCAATGATCAACCACATGATTGCTAGGCTGATCGCAGATAAGGCCAAGGAGGTTCGAAAAGAACCTGCAGGCAGTGTTTTTCTCTTCCAGTGATCGTCGTTGATCTGCATCGCTTGTTTCCTGCTGAGGCTAAGTTAAGTCAAACCTCGACGGACGGAACTGAGCTTTCGTCAGTTTTCTTCGTGAACATTTTTGCGCGATAGCGCAGATTACGTAGGAACTGATCTGTGAACGATCATGAAGCGAGCATTGCCCTCCGACTCGACCACCTGATCGACCTCTTGACGAGGGCAGCACCGAACCTCTGCGATCTTTTGTTTCCATCGCCTTGTCGTTGCATATTCGTTCCCGTTGCCCGTATCGGCACGCATTGATATTATTATCCGTACGGGGCGCGATAAACGGGTCTTTTCCGTATTAGACATCCGCGGAGACGGACAATGCGCCCTTTCCTCGCTGGTGAGCTTCCCATCTTCCTGGCAGTAGCTCGTCATAAAAGCTTTCGTCGCGCCGCGGCGGAGCTCGGCTTGTCGACTTCAGGACTGAGCGACCGCCTGCGGCGACTGGAGACGCATCTCGGGACGCGACTGTTTAACCGGACCACACGTAGTGTGTCCCTGACCGAAAGAGGGGCCGACCTGCTGAAGCGTATCGAGCCTGCGCTCGCTGAAATTAGTTCGGCTTTGGATGAAGTTGGTGGGGCTGACGACGCAGCAGTGGGAACGTTACGGCTAAATGCGCCGCAGGCCGTCGCGCAGCTTGTGCTGCCTCATCTTCTCACGCCTTTCCTAGCGGCTCACCCTGGCGTAACGGTCGACCTCGTTGTTGAGGACGGTTTTGTTGACATTGTCGCAGCGGGCTTCGATGCAGGGCTTCGATATGGAGAAAGCTTGGCGCAAGACATGATCGCGGTCCCGATCGGCCCGACGCATCAACGCTACAAGCTTGTGGCAACTCCTGACTTCGTTTCCGCCCATGGTACGCCCAAGACACCCGAAGACTTAATCGGGATGCCGGCGATCGTGCACCGCTTCCCGGGCGGCTACAGCCCTTCTTGGCACCTTGAACGCGAAGGCCGCACCGTCACACTCCGACCGATGGCACGGCTGACTTGCTCTGATCCGCAGGTCGAACTAGCCGCGGCCGTTGACGGGCTTGGCCTGTTGATGACTTTCGAGGAGTGGACCCGCCCGTTTGTACAGACTGGCCAATTGGTATCGCTTCTCGACGACTGGTTCCCGAGTTTCCCAGGACCATTCCTCTATTATCCGTCCCGGCGCCACTTACCATCCCCCTTGCGGGCATTCGTCGATTTCGCTCGTGCCCACACCCGTATTGCGTCAACATCCTAGTGGATTGATTGGGACAAAAGAGTCCGGCTTGGTTCGCGCCGAATGTTCGCTCCCTGGATAGCGGCCAACGGGAAAATTCGACCCATTTTCGACATTCCCCTTCGAGCAACGCCCGTGCTGCGAAATATGAGTTCATTGAAAAGGGCCCAACCTCGCGGCCGGGCCTTCGTTTTGACGAGTATTCCCGCTCAGTAGCGGTAGTAGCCGCCTTCGTAGCCGCGGTCGCGGCGGCCGTAGGCCGGCGCATAGGCCGGCGGCCCGCCGCGGCGGTAGCCGTAGCCGTCGCCGCGATAGCCGCGCCCGCGACGCTGCTGCATCTCTTGGGTCCGCTGGATCTCCCACATGCGATGCTCGCGGTTGTGGCGGGTATAGCTGACCTCGACCCCGTCGAGCGCCTTGGCGCCGGAGAAGGCCTCGCTGGCAACGGCCGGGGTGCCCGCGGCGCCGAACGCGATGGCGGCGGCAATGAGAATGTGACGCATGGTGTGTGCCTCCCTTGGTTCATCGAACCTCAGTAGAGAGGTCATGGACGCAACGCAGTGTGAACGGAAAGGTTCGCTCCCGTTCATCTTGCCGGCGCCGCTACCGCTTACCGCCCATGCGCCGGTGGATGGTCTGACTTCTGCTATCGACCCTCCTGCGACCTTCTGAACCTCTGCAAACAGGCAGGGCCGCGCCGCCATTCCCGAACTCTGACGACGGTCACTGGCGGGTACCAAACGTCCCGTTCAGTCCACTAGCAAGATGCACAAACAACTAAACGACGGCTAATACTTGAGTCAGCGCCAACGTCAACTGATCGTGGGTCCAGCATACCGCTTTCCGGACTATACCACCAATATGTCAAGCGAATTCAGGGGGCTTGCCGAAGCTTCTAAAGACAAAGAATCAACTCTTGCACGAGATCAACGCATACTGCCGACGCTGCTCACGCCGCATCGGCAGTCGATTTGCAGTTCATTAGCCTGAACAAGATTAGCTAGTAACATGGTCTGCACCAGACCCCGCTCCTAATGGCGAAGTCCAGCTGCTGCAGAGATTGGCGGTAGAGAACGGGGTTGTACCGAAGCAGCAGCCTGAGTGATAGAGTTGGAATAAGACCGTTACCAATTTTTAGGCGTGATTATGGACTTGCATCTCACTATCCATGTGCGCAAGCAGCGCTTCCGGGTAGCGCGCGCCGGCTGCAGCGTCCTGTGGGACAGCAGCTTCAATTGCGGCAACATCTGACCCGTCGAGCCGCAATTCCAGCGCACTTAAGGCCTCATTCAAGCGATCGCGGCGACGCGCGCCAATAAGCGGCACGATATCGTCGCCCCGCGATAGAACCCATGCGATAGCGACCTGAGCTACCGTCGCCCCCTTCCCCTCAGCAACTTTGCGCAGCGCTTCGACCAGCGAGAGATTGCGGTCCAGGTTTTCGCCTTGGAACCGCGGGCTGACGGCACGAAAGTCTTGTTGCGCGTTGCGATCTTTCGACCAGTGCCCTGAGATCAACCCGCGCGACAGTACGCCATACGCAGTTACTCCGATACCGAGTTCACGGCAGGTAGGGAGGATCTCCGCCTCAATGCCACGCGACAGTAATGAGTATTCGATCTGTAGGTCTGCGATGGGATGTACAGCGTGCGCTCGGCGAATGGTCGCGGCTGAAACCTCGGACAGGCCAATGTGACGGACATAGCCCTTCTTGACGTGCTCTGCGATGGCCCCGATCGTATCTTCAACAGGCACCGACGGATCGAGTCGGGCTGCGCGATAAACGTCGATGTAGTCGGTGTTGAGACGTCGTAACGAGTAGGCTAGGAAGTTGGCAATGGCGGATGGACGCCCATCGTATCCAGTAAAGCCACCCGCCGGATCACGCAGCACACCAAATTTGACACTGAGCTGGACCTCATGGCGGGCACGCGCTGTCAGCACTTCGCCGATCAGCATTTCGTTGTGGCCCACGCCATAGAAATCGCCCGTGTCGAGCAGCGTCACCCCCGCATCCAAGGCAGTTTGGATCGTGGCGATACTCTCGGCCCGGTCGGCTGGACCATAGAAGTCTGACATCCCCATGCAGCCAAGACCGATCGTCGAGACCGCAAGACCATTCGTTCCAAGATTGCGAGTTTCCATGCCGGTTCTCCGTTGTGTTCGATGCAACGGGTATGGCCATTTCCGATGGTTGGGATAAGCCGACCCAATCGGGATGAGGCATACGGCCCAGCGGATAATCTTGCGCAGGTCTGGATGCTTGGTGGTCGTGTCCCTGATGGTGGTGTAGCTTCTCGTAGCCGCCAAGATGCCGGCGTTGGCCGGGCTGGTCAGGCGGCCAAGGCTGGCAGGCTGACGATGGGATCATCGCTGATTGCGGATTCCGATTCATTCCGGCCGGGTATTCCGATTTGAAGCCGGCCACCGTTCCGATTTGATGTCGGCCACCATTCCGATTTGAAGCCGGCCGGGTTTCCGATCAATCTCCGGCCGGTTTTTGGCGAGTTTGGCGTTTTCGTTTGGGTCAGTCCCTCGGGCATCAGGCCCCTCGCAACCGAGGGGAACCGGATGCCGGCCGACAGAGAACTGACCATGCGACAGGTAAGACAGATGCTGCGGCTTGCCCGAGACGGGGTCAGCGCGCGGGAGATCGGACGCACGCTCGGCGTGGCGCGCAGCACGATCCAGGACAACCTCAAGCGCGCCACGACCGCGGGGCTTGCCTGGACCTTGGCCGGCGATCTGACGGACGCCGTTCTCGAACAGCCGCTGTTCGCCCATGCTGGCGTGAAGAGCGGCTTCCGCCGCCGCGCCGAGCCGGATTGGGCCTGCCTAGCTGTGTTTCGGCGTGCAAGTTTGACCCCGTGAGGCGGGGGATCGGCGTCCAACTTTGACCCCCTTGAGCCGGTTTCGGTGAGACTGTCCGTCCTG
>LNFM01019540.1_pt1 | contig 11219 bp, 8 predicted proteins | sample 596031 | NCBI WGS metagenome assembly LNFM01 (sample SAMN04254537, study PRJNA301005) | activated carbon metagenome | isolation source: dual media filters at the Ann Arbor, Michigan drinking water treatment plant | place: USA: Ann Arbor | reverse complement strand
TCATGGCGCGGCCGCTGCGGCTGTTCAGCATGTTCGCCGCGCCCCAGAACAGCACGATCATGACCACGAGGCAGAAATAGTAGAGCCACTGGTCCTCGGTCAAAGGCAGGCCGAACGGCACCTCAGGCTTCAGCAGCACGATACCCTGCACGCCGCCGGTCAGGCCCTCGAGCCACTTGTATTTGAGGATCTGCGGCACGGCGAGGGCGAGCGCGAAGGTCGCGAGCGCGAGATAGTGCCCTTCGAGCTTCAGCGCCGGCAGGCCGAACAGGTAGCCGACGATGAAGCACACGATGGCCGCCGCCGGAATCGTCGCCCAGTAGGGCACGTTCAGCTTGTCCATCAGGATCGCCGCCGTGTAGGCGCCGACCGCGTAGAAGGCACCGTGGCCCAGCGAGAACTGCCCGTTGAAGCCGGTCAGCAGGTTCAGGCCGAGCACCGCGATCGAGGCGATGATCATCGTGCTGACGAGGAACAACCGGTAGTCGGAGACCACGTCGGGGAACACCGGCCGCAGCAGCGGCACGAGGAAGGCCAGGACGATCAGGCCCAGCACCCATTTCTTGGACCCGGTCATGTCAGACCCTCTTCACGACGACGCGGCCGAACAGGCCCGCGGGCTTAACCGTCAGCACGAAGATCACGATGATGAGCGCCACCGTGAGCTTCTCGCCGTTGCCGATGATGTAGACGCCGGTCGCCTTCTCGATCTGGTTGCCGGCATAGGCGACCATGTTCTCGAGAATGCCGACGATGAAGCCGCCGGCGACCGCGCCGGCCGGATTCGAGATGCCTCCCACCAGGGCGCTGGCAAAGGCGTAGAGCAGGATGCCGCCCATCATGTTGGGTTCGAGATAGACGATGTGGGCGACCATGATGCCGGCCACCGCGCCGACCGAGGCGGCGAGGCCCCAGCCCAGCGCCAGCATCCAGTCGACCCGCACCCCGACCAGGCGCGCCATCTGCGGGTTCTGCGCCGCCGCGCGCATCGCCAGACCGAGCGGCGTGTAGCGGAAGAACACGAACAGGAGCCCCAGCACGATCAGGGTGATCACCACCACCCCCAGCTGATGCGGCCCGATCACGCCGGCGATGCCGAAGCTGCTCTTGGGGAACGGCGACGGGAACTCCTTGATCAGGTAGCTCCAGAAGGCGCCGGCCATCGAGTTGAAAATCGCCAGCAGGCCGATGAACACCACGATGATCGAGAGGACCGGTGCGTTGTGCAGCGGCCTCAGGATCAATCGCTCGATCAGCACGCCCATGGCGAAGGATATGAGAACCGTGAGCACGAACGCGACCCAGAAGCTCATCCCCCAGCTCATGAGCTGCCATGAGATGTAGGTGCTGAACATCGCCATCTCGCCCTGGGCGAAATTGATGTGGTCGGTCGAGACGTAGATCATGACCAGCGCAAGGGCCACGCAGGCATAGATGGCGCCGTTGGCGAGGCCGGAAGCGATCTGCTGGAGAAACTGTTCCATGTACGTCTGGCCTCAGTAGCCGAGGTAGGATTTGCGGACGTTCTCGTCGTTCTTCACGACGTCCGAGGGACCCGACATGACGACCCTGCCGGTTTCGAGCACGTAGGCATGCGTGGCGAGGTCGAGGGCGAGCGCGGCGTTCTGCTCGACCAGCAGGATGCTCACTTTCTCTTCCTCGTTGATGCGCCGCAGGATGCGGAAGATCTCCAGCACGATCAGCGGCGCCAGGCCGAACGAGGGCTCGTCGAGCAGCATCAGGCGCGGCTTCAGCATCAATGCACGGGCGATGGCCAGCATCTGCTGCTCGCCGCCCGACAGCGTGCCGGCCTGCTGCTGGATGCGTTCCTTGAGGCGCGGGAAGTAGACGAAGACACGCTCCAGTTCGTCCTTCACCCCCTGCTTGTCCTTGCGGGTGTAGGCTGCGATGCGGAGATTCTCGTCGACCGTGAGCGTCGTGAAGGTGCCGCGTCCCTCCGGGACATGGGCGATGCGCTGGCGCACGATCTCTTCCGTGGCCATGCCGCGGATGTCCTTGCCGTCGAAGCGGATCGTGCCGTCGGTTCGGACCATGTTGCAGATCGCCCGCAGCGTGGTCGTCTTGCCGGCGCCGTTGGCGCCCAGCAGGGTCGTGATGCCGCCGGTGGGGATGTCGAAGGCGACATCGTAGAGCGATTGCGTCTGGCCGTAGAAGGCCTTGAGCCCCTTAACCTCGAGAAGCGCCGCCATTACGAGGTCCCCAGATAGGCGCGGATCACTTCCGGATCGCGCTGCACTTCCGCCGGCGTGCCGTCGGCGATCTTCTTGCCAAAATCGATCGCCACGACCTTGTCCGACACGGACATGACCAGGCTCATGTGATGCTCGACCAGGAGCACCGTGACGTTCTGGATGTCGCGAACACGCTTGATCTGGCCCTTCAGCACCTCGATCTCGTCGTGGTTCAACCCGGCCGCCGGCTCGTCGAGCAGCAGAAGCTTGGGGCTGGAGGCCAGCGCGCGGGCGAGTTCCACCCTCTTGCGGATCGGGAACGGCAACGGGCCCGCTATGGCGTGGGTAAAGGGCACCAGGTCCATGAAGGCGATCAGTTCCTCGGAACGTCGGGTGATCGCCTCCTCCTCGACCTTGACCTTGGGAACACGCAGTGCGTTCTCCAGGAAGCTGGTCGAACTCACGCTGTGGCAACCGACCTTCACATTGTCGAGAACCGACATGTTGTCGAACAGGGCCACGTTCTGGAACGTGCGGCCGATGCCGATCTGGGGGATGGCGTGTCTCGGCCGGTTCAGGATCGTCTTGCCCTCGAACTGCACGTCGCCGCTGCTGGGCGTGTAGAGCCGGCTCAGGCAATTGAAGAGGGTCGTCTTGCCGGCCCCGTTGGGACCAATCAGGCCGGCGATCTGGCCGGCAAAGACGTCGAAGGATACGCCGTCGAGGGCGACGATGCCGCCGAACCGGACGGAAACGTCGCGCACGCTGAGCAGCGGCGCGCTGCGAGATGTGGATGGTCCTGCCATGTGAAATGCCGGTTTCGCCAGCCGGCGCATTACACACGCCAAACCAGCGAAATTACCCTGTCCTCCCAACTACTTGAGACCCTTCTTCGGAGTCTGCCTTTCAATTACGATGGCTCATCCTGCGTAGCCGTGCAACTCAAATGGAACGACGCCATGCTTTCGGCGCGATTGCGCCGCAGGTTGGCTTTGTCCGGCGGACATTGACACGCCGCAGTTTGCAACCGATACGAAATCTCCCCTTCCAAAAAAGCGGGCTCACCGCAATGAATCGCACGTTCCGCTCGACCCTGTTCCTGACCGCAGCCTGCCTCGCCTTCCCGGTGGCCGCGCAGACTCCCCCGACACAGGCCTGGCCACAGAACCGACCGCCTGCCCAGGCCGCCCCGCCGGCGCAGCCTGCCCAGCCCGCGGCGCCCCCCTCGGCCGGCGCTGCCGCGACGCCGCCGGCTGCCGGCGGACCGCTCGGTGCGCCCGCGCCCGTGCCGCTTCCCCAGTGGTTCGTCGATATCGATGTCAACAAGAAGGGCGAGGTCACGCGCGCCGACTTCCTGAAGTACCGGATGAAGTCGTTCGAAGCGCTGGACGCCAACAAGGACAACAGGCTGTCGGTCGAGGAGTTCATCAAGGTCGTCGAGCCGCCTGTGACCCCGGCCGACGCGCCCGGCCTGCCGCCGCTCGAGGAGCGCCGCACCCGCGCCCGCGCCGAATTCCAGAACCTCGACACCAACCGCGACGGCTTCGTCGAGCGCGGCGAGGCCGAGGCGCTGGTCCATTCCGAGTTCAACAATTACGACACCGACCGCGACAACAAGATCACCGAACCCGAGGTTCGACTGATCATCCAGCGCTCGATGCAGCGCGAGGCCGCGGAGCGCCAGCAGGCCGAGCAGCGCCGCCGCCAGGGCATGATGACCCTGAACGAGTTCATGGACATGCAGCTCCGGCAGGCCGACGAGCTCGACAAGAACAAGGACGGAAAGGTCAGCAGCCAGGACTATCTCGTCCTGGCCGGCCCCGCCGATGGGCCGCAGGCCAAGAACCTGTTGCCGTTCGACATGCGCAAGCAGATCGCCATGCGCAAGTTCGCCGAGATCGACACCAACAAGGACGGCCAGATCGACCGCGTCGAGATGACCGCTCACGCGCTGAAACAGTTCCTGGAAATGGACCTCAACAAGGATCGCTTCCTCAGCGAGGACGAGTTCAAGAAGGCGCAGGAAGCCGAGGCTGCCAAGATCCGCGCCATCGTCCAGACGTTAATGCCGGCGCAGCCCGCACAGCCCCGTCCGGCGCAGCCGCAACCGCGCGGCGGCCAGCCGGGCCCGGCGCCGCAGCCCTCCGGCCCGCCGCCGGGCCTGCCCCAAGGCACGCGCTAGAAGCGAAGAAACAAAGAAGCCGCGGAACCGGAAGGTACCGCGGCTTTTTTCATGCGCCGGCCGGGAGGTCTCTCGCCTATTCGACGGTGACGCTCTTCGCCAGATTGCGGGGCTGGTCGACGTCGGTGCCCTTGGCGATGGCGGTGTAATAGGCCAGCAGCTGCACCGGGATCGTGTAGAGGATCGGCGCCACCACGGGATCGACGGCAGGCATGGTGAGCGTCGCCACGGAGTGCGGCCCCAGCCGCTTCACCCCGTCAGCGTCGCTCAGCAGCACCAGCTTGCCGCCGCGCGCCTTCACTTGTTCGAAATTGGACGCGGTCTTGTCGAACAGAGAATCGTTCGGCGCCACGACCACGACTGGCACCAGCTCGTCGATCAGCGCGATCGGCCCGTGCTTCATCTCGCCGGCGGCATAGCCCTCGGCGTGGATGTAGGAGATTTCTTTCAGCTTCAACGCGCCCTCGAGCGCGACCGGGTACGACGTGCCGCGGCCGAGATAGAGCACGTCGCGCGCCTCGGCGAGCACCGCGTCGGCGATGTGCCGATACTGCGCCTCCATGTTCATCGCCTCGTTGATCAGCGCCGGCAGTTCAACCAGCGCCGCCACCAGGCGTGCCTCCTCGGCCTCGGTGATCGTGCCACGGGCGCGGCCGGCGGCGATCGCGGTGGCCAGCAGGACGGTCTGCTGGGTGGTCGTGGCCTTGGTCGAGCAGACGCTGATCTCGGGCCCCGCCAGCGTATGCAGGACGACATTCGCCTCGCGGGCGATGGCGCTCTCCGGCACGTTCACCACCGCCAGGATGTGCTGCTTCTGCGCCTTGGCGTAGCGCACCGCGGCCAGCGTGTCGGCCGTCTCGCCCGACTGGGACACGGCGATGCAGACGCCGCCCTCGGGCAGCGGCGGCGCGCGGTAGCGGAACTCCGAGCCCAGCTCGACCTCGACCGGCAGGCGCGCGATCTGCTCGAACCAGTACTTGGCGACCATGCACACATAGTAGGCACCGCCGCAGCCGGTCATGGTGATGCGGCTCACCCTGGTCCAGTCGAACGGCAGCGCCGGCAGCGCCACGGTGCGGGTCGCGGGATCGACGTAGCTGTGCAGCGTGTCGCCGATCACCGCCGGCTGCTCGTGGATCTCCTTGAGCATGAAGTGGCGGTGGTTGCCCTTGCCCATCATCGCGCCGCTGAGACCGGTCTGGCGGATCTCGCGCTTCACCTCGGTCTTGCCCTGGAAGACGGTGCAGCCGTCGGGGCGCACCACCACCCAGTCCTCGTCCTCGAGGTAGCTGACGCGCTTGGTGAACGGCGCCAGCGCCAGCGCGTCGGTGCCGATGTACATCTCGCCGTCGCCGTAGCCCACCGCCAGCGAGCTGCCGCGGCGGGCGCCCATCAGCAGGTCGTGCCGGCCGCTGAACAGGACGGCCAGCGCAAAGGCGCCGCGCAGCCGCTCCATGGCGGTGCCCATCGCCTGCTCGGGCGACATCTGCCGCTCGAGATAGGAGGTGATGAGCTGCGCCACGACCTCGGTGTCGGTATCGCTGTCGAACCGGCGGCCCTCGGCCTCCATCTCGGCCTTCAGCTCCTGGAAATTCTCGATGATGCCGTTGTGCACGACGGCGACGCGATCCGTAGCGATCGGATGGGCGTTGCGCTCGGAGGGCTTGCCATGGGTCGCCCAGCGGGTGTGGCCGATGCCGATCGTGCCGGCCAGCGGCTCGACCTTCAGCCGCGCCTCGAGGTTGACCAGCTTGCCCTCGGCCCGGCGCCTATCGATATGGCCGTTCACCAATGTGGCGACGCCCGCGGAGTCGTAGCCGCGATATTCGAGCCGCTTCAGCGCGTCCATCAGGAGGGGCGTGACGGGCGCTTTGCCGATGATGCCGATGATGCCGCACATGGGTTCTGTCTCGACCGGGAGGGGGATTATTTCTTGCTGGACCGCTCGGCGGCGGCCTTCTTGGCGGCAGCCGCGCGGTCGCGGAGTTTCGCACGAAGCGCCGCCGCCCGCCCCTTCTTTGTGACCTGCCGGGCCCGGCCGAAAGCCACCGCGTCGGCGGGAACGTCCTCGGTCACCACGCTGCCCGCCGTCACGTTGGCGCCCCGGCCGACCTTGACCGGCGCCACCAGGGAGCTGTTGGAGCCGATGAATACGTCCGGCCCGATGACCGTGCGATGCTTGCCGTAGCCGTCGTAGTTCACCGCGATCGTGCCGGCCCCGATATTGCTGCCCGCCCCGATGTCGGCATCGCCCAGATAGGCCAGGTGGTTCGCCTTGGCGCCGCGCCCCATGCGCGTGGCCTTGAGCTCCACGAAGTTGCCGATGTGCGCGTCGTCGGCCACCTCCGAGCCCGGCCGGATGCGGGCGAACGGGCCGATGATCGCGCCCTTGCCGATGCGCGCGCCCTCGATGTCGCAGAAGGCCTTGATGACCGTGTTCGCACCAACCGTGACACCGGGGCCGAAGCGCACGTTGGGGCCGATCGTGACGTCGGTGCCGAACTTCGTGTCGGCCGAGAGCCAGACCGTGCCGGGATCGGTCATGGTGACGCCGCCCAGCATCGCGGCGTGGCGCAGCCGCTGCTGCAGCGCCTGTTCGGCCACCGCCAGTTCGACGCGGGAATTGATGCCCTGGAACTCCGCCTCCTCGCCCGCCACGGCAATCGCCTTGTGGCCGGCCGCGCGCGCGATCCGCACCGCATCGGTCAGGTAGAACTCGCGCTTCACGTTGTCGTCGCGGATCGCGCCCTCGATGCACATCACGCCGGAATTGCAGAAGTCGACCGCGCGTTCGGCGGCATCGGCATCCTTGCTCTCGACGATCCGGACCAGTTCGCCACCCTCGACGATCAGGCGGCCATAGGGCGACGGATCGCGCGCCGTGAAGCCCAGCACGCCGACAGCCGCCCGGGCCTTGCCGCAGGCGGCAACCAGCTTGCGGAGGCTTTCGGTCGTCACCAGCGGTGCATCGCCGAACACGACCAGAACCGGCCCGTCATGGCCCTTGAGCGCCCCCAGGGCGGCCCGGGCGGCGTGCCCCGTGCCCAGCGGCCTGTCCTGCACGGCGGTGGGATGCGGCGCGAAGGCTTCGGCCACCCTGGTGGCGCCGGGCGCGATAACTCCGACGATGCGGCTCGGCTTCAGTGCCGCTGCATTGGCCAGCACATGGGCCACCATCGGGAGGTTCGCCAGCGGATGCAGGACCTTCGGCAGGGCCGACTTCATGCGGGTTCCGGCGCCGGCTGCGAGCACGACCACGGCAATCGGTGATTTCATGCCCGTCCGATGCCATGGGGCTGGCGGAGGGGCAAGGCGGATATGCTAGAGAACACGGCATGCAGAAAGATGCCGAAACACTCATCGCCGCCCGCTTCGACACGGTCCTCTACGACCTCGACGGCACCCTGATCGACAGCGCGAAGGACATGCAGCTGGCCGTCAGCAACGTGCTCGCCGACCATGGCCTGCCGGCCGTGACGGAGGACGACGTGCGGATTTTCATGGGCCAGGGCAGCAAGGTCACCATGGGGAAGGCCTTCGCCAAGTACGGCCGGACGCTCGACGAGGACACGCTGACCGCCGTGACGCGCGAGTTCGTCCGCTACTACGAGGCCGATCCGATCAGCCACACGACCGCCTTTGCCGGCGTCGCCGACGTGGTCGCCGGCTTCGCGCGGCTCGGCCTGAAGCAGGGCGTCTGCACCAACAAGTTCGAGAAGCCCTCGCGCATGATCCTCGAGCACCTCAGGCTGATGCCGCCGATCAGCGACGTGGCCGGGGCCGACAGTTTCCCGGTCCGCAAGCCCGACCCGCGCCACATCCTGATGCTGCTGGAGCGCATGGGCAGCGATCCGAAGCGCGCCGTGATGATCGGCGATTCGACCCACGATGCCGAGGCCGCCCGCGGCGCCGGCATCCCGGCCGTCCTGGTGAGCTGGGGCTATACGGCCAGGCCGGCCAGCGAACTGGGCGCCGACGCCGTGATCGATCGTTTCGACGCCCTGCCCGCGGCGCTGGCGGGACTCGCAGCGGGCCGTTGACGGCCCTCCCCGCCTGTCTTATACGCGCGCCTTCCGGGCGCTTAGCTCAGCGGGAGAGCACACCCTTCACACGGGTGGGGTCGTAGGTTCAATCCCTACAGCGCCCACCATCTACCCTCCGGAAATCACTACACAATTTGGCTTTTGCCCCTCATGCCCAACCTGCATGAGGGTGTGCGAAGCTCAGGGCTCGCCCTTCTCTTTTTCGGCGAGCAGCAGATCGCGCTCTTCCTGTTTCGCGCGGATCTTGTCCTCCCGCTCGGCGCGGAGACGGGCCAGCCGCTCTTCCCGAGCCCTCAGTTGCGCAGCGCGCCGCTCCGCGTTCGCCCCGGCAGGAGTTGCGCGCAGCCCTGGAGGAGAAGGAGCGCCGCTTGTCCGAGAATCAGGGGCAGCAAAGGCGGGTCGCAGCGCTCATCGACATTTGTGGGGCGCCCCGTTCGGCCCTCAAAGACTGAAGCCGGGCCCGGCGCGCGGGCAATCTTCGCCACTCGAAGTAGACGCCAATCGCGATCGTACCGGCCAGGGCCAGCAGGCCGATCAAGACGAAGAATGCGCCGTCCATACCTGGTTCCCTACGTCAATCGGTGATCCGTACAATCCGCCCCGCTTGACACAGTGATACTGTTGCAGCCGGCTCCGCCTCTTGCTACGCCAATCCGACGATTCCAAGGAACCAGGCCTCATGCCAGAACGGAACCCCCTTATGCTGGACTTGCCAAGGTCGGGGACTGCCCGGCACGACATGGCGACCAAGTCTCAAGCTGTCCACGAAGCAGCCTGACATGCCCCTCGTTGAGATATCCGCGCAAGAAGTACTCGCCCATCGCAGCACAGACAAGGCGACACGCACCTGGCCTGTCCGGGGCGAGGTCAACCGGGTCGAGCCTATCGCGAGGCCTGACTTCGACGCGCCGTTCCAGCTCATTCCCGGCGAGAACATTTTTACCATCGGCTCGTGTTTCGCCCGCAATGTCGAGAGCAAGCTTCTCGACCGGGGTTACCGCATCCCGGCCCTGGATATCTTCAAGCGCGAAGACTTTGCGAAGATCGGCCCGAGCGTCCTGAACAATTACGGCGTGCCCTCGATCAGGCAGGAAATCGCCTGGGCGGTGGATCCGGACTTCCCGTTCAACGAGGAAGCGAGCTTCAGCGAAGTCGTCCCCGGAAAGTTCGTCGACAACCATCTGACGACGGGCATCCGCCCTGCGGCCTACGAGATCGTCAAGGAACGGCGCGAAGCGATTCGCGGCGCGATGACCGCAATCAAGGATTGCCGCGTCGTCGTGATCACGCTCGGCCTCACCGAGGTCTGGTACGACAAGAAGCACGACATCTACGTCAACACACATCCTCGGCTGCCCGTGCTCGAAAAGGACCCGGACCGGTTCTGCCTGCGTGTCATGAGCTTCGACGACACCATGGAACACTTGCGCAAGACCATGGATACCATCGACAAGTTCGCGGCGCCGGGCGTGCAGGTGATCGTCACGGTATCCCCGGTTCCGATGAGTTCCACGCATCGCAAGGTCGACGTGATGGTGGCCAATACCTACTCGAAGAGCGTGCTGCGGAGCGCTGCCGAGCATATCGTGGCGGAGCGCGAGAACGTTCATTACTTCCCGAGCTACGAGAGCATCGTCCTGACCGACCGGCAGCGTGCCTTCAAGCACGACATGGTCCATATCGAACAGGAACTGGTCGATCTCAACGTCGGCCGGATGGTGCAGGCCTACACCGGAGAGCAGGCACCCCAGTCCGATGCCACGCTGCTGGAAGAGATCGCAGCCAGCAAGGATCCGCGCCAGAAGTGGCAACTGGTGAAGAAAAACCGCGACAAGGTCGCGGATCCTGCCTTCGCAACGCTGTTCGTCCGCACGGCGCTCAATCGCCGGAAGTTCACCGAGGCTCTTTCGGCCCTCGACGAAGCCAGCCTCGAAATAACCGAGGCCGCGCTTTACCGGGCCGAGGCTCTCATCGGTCTCGAAAGGTTCGACGAAGCCTTCAGCCTGCTGCAACCGCTCATCGTTCCGAGGAAGAGTCAGGACGAACGGAGCAAGCTCGCCCTCATGGTCGACATCCATATCGGAATGAACAATCTGGATGCGGCCACCGCGGCGGCGATCGCCTACGGCAATATCACGAGGCGCAAGCACAAGGTGTACGAGAAGCTGGCGCGCGGCTATCGGGACGTCGGCCAGTTCAAGAAGTCGATCCACTATTTCGAGCAGGTCGTCGCCGTGAATCAGAGCGATGTCGCCCTGCTGGACTTCGCGGAAGTCCTGTTCAAGGTCGGTCGCCACGAGGAAGCGCACAAGCTGGTCGCCCAGGCGAAAGGCGACACTTCGACCACGCGCCGGCGAAAGGAATGGCTGGCGTCCTTTGCCAGCAGCGCCCCGCCGCCGGAACCGAGCGAGGCAACCATTGCTCCGCCAGCCAGGACGATGCCGCCGAAACCGGAACCTTCCCTGCTGCAGCGCCTGATGGGAAGCTTCCGCCGGTGAGGCCTTGCGCGGTTCAGACTAACTCAAGGGGGAGGCCCGGATGGCCGACAGCATGAATGCCTCGAGCGGCCGGAAGCGGCGCAGGTCCCAGCCCGCTGCCGCGAAGACCGATCAGGCGGAATTGGCTGTTTCCGTCCCTGCCGTCGCCTCGCCCGTGGAGACAGCACCGACGCCCCCACCTCCCGAGGTCAGCCCGGCGCCACCCTCCAGGAACGACAAGCGCGCCATTCACCTCAGGCGCATCTATGTGCTGGGCCGCCTGACCGACATCGCCGCGGAGCGCAAGCGCAACCGTGAAGAACTC
>LNFM01012385.1_pt1 | contig 11219 bp, 9 predicted proteins | sample 596031 | NCBI WGS metagenome assembly LNFM01 (sample SAMN04254537, study PRJNA301005) | activated carbon metagenome | isolation source: dual media filters at the Ann Arbor, Michigan drinking water treatment plant | place: USA: Ann Arbor | reverse complement strand
CCGTCTGCTTTTTGCCATTTCGTCACCTGTTTTATATTGAGGGTGATGTTATCACCCATAATCAGGTGGCCAAATTAACTATGCCACTACACTACGATTATTCGACTGAAGACTATGGATACCTCATGCTGGCGCCCCTCGTCGCCCTCATCTTCGTGGTATTGTCCGCGCTGCAGATCTTGATGTGTAAATGGCTGCTCCTGGGCAGGCTCAAGGAGGGGGTCTATTCCATCAAGAGCGGTTTCTATCTGCGCAAATGGGTCGTGGACAAGCTCATGGAGACCAGCCTTGACATGTTACAAACTCTTTATGCAACGCTGTACCTCAATCCATGGTACCGGGCTTTGGGTGTTAAGGTTGGCCAACGCGCCGAGATTTCCACCGCTGCCTTCATACTCCCCGACCTGCTGCATATTGGGGAAGACAGTTTTATCGCCGATGGTGCCGCGTTGGGCCCTGCCAGGGTCATCGACGGCAAACTCATACTCAGAAAAACAGAAATCGGGGCGCGAAGCTTCATCGGTAACAGCGCTTATGTTACTGTTGGTGCGCACGTTGGCAGCAACTGCCTGCTTGGCTGTCAAACCAGCCCGCCTGGCGAGGTAACACCCGATGGGACATCATGGGTGGGAAGTCCAGCCATGTACCTGCCCAAGCGTCAGAAGCCAGAACACCAGTTCGCCGAGGAAAGAACCTATCATCCCGGTCGTCTGTTGTATGTTCAACGACTGATCATCGAATTCTTCCGAATTATTCTTCCGGCCACGGCCTTTGTGGTGTTTACCACCCTGATGCTATCCACCTCCATCCAGATCGAGGATATCTACGGGCCGATGATCACAATCCTTTTCTTCCCGCTGATATACCTTGTCTTCGGACTTGCGGCGATTGTGCTAACGGTAGTCATGAAGCAACTGATTGTCGGCCGCTACAAGCCTGACGAACAGCCACTGTGGAGCGGGTTCGTATGGCGCACGGAACTGGTGACGGGATTTTGCGAGAATTTCACCGACGCGTTCTTCACCCAACATCTTCAAGGCACGGTCTTTCTGCCCTGGTATTTCCGGCTACTGGGCATGCGCATCGGGCGGCGCGCCTGCATCATGACGATGGATTTCACGGAGTTCGATCTGGTCCGGCTCGGTGATGACGTCGCCTTAAATGAGGATTGCACCATCCAGACCCACCTGTTCGAGGATCGCGTGATGAAGATATCGACGGTGGAGATCGGCTCGCGTGTCTCAATCGGTACTTACACTTTGATTCTTTATGGCACGGTGATTGAGGACGACGTCAAGATCGGCGACCTGTCACTACTGATGAAGGGAGAGCGGCTTTACCAGGGATCGCAATGGGCAGGAGCCCCGGTAAAACGGGTCAGGGTATAGGAAGCATAAACGGTTTATTTATTTGCCCGTATTCGCCCACCTAAATTCACTTTCAAAAGTGACACTTCAGAGTTGAATCCGCCCCATTTCCGCTGGCCATATCAGACGATACGCGCAAACTCGAAAATCACATCCGCGCGTGGGGCGAGCCTTGCCACTCTCACAACAAGGATGTCATGACACCGAACATCACATTCGCCGGAGGACGCGGGTTGAAGCTGGTCGGCTGGCCCAGCGCATTGGCGCCCGAAACATTCTCCGCATATACCTCGTTGGTCATGTTGTTGTGAAGCGCGAGCTGTCACGCCAGCCCTCGCTTTCGTAGCCCTGCAGCGCCCCATTGATCTGTACCGCGCCGGTCTTGCCGCCGAATGCCGCCTGTCCATCGTAGGTTCCATACGATCCCGCCGACAGATGCGCATCCAGATATTCGCCTCCCTTGCGGGTGGTGAACGCCATGACGCCGCCGCGCGCGAAATTCCCGTACAGCGGCGAGACCGGCCCTTTGTACAAAGACAAACGCCCGATCTCCAGCGGGATGATGATATTGGTATCGGCATAGCCATCGGCGTGGCCTTCGGCCTCGTTAAGGGTGATACCATCAAGTGACAAGCCCACATCGCCGCCGTGGCCGCCGCTGGTCATGCCGCGTATGGTAATGAAATCGGCGACACTGCCCGACTGTATCGAGCGCACTTCGACACCCGGCGCTTCCCTGACGATAGCCAGCGGGTTTTCCCAGCGCCGCGACTTGATATCCTCCGCTGAGATGACATTGACCGTGAAAGAGCGATCCGATTCCTTCATGGCCTCGCCTTTGACGGTGATCTTGCCCAGCGGGACCGCCTCCGCGGCATGAACTTCCACACCGGACCCAAGCAACGCCGCGACAATGGTGCATTTTCTGAAACAAAAATTTTTCATGTTCTTTTCCTCTACTCGCACTTGAAATGAAAACAAAACAGACGCCAGCATTGGACGAATCCGCGTCCCTCCTATACCCTGAAACCTCGAACTCTCAGGCCACCCGGCAGCGGCGCAAACCGCGCGCAGCCAGAACGGCGAGCAACAGGGCCGGCGTGCCGATACCTATCAACGCTGATATGATGCGGGAAAGCGTCCCACTGCCGTGGTAGTCGACGAAAGCGAAGCGCGGGAAACGACCATAGTCGTCCGTTGTCAGCATCCGCTCGGCCTGCGCCCTGGAAATAAAGAACGCACGCCACTCCTGGTGAAAGCGATCCACCTGGGCGAAGAACGCACGATAGCGGCTGCGCCCGGTGCCGGCGATTCCCGCCAGGGCATCGTGCATGAGCAGCGCCGGCGACGCGTAGGCAAGACGTTCGGCCAAGGCATGCTGGCGCTGTAGCTGGGCCTCGTGATCGGCCATGATCTTTTCCGAATGGCCCGCGGCGGCAAGCTGCACGGTGAGACGGCGCAGGGTGCGTTCGCGGTAGCTGCCGCGCCGCAATTCTTCCCCTTGTGGATGCTCGTCCTGGTAGCGGGCCAGAGCGGCATCGCGCTCACGATCGGCCTCGGCCGAGGCGGCGCGCACCGCCAGCACCATCTCGGCCCGCGAAGGCGAGGGATAGCGCGCTTCCGCCCAGGCATTGATGAGGGCAGGCAGGATCAGCAGCACCGCTATCCAGGCCGCCACCAGCAGCAGCGCGTTATAGGCCGAGTCGCGCCCCAGGCCGTTCACGGCGGTGGCCAGCACCGCCCAGAATGCGCCATAGACGATGATCGCCAGCGCCAATCCCGCCAGTGCCTGCCCGGCACTTGCCAGATCCCCGCCAACGATAAAGGCGAGACCGGCGAGAACCGCCGCGCCCGTGACCAACATGGGAATCCCGGCGCGCACCAGCAGCTTGCCGATTATCACGGTGCGCACTTGCACCGGACAGGATGCGGTAAGCGCCATGGTGCCCTGCTCACGCTCGCCGGAGACGAGGTTGTAGGTCAAGGCGAGTATCCACAGCGGATAAACAAATACCAGCACGAAGGCAAGATCGAAGGAACCGCTGAGAAGATGCGCCGGATTGGCGATCTCATCGGCGAAAAAGAAAGTGTCCTTGCTAGCGGACGAGACCCGCAGCGTTGCCGGATAAAGGTCGCTTTGTCCGATGGCGGTAATGGCCAGGGGTTGCGCCGGCAATGCAACATGGGTGGCCGCCGACCCGCCACCGACGAAAAGGGCATTGCGTGGATCCCGGAACGGCGCGTCAGGAGGAGCAACCTTGCCAGACTGGATGTCAGCAAGACCCTTGCGCAGTTTCGCGAGGCGTTCCTGTTCTTCAACGCTCGCGGCGGCGACGGCCGCCGCCTGACGTTCGACCAGGTTTTCGCCATTGTGCAGGGCATAGGCAACCATGCCCAGGATCATCATCAGCACCAGCCACAGGGCGGGATCCAGGCGCAGGATGCGCCATTCGCAGCGCATTACCGTCATTAAAAGATTCATGTTTGACCTATGTGATTTTCCAAGGAAGCTCTGATTTATCGGCGCTTCCGCGCGGTACATGGAAGTGCCGCCATTTTCAATGGCGCCCAGCCATTGAAAATGAAGGAAAGCAAAAACCACGTTTTTTGTTTTCCGTGCGCTGAGAATTCCAGGATGGAATTATTCAGCGCTTCCCTAAAGTGGCCGCAGACGGCGAACCGCATACACGGCGAACAGACCCGCAACGAGGCACCAGCTCACCAGAATCAGCAGATTGACGGCCTGCGCCGACAATGCCCACCCTGTCTGCGGCGGACGATAGGAAAAGGCGGGAATGCGCGCCCACAGCTCGGGGCCGGCAACATAAGCAGGATCGCCGTAACGCCCGTTACGAATGAGATCGTCGCTGACGATGGCTTGTATCGCGCGCCGGTGCTGCTCGGCGGCATGGGTGAAATGATACTGCCCGCGCGTATCCGATCCTGCCAACCCCATTGAATACGGTTGTATCGCCAGGAAAGGAAACACAAAACCAAGTGCCGCGCGCCAGCGATCCTGACGGTCGTAAGCCTCCTGCAAGACGCCGAAATGGCGATCAAAGATGCGATAACCGTTCTCGTCATCCTGGCGCAGGGACAAGCCGCGAAAATTCACCGGCAGGTCTTCGACACGTGTCACACCATGCTGTTTGAGTACCTGATCACGGAATGCGACGAAGGCCGGGTGGCTTTCGTCGTGGCCGAAGGTCTTCTTCTTGTCTTGCGCGATGGCCTGGCGGAACTCGAGCGCGGTGGGTAACGGCGAGGCATCGCGCACCACATCGGTCATCACACGCGGCACGAGAAATCCGTTGACCAACCAGAAAGCGAGCAGGCCAACCAGCGCTACGCGGGAAGTCCGGGAAAACGCCGAGACCGCCAGTGCCAGCGCGGTGAATCCGGCAAGATAGAGAACGTAACCGAGCGCCAGCCAGACAAGACGCATCACTTGATCGCCGAGCGAAAATATCGATGCATCGACGAATATGAAGCAGCACATCAGTATCCCTATGAAAGCAGGCAGTAACACCGCCAGCAGCACGCCGACCATCGCCAGCCCCTTGCCGGCAAGCAAGTCGATCGGCCGCACGCCCAGACTCAAAAGCTGGCGCAGCGTACCGCGTTCGCGCTCCCCTGCAAAAGCGGCAAAGCCCAGCATGATGGCCACCAGTGGCATCACCGCTTGCAGCACGAAGGCCAATGAAAGACTGCCCAGACGCGCCGATAAAGGATTGTCGCGCGCGGCCCGGAACTGCGCCTCGTTCTGCTTGTGCGCTTCCAGCCAGACGGCGGTGCCAACGTAGGCGTCTATGCCCGGATCGGCAAGCGCCAGCGGACTTTGCGGCTTGAACGCGTATTGCCCGAAATGCGCCGCGGCATGAGGATCCTTGGCGCCCTGCCCAGCCCAGATCTGGCGGTCGGCCTGCGCCGCGGCGGCGCGGTCACGGTCCACACGTTGCACTTGCTCTACGCCGAAGATGAGTGCGCAGATCATGAGCAGCAGCGTGAGCGCCGCCAGCCAGCGGAAACGCGCATCGCGGTAGATATCGAGCCATTCCTTGACAGCCACGGTACGCACGACGCGCCAACGGCCCGAATCGGTTGCCGCACCCGCGGCGATATCGGCGGCCACGATGCTCATGACGCCACCGCCTGGCGTGAAACATCGAGATAGGCGCGTTCGAGACCCGTGTGATCGATATCACTGGTATTGAACACCGCCGCCAACCGGCCACGCTGCATGATGCCGACACGGCTACCGCACTGTTTGGCAAGAAATAGGTCATGCGTCACCATTAGCACCGCCAGCTGGCGCTGCCGCAGGTTTTCGATAAGGCACGCGAATTCGTTGGCGGCAAGAGGATCGAGACCGGAGGTCGGCTCATCGAGCAGTAATGCTTTCGCCTCCTTGGCCAAGGCGATGGCGATACCCACCTTCTGCCGCATGCCCTTGGAATAGCCGGACACCCGCCTGTACGCCGCGCCTTCCTGCAATCCCGCCTCGCGCAACAAGGCCAGCAATTCCTCACGGCCACGGCGCTGGCCGGTGGAAAGGGTGCTGAAATAAGCCAGGTTCTCCAGCCCGGAGAGATTGCCATAGAGCATCACCGTTTCAGGAATGTAGGCAAGCCGCCGCCGCGCCTCCAGCGGTGCGGCGGCGGCATCGATACCATCAACCAGCGCCTGCCCGGAAGTCGGTGCGATGAAGTTGAGAAACAGATTGACCGTTGTCGTTTTGCCCGCGCCATTGGGGCCGAGCAGGCAAAATACTTCGCCACCCGGCACATGCAAGTCGAGCCGGTCGAGCGCCGGTGCGCCATGATAAATCTTGGTAAGTAATCGGGCTTCAAGCATGTCTCATGATCTCCATCAAAACTTCACAATCACTTCACCGAACACGCTGCGGCCGGGCATTTGTCCAAAGCTCTGGAAATATCGCTTGTCGAGAATATTCATGACCGACAGCGAGAGTGAAACCTTTTGCCAGCCGGCGTAGACGACCTTGGCATCCAGCGTGGTGTAAGGATCTATCCCGCCGCGCACGCCTCTGGCAACGTCGGCATTGTCGTCACGGCTGAACGCGTCCCCTACTCTTCTCAACATAAGGTTCCCTTTATAGTCCTGGGCATTGAGATCAAGCCCGATGTTGTAAATATGCTTTGGTATCTGGGGAATGGTTTTGCCAACAAGTTCGGGACGGTTGGGGCTGCTCGTGATCGTGGCCTCCAGCCAGGTTGCGTTGGCGACTAAGTTGAGGTAAGGCGTAATGCGTTGCAGCACATCAAATTCGATGCCTTTGGTTTCACCCTCCGCGGCGTTCTCCAGCACCTGTACCGTCAGCGGGACCCCCGGCGGTGTTGTGGCACGGCGGTAAATCAGATCTTTCAGTGTATTGTTGTAATAGGTCGCACCGACGCGCGTCGCCGTGGGAAAGTATTGGACGATGCCCACTTCCCAGGAAGACACCTTCTCCGGCTTGAGGTTGGGATTGCCGATGGTTTGCGTTGTGCCGTGGCTCGAATTGACGTAGAGCTCATCCAGCGTCGGTGGGCGAAATGCGGTCGCCGCGGATGCCCGCAGAGTGGTGTCCGCGAGCGGCGAATAAACGACCGAGAGTTTCGGGTTGAAGGAAGTCTGGCTGCGATCGCTGAAGAGCGTCCTGGGATTAGGCCCCAGCTCCTGGAAGCCGCCGGTATTGCTCCACCTGTCATAGCGAGCGCCAAGGAACAGATTCAGATTGTCCAGCACCTTCAACTGGTCCTGCACATAGATAGCCTGGGTCTCCTGCTTGCCGCCACTCGCGCTGGCCAGACCGATCACCTCTGGAACACGCCGGTCAAAGATCACCGGAATCTTTTGCTTGCCGTCCGCCGTTTGATAAAGCAATCCGGCTGTCAGCAGATTGCGTGCGCCGAGCTGAAAATTGCCCAGCACTTCGGCATGAATCGCATCCGAGTCCCTGTCACGGGTGGTCCAGCGCGACGATCCCAACCCCAGTGCCGCGGGAAGAGCACGGAATTCGGTTTCCCGGTTAAACTGTTTGGAATAGCCGAGATTGGCCTTGAAAGAAATCGCCGGACTGATGTCGATGCTGTACTTGAGGGCATACATGCCGGCTTCGTTCTTGCGGGTAATGGGGAAAAAATTGCTCTCGGACAACGTCACCCGATTCCCTTCGATGTTGAGATTCCCGCTCGTAACGGGCATGCCGGCAGCATCGCGCAAATAGGTGTTGTAAGTCGGCTGGTCCAGCGACCATTCTCCGTACTGCGCGGTAAGAGAGATGTTGGAATAGGGCGTTGGATCGAAGCTGATCTTGCCGATAAAGGAATCCCTGTCGAACTTCTGCCGGCCTCCATCGCCGACCGTGTACAATGTTTGCTGGCCGGTGACATCGCGGGTTTCCCTATATCCAGTCACCACCGTCTCTCCCCCACTGACCGATGTGGTACCGCGCGGCCGCTCGATGGTCGAGACGACGTAACCGTCCGTCTGCCAGCGGTCGAAGCCGACGATAAAGCTCAGGCGATCCGAGAGAACCCGGTTGCCATATTGCAAATGGTAATTGCTTGTTCCAAACGAGCCATACCCGGCGCGTGCACGCGCCGTTTCCTTTTGCGGGGTGGCGACGATACTGTTGATCACCCCGCCCAGCGCGTAGCCGCCATACAGTGCCGAATATGGGCCGCGCACTATCTCTACCCGTTCGATTTCATCGACCGGCAGCTCGCTCCACGGCACGCTTCCCGTGATGGCGCTGTTCATCGGTATCCCGTCGAGCATCATCAGTGTCCGCTGCTGCCCCTGAAAACCGCGCATGATAGTCGTCGTGTGATTATCCACTGGTCCGCGGAACTTCAAGATGTGGACACCCACCTCATTGCGTAACGCCTCATCCAATGTCGGCGCATGCTTTCTTTGCATCTCCTCCTGGGTCACCACCGTCGCGCTGGCCGGCGCCTTGTCGACATCCTGTTTGGTACGCGTCGCCGTCACAGTCACCTTGTCCAGGCTAAGTGGATTACGCTTTTCTCCCTCAGCCATGGCCACGCCGACGAAGCCGATACCGCATGACAGCACCGACACTCCCCCTCGCAGGGATACCGCGAGCCACGCCTTGGCCAGTGTGTTTCGAATCACTCGACGCGCCCGTCCATGCTTGCCGGATACACATTCCGGTGTGTTTTTCTTCATCGTTGTTGCTCTCCACTATGGTCAAAAAATATGCCTCTTTTGAATTTAGAGTGGGTAACCAAGCACCTAAAGAGCGTGGTCGGTGGCGAGAACTTCCCCGCCCCTGGAGCGGGGTTAGTGGTAGGGATATCACGTCGCCCGGCAGGGTACCCGATGACAATGGCACCCACTCGAAATTCAAAAGAGCCAAAAATATGTTGTTATGTCATCCCCAAACAATCCACAAATGGAATACACCATTCCTTGACGCAGGGTAGATCAGCCCCATCCCCTAGTTACCGCCGCCTCTGCCAAAACACAAAATTCCCTGCTAGCGCAATTCGTACTGCATCGCAAAACGAAGCGTAATCTGCGCCGCCTTCTTCAACCGCTCCGGGACTCCCGGCAACGGCGATGCCCTGCGTATCGTATCCATCGCGGCCTGCTCCAACAGGGGATGAGACTCGCGCGGCGGCATCACGTCCACCCGCTCGACACGCCCATCCGCATCGATCACAAATTGCAAATAAACAACCCCGCTGATGCCGCGATCCCTCGCCTGCCTGGGATAATTGCGGAAGCGCTCCAGATGCCCGATGACGGCATTTTTAAATGCTCCCAAACCATCCTCGTCCGGCACGCCTGAATGCTGCGGCGCGATTACCAAGGGATCTTCCGGCAACGGCGCAGCGTGTTCCGATGATTTCGCCGTCGATGGCGGCGAGGACCTCGTGCTGACAAGCTGCTGAGGCTCCACAACAGCGGGCGACTCTTCCTTATGCCTGGCGGCCGGTGTTTCCACCTCCGGCTCAACGTGAACCGGCTCTGCCATCCGGGAAACAGGAAGAATCTCCGATGGCGGCTGCACACTTTTCGGCGGCGTCTCTGGTGACACGGGCGGTGACCTGGATACCTCGACGCTGGTCTTTGCCATCGTTATCAGCACGGGTTCGGTTATCGCCTGGAGAAGATCAACAACCATCTCCCGCTCTGGCTCCCGCACAACTTTCTCCGCCGTGCGCGGCCATTGGAAATAAGCCAGTACCACGGCAAAATGCAGCATTACCGACAAACCCAAAGGAAACAGGACCCGGTTTCGGGATCTGGACAGAACGCCACCGAACACTGCCCACGAACTACGCTCGATATATCCAGCCAGCGCCACCCTTCCCCCGCATATAAACCGGCATGCCCCAAACAAATAAAAAAAGCCGCACAGACCTTGAAGAGCGTTTTCTCTCCAGGTTTGTGCGGCTTTTTTGTCTTGCTACTAAGACTTCTTTACCGTCGGCTCACTGTAATCAAAATGAAACAGTCGCTACACCGAATTCCTCATGGACGGGACATAGCATAATGGAACAATCAACCATGTCTTGCACTTCGGGCACTTCGCATAGGCAACCCGATCCTTCAAGTCGGTTTTTATGACGGCCGCCTTGATGACCGCAAAGGCATTACCCTCCAGCACATGGATCTGGTAATGGCATGAAGGACAACGACCCTGCGACGAAAGCACCTGCGCGCACCCTTTGAGATTCTTGGCACGGCTTCCCTCGTCCCCTAAGGCAAGCTTGGTACTATCGCCTAACATTCCTCTGAATCCCAAGTTCACTTTATCGCTTTATTATTCGTAACCAAACTCGTGTATGATGAAATATAAAATCTTCATACAATAATGGCAAGCGTTTTTTATCGAGGCGCGCTAAAAAACCAAGTACAACATTTCCAGGGGATAATGTTGCATGGGAAGAAACTACAATCAATCGCGAGCTTCGACGCAATGGCTGGAGCCGCCCGACAACACCTCGTGGCGCTGGACGACCGGCTGTGGCGGGAGCGCTATCGTTTTGATGCGGCCCACAAACGTGCCCATACCTGCACGATCAAGCCGCGTGTTGAGCGTCGCCTGCGACCGGGCACCACACTGTGGGATTCAGTCATGCACTACCTGAAAGCAGGCTACTCACCGGAGCAGGTGACTGGCACACTGGCACGTGGAGGAGACCGGCACGGGCGGAGACCCGGCATGGTCAGCATTCATGACCGACCGCCTGAGATTGAAGAACGATTGATCCCGGGCCACTGGAAGGATGACTTCATCAAGGGCGCACATAATCGCTCTTCTGCCGGTACGCTGGTGGAATGGGCCATGCTGTTCACGGTACCGGCCAAGATGGAAAATGCGACGGCTGAGGCGACGTTGACCGGCTTCAGCCATGTGCTCAACCGCATTGATGCTCAAAAGCGCCTCTCGTTGACATACGATCACGACCGGGAAATGGCGGCACATCAACGGCTGACAGAGGTCACTGGGCTTCAAATGCCCAGCTGAGCCGTTTACACCTGATGCTTTCGATCTCAGGCAGCATCACGCTGAGCTTTTTGCACTTGGTCATTAAAACCGCCATTTCAAAAATCCAACAACACTGTAGAAAAAACCGATTCCGTTTTGTGCCGGGAATGAAGGGCGGGTGCATAGATGGCTTTAGAACTTGTTCACGATCTCGATCAAGGGAAGAGCGCAGCGAAGGGTCCCAGTGCAAGGCAAAATCAAACGAAAAAGCGGAGCATACACGGAGTATGGGACAGGGCTCCCTCATTAAAAAGTAGGTGACAAATCTGTAGAAATCTGTCATTTCAGGTTTTTTCTGCAAGGATCGCCTGAAATGGAGGACAGCT
>LNFM01012383.1_pt1 | contig 11221 bp, 12 predicted proteins | sample 596031 | NCBI WGS metagenome assembly LNFM01 (sample SAMN04254537, study PRJNA301005) | activated carbon metagenome | isolation source: dual media filters at the Ann Arbor, Michigan drinking water treatment plant | place: USA: Ann Arbor | reverse complement strand
TCATCAAAGACCGCGACGTCGTCGACGTCGAATTCGAGCTGGTACATCGTCCAGGCGCTCACCTTCGAGCCCGGGAAATAGCTGAACACGAAAACCTTGTTGAGAATGATGAGCCAGAAGCGCCCGCCGACCGGCTCGATAAGGCCGAAGACACGGTTTGTGCGATCATCGATGCTTAGGGTCGCGATGAGATCGGTGACGAGCGTGTCGACGGGAATTCCGATGTCGGCCGTCGCAGCAGCGTTCGACGAATCTCGGGCGCGCAGCGAACGAAGGCCGCTCTTCGCCAGATAGTAGAGATCGTTGTCGCCGAACTGCGTGACAGAACGTGGGCTCGACGTCCCGGTATTGTTCAGAACCTGCGACTGCTTGTTAAGCGTCGGATCGGGGTCGACGTACCAAATCTGGATGTTCTTCTTCGCGAAGATCGCAAGCAGGTTCTGATATTTCGCGACGGCCTGAAGCTGCTCGGAGCCAGCCGCGTGGGTCGACATATCGATGAAGCCGGCACCGACGGCGTCCGTCGTCCATTGCGTCGGCTGCTGGATCCCCGAGAAATGCATCGCCGAGCCAGAAAGCGCATACATCTTGGCGCCGACTGTGCGGACAAAGTTACCCGGCGTGAATGTTTCTTCGTCTGAACCCCCGGCCAGCGCGAAGCCGCTTGCAGGTGAAAGCGCGAGCGTGCCACCGACCGTGTAGGCGACCGTTCGCCCGTTGGCTGCGACGCCCGCCGGCGCAATGATCGTCACCTGATCCTCGAACGCTGTCGCCGTGTAGTTCGGTGAGGAGGTGTGCGAGTTGATAGCCGATGCGATGGCCTGAGCTGTCGCAAAATGGCTTGTCGTCCAGTCCACGCCACCGCCTGCGATGATGGAGATGCCGTCGACCGCGAGGGTGGTCAGCTCGGACCCGCTCGCCCCGGCTGTCACGCGAAACGATGCACGCGCCTTGCCGTCATACCAGTCCTCGACGGCGACGCCGTCGTAGAAGTGATGCGTGCTGCCGTCCGCGAACTGGCCGACTGCGTACATGGTGCCGGCGTAAAGATCGGTCGACGGAACGCGGATCAGCTCCACCTCTTCGCTGGTGGGGCTCTGAAGCTGCTGGTAGGCGTATCCGGCTGGCATTTCCGGAGGCTCGGCGCTGCCAAATGTGACGAGGCCCGCGCTTCCCGCCGCCAGCCCGACGGTCTCCAGCGGGAGTTCCGCGACCTCGACGAAGGCGGCACGCTGCTCGAACTCGCCGCCGTTCGTGATGTGCCCGTCGACCGCTTCGATCAGCGTGCCGCCTGCCGCGCATTCCGGCATGCGCCGAGAATCCAACCCGCCGATAAATTCTTTGTTCCAGATTTGCCCCACGGTCAGCCCTCGGGGGGTCGATAGTGCGGCGCGAACCTGCGCGGCGTTGTGCTCTTTCCGAGGCCGAACATTTTGACCGTCCGGCGCGGGGAGAGCTGGCCGCGCAGCTTGGCTTCGCGTTTTGACGCGGCCTGGAGCTTGAGCTGTGCGTCCTTGGCGCCGGCACCCGCGAGCAACTCGCCGGCGGCGTATAGAACGATCGTGCGGTCGTCGAGATCGGCGACATCACCGTCATTGACCAGCGGCCGGAGATTGCGGATCCCGGTGAGCTTCACCCGACCTTCGAGCGTTTCCGGGTCCGCGTTCAACTCCGGGATCGGCCAAAGCTCGATCGTGCCGTCTTCGTGGATTTGCCACCGGCGGGGCGGCCATGCACGCTCGTCAAGATCCGAATTGTAGGCGCTGTAATGCTCGCTGCCGATGTTCGGCAGCACGGGTTGCCAGCGGCCGTCGGCGTAAATCTCGACGCGACCGATGCGGTCGACCGTCATGTCGGAGGGTGGGGCGTAATAACGCTGGCCCGCCTGCGTGTCGAACTGGCGCTCGACGCGCAGATGCGGCCAGTCGAAGTCGTCCCACATGCGCTCTTGCACACTCTGAAGCCGCTTGACCTGAGAGTCGCGGACCTGCGCGTTGTGCGCAGGGTTCAACGACACGCGGGTTTCCGCCCGCAGGTCGTCAAGCAGCTTCACGAGTGTGGTGCCACGCATGGTTCAATCAGCCGAAAAGAGAGCCGGAATTCTGCTGCCCGTCATCGGAGCCGCCGTTCTGCGGCTCCGGACCGCCGTTTTCCTCATCCGGCTTGGTGTGCTCATCCTTGATGTCGTCGATGCCGTCGCCGTCGTCTCCACTCCCTTCGTCAGATTCGGCCGGTGGGGCGATCTGCTCCGGAGCAGGCTGCGGTGCGGGGCGCTGCGCCGAGACGCGACGCTCGGCTTTGAAGAAGGTTTCCGGGATTTCGAGCTCGGCCACCGTCTCGAAGACGCGCGCCGCAGCACCCGGGAAGAGTTCGTCGACAACGCCGGCACTCGACTTTCCTTCGACCTTGCGGCCGTAGAGTTCGGCGAGACGGTTTCGCTCGGTGCGGTGCGTCCGCTCGACAGAGCCGACGACTTCAATTTCGGTCACGGCGTCCTCGCCGTGGATCGCGCGCAGAACGGCGATTTCGGCTGCCGTAACTGCGAATTTCGGGACTGTGTTGCCGCGGTCCCCGGCAAGATTGAGAAGGATGTTCGCGGTGTCCATAGACGCCTCCAGAGAATAAACGGGAGCAAGCGGGGCCGGAGCCCCGCCCGCGTTGTTACGACGAGGCGAGGACGCCGGCGCTGCGAAGCCCGGTCAGGATCGCGTTGACCTTCGCCTGCAACTCTTTGAAGTTCAGGTTGACCTCGGCAGCGGTGTAAGTTCCGCCGCAGTCGGCCATCGTGCCGTCGACGGCCCCGGTCAGGGTGCCGCCAACATTGGCAATCGCGTCGGCCTGGATGAACTCGTCGATCGGCTCGGCGCGAGCAAAGCCGGCGAGCACCTTCGCGCCGGCAGGCCAGGTCGAGCCCGACTTGTTCGTCAGGGTGATATTCGAGCCGCCGTAGGAAACGTCGACCTTGTCGTCGACTTCCTTGTAGACGTCGTTGTCATTGACCACGACGACAGCGAGGCCCGAGGCGTTGTCGCCGGTGAAGTCGGCCTGGGCAAGCCCGGCCGGGTACGCAACCGTGACTGTGCCGGCCGGCGAAGCGACCGCGACTGCCAGGTTGAAAGCGGGAGCAGAAACGAGACCCATTGTAGGTGTCTCCTCAAATGAAAAACGAAAGGGCGGGGCGCCGAAGCGCCCCGGGGTTCAGTGGTTACGCGATGTCGTAGACACCAGACGTGTTGAGCTGCTTTGCGATGAGCACGCCCGTCATGGTGATGCCGTTATACATCACGTAGCGGTCGTAAGGACGCGCAGGGTTGTGCTTCTTCATGCGCTGGCCGTCCATGTAGAGCAGCCGGAGCCCGGTGCGGCCCATGTCGATCGCGTAGCAACGCTTCGAAAGGCCGAGATCGTCCATCGTCGGATCCCATTCGAGCGGGAGGCCGCCGTGGTTCGGATCTTCCATCGAGCCGTCCGGCTTGCGTCCGGTCCATCCGGTCTGGCTGTAATAGCCGTTCGCGCGGAGCTCTGCCTTGTAGGCGTCGATGAAGTCCGAGCCGCAGAAATAGCGGACCTTCGTCGAACCGTTCTTGTACTTGGAGCGCATGCGCTGCTCCTTGTCCATGAACGTGATGAGCGTGCCACCGCCGGTGCTGGCCGACGTGATCGCGCCCTGACCGCCAGCCGAGCCAAACGCAGCCGTAGCCGCGCGGTTCTGCCAGAACGGGTTCGCCACACGGTTGATTCCGCCGGTCGTGCCGACAGTCGGAACGGACAGAAGGATGGACCCGATACCGGCAATTGCCTTCGGGTCCGTCGAGCCGTCGCCGTGCAGAAGCCGATCGAGGCTGAAGGCATAGTCTTCGCCGAGATCGTCGTTCTTTTCGTCGAGCAGGTTGACCAGCGCGTGCTTCTCGCGCCCGTCCATTTCGCGGGTGGCCTGATCGGAACCCTCTTCCACGACGTCGATGCCGTCGATCTTGAGTTCGGTGTGCGTCAAGACCATACCGATGTGGTGCTCCTTCCAGGAGAAGTAAGCACGCTTGCGGCCGGTGGGGTTGTAGTAGCTGACCTGGTCGTCCCCGGTGTAGCCTTCGAGGGCGCCACCGCCCTGGCCGGACTTGACCGCGAACGAGACTTCGAGCTTACCGCCGGAGAACTTGCCTGCTGCGGCGTTGAACGCCTCCAGCATCGGCTTGTTCGCGACGTTCTGCTTCCAGACCTTGCCCTTGTCGATGTAATTTGCGAGCGAGCCGTTGTTGATGTCGGCAAGCTCAGAAGGAGTGAAACCCATTGTACTGAACCCTGGTTCGTTCAGGCAGACCGACGCTTGGCGAGGACGCTATCGACAATGTCGAGCGTCGAAGCTGGCGGCTTCGGATCAGCCTTGGGAGCGCTTTGGTTGCTCGAAACGATCGGGCGCGCGGCTGGTCGAGGAGCGGGGGCTTGGCGAGCCGGCGGGAGAGCTGCGTTGACGGCCTTATAGGCTTTGTCGAGCTGCTCCCGAACGCCCTGCGGCGTCGTCGGTACACCTTCCGTCTTCTGAAGCCAGGCGACCTCTCGGTGAAGAGCAGCCGTCTTGGTGGCGAAGTTCGGATCCCGCTGCGTCCGCTCGGTCTCCCACCGGGAAGCTTCCGTCTTGAGACTGTCCGCATTCTGCTGTTGCTGCTCTCGCTGAGAGCGCTGCTGCTCGAATGTCTGGTTCGTCTCAACTGCGCGGACCCGAGCATTCGACCGGCTCACATCCAGTGCGGCTTCGCGGGTCATTTCACCCGCTTCGACCCTGGCTTTGAGCTCGGCTGGCAGCACCTCGCCGGCAGCTTCGAGAAGTCCTTGAACGATCGGCTTGAGCATCTCCCAAGCCTTCGGCGGATTGGTCTTGATGAGACCAGCGATCACCAAAGAATTGGCAGCGTCCTCGGACGAGAGGCTGTTGCGATCCATGAACGTAACGACGCTCTGGTATCGCTCGGCATCGGCCTTGAAGCTGTTGCGCTCATTCAGAAGCTGTTTGAAGCGCGGATGCTTTCCGAAAGGGACGTCCGCATAATCGTCGGATCCCTGTTCGCCCTCGGCAGAAGAACCGGCATCTTCCTGCTGGCCCTCTTCACCTTCGGCTGACGAGGCCGCCTCGGCAGGATCCTTGCGCTTGTCGACCACATCGCGGACGACATCGTAAAGCTCACTGGTCTCGGTTACGTCATCGGTCGAGGTGGACGACTGCTCGGCTTCGGCGGCACCGTCTTTCGGCGTTGCATCCGTTACGTCCAGGGTGTCGGTGCCGTTGGACGACGACGGCTCCATCTCTTCTACGTCCAGGTCATTCGGATCCATTTGGCCCTCTTGATGCGGAAATCGTATTCCAAAATCGGGGGAAACTCAAGATAGACGACATACAGCATACAAACTAGGTCTGGTTTGACCCAAATGCGGGGCCGCTTCCGCCTTCGCCGCCATCCGGCGCCGGCGCGTTTTGAGCGCCATTGGCACCTTGCGAAGCGGGATCGCTCTCAGGTGTCGCCCCGGTAGGGCGCATGAGTGCGTTCTGAGCAACCATCGATGGCATGCCCTCGGTGACGGCCTCCGTAAGGTCGATGCGGTCGTCCAGACGGCGCACAGTCTCGCGCGCAAACCAGTTCGGGTTGACGCCGGGTGTCTGCTGGAGGATCGGCGCCATGTTCTTCCAGTTGTCGATCTCGATGGCCTGGTTGGGTTTGCCCGACGAGCCTGCCTCGACTTCAAGGAACACTTCGGACGCGATCTCGGCCAAGGTCATCTCCGGCCAGAAAGCGCCGACACCGACGATGGTCTTGACCTGCTCTTCGGACATTTCACGCAGCATGATCTGGCCGGATGCGCGCGCAACGACCGTCAGGAAGGCGTCGAGATCGTCGACGCTGGAGCTGTCGCCTGCTGCGGTCGAGTTGGCCGCGATCGCGCTTTCGGTTGCGGTGGCCTTGGCAAGACCGCCGAGCTGCGCTTCCTGCGCTCCGACGACGACCTGCGCGTCCGAGAAGAACTCCTCGGTCGAATACAGGTTGGGGTCGACACCGGGGACCGGGAAGGACTGCAAGATGTCGGACAGCTTCGTGTCGGGGCCGATGTCGAGGAACTTGGTCTCGAACGGCTTCACGTCTTCGAGTTCTTTCGCATCCTCCTCGCCGAGCGCGCCTTTCGAGGCGGCCCATCGCGGCTGCGCGGCGTAGCGGTGATCGCGCTTTCCCTGCCGCGAGCGGTTGTGCTCCATCTGCATGTCGGTCAGGAGCTGGACGTCGGACGGTGGGAAGAGCTCGTCTTCGCTCTCCATCGCATTGAAGGTCAGTGCGTACACCGGCCAGAAGTCCTCGACGAATACATCTGGTGCCGCCGGCTCGCGGAGAAATTTCGGGTGGCCGTCCGCGACGTAATAAACGAGGCCGGACGTCTTGTCGTAGTGCTTCCACACCAGAACGAGGCCGCCCGTGTTCTTCGTCGGCTTCGCCTCGACTTCGGGGTCGGCGCTGTCGACATCGTCGGGAACGGTGTTCGCGGAATTGTCGGACGCTGCCAGACCGGACATCTGATAGCCGGTGTAGCTGTTCTTGACGTCGGCCTTGAACATCTCCTGCACTTCGTCAGGGGTGAACAGGTATTCGAGGGTGAGGTGCCGCGCGCCCACGAAACCGACGATCTGCCGCGTCATCCGGTCGGGGATGACCTTGGTCGACTGCGGGAAGTCGAAGATAAGACCCTCCCGCAAGACGATCTCGGGCTCTGCGATAAGCGACTGGATCGAGGCTTCAAGCTCGGCAATCTCGGGATCGTCCTGCTCGATTTCACCTTCACCGGCCTTCTGCACGAGGTTCTGAAGATGCGCGAGGCGAGCTCGTGCATCGGCCAGGCGCTCGGTGGTGGCCGGGCGCGGCCCGGTTTCACGCTGGAAGCCGAGTTCGACATAGCCGACGCCCGTTGTACAGGCGCGGCGTACCATCTGCTTGGCGCCGGTCTTGAAATCGACCGGCTTCTGCTCTCGCAGTGCGTGGGAGAAAAGGATTTCCAGCGTCTTGCCGAGCTTCGCAAGCTGCTTCCGCCGCTGCATGCCCTGCCGGTAGTCCTGAATGATCGCCGTCGCTTCTTCGAGCATCGCGACCATCTGCGGGTCCACGACCTCGGGGGCCGGCACGACGGCTCCGGTTGCCGGGTCGACCGAAGGCGCCGTCGGCGCCTGTGCTGCTACCTGAACTTGCGGACCGAGCGTCAATGACGTTTGCATCGCCATCTGAAGCGAGGCGGGATCTTCATCCCAAGTGGTGAAGTCGAGGGATTCCTTGCGGCGCGCAACGGCTTTCGGGTTTTTCGCGTAAAGGCTCGCTGTCTTCATCTTGACGAGGCGGCCGATGATGTTCGCCGTGTACTTATTCTTGTCGTATTCCGGAACGCGCCCATGCTTCGCGATAAACATATCGCGGCGCATCTGCTTGAAGGCTCCGTCGTGGTGCCGCTTGTCGAGCCGGATGGTGTCCTGGATCTTCTTTACGAGAGCAAGCTGCTCCGCAGGCGTGTTTTCAGCCGCCTCGTTATCCGGCGGCGGGTCCGAGAGCTGCCCTTCAGGAGCGCCAAGTTCATCTGCGAAGTCCATAAACCCGTCTCCTGCCGGCGGCTGTCTTCTGTCGCATCATAGCACGGACGACAAAGAATACATCCCGGGCGCGTTAAAGGCTGCCTAAGCGGCGCGCGGCGTCACGCCGGCGCTCCCACGATTCGTTCTTCTTGACCCACTCCAGCGTGCCGAATTCCGGCTCGCTGGCTTTCTTCTTGGCCGATTTCCTCGGACCGAATTGGTACTGGAGCCCGAGACCGATCCACGAAAGCGCGTCGACGAAGTCGTCGAAAGTGCCGTTCGGGAAGGCAAGAAGCTCCTCGATCGCGCGGTCGGCCCATGAAGGGCCGAGCGGGAAATAGACCTTGCCCATCGCGACGCGCGCGGCGATCGACTGCGCGCGGGCTTCCTTGTCGGTCGACGGTGTCACCTCGACGAGATTGATATAGGTGCCGGTCTCGGTCATCCGCTTCCGGAGGAATGGCCCGATCGACTTCGAGATGTGGCCTTTTTCCGCCCACCAGAGCAGCGGGCGCATTTTGCCGCCTGCCATCCCGAGCATGGATTCGACCGCAACGTCGGTCGGCATCCGGCGCCAATCGCATTCAAGGACGTAGATGTTGTCCTGCCGGTCGACGCCGACTTTCAGGAAGCATGATCTGTCATTACGCTGCTTCAGGCCAACCGCGTGGTCACTCGAACAGTAATAGCGGAGCTCTTCCGGAAGGTCCGAAAGCCGATACCGCTGGATGCTCTCGCGCTTGAACAGAACGCCGTCGGCGACGGTCGGGCTCTGCTGGTAGAGCGCCGAGAAGCCGAGCGGGTCAAGGCGCTGCTGGCTTTGCAGGAAGTCGAGATCGTATTTGCTCGGACCGTCCGGCCAAAGCGCCTCGCCGACATCGCGGCCGAGCGGGTCGTCTTCCTCGGCGATGGCCGGGAGCCGGATGATCTTCCAGCGCTTCGCCTCGACGGCGTTGTAGTGCGGGTTTTCCGGATCCGTGATGCGGCCGATGATGTCGTCGGAGTGCCAGCGCGTCATCGTCAGCATGACGAGCTTCTTGCCCATGCGGCGGGTCATAAAGACCTTGGTGAACCAGTTCCACGCCTGGTCGCGGATCGCCTGTGATCGCGCTTCCTCGTGGTCCTTGAACAGGTCGTCGCCGATGCCGAGGTTCATGCCTCGGCCGGTGAGGGCGCCGCCGCGGCCGACGAAGATGAGACGCCCACCTTCCTCGGTCTGGATGTTCGTCTTGGAGCTGCCGCCGCGCCGCAGCCGATAATCGGCAAAGACCTGCCGGTGCTGCGCTCCAATGAGCGTCGCGCGGACATCGCCGCCGATGTCTTCGGCCATCGTGTCGGAATAGGTCGCGACACCGATGTCCCACTGCGGGAAGCGCCCCGAGACCCACGCCGCGAGCCGCTTTGTCGCAAGCTCTGTTTTTCCGTGCCGTGGCGGCATGCAGAAAATAAGCTGCGTACAGACGGTGCCGTCCTCGTGCTTCAACTCGCCGTTGACGAAGGCGGTGAGCGCCTCGCCGACCTTTTCGTGAACCAGCGCGACTTCGTATTTGGATTTCGAGATGTCCTCCGGCGCGGTCGGGTCCGGCATCGTGAACATCGTGTATTTCAGCAGATCATCGTGTGCCTCGATCGCGCGCTTCTTGCGCATGACGACGGCCAGTTCGCGGTCGAGCGCCCGGGCCTCGCGCTCGCGGGCAAGATCGTTCTGGCGCGGGTCGACGAAATCGTGTCGCTTTCCGGTCTGTGGGTTGATGGTGTTCGGCTTCGGCATGTCAGCCCGCCGAGCGGCGCCTTGACGTCGGCACTCCCGCGACGCCGGTCAACGCGATCTTCAGAACGTCGTCCAGACGTCCGTGAAGTGCCGTGATGCTCTCGCGAATTTCGCGGTTGCCCTCAAGAACCTCTTTTAGGCTGTCCTTCATCACATAATTTTCTGCGATGTGGCGGGCCAGCTCCTGCTGGTCGATCTGCGCTTTGCTGACTTTCATCGCCAGGGTGGAAATGCGGCTTTCGATGTCACGTTCGATACCGGCGATTTGGTCGACGATTTCGTCCTTCAGGGCTGTGACCCCCGCGCGGGATTTGTCGCCTTCCGAGACGATCAGCCGATAGATGACGAAGAACGCACTGAACGTGATTCCGATAGCGCCAAGCATGAGGCTGACGATCCACGCAAGCTGCTGCCAATCGACCGGACCGACCATCTCAGTTTGGCGCCTTCGCGTTGCATTCGCGTTCGAGGTTTTCGTTGTGCGCCGTTACGCCCTGCAAAGCGGGCGTCGACATGACTTTCACGTCGGTCGAGGTGAGCGGAATCGGATCGCGTCCGCGGCACTCCTCGTCGGGTGCTCCGGCGCGCTTCAGGCTCGCACATCCGACGACGGCGAGCGCAAGGCCGATTACAAGGATGAGGCGGCTATGCATCGGGCTTCACCCATCGGCTGGCCTTCTTCTCAAGCTGGTCGCGCGGCAGGGATTTGACCTTGTCGACGGTCTTCTCGCGCTGCACGGCCCGCTTCTCGGCGGCCTTGCGTGCGGCCTTCTGCTCGGCGGCGACACCCTTCGCGTAGGCTTTACCCCGCATCATCGCGGCGAGAAGAACGACCACGGCGCCGAATGCTGCCGAGGCGGCAAGCTGCCAGCTTCCGACGTAAAGCCGGACCAGCCCGAGCACGGCGCCGCCGACCGCGAGCAGGATCAGGATCTGCACCCAAAGAGGCAAATTGCCGAAGATGAGGCTGAAAGCGTAATCCATCACCAGCACCAGAACAGGACGCAGGTCTTGATGGCCTGCGGCTTCACGGGAGCGACGTCGAGCGCGGTGCGGCTGCGCGTCAGCTTCTTCGGCTCGATGCCGGGAAGATCGCCGCGGCAAATCTCATGGGCGGCCTTGCGCCGGTTCACGAGACCACGAACCACACTGCCGCCGGCCTTGTTGAACCAGGTCAACGCTTCGCACGCGCCGGCGAAGTCGCCTTCGCGCACACGCTGCGCGGCGGTCGATTTGCAGAATGCGCCGACGCCGTAATTATAGGCGCCTTCGACCATCGACAGATACAGGCCGTTCGGCACTTCGGTGGCGCGCTGGTAGCCAATGCACTTGGCGACGCCCGGCTCGTAATCGTTGGCGAGCGTGTGAAGAAGCTGCGTGTCGCATTCGGCCTTGGTCGCCTTGTCGCCTGGCTTCACACCCTTGGTCTCGCCATAGCAGATCGTCCAGACACCGACGATGTCCTGGTAGGCGTTGTACCGAAGCCCCTCCCATGTGCCGAGGAAAGCGACGACGGAGACACCGAGCGCGGTGAGCGCGCCTTTCGGGCCGGTGAGGCGACTGCGGAAGGCTGTCATGGTTCGAGGTTCCGTTGCGGAATGATCCGGGCGACGGCCGCCGCGACCGACGTCAGGATCGCCAAAGTCGCGAACGTGCCGGGCGGCAGCTTCTCGGTGAGGGGCCCGGCGAAAACGGCGACGAGCAGTTCGAGGGCCGAGAGGACGCCTGTGAGGAGAGCCAGGCGAACGCTCCAGGCTCGTTTCAGTACCGCTCCGCAGTCCTCGATCAGCCGCATGTCGCCCGCCGTAGTCTAAACGATGGACGACAAACTACATGTTGTGGGTCGAATTTACAAG
>LNFM01016651.1_pt1 | contig 11222 bp, 8 predicted proteins | sample 596031 | NCBI WGS metagenome assembly LNFM01 (sample SAMN04254537, study PRJNA301005) | activated carbon metagenome | isolation source: dual media filters at the Ann Arbor, Michigan drinking water treatment plant | place: USA: Ann Arbor | reverse complement strand
CCGGACTTGCCGAGACCGATCCGGCGACCAAGGCCAGGCTGGCCGGCTTTCGCGAAGGGATGGCGGCGCTCGGCTGGCGCGAAGGACAGAACCTCGCCATCGACGTGCGCTTTGAGCCGAGCAGCGCCGAGCGGGCCCGCCTGCTGGCCGCGGAGCTCATGGCTCTCAAGCCCGACATCTTCTTGGCCCAGGGCTTGCCTTCCGTTGTTGCCATACGCGAGGCGAGCACCGGCTTTCCGATCGTCTTCATCGGCGTGCCGGACCCGGTGAGCACCCGGCTGGTCGAGAGCCTCGTGCGGCCCGGCGGCCAGACGACCGGCTTCACATCGACCGAGCCCGCCTTCGGCGCTAAATGGATCGAGCTCCTGAAGGAGATTTCGCCCACCACGCAGCGCCTGCTCGTCCTCACGCAGCAGAGCGCGGGCTTCTACCGGCCGAGCATCGAGCAGGCCATGAAGCAGTTCGGCGTCGACGTCTCCTTCGCCCAGGTCAACAGCGCGGCCGACATAGAGACCGTCCTCGAGGGCTTCGCCGGCACGGCCGCCGGCGCGGGGGGCCTCATCCTGCCGACCGATATCTTCACCGCCAGCCACCGCCGGCTGATCATCGCGCTCGCCGCACGCCATCGCCTGCCGCTGATCACCGGCAACCCGCCGTTCCCGCCCGATGGCGGCCTGATGTATTATGGTGCCGATTTCGTCGACCTCTATGTCCGCGCCGCGGGTTACGTCGATCGCATCTTGCGTGGCGCCCGGCCGGCCGACCTGCCGGTTCAGCAGCCCGCCACCTTTCAGATGTCGATCAATCTCAAGACGGCCGCTGCCCTCGGGCTTGTCGTGCCGTCGACATTGCGCGCCCGCGCCGACGAGGTACTTGAATGAGACGTCGCGCAGACGAAGTTGCAAGTTTGACAGGATTATGCTAGGAAATTGACTATCTTGGCGGGAGTGCGCTTCCGCCGCCCATGAGCCACCCCCGAGCCCTTCCGGCCCGCCCGCCCCGTTCCAGGCGCCTCGGCGGGCTTTTTCATGTCCCGGTCACGTCCAGGGAGTTGCCGATGTCTTCGTTCATCCGCCGCGCAGACGAATTGTTGGACAGGTCCGCGATTCGGGCCTGTGTTGAAAAGAATCGTCCGGTTCAAGCGGGCCGGCGCTTTGCGAATTTCCGGACAGACACATTCTGGACAACTCGTGTCTGCAAAATCGGCCGTCGATGGTTCACGCCTGGTGAACAAGACGAACAACTCCGGACAATGCTGAACGGTTGGTGTCCTTTCTGGCGTGCCTGAAAGGCGCGCTTTACCGGCCTTTCTTCGGGGCCCGTTCACGAAAGGACGAGATCCGGCGCGATCCGGTGTCCAAAAGGCCGATTGCGCCGAGCTTCTTGCCACAATCTCGTTCCGGTTGACCTGTATCAACGCCTTGCGTGCCTGAGCGGTCATGGTCGTTCAACGTCGAGTCGGAACATGCCGGCCAGAAGATCGTTACTAGGCACTTGGGCGGACTTGTGGATCCCACTGCCCGCGCCAATCTCCCCGGCCATGCCGGGCAACCGAGAGGAATGACAATGCTTCGATCAGTTCTGACGACGGCCAGTGCCGCACTGTTGCTCGTGGGCGCCGCCACCGCGGCTCAGGCCCAGTCTCCCGCCACCCCGGGGACACCAGCGGCTGCCGGCAGGTCAGGCGCCAACGTCGGTTCTCTGTCCTGCACGGTCGCGGGCGGCGTCGGCTTCATCTTCGGCTCGTCCAAGGATCTGAGCTGCCTGTTCACCCGCACCGACGGTATCGCCGAGCGCTACACCGGCTCCATCAAGAAGTACGGCGTCGATATCGGCTTCACCAAGGAAGCCCAGATGGTGTGGCTGGTGTTTGCGCCCGGCAACATCGGGCCTGGCTCCCTGACCGGCGGCTACGCCGGCGCCACGGCCTCGGCCACGGTGGGTGTCGGTGTCGGCGCCAACGTGCTGGTGGGCGGCGGTAGCGGCCAGGTCACCCTGCAGCCGGTCAGCGTCGAGGGCAGCGTTGGCCTGAACGTTGCCGCCGGCGTGGGCGCGGTCGACCTCACCTACGTCAAGTAGCGAACTCCGGCAGGCGCCTTGCCCGAGGCGCTTGCCGGCAGCCCGCCGGTCGGGTCAACTTGGCCCATGCCGACCGCTGCTGAGACCCTGATTGCCCGATTGCAGGCCGACTGCACTGCCGCCGAGGCGGCTGAACGCTCGGTGCGGGCCAGTGTCGATGCCCAGATCCAGGCGGCCGAGCGCGCCCGTGCCTTTGCCTGGCGCCGGTTGAGCGCCCTCTCCGACATGGCCCGCGTCGCCGCCCTCGAACCCGATCGCGAGCTTGCTGTCGAACGCCAGCTCGAAGCGCTGTTTCGCGAGATCGGCTGGATCGAAGGCGGCCTCGCCGAGCTGGGCGAGGGTGCCCGTCCGCTGCTCGACTGGCTGCGGCCGATCGCCGAGGCCTTGCATGCCGAAGCCCATCCAGCTCCCGTCGATGCCGAGGCAGACGGCGAGGCGCCGGAACCGCCGGTGGTCGCCGATCCCCCCCTCATGGATCCCATCGCCGCCTTTCGGGCTTTCGAAGCCTGGTACGAGGCCGAGCGCGGCACGCCGTTTCTGCAGGTTTACGACCGCTACGTGCCGCCCACGCCGGTCGTCGAGTTCTAGGGTGGGCATGAAGACCGACTTCGAACAGTGGCTGGCCGCCCAGTTCGCGGATACGGGGGCGTTCACGATCTTCATCGTCCTGGTCCGCATAGGGAATGACGCGGTCGTGCCCGTGAAATCGAGCTACGCCCACCTGATCGGCGACGACATGCCGTGGCCCGGGATGCGCGGCCTGCTCGACAGTGCCCGCACGCCCTGGGACGGCGTCGCGTTCTTTGTCGGGCTTAGGCATGAGGGCGGGCCGCTGCCTGATGCCGTGGCCGCGACCAAGCTGAAGCAGGTCGAAGCCGACGTGAAGGCCGATCCACTGGCCTTCAATCGCGGGATGTTCTTCGACCGCGAGGGTCGGCATCTCCGTATCGACGAGACGGCGCGATGACCGAGGCGGGATCCGTTCATCGCTCTGCTCGACGGCTGACCGCCACTGGCGGTGAAACGCGGGACGAGATCGTGGCCGAGGAGGTTGCGGTGGCGCTGGTCTACAACGGCATCAGCCATGCGGTGATGATGGCAACGCCGTGCGACCTCGAGGATTTCGCCCGGGGATTCTCGCTCACCGAGCGCATCGTCGAGAAGGCGTCGGAGATCTACGACATCGAAGTGGAAGACATCAAAGTCGGATCGGGGGGACGCGGTATCGAGGTCCGGCTCAAGATCGCGGCCCAGCGGATGGTCGGTTTGCAGGAGCGGCGGCGCAGCCTTGCCGGCCGCACCGGCTGCGGCCTGTGCGGTGTCGACAGTCTGGACGCCGCCCTCCGTCCGGTGCAGGTCTCGGAGGCGCGTGGCACCGTCTCGCGCGTAGCGATCGAGCGCGCGATGGCGGCGCTGCCCGGATCGCAGCGCATCAATAGGACCAACGGCGCCACTCATGCCGCTGGCTGGGCTGCTGCGGACGGAACGCTGGCCTTGGTGCGCGAAGACGTCGGCAGACACAATGCCCTGGACAAGCTGGGCGGCGCTCTGGCGACGACGGCTGTGCCACGGGAAGGCGGATTCGTGGTGGTGACCAGCCGCTGTTCCTACGAGATGGTGCAAAAGGCCGCCGCCCTGGGCGCGGTGGCGATCGCCGCCGTGTCGGCGCCGACGTCGCTGGCCATCGAGACGGCCGAGCAGGCAGGCATTGCCCTCGTCGCGTTCGTGCGCGATGGCCGGCTCACCGTCTATGCCAACGCCCAGCGGATCGTCTTGTGACCCCCTCGCGTGTCTTCGGCGTCACCGGCTGGAAGAACGCCGGCAAGACGACGCTGGTCGAGCGGCTGGTGGCGGAGTTCGTCCGGCGCGGCTGGCAGGTCTCGACCATCAAGCATGCCCATCACGATGTCGATGTCGATCAGCCGGGCCGGGATTCCTACCGTCATCGAGCGGCCGGTGCGAGCGAAGTGGCGGTGGTCGGCGGGCTGCGCTACGCGATCATGCGTGAGCAGGCCGAGGCCACGCTGGCCGAGGTGCTGGAGCGGCTGGCGCCGGCGGATCTCGTGCTGATCGAAGGTTACAAGCGCGAGGCGCATCCCAAGATCGAGGTGCGGGCGGCAGAGGCGCCCTCTCTGGCGGCTGAAGATCCCAATGTCGTTGCCATCGCTTCGGATGTGCAGCCGTCCGAAACGCACCTGCCGTGGTTTCGGCGTGACGACATCGCCGGCATCGCCGACTTCATCGCCGCACTGCGGCGTTAGGGCTTCGCACCCACGAAAGTGCCGCCCGCCTTGTAGCCGGTGCCGGTCACTGTAAAGGTGCCGCCCTGGCCCTTGGCGACGCCGCCCGCGCCGGGGGCGTCGAAGAACGAACCTGCCACGGCGCCGGTCCGTCCCGCGCCGCTGAGGGCGCCGGTGAAGTTCACCGTGCCGTTGGTCAACGCCGTGGTGCCGGTGTAGGTGGCGCCGTCGAAGTTGCCGATGGTCACGGCGCCGGTCTGGGTGGCGAAGTTCCAAGCATTGGTATAGCTGCCGGCCGCGGAGTAGGCGCTCGTTCCGTTCAGGACGTTGCCGAAGGCGTGGCCGCTATAGGTTGCCGTCCCCGTCATCGGCAATGAGACGGCCGAGGTCAATGTGCCGGCGACGTAAGTCGCGAAATTCAGACGGTCGCGTTCGTACGCGGTGTAGTTGGGCTTGTATTTGACGTCGCCGCCCCACACGCCCCAGGTCATGAACTCGCAGGAGGTGCAGCGCGTGACGCCCGCCGCCTGGAAGAAGGCATCGAACGTCGCGGGCGCGGTGCCGTAGCTGACAGCGAAGGTCCGCGACTCCAGATCGCCGGTCTGAGAGGTCACGCCGCTGATCGTGACGCTGGTCGTGTTGGTCAACAGGTCGGAAGGCCGGTCGGCGACGGCGTAGATCTTGTCGTCGATGAACGAACTGGTGGAGAAGCCCGAACCCGACGTGCCGCCCAGCCGGAAGGTCGCCGATGTTCCGGTACCGTCCCATTCGGGGACGGTGAAGGTCGCGGAAGCGCGGTTGGACGCAGCGTCGGTGATCAGGATGACATTCGCGGGCGCGGCATTGTTCGGATTGCCGAGTAGCCGCGTCGTGAAGGTGCCCGAGCTGTCGCGCCCTTCGACGAGGCCACCGACATAGCCGTTCATGGTCTGGCTGGTGCGGGCGTTGTCGGTCGTCGACGAAGACGACGTCCTGGTCGCCTGGGTGACGCTGAAATAGTCCTGGCCGGTGAGGTTGTTGTAGGGCTGGTCGAACGACGCCTGCGATGTGCGGGTGGTCGTGACGGCGGATACGATGCCAGAGCTCGAGGTCACAGTGGTGCTGAGGCTGTCCGGCGTAAACACCATCCTCTCACCGTTGGGCCCAAAGATCGAATTGCCGGCGCCGGTATCGAAGGTCGATTCGGCGGACACCAAACGGCCAATCTGCTGGGTGTCGCCCAGCCGGTAGGAGGCATTGAAGCGACCCGCATTGGAGATCGTGCTGTTGTTGTTGTCCTTGAAATAAGTACCGATGAACGCACCCATGTAAGACTTCTGGCTGGTGCCCTGGCCGGCAATCGATACCGTTGCCTGCAACGCGGTGGCGCGCGCGGCGCCCGGTTCCGCGCCGCCCACGGTAGGGGAGAAGGTGCCCGAATAGGCGGAGTAGAGGGCCGACTTGCTGGCGGCTGTTTTGAGCGCAGCATTGCCGCCGACGGTGTCGTTGGCGAATGGGATCTTGTCGGAGTCGCCGAGGGCGATCACGGTGTGTTTGGCGTAACCGGTCGAGGGGAATTGACCCAGCGTAGTCGGCGTGCCGCCGATGACACCGATACGTTCGTTGTTCGTGGTTTCGAACACGTAGGCGAAGTAGTCGCTGCTGGCGCTCACGTAGCCCTTGCCGGTGAGCATGCCGAAAGTCGGATGGTTCAGCGAAACGGTGAAGGAGTCCGATCCAGGATTCCAGGGAACGGTGACCGACCGGCCGTCGCTCAGCGTGATCGTCGCCTTTCCGCTGGTCACCGAACCCTGGGAGTTCAGCAGCACATTCTTCTGCGAATCCGGCGTGACGCCCAGCGTCTGGTTGTTGAAGGCGGTATAGGGGGTATTGCCGAAGAAGCGGCCCCGCGTGACGATCACCTGGGTCGTCGGCGTCGTGGTTGTGGTCTGGTTCTTGGTCGATGCGGCCTGTGCCGTCTGCTCCACCGTCTGGTTGTTGGACAGGGCAGTGGCGACGAGTTCCGAATTGTTGATCCTCTGCGCGGCCGTCGTCGGGCCGACATTGGCGCCCGGCTGAACGGCGCCCGGGGTCTGCCCCGAGTTGCGGCTGGAGAAGCCCGAACTCTGTGCCTTTTGATCGGCATTGCCGCCGCTCGTGCCGCCGCCGCTACTGCCACTGCTTTGTCCGCTGCTCTGGCTGGTGCCTTCGAGTTGGCTGAGCTGGGCGCTCATGCCGCCCTGGCCGACCATCGTGGGAGCGCCGGGCGCCGCACCGCTGCTGGCGGTCACCTGCGACCCCGGCCGCGTCACCGTCTGGGTCTGGCCGGCGGAGGTGAACGTCATGCCGTTGCCGAAGACGAAGGTCGAGGTCGTGCTGGTCGGCTGGACGGTGAAGATGGTGATGCCGCCGCGGATGCCGATCGTGCCCGATGGCGTGGTGATGGTGATGGGCTTGGTCTTGCTGATCTTGCCGCCGACCAGGCGGAACACGCCCTTGCTGGCATTGATCGCGAGGTCGCCGGTCTTGGTGGCAGGGTCGTAGACGAACTTGTCGATGGTGAGCTGAGCGCTCGGTCCGACGGTGAGCGAGGTACCGTCAAGGAACACGAGGTGGGCACGGTCGCGGGCGTTGGTGGTGATGACCTCGTTGGCCTGCACATCGATGCCGATGCGCAGCACGCGCTCGGCCTCGGACGGCGGCTTGCCGAGGGGATCGCCGTCGGTTGCCGAGGTGACGCCGACCCGGGCGGCGGCGTCGGGGATGCCGAACGGGGCGCCAAACAGGGCAATCGCCGTCGTGCCCAGCAGCATGGCGCGGACAAGCGGAAAGCCGATAACGTTGGCCTTGACCATCTTCGTCTCCCTAGCCGGCGTCAGAAGCGCCAGCCGATGCCAAACATCACATTATTATTGACGAATTCGTAGTTCGGCAAGTTGGAGCCGCGCGAGAACCGGCCGCCCGAAATGCTGAAAGTCGTTCGTGTGTCCAATGGGATCGACAACACCAGATTGAGGATTGTGTCGAGCTGTTGGCGAACGACGCCCGGATCGATGATCGGATCGGGAGCATCGTACTGCCACCATTGCTGGTTGACCGTCAGGTTGATGCTCCAGGGCAGCTCGCTCTTGAACAACGGGTCGGCAAACCGGAACGCCATGCCGCCGCCGACGCCGGCAACCACGTAGTTCTGCGAGATCGTCTGCTGCGTCTGGTAGCGCTGGGCATTGCCGAGCGTATAAAGCGTGACGACATCCGTCCACTGATACTGGAAGGTCGTGGTGGCCGAGTACTGGGTGCCGGTGAACTGGCTGTTGGTGGGCAGGTAGTTGGTATTAGGGTAGTTCTGCTGGCGCCAGCTGAAGATCGAGACGTTGCGCAACTTGTCCGCCAGCAACACGCCGCTCTCCAGCCCGGCGCCATAGCTGCCGTAGTAGGGCTGGTCGTTGACCCAGATGTAGCCGGCACTCAGGAACGGCTTCAGGATAACGTCCTCGAAAATGCCCTGGAACGCCTGGAAGCGTGGTCCGGTCGTGAAGTCGATCAGCGAGACGTTCGCTGCCTGGAGGCTGAACTGGCGATTGGCATAGACCGTGAGTTGGCTCTCGATCGCGGACTTGTCCTGAAGGCCGAGATCGTAGGAATGGCGGAACTGCGCCGAGCTCACGAAGCCCCAGTCCGACGTGCCGAGGGCTTGCTGGTTCAGGTTGGCGGTCTGCCCGAACAGTCGGACCGCCGATGTCGCGGGACCGAGATTGGCGTTTGACTGGTAACGCGTACCGAGGAACAGCTCCCCCGAGAAACGCGAAGGGCTTTGGCGCTTCTCGACCTCGGCCATGAATTGCTCGGCCCGGCTGCGCACGTCGGCCGGCAGGGACTGCGATTTCAGGGCGGTTTCGAGGTAGGTGCGGGCGATCTCGTAGGATCCAAGCCGATAGTAGAGGACGCCGAGTTCGAGCCGCACCCGGGGCAGATCTGGATTGATGAGCAGCATTCGCTCCAGGGCCGAGATCGCGCCCTCGGGGTCGCCGGTCTGGCTTGCGATGGTCGCGAACTTGAAGAGGACGTCGAGATCCGCCGGCTTCTTCAGCATCTCCTGGAAGGCGTCGTCGTACTGCTTCTCGGCGCTGGCGGACACGGCCGCCGCCACGGCGGCCACCAGTGCGCAAGCTGCCACGACGCCTGCAACATGCTTAAGTTGCTCGGGAATCTTCGTCTCCCCACGGCCCGCATGAACGCGAGGTCACTCGAGGAGAGTGATGCAGCAAGTGTGCTAAATCAACCAGCTCTGGACGATGAGAGCCGCTCCCAGCAGGGGGCCGGCGCGGGCGGCGCGCATGCGCAGCACCATGCGGCGATACTGCCGGTCTCCCAGGGCCAGGATGAAGCGCTCGCGGTCGCGTGTCATCGCCGTCAGCATCCGGTCCAGCATGCGGCCGTGAGTATCGCCCCAGTTGCGGCTGGAGAGGTGCAGGCGGCCGCCCAGCACAGGATTGTCAGCAGCACCGTTGCGGCCATGCAGCCGGTACGAATAAAGCGCCTCGTCGATCAGCAGCGAGCCCGCCACCATCTGGGCCATGACGACGATGTAGAAGTCCATGTGCAGGCGGAAGGCCTCGTCGTCGTCGGGAAAGACGAGATCGATCAGCGAGCGGCGGAACATCATCGACGAGGTGCTGACCCAGACCCAGTGGACGACGCGCTTGGTGTAGAGGCGATAGGGCGTCTGGGCCTCCCAGCGCGCCGTGCCGTTGGCGGCATCGAGCCTGGGTACGCGCGCGGGATCGACCGGGGCAAAGGCCTGGTCGCGATCGACGCGGGCGCGGTCCTTGCCGAACCAGTAGATGCAGCCGGCGATCAGGGCGCCCTGGCCGTCGATCAGCCGCGCGTTGCAGGCCGTGAATCCGACCGCATAAGTCTCGTTGAGATGGGCGGCGAGATGACGTTCCAGGAAATCGTCATTCCACAGATCGTCGGAATCGAGGAAGCAGACGAACGTCGCGCGGGTGGCCGCGAGGCCACGCCGTGTGGCGCCGGTCTGCCCGACGTTCTTGTCCAGCCGGATCAGCGAAAAGCGCGGATCGGCGAGTTCGTCGAGCAGCTGGCGGACGACTGCGGCAGAATCGTCGGTCGAGGTATCATCGACGATCACGCACTCGAAGTCGCGCAGGGTCTGGCGCGCCACCGAGCGGATGGCGTCGCCGATATAGTCACGGCAGTTGTAGCACGTGACGACGACGGAGATTTTCGGGAGCTTGGTGTCGGCCATCCGCTAGCGCTTCGCGCCCGCCGATCCCAGGAAATCGAAATCCACGCCTTCGTCGGCCTCGAGGACCGTGTCGAAGTAGAGGCTGGCATAGCCGCGATGGCTGCCGGCCGCCGGCGTCGGCGCCTTCCAGGCCTTGCGCCGCTTGGCGAGCTCGGCGGCCGACACATGCAGCTCGAGCCTGCGCTTGGGCACATCGAGCGTGATGCGGTCGCCGTTCTTCACCAGGGCGAGCGGCCCGCCGTTCGCCGCCTCGGGCGAGACGTGCAGCACGATGGTGCCGAAGGCCGTGCCGCTCATGCGGGCGTCGGAGATGCGGATCATGTCCTTCACGCCGGCCCGCGCGAGCTTCATGGGGATCGGGAAGGACCCGGCTTCCGGCATGCCGGGCGCACCCTTCGCCCCGGCATTGCGCAGCACGAGGATATCGTCGGCCTTAACATCGAGCTTGGGATCGTCGCCGCGTAGTGCCAGGTCCTCGAGCGAATCGAACACCACGGCGCGACCGGTGTGCGTCAGCAGCGCAGGCGAGGCCGCCGAGTGCTTGATGACGGCGCCGCGCGGCGCGAGGTTGCCGCGCAGCACGGCCATGCCGCCCGTCGGCTTGATCGGATTTTTGGGCGTCCGGATCACCGTCTGGTTGGGCACCATCTCGGCCCTGTCGATCACCTGCTTCAGCGTGCGGCCGCTCACGGTCATCGCCGTCTCGTCGAGCGAGCCCCGAATCTCCTTCATCAGGCGCGAGTTGCCGCCGGCCCAGTGGAAATGCTCCATGTAGTGGTCGCCCGACGGTTTTAGGTCGACCAGCACCGGCACGTTCTGGCTGATCGTGTCGAACTCCTCCAGGTCGATCCGGATGCCGAGGCGACGCGCGACGGCCGTGAGATGGACCAGTGCATTGGTCGAGCCACCGATTGCCTGCATGACGGTAAGCGCATTGCGGAAGGCAGCTTTCGTCATGATCTCGCTGGGCTTCGGCCCGCCGGTCCTGGCCATCTCGGCCGCGCGCTTGCCCGTGGCTTCGGCGATGCGCAGGCGATCGGAATGCGTGGCCGGGATCGAACCGCTGCCGGGAAGTCCCATGCCCAGCGTCTCGACCATGCAGCCCATGGTGCTGGCGGTGCCCATCACCATGCAGGTGCCCTTGGTCGGAGCGAGCCGCTCGCTCACCTGCTGGATATCCTGCTCGGAGAAGGTGCCGGCGCGATACTGACCCCACAGGCGGCGGCAGTCGGTGCAGGCGCCCAGCACCTCGCCCTTGAAGTGGCCCACGAGCATGGGGCCAACGGGCAGCACGATGGCGGGACGGTCGGCGCTGGCCGCGGCCATGAGCTGGGCCGGCAGGGTCTTGTCGCAACCGCCGATCATGACGACGGAGTCCATAGGCTGCGCGCGCACCATCTCTTCGGTGTCCATCGCCATCAGGTTCCGCAGGTACATGCTGGTGGGATGCGAGAAACTTTCGTGGATCGAGATGGTGGGAAACACCATGGGCAGCGCGCCCTGCAGGAGGATGCCGCGCTTCGCCGATTCGATCAGATCGGGGACATTGCCGTGACAGGGGTTGAAGTCGCTGAAGGTGTTGGTGATGCCCACGATCGGCCGGTCGAGCGCGTCGTCGGTGTAGCCGGCCGCCTTGATGAAGGCCTTGCGCAGGA
>LNFM01012382.1_pt1 | contig 11222 bp, 8 predicted proteins | sample 596031 | NCBI WGS metagenome assembly LNFM01 (sample SAMN04254537, study PRJNA301005) | activated carbon metagenome | isolation source: dual media filters at the Ann Arbor, Michigan drinking water treatment plant | place: USA: Ann Arbor | reverse complement strand
TGCTCGGCGCCTTCTTGGTGCTGCTCGGTATCGCCATCTCGCGTCCCGTCGTCCCAGAATTCCATGACATCAGCGTCACCCAGACCCGAGACTTCTGCCTTGCGGTGGATATCTCTGGCTCGATGACCGGGACAATCACTGACCCAGAACAAGCTGCCATTGCCCAAGCCGCGGCCGACGCAGCCAAAGCAAATGGCACTGCCGACGCGACCGCCACCGACAAACCGACACCCTTGACCAGACTGGTCGTCGCCCAATCGGCAGTCGATACTTTCGTCAAGGCACGCGAAGGCGACCGGGTCTGTCTGATGTACTTCGACGACGACACCTACTATTCCTGGCCTCTCACCTCCGACCTCAACACCATTCTCAAGCGCAACAAGCGCACGAGTGGTTACAACGGTGGTGGCACCAACTTTGAAGGTCCGACCGAAAACGACCGCAAAAACGGTCCGATTCAAGCCGGTCTCAACCACTTCAAAGAGTTCGGCCAGGCCAAGAGCAAGGTGATCATCATCGTCAGCGATGGTGAGTCGAGCATCAGCGAAAAGCGCTACAACGAGCTCTTCAACCAGCTCAAGAACGGCAACGTCAAACTCTATGTCCTCGGCATCGCCGAAGGCTGGGTGAGCGGAAGCGACCAGACCAAAGACTTGCGTCGACTGGCAGAGCAATCTGGTGGCGCAGTGATGGTCGTCGGCAATGCTGCCGATATGCGCAAAGGCATCGCCCAGATCGACGCCCTCGAGAAATCGCGGGTCGAGATCGAAAAGTCGGTCAGTTTCAAGGATGTTTACTACATCTTCTTGGGCTTCGCTCTGCTTGCAGGGCTGCTCTACCTCGTGGCCGCTAGCATCGTCCGCGAGGACGTCTAGTTCAACCAACAAACCTACGAAATGAGAAACAATATGGAAAAGAAAACTTCATTGCGGCAGCGTTTCATGGCTGGACTGACGATCCTCGCCGGCGCTGCTTCGCTTGCCTACGGCCTCTACCTCTTCTCTTGGACCGACTCGCAGAACGTGCTCTACAACCAAGGCCTCGTCGCGTACCAGACCGGAGACGTGCAGAAGGCAATCAAATACTTCGACCAGAGCCTTGGCGTCTACAAGGCCCGTCAGAACGAGACTTGGGTGGAACGCTTCGTCTACCCCAAGCCCGACAGAGAAGTGGCCGCCCAGGCCGCTTTCCACAAGGCCAAGGCGCTGATTCGCGCGAAGCAGGGCAAGCCTGCTGTGGAGGCCTTCCAGGAGTCATTGCAGCTCAACAGCGGCAACCTCTACCAAGGTCGCGGGCTCACCCCTCGCGAAGTGCAGGAAGCTGAAGAGAACGCCAAGGTCGTCAAATACGACCTGGAGTTGCTCTTCAAGAACAACCCCTCGTTGGCTGAAGGCCAAGGGAAGGGCAAGCCCAAACCCGGTGACGGCAAGGGCGATCAACAAGTTCCTGGAGACCAGCCCGGCAAAATGCCTGGCAAGGGTAACAAGGACGCAATCTAAAGGAGATACGCTATGAACACATTGCATTTCCTGCGTCCTGATTACATGCTCGCCCTACTGCTGGTTCTCCCAGTGGTGGCAGCATTGCTCTGGGCGTCGGCACACCAGCGCCTCAAAGCTAGGCGCGACTGGGCCGAGGAAAACAAACTCACCGACCGCTTCTCGCGGCCTTTCAGCAAGTCGCTGGAAGTGCTCAAAGGAGCGCTCTGGCTCACCGCTGCGGCAGCCATCGTGGTCGCCGCCGCTGGCCCGGTCATGGAAGACGCACCACTGAAGGTGCGCGAAGGCAGCATGGAATTGATTTCTGTTGTGGACGTGTCCACCAGCATGGCTGCCGAAGACTATCGCACGGCCATGCCCGACAAACCCGTCTATGACGAGAACACCCGCAAAGTGATCGGTCATCTGCCGCAAGACCAGGTGCCTGGCGCCTACGGTTCGCGGCTCGACATGACCAAACACGTGATCATGACACAGATCATGCCGACCCTTGAACGCAACAAGCTCGGTCTCGTCAACTACTCGGGTGAAGGATTCATCCAGGCTGATTTGACCGATGACTATGCGGCTCTGACCTGGGTGATGGAGCATTGGATGCGCATCGGCCAGGCTCCTGGCGGTGGCTCCGACTATGCCATCGGCCTGGAGACGGCCTACAAGATGTTCAAGGAAGAGCCGCCAACAGCAAAGCAGCGCATCATCCTGTTGTTCACCGACGGTGGCTTCACAGGTGACCCTGCCAAGCTGCAAGAAGTACTCGGCAAGATCCGAGAAGCCGGCATTCGCATCATCGTCGTCGGCCTCGGCTCAAGCACACCGGTAACCATCCCCCTTTACTCCAGTGAAGGACAGCTGACCGGCTACGTGCAAAAAGACAATGAGGTGGTTACCACCGGCATCGACGAGGCTGCTTGTCAGACTCTCGTCTCGCTCACAGGTGGCGAGTACATCCGCCTCGACCCGGAAAACCCGCGCCTCTCGGTCAAATGGTCCGCCGCTCTCGGTGGCACCAAGTACGAGAAGCATGAAGATCAAGTCTTCCAGTATCCGCTGGGAGCCGCCCTGGCCATCATGCTCGGGCTTCTCTTCGTCGGCATTCTCCGGCGCGAACGGACAGTCTAAATTGACTGACCTTATTTCTTTCAATCGTCCTCTCGGCAGCGCTCGCACTTCTGCAGCGTTGCTCGACTCTCAACTGTGGTGACCAGCACTTCCGCTCGGTCACACCTCAATCCTGAAATGGAGTTTCCAAAATGAACGACATGCACAAAATCAAGAAGCCGCTCTACGCGGCTATGTCTGCGGAGATCGGCAAGGTGGTTATCGGTTACGACGAAATCATCGCCCTCTGCATCCGCGGTATGCTCGGTGACGGCCACATCCTGCTCACCTCTCTGCCTGGCCTGGCCAAGACCACCCTGGCCAACACCCTGGCATCCTCGATCCACGGCGCCGTCTACGGCCGCTTCCAGATGCTGCCGGACAGCCAGGCTTCCGACATCACCGGCAAGATGGTCTTCAACCAGAAGAGCGGCGAGTACCTTGCCGTACCCGGTCCGATCGTCGGCAAGAACATCTTCCTCGTCGACGAAGCGAACCGCACCGGTCCCAAGACCAACGCTGCGGTGCTGCAGCCCATGCAGGAAAAGAAGGTCACCATCGACGGTGGCCCGACTTTCCCCTGCCCGGAGCTGTTCTTCGTCATCGCCACTCGCAACCCGATCGAGCAGGAAGGCACCTATGACCTTCCGGAAGCGATGATCGACCGCTTCATGGCCGAAGCGAACATGAGCTACGTCTCGGAAGAGAACGAAATGGCCATCGTTCGCAACACCGCTCTGCGCAAGGGCGACTCGAGCAAGATGGTCACCCCGGTGATCACCATGGAGCAGATCCTGGCCGACCGCATCAAGATCAACGAGATGGTCCAGGCCATGCCCGATGAACTGGTGCGCTACATCGTCCGTCTCGTTCGCGCCACTCGCCCGCAGCTGAAGGCTGACTTCGGCAAGGTGAAGAGCAAGAACAGCGGCGTCGACTTCTCGCAGCTGGTCTCCACCGGCGCTTCGGTTCGCGCACAGCAGAACATCGCAGTCTGCGCCGCGGCCGTGGCCTTCCTCAACGACCGTACCAATGTCACTCCGGACGACGTCAAGTTCGTCGCCCGCGACATCCTGCGTGCTCGTATCGGCAAGTCGGAAAAGGGCTTCAACCGCTTCAACGCGGAAGAGTTCATCTCCGCCCTTCTTGACTCCGTCGAGATCGTCGGCAAGTAAGGTGTTTGGTACTCAACTTGCACAGTGTAGGCGAGGCTGTTAACTCAGCCTCGTCTCACTTGCACGAACGTGCCATCACTCTTACTACCGACTATCTTGCATAACTAATGAAAAGAGGTTTTCTATGAGCCAATTATCAAGCAAGGAATCCAAAGTCGAAGAGCTGGTCGCCGCCGTTGAAGAACGAGCCATCACCTGCCCCATCCCTATCCGCTGGCGCGCCAATCAGTCAATGGTTGGTGGCGGCGAGCGCAATAGCCGAAGCAAAGGTCTCCATGGTACCGATTTCTACGGCCTCAAGCCGTACGAATTCGGCGACGACGTGAGAAAGATTGACTGGTCTGCCACCGCAAAGTCGGGCGGCCAAGAATACTTTGTCAAACAGTTCTACGAACCCCGTGACGTCAAGGTCTGGATTCTCATCGACAGCAAGCTGACGATGGATTTCGGCACCGTCCGCACCACCAAGCGCATGCTCGCCGCCGAGCTGGCATGCTCGATCATCAAATCGGTGAAGAAGACCAACGACTTGGTCGGCTTCATCACCTACGACGAGAAGGGCATTCAAGCCATCACGCCCAAGGCCAAGCCGGCTGGCGCAGTAAAGCTTCAGTGCCTGCGCGCCATCATCGAACCCGGCGTACGGCACCTCTTCCCCGGCGAAAAGTCGGAGAACGTGGCGGTCATGAACGGTTCCGACACCAACGCTAGCGGCCTGGCAACTGCTCTTGAGTACGTGCGCACCAAGCCACGTGCTCTCGTCTTCGTCATCTCTGACTTCCTCGACCTGAACGACAACGACAAAGACGAGATCGGCCTCACCGCCGGTCGTCATGCCACCGTCGCCATGTACGTGCAGGACCGTCGCGAGCGTGAGTTGCCCAATACCTGGGGTATCATCCCGATGGAAGATATCCGCACCGGACAGCGCAAATCTGTCTGGTTGCCGCCCAAGTGGTGGCCGCTCCAGGGCAAGGGCACGGGAGTGCGCGACCAGTATGCGCAGAACTTCCAGAACACTCGCTCTGCAGCCATCGATTTCTTCAGAGACAACGGCATCCTTTGGGAGGAATTTTCCACCGAAGAGGGTGCAGCTGCTGAGCCCAAAATCCGGAAGCTTCTCTCCGGCCACTAAGGTCAGCCTAACCTAAAAAGGAAACTCTACATGTATAAAACTTATGTGCGGACTGCCCTCTTGGCGGCGGCGCTGACAATGGTGTCGGTCGCTTCCCTCAACGCACAGTCCATCCCCGCAGCACCGCCTGCGACCGCTCCGGCGGCCGCTGCCAAGGCCCAGGTCATGCCTGACCCGGACCCTTGCAGCAAGATCACCGGCACCATCGATGGTGCCGATCAGAGCTCGAACACGAGCTCCTACAACTACGGAGGCTACTACTCGCAGCCTCCAGCTGACCCCAAGCCGCAGAATCCGATTTCGGCAACCTGCGGTCAGGGCCGGCTCAACATCATCGTCGGTACCACCCCCAGTGACCAGGCGGGCTTCACCCAGTCGCACCGCCACTTCGGTCACTTCATCATGGACAAGATTCCTCTGACCGTGGTGCTCAATGTCGACGAGTCGGTGGAGATCGACTTCAACTCGCTGGTCAAGCAGAAGGTACTGGGCTTCAACGGCTCCGACTTCATGCTGGCCAAGCAGGGTCCTGGCGAAACGCCGGCGATTCAGATTTCGGGACCGCAGCTGCGTGTGCGCGAAATCAAGGGCCCGGACGGCACCGTGGTCGGCAAGCAGACGCGCAAGATCTACGTGATCAACTTGATCGTGCAGAGCATGGTCTACAAGCCGGTCATTCCCTTCCAGCTCGACCTGCGCTACGCCTACGACGCCACTCCTGACGGCAAGCCCAACTGGAAGACTCTGACCACGCCTGACTTCGTTGTCACACGTCCGAACATCGGCGACAACGGCGAAGAGCTGCTCGAGGGAAATCTCGACCAGCAGGGCACGCGCATCTCCTTCATGACGGTGGCAGCGCTCGCGCTCGGCACCTTCCTCCTGCTGCTCATCCCGGGAACCAACCTGGTCAAGTACATCAACCGTGTACGGCCGCGCAAGGTGATTCCGGCGAACCGTGCGGCATGGAACGTCTTCGAAGGTCAGTACAAGGACGCCAAAGCCAACGGCGGATACAAGCGCAAGCACATCCGCGCCATCGTGCATGCCCTGCGGCGTTACCTCGGTACGCTGCCGCAGTACCCGCAGCTCGAAGCACTGACTGTGATGGAAATCGTCGCTCGCTTCTCTGAAGAAGAGAAGACCGAAATGGCTGCTTCTGTCATCACCATGTGCGAGGGCGACCTGTTCGACGTCGATAACGATGACCAGACGACCGCAACCACTCTGACGGCCGAGCAGATCAAGAGTCTGTTCGAAGACCTGCAGGTTCTGGTGCCCCGTCCCTGGGACTCGAAGTAACAGGCTGCCGACAAAGAAGCCATTAACGCCTACGGATGGGCCACGCAGAGTATCGAAGGTGTCAAATGTTGTTCCCCCAGTAACGGCGGACACATTCGCATCCTAGATACCTGCGTGGTCCAGGGCTTCCCTTTCTATGCACTGGGAGATTGTGTGCTCTCAAATTTCGATAACAGAGAAGTCGGTTGGAGAGGCTTCACCTCTGCACATTGAGCCCTAGCGCCAGTGTTCAGTGGTGAAGTCTCTCCGGCTGCCTTTTCAAACAAACGTTTCTAAAGGAAACACAGCCATGAATAAGAACTCGCTCCTGAGCGGCGTTCTCGGTTCGCTGCGCAAGTACGCAACGGCCTTGATTCTTGCCGCCTCCGTCATCACCGTGGGAATGTCCCCCGTCGCCGCACAGAACGTGCCGGCTGCGACCACTCCCGCCATCACCAACCCCGTCACTGTCACCACAGCCGCACCCGTTGCCGCAAAATTCGACGGCGTCGCCATCTACAACACCGCTTTCGAAGTTCTGCGCGACTACCACAAAGACCTGCAGAACCCGGTCGAACGCGCCAAGTTCATCAAGGAATGGCAGAACCGCCACGCCACTGACGGTGTGCTCGATACCGAAGCAGGCACCGACAAGGCGGTCTACGAGATGGTGTGGAGTCTCGGTCAGCGCTTCGACTATTACAACCTGCCTGAGGCCAATCAGGCCGAGAAGGCTCGTTCTGAAGCTTCTATGGCCGGCATCGGCGCCACGCTCTACCAGAAGGGCTTGAGCTCGGCCATCCGCGCCCTGGGCAAAGAGCCGAAGAAAGAAGACGTGATGCCGCTCTTCAAGCTGAGCGACGAACGTCCGATGATTGTTGCCGAAGACCCTGACTCTGATACTCCGTCTGGCAAAGCCGGGCTGAAGAAGGGTGACCGCATCGTCGCTGTCGATGGTGCAAGTGTCAACGGCAAGACTCTCGATGAAGTCGTGAAGACCATTCGCGGCACTCCCGGCACCACTGTCACTCTCAGCATCGTTCGCAAGAGCGATGGCGCCGACAAGAAGATCGACCTGCCGATCGTACGCGCCAAGTTCGTCGTGCATGTCGTCAAGTCGGAAGACCTGGGCAACGGCGTGACGCACATCAAGCTCACGCACTTCGAGTCGCAGTACGGCACCGAAGAGATGTACAACGCGCTCACTGAAGCCGCCAAGGGCAAGGCCATCATCCTTGACCTGCGTGGAAACCCCGGTGGTGAGCTGAGCCAGCCCATCAACATGGCGGCGATGTTCCTCGAAAAGGGCATTGTCGTTCAGCTGATTCAGCGCAGCGACGACGACAAGGTGACCATCACCCACTCGTTCACCCCGACGACATACAACGGTCACATCGTCACCAGCGCCGGTCAGGACATGACCAAGACTGGCAAGCGACCGGACATGATTGTGCCCAAGGACATGCCCGTCATCGTCCTCGTTGACGGTGGCTCGGCATCGGCATCAGAGATTCTCGCCGGCGCATTGCAGGCCAACAAGCGTGCCCTCGTCATCGGTCAGCCGACCGTCGGTAAGGGTGTGGGCCAGAATGTCATCCCGCTGCCTGGCGACCGCAACCTGCACGTCACCTCTTTTGAATTCCGTCCGGCAGCGCAAGTGATGGACTGGATCGGCATCGTGCCGGACATCGAAGTCACCCTGCCTGAGGATGCAAATCTGCAGGAAGACCCGAGCTCTGACGCTCAGCTCAACCGCGCCAAGGTGGAAGCAATTGCTGCCATCGCTGGCAAGGCCTCGCCTGCTCGCGCCGCAGCTGAAATCACTGCCCGCAAGGCCGAGCTGAAGAAGAAGAACGAAGAGAACTTCGCCAAGGAAGTCGAAGCCCGTCGCAAGGCCATCGCCGAGCCGGCAGACAAGTCAGCTGCTGACGGCACTGCTGTCACGCCGCCGGCCGCCGACAAGAGCGACAAGTAGCACCGTCTGTGGTGCGCGCCCATTCCACCGCGGAAGGGCGCGCACCCATTTCTCTAGATTTCAAAGTCAACCCGACTCTTAACCTAAACCTGAAAGGGATAATCGTATGTCAATCAATCTCAGACACCACATGCGGGGTCTGGCGATGGTGGCGCTCTCGGCACTCCTGTCGGTCGCTTCCCTCTCGCCAGCTGCTTTCGCACAAGATCCGACCAAGTCGGTCTCCGTCACCGGCACCTCCGATTCGCTGAGCGAGTCGGACCTGCGCGGCGCCCCCGTCGACACCAAGAACGTCGTCGACAAGGCCAAGCTCTTCCGCAAGCTGCCCAACGGCACGCCTGTGGAAATCACGCCCATGGACGTGACACAGCCCGGCAAGCCGGCAGTCGACCCCAAGGCCCCGGTTGTGGTCCCCACGGCTCCTTCCGTCGACCCCCACGCCCCGGTTCCTGTCCCTGTCACTCCGGCAGTCGACCCCAATGCACCGGCCACCGCTCCCGGTACCACGCAGACCCCTGCTCCCGGCACCAACCCGGCAACACCTCCCGGCACCACTACCGTCGCACCGACGGGACCGTCTCCTGGTGTTCTCACCCCCAGTGGCATGCCCACTGCTGAAGACATCCAGAAGATGATCAAGATGCGCCAAGAACAGATGCGCGACCCGGCCAAACAGCCGAGCCCGGAAGTTCTGGAAAAGATCTACCGCGACGTCTGGACTCAGATCGGCGCCAAGTACTACGACCAGGGCAAGTTGAAAGACTGGCACCTCTGGGCCGACAAGTACAAGGGCAAGCTCAAGACCGGTGAAGACCTGCAGAACGCCCTCAAGGAAATGGTTGCCAGTGTCGGTGACCGCTGGACCAAGTTCACCACCGTGGACGACATGTTCGCCTCGATGGCACGCAGCGCCAGTGGCATCGTCCACCTTGGCGTCGGGCTGGCTCGCCAGACCGACGGCACCTATAAGATCGAAATGATTCTCTACGGCACGCCGGCATGGGAAGGCAACCGCCTTCGCACTGGCGACGTGGTCAAATCGATTGTGGTCAACAGCACCGGCAGCGATGGCAAGGCAACCTCCGTCAAAACCGACTTGGCTGGCCTGACGAAAGACCAGGCAGACGCACTGACCTTCGCCAAGAAGGGCAGCGAGGCCGTGCTCACCATCGTCCACGATGGCATCGAAGAGCAGGTCAAAGTAGCTTTCGGTCTTGCACCGGAAGCTGAAATCGACGTGCGCATGCTGCCGGGCAACATCGGCTACATTCGCCTGCCCAGCTTCGGCTCCAGCCCTGGAGACCTCGAAGCTCTGAGCCAGGGTATGGTCGAAGCACTCTTCGCCCTTGACCAGAATGCCAATGGTGGCATGCGCGGCTTGGTGCTGGACCTGCGCAACAACGGCGGCGGTATCGTCGACGTAGCGCAGAACATCGCCTCGCTCTTCATCCGCGAAGGCATCTTCCTCAAGACCCACGAAAGCAACGGGCGCTTTAGCGAAGACAAGACCATCAGCATCAATCGGCCACTGCCGTACAACTACGTCGGCATGCCGCCCGAGATGGCTGCAATCATCGAGCGTCTCTTGGAAGTGCCGATGACGGTTCTCGTCAACGGTAGCTCTGCTTCCAGCTCAGAAATCCTGACCGGCACTCTGAAGGACAACAAGCGTGCCATCATCATCGGCACGCAGACCTTCGGCAAGGCCGTGGCCTACACCGGTGAGCAGATCAAGCCGCTCGGAGAGCTGCAGATCACGGTCATGCACTACCTCACCCCGAGCGGTTACGACCTGGCGAACAAGGGCATCGAGCCCGACCTCGTCATCGACCGCAGCCGTGGTGGCAGCATCGATGAACAGTTGGCCGCCGCGGTCACTGTCATCAACCAGATGGCCAACGCCAAGTTCGCTGGCCCGGCCGGTACCCCGCCCGCTCACAACGGCGATGACGACTTCGGAGGCATTTCGGTGCTGATGATCGGCATTGGCTTGGGTGCTGGCCTGGTTGGTCTGTTTCTGGTTCGCTTGCATGGTCGCAAGCGCAGAGAGCGTGACCTGGCGGAGAAGGAAGACCGCAAGAACCATCACCAGTAATGACGGTGGTGACGTTGTTCTTTGGAACAACAGCACCACTTGATGGTAAATGAGTTTGAGGTCCCAATAAAAGTTTTTCAACCCGAGGGCTGGTCACACTGATTAACATTCAGGTTGACCAGCCCTCACCAACCCGAAAGGAGGAAACCATGACACGTACAAGGCTAAGCCGAATGTAGGTCCTGGTGGGCGCACTGACGATTGTGTTGGTGCAAAGGCCAGTCTTATCGTTGAAACCTCGGCTCAATAGCTTGCTTGGAACAGTTCCTCGGAACGATTTCCAGGAGTAACTTCTCGGAGTAACTTCCGTTAAGTGATGCTGTTGAGTACTATCGGCCTTGCCGAGTGTTGAGGTAAGACTGTCACCTCCGCTTGCACCAGGACCTCCATTCCTTGGAGGTGTCTATGGGCAAGTCGTATCGCGGTCGCAATCAGGCGACCATTCGCTGTCACCGCAGCGAAGTTGAGGCCATTTTCGTCGCTCTCTCCGACGTTTACGTGTCGGAAGCAACCTGGGATAAGCTCATCGCTCGCGATGGGCAGCAGATCGAACAGTATCGCCAGGCCTATGAGAACGGCGAAGAAATGGTCCGTGTGGTTCTGCGTCCTCGCTTCGACGGTGGTTACAACGTTGAAGACGGACGTCATCGTGTTATCGCGGCCAAGCTGGCTGGTATCGGCTTCATCGAAGCTGCCATCGTCTAAACCAGCTAGAATCCGCGAACATCGAACTTGCTGCCAGTAAGTTCGATAACCAAAAAACGGTAAGCGAAAGAGGGAGGCGGAGCAATCCCCTCCCTCTTTTTCTTCCACTCCAACTCTCACCCTTCCATCAACTTTATTCCGTAACTCCATCCCGTCCATCAACAATTTTTTTTGCCATGGAGATATCAAGAAGCATGAAGAAATTCGTCAAATGGGGATTGCTCGGCTTGGCTCTGGCCTTGGCTCTGGCACTCCT
>LNFM01012381.1_pt1 | contig 11223 bp, 11 predicted proteins | sample 596031 | NCBI WGS metagenome assembly LNFM01 (sample SAMN04254537, study PRJNA301005) | activated carbon metagenome | isolation source: dual media filters at the Ann Arbor, Michigan drinking water treatment plant | place: USA: Ann Arbor | reverse complement strand
GTTCTCGAGGGAGGTAAAAGTACCTCACTGACTGCGGTGCCGAACACGGTGTCAACGATGTCGAACTTGATGTCCAAGAAGTCCGAAATACGCAGAACACACAACATCACCTCTCGATTACCTCGCGGTCACCCTCGCAACCGGCCGCTCGATTGCGTGGTTCGCCGCGTACCGGCTCGAAGGACCGCTTCTGCATACGGCCATAGCCTTGTGTCGTACCGATTCGGCGCCTCAAGGGAGAATATTGAGGAGAGTTTGCTGGCTGACGCTACTTGTGCTGCCAGCGAACCCGGCGGATGAAGCGACCTGGAATCCAGCTGGATCGATCGGCGCGAACGGGTCGGTCAGGATGTCAATCTCGTACTCGCGTAGCTGGTTGCCGAACTTCCCAAGAGCGACTCCCGTCACCGAAGCTGCGCCGGCCTTCTTGAGAAACGCCGCTGCCACGCCAAACGACACCCCGTAAGTCGTGCAGTCATCAATCACCACAACGTTCCGGCCTTTGACGTTTTTCTTGTACTCAGGATTAAGGTGAATCGTCTGAATCTGCTCAGAGGGGTCAGTTCGGTCGACAGTGAGGCCACTGGACGACCGTTTCGTAGAGGGGCGATGCCGGATGAAAAGCGGCACACCGCGCCTAGCCAAGCGCACGCGCGAGACAGTGGTGCGCAAACGATGCGTGAAATCACTCAAAACTTCGGTGTCATCGTTTAGGCTCTTCGAGGACGGATAGACGCCCCAGAGCAGGTCGTCAGCTTTATCGACGCCCTCCATAATCAGCGAGCGAGATGTGATGGTCAGCAGCGCCATCAAGCGAGAGCCGCCACCCTTGACGATGGCAGTGACCCGGCGGCTGAAGTCCGCTTGGTCGGCCGACTTGTACATGCTGGAAAGGTCGCTCAGCGCTCGCACTCGATAGCTCTTGGCGTTGCCTGAGAACCACCACTGCCCCGTCCAACCCTGCGTCAGGGTAAGGGTCTGCTGGAGCTGTGCAGCGTCATCGACTTTGATGCCTAGCGCCTCGACTGGCGAAGATTTTGCCCAACCACCTGCAATCAACACAGCCTGCGCGTTCTTACCCATCTGGACATCGTCGGGCTTTGTCGCGAGAACGAATACGTCATACGAGGCAATTTTCAAACGCGTCGCGTTCTCGCGTACCACGTCACCAGATTGGCGGCCCATGCTATGCAAGAACTGCACCCCACCAACTCCAAGAGTGGATGCAAACCACGGGGGTTCTGCGTGATTCGAAATCAATATGACGGGTGAACCTGCTGCTACAAGAGCCTTGAGCGCACCGATGAGGCCCGCGTCAGGCGTTCCATTTCGCAAGATAGAGTCGGGCGACGACACGAGTGCGAACATTCTTCTCTCCCATTTTCTCGTCTGTTGACGGCGGTGCAATAGACCCGAGCTCGGGCGAGCTCTCCCTAAAAAGTAAACAGGAGCACTGAATTCAAGCGCTCGACCAACCCACGAAGCGTGAGCCGCTTCGTCGCAGCCCCGCTCAGAGTCTCTCCTCTATCCGAATCCCCGCCGCCTATGACAAACGACTTGAGACTCCTATTCAAAAGCGCGGATGAATCCGCGACCAAGCTACTACGGCTCTCGCTCACATCATCTCTGCCCGACTCAAGCAGATGGTCGGCCGCCCCACCTTGCTCAATCCAGTCTTCATTTTGTATGCGCAGACGTTCAGTCTTCGCCTGTTCTTCGATTGTGAGTGAGGAACTCGCGAGTTTCGACAGATGGAGAACCGCCTCTTCGCTGACCAAGCGCAGTGCCAGTACTTGGTCGTGCGAAAGGGGGGACTTGGCACTGAGCAGCTTGCGCTGGAGGTCGGTGAGGTGCGTGTGCAAACGGCGATGCCGCGCATAGAACTCGCGGACACTCCCATCATCCGCCGAGTCTCCAAGCCACTTCTTGAAATCCTTCGAACCAATCTTCGGCGGCAGCCAGAGACCGAAAGGTGTTCCGTCTTCATCGTCCTTGGGCAGGCTCACCTCGAGCTGAATGTCAATGCGACGCGTCGGCTCCATGGTTTCCAGCGCTGAAGCATGCGCCGCCTCTACCGTCTGACCGACCTCCGCAGACCCTTGCGTCTGCGCGGACTCGGTCCCGACAGGTTCGCCGACACGCGCAAGGGAAAGGGCGTCGACCGGTGCGGATTCCTCCGCAGCGGGAGCGTCCCTTTGTTCGGGCGTTGAGGCAATCTCACTTGGCACTGCGTCGCCAAGGGAGGCATCGATGTCTGCAACGGGCGAGAAATCTGGCGCGATTGATGCGGCTGCGACTCCTCCTTCGAGGATGTCGGAGCCCCCGGCTGACTCAGCTGGGTCAGACTTAGCTGCTGCGTCAAAGCGGGGGGTCTCAGACTGGGGCAACGACCGGGAGAAGAAATCCCCAGTTACCTTCGTTGCCTCGCTTGGCACATCGGCTGCGATATTGTCGATGTGTCTTATGGCTGGTTCGCCCTTTGTGAACGGTTCAATGCCATTCGACCCCGCCAACTGCCAGTAGTCTTCCTTAGTTCTTAGGATAATGACTCGCTCAAGACTCGGTAGGGGGCATCGCAACAGATCTGCTTGCTCATGCGGTGCAGCCTCGGCAATGACCAAGTTCGCCTGCACTTTCGGCTCCTTGTTCTCCAGGTCCTTCAGCGTGGGATATGGAACGGCAAGCCATCGACCATATTCCAGCGCTGCGCGTGAAGCGTAGAGACTCCCCCCTCTAAGGTCAGACTGAACCATCACGACTCCGAGCGCCATTCCCGCCTGCGTCCTGTCTCGCTTCACGTACTGCTGACTCTGAACAGCCTGCCCAAACGGATACTCGCTGACCAGCGCTCCGCCGCGAGCCAGGATGGCTTGTGCAAGGCTCTTGTGCTTCGACGGTGCAGTCATGTGCAGGCCATGTGCCATTACCGCAACCGTGTGTGCTCCACAGTCAAGTGCAGCCTGATGAGCCAGGCCATCGCACCCGATTGCAAGGCCACTGACGATGCTCCACCCGGCTTCGCCAAAGTGCGTCGTGATTCTTCGAGCGACTACGGCTCCATGCTGGGTCGGCTCACGAGTACCGATGACGGCCAATGAACGCTGCTCAGACTTCGCGAGAGCTCCCTGCACGTAGATAATGAATGGGTCATCCTTCGTCGCCACAAGCAGCGCTGGATACTCTTCATCAACCGCAGACAGGATGCGAGCGCTATGTCTTTCTGCTGCAATGACTTGCGAATGGGCCCAGTCTTGAGCCTCTTGCCAGTTCGCACCGCCTTCCAACGAACGAGCGATTTGAGGTACCGCTTCGGCGAGATCCCCCAGGCGCATCCTATCGAAGCCCGGTAGAAGAATGGCCTTCTTGAGCGCAGCAGGGCCAACGCCTTTAAGCCTCAAGAGGGACAGCAGGTAGAAGGTCTGCGGCGAGACGATATTCATGCGTAAGTGTAGAGGTCGCCGATATTCTTGCCCAAGCCGAGGAGATGCACTTCAAGTGCGCCAGCCTCCACAAGTCGATTCTGTGCGCATATAAGGGACGCACCTGTAGTAACGACATCGTCGATGACTAAATATGCCTTGCTTGTAGTCGCGAGGTCTGGTCGGTTCACCACGAGGTGGTCTCTGACGTTCTCAAAGCGCTGGGCGCGATTTAGGAATTCATTGTGGTTCGATTTAACGCCATTGGTGTACGCAAGCAGATCGGGCACTAATGTGACGGTTGCCTTAGTCGGGTTGGCGACCAAATATGCGCCGAGTTGGTTCAGCAGTTGTTCGAGGCGAGGCTGACGGCCTGGTCGATGAGGCACAACCGTGACGACCACTTCCTTCAGGTTGAGTATGGAGTCGAAGGTTACGTCGATGAAGTTCCGTACAGCTTCCAGCCACGGTTGGGGAAACTGCGCGGAGTCCTTGTTGTGCTCTATGGACTCCGACAGCGCATGGTCGTCTCTCCGCCACTGGACCGACTTGTGGTTTGAAATGCTACGCCCCGCGACGCTGATGGAGTAGCGATGCACATCCCCAACGGCCCAATACCCCACCTTGACATATCGCCACCCTCGCTGAGGTATACCGCCCTCGAGCAGCCGCTCGAGGTTGGGAAGGAACGGACGGTGGTCTCGAATGAAATCCAGCACATCCTGGGGGCTCTCGATGATGCCGTCTGGAATTAGGTCTTGAGCCCTCCAATGTTCAGGGAGGATACGAAACGGCCATGAACGCTTGTCCACTGCGACCAGACAGCCTGCGTTGTATGCAGCCTTCACATCGATGTCGTTGTCGCCAATCAGAGCGACCCGGTCAACGTACTCGACACCCACCGCCTCCATGGCCTTGTGCACGCCATTGCCGTACGGCTTTGTAGGAGAAACGTCCTCGTAGGCGACGATGATGTCCCAATCAAAACCAGGGTAGGCCCACGCCAGAACCGCCTCGGCGTAGCTGCGAGGCGCGCGAGTAAAGACTCCCAGCTTTAGTTGAGGGAAGTACTCTCGCAGAGTTTGAAGGAAGGGCTGCTCGTATATACGCCGCTGTGGGTTGAGCCGAATGAGATCGTTTAGCTGGGCCAAGTGGCCCGGGTCGTCATTGTTCTTGCTCGCCTCGCGAATTTCCTTAAGGTCGTCCGTCTTGACTAGGGTGTTATCCAAGTCGAACAAGCAAAGCTCAAGCATTTTCTCCTCCTCCGTGACCAAGGTCGCTACGAAGGGACGGATACGCGTCACGCATCAAACATGCTGAGCTCCGACTCAAGGTCGGGGCTCGGAGAAGTTGGGCGTAACGCACCACCGCACTCGGCTCAACCGGCATTGGCTGGCTCGTCGAGTCCTGGCTCGGCATCCTGGCCCCGCCAGATTTGCTTGTATTCTTTCGTCCCTGGACTCGCATTGTTTCAGTTGCTTACGATATTGTCGAGCGGACCAAGCGAGACCTCGGAGTGCGGATGTCGAAGCGCGGCTCGCCGGTCTCGTGAGTGGCGTAGTGACTGCAGGGCTTGTTGGCGATCGCCGTCAGACGCATACTGGGCGACACAGTGTGCTTGTTGCCGTCGTACTCCAAGTAGGCAGCATTCATGGGCTTGTCGTGCCAGGGGCACACCAGCTGCGTGAACAGGCCTACGGCTGTGGAAGCCAGCACACCGTTCGGCCAGACGACTTGCGGTTTGCCACCGGCCGCGCCGTAGCGTTGAGCTTCCGTGGCAAGTGCGGCCTCTGTCACCACGCCCATACAGCGCAAGCACGGCCCACCCGGCAATGTCAGCACCACTTGACCAGCGATCAAAAAGCAGGCGTCCACTTTGTGCACGTCCATCCCCATGTCGATGTAGGGGATCAAAAAGCGCTTACAGAAGCTGTCCAGTTCGTCCTTTGCAATCACCGAGTCCAGACCGCCGATGACCACGTCACAGTGCTTCAGCTCGCTCGTGACTTCCTGCCAGGGATTCGCATGCGCTGAGATGCGGGCGTTCGGCAACACGCGGAAGATGGCGCGCTCGGCGAGCCGGATTTTCAGTTCTTTCGCGTCGATATCGGCCCGCGTGCCGCCGACCAAGCGATTGAGGTTTGTCTCGTCGATGGTGTCAGGATCGGCAATGACGTAGCCGCCCACGCCCAAGTGCGCCAATTGCTGTACGACGTGAGAGCCTCCGCCGCCCAGACCAAGGATGCCTACGGTGATGTCTGCGAGGTTCTGCTCGCTGCCGGGTCCAAGAAAGCTCTGTCGGTCATGCTGGCTCAAGTTCTGCTCCAATCTTTATCAAGGGTGTGCCGACTTGCTGGAATTCGTCCACGGAGCGTGGCCGGTCCTTGGGCCCAGTCCACAGCAAGCCGCGCGCTGAGTCGCTGCTCAGGACCACGATGCCATGCGGCATATGTGGCAGGGCATTGAAAAAGCCCGGCACGAAATCCCGCGCGCTCGCCAGGTCGACCGACGAGAACTCCGGCCGGCCCCGCCCACCATGGGTGTGGATGTGGAGGATGGCGGAGTTGTGCTGATAGGCCTCCTGGAGTGCCTTCCGCATGGCATTCGACCCGATGCGAGCGCCTACGCTGCCGCTGCGTTCGTAGTCTTCGTCAGCGACGGGTTGGTAGTCCCGGCACAGCAACACCAGGTCGCCGTCACAGGTCCAGCGCGCGCCAGCAGTTAAGAAGCCAACTCGCTCCAATGCAAACGGGTGCCGACGGAGCAGGTCAGTGCGGATGGCGCCCAAGAGCGGAACGGAGATCTTGATTTGCGTCTTCATAGAAATGCCCTCAGGTGGTTTGCCAAGATTTGCACCCAGGGCTGGTGGGCTTTCACTCCCTGCCACGAGCACGCCCACCAGGTTTCGCCGCAGACCGTGTGGGCGTTCCAGTTCAAGCCCTTGGGCTCGGCGATCTTGCGATCGACGAACAAGCGCGTGTCGTAACCGTCCTTGGCTTGGGGGTGCAGCAGCAGGTTCACCTGCACCGGCCCCCCTGCGGACTGGATCTTGACGCCGGGGATGAAGGCCACCTCGTGGCCGCTTTCGGACCAACATTCGGCCGCGAGGTAGATCGCCTTCAAGGCGTTGAACTGCGCGCTGCTCATGACGACTGCCCGCAGGGCGCATAGCTGACGAACTTCATGCCGTTCTTCAGGCGCAGCTTCTGGCTCGGTTTCAGTTCGTCGAAGGAGCCGTCCACGGCGATCAGCGCCAACACGTAGCCGTCTTCCACCTTGAACTCGTGGCGCAGCTGTTCGGTGGTGTAGACGCCGCGCGGCACTTCGTGCGGCTGTTCGCCGTAGAGAACCGTGATCAGGCGCACTGCGCGACGGGTCTTGAACTTCTCGGTGCCGTCACCCTTCAGGGTGACCATCTCGCCCCCCTCGATGACGCCGTCAGGCGCGTCCTCCAGCTCCTGGATGACCTCGAACTCCTCGTCGCGGCCAGCCAGCTTGCGGATCGCCTCGCCTGTCAGTTGCCCGCGCGGCCACTCCATCCGCAATCCATCGACGATGAGGCGATAGGTCCGGTCGCCTGTCATGACGAACAAGCGCTCGGCGCCGGCCGCCTTGAGGTCGACCAGCTCTTCGAGCCGGACTTCCTCCATGCCACCGTCCTTGAGCTGCTGCAGAACGATCGCCTCGTCCGCCAGGCGGAAGCCCGCTTCATGGGCAATTTGGCGCCCCGTCACTTTGGGGTCGTGGAAGACAAACTCTCGCTGGTTGAAGTGCTCGTCGAGCACGTGAATGAGCCATCCGGCAGTGGTAGCAGCTGGATGGTTGTTGATCTCGTTCTCAGGGTTGGACGAGGGCTGGCTAGAAGTGTTCACGGCAGGATCCTTTCAATCTGCTTAAATGACTCTGTTTAACTTCGCCCGCAACAATACTGCCGAGGACTTGGTTGCAAGACTAACATCAAATTCTGCTTAATGCAAGCCGTTTATCGAGATCATTTGATCGCCAAGTACTGGAACTCGATGCCGCCAGAGTCGGCCACTTCCTCGACCCGCAAAAAGTAGCCCTGAAGGACCAGATTCTTCAACCTCGTGCTTGCGTTCTGGACGGAGAGCCCGAGGTCGGCTGCGACCTGAGAGGTGGTCACCGCTTCCTTACGCAACACGTACTCGACAAGCGTCCTCGTTGCTTGGTTCATGTCTGGCCCGATCACTTCAAAATCCGGTCCGCTCCAAATGACCAAGGGCTGCCCCTTCGCCAAGGCAGCGTAGTTCCAGTTGTCGATCAAGTCCCTGTTGAGGATATCCGTGAGGAAGATCCCTCGCTCACCACGCAGTTGCTTGGCCAAGGAGATGACGCTTTCTCGGGGAAAGGATGCATCGGTCGCTTCAATGCCGCGCAGCGAAACACCGAACACCCGAATGCCTGGGTGACCCTCTACGAAGTCAGCCAGCCCTCGGAACACAGCCTTACCTTGTTTGTTACCGAACGGACGATCGCTGTCCGTGAAGTCGCGAAGTTTCACGACGATGGAATTCTGATTCATTTTATCAGTTTAATGAGCATCGCTCGGAGGGTCAAGCCGGAAGTCAAAGCAGATGTGGGTCCCCTCAATCCGCACCAAATCAATTTCATGAGCGAAAGTTACTCGACCGTTCGAGTGGTGGACACTCAGTTCGAAGTCATGCTGACGAACTGAGATCCGGGCCCGAAACTTCTTGGCAAAGTCACCTGACCGTTTTAAGCCTAGCCCTCGACCTTCTTCATTCACCTGACTGATGCGTCCTGTCGAGAAAACCTCTTTCAGCAGAACGACTCCTGCATGCTCCCCTGAAAATGTGATCTTTTGCGCCAGCATGGGATAGCGCCGCGCAAGCACAGGAGCCAAGGTTCCCACAATGCCCTCGCCACTATCCGAAATTACCGCTTGAATATGGCGCGTGGCCTTATAGAACTGCAGGCCAGCAAAGCCCGGACTGGTTGCCGCCGAGTGCTCCAACACGTTGGTGTACAGCTCGGACAATATGGTCATTACGGCAACCGAATAACTATCTCCCGCACATCTGACGAAGCTCTGCTCGAGCAACTTGGGAATCTCGCTGTCTTCTTGCTTAGGGTCTATTGCCCGGAACTCGATGAGTCCTTCGTTATTGCCGCGGAACTCCCGGGATCGACCACGCGCAGGCCGCTTTGGCAGTACGTGAATCGGCGCACTCAGATGGTCAAAAAAGCCAAGGCGGTCCAAGTATGTCAACGTACTCCGCGCTTCGTTGAAGTCCAAGATCACCGTCTTGCCGGCCTGAGAAAGCTGGTTACACAGCGCCAGCAATCGCGCCAACGCCTCCAACATCATGTGGGTGTTTTTCTCGAGGAAAAAGACCACCCGATCACAATCTGAGTCGAGTGGAGAGCCAACCGCACGCAGAAGGCGCTCCACATCCTTGGCTGTGAGCCATGCCCTTCCTCCGAAATCGACCCGCAACTCTTTTGGAGGAACGATGGACCAACAGAAGTCCTGATCTTGCTGGAAGGTGTCTCTATTTGCGTGCAGCAGTTGAGTGAGTTTCGGACGCTCAAAGCCTAGACGTGATGCAATCGTCCTCGCTTTCAACCCTGGGTTCCGACTTATGAACTCTCGAACTTTTTTCAGCATTATGCAAATCATACGTGCTGAGTGTCTTACGTGATGCTCACACACCACAGGAAGCACAGGCCTAACGTGAACACGGTCACCTCCAATGTCAACACAAAATTGCGTGTTCTTAGTTTGGCGAGGAGAGCCTTCTTTCACCCCCTACAGCGTTAGCAACTTGCAATGATCAAAAAAACCCTCTGAGCACCCCGTTGACCGGTTGACGGACCAAGCGGAAACATGATTAATTGAGGTTCGCATATTCAAAAACAAGCTTCTTGCTATTCTGAAAGTGTAGGTCGTGTTAAATACCCTCCAGCGCATTCTCATTCTTTGCAAGACCTACCCCTCGCCAAGTTCTAAATATGCCGAGACATCGTGCGTCGCTGGGATGACGGAGGACGGGAAGTTCGTTCGTCTTTACCCTGTGCCATTCCGACTGGTCGCGGACGATCAGCAATTCCGAAAATGGCAGTGGATCGAAGCGCGCGTTGAGAAAGCGAGCAACGACCACCGCCCCGAAAGCCACCGTCTGTTTGTTGACACCATCCGGTGCGATGCAGAGCCTCTCAGAGCGGGTAAAGAAGGTTGGCCACGGCGCATGCAATTGCTGTCGCAACTTCCAGTATTCGACGACTTCGCCGCCGTGCAGGCTGCCAGGGTTGCAGACGGCACATCCCTCGCGCTTCTCCGGCCTTCCCGCATCGTCGGACTAGACATCACGCCAGCGAAAAATGCTGAATGGACAGATGCCGAGAAGGAGAAATTGCTCCAACTCCAAAGTCAAGGTGGCCTCTTTGACGATGACGATGAGAGCAAGGATATTCGGCTGTTAGAGAAATTGCCGTTCGACTTCCACTATCGCTACGAATGTATGGGCGCCGGGCAGGTGATCTCGTATAGACACAAAATCGTTGACTGGGAGGCAGGCGCGCTGTTCAGGAATCTGCGCAGGAAGTTCGGCACTTCGGGATGGGAGGCGCCGTTTCGAGAGAAGTACGAGCGCGAACTGCCGGCGCGGGACTTACATATCTTGCTGGGAACGATTCATCGATTCCCCGACCAGTGGCTCGCCGTTAGCGTGATCTGTCCACCTAGGCCGCAGCCTGACGGCCAACATCAGGAAAACTTGTTTTAGAACTCAGGTGCGTGACTGCTGGACCACCGTGCGCACGCGCGGCCCGTGCCACGTACGTGCGGTGGCACATTGTGAAGTCCGCTTCGAAACAGACCAAGCAAGCCGTAGTCGCGTTGGCGATCTTCACTAGCTCGCCCACCGTCGTTTGCTGTGTCGCCAAATAGGAGAGAAATCCCCGCGTATACGTAGCCCAAGAGCCGTCCGCCTTGTACCTTTCCCGGACCGCCTTGGGACACCCTAGTGCCGGCATATGAGCGTATGCAATGCCAGCTTCAGCGAGCGCCTCACGAAAGCTCAATTTCGAAAAGCCCTTCTTTCTAGAAAGCGGCAGCTCACGCACATCGACAACCGTTTTAACGCCAACCGCCTGAGCCCGCGCTATGAAGGTGGAGATGTCCAACCCTTCGTAGCCGAAAGTGAAAAGATGATTTGCTGAGCCCATCTGAGTGAGTTTACCGGGCTGGCTGTACGACGCAGAGACCATCACGCCAGGCGGGGGAGGCGGCACAGAGAGACGCTCCAGCTGACGATGCACCTGATTCAATGCGTGTACCTATCGCGAATGCCCGCTCAGGGGTGTGAAACGGTTCTTGTGAGCACACCGTTGGCCGCCTCCTTCCGCTGCAAATCAGCCCCACAGGCATAGCAAGTAAATGACGGCGAGAGTGCGAGTTCCTGACTCGACCATGGAACGCCACGAGTGCAAGGGTCGCTTTCAACGAACTGCGTTGCACTGAGGGGGTGAGCGCGGCACAAGCAAGGCACACATCGGGCACAGGCTTTTTCCAGTAGACAAGTCCGACTCTTGGTCTAACAGGGAGGTGTGCCCCAATTCGTGGGTGTCAGTTGCAGCGAAAGATGATGTGTTTCGCAAGTTGTTCGCAGGCACTTGCTCGGTATGCAAGGCTTGGTGCGGCTGGCGGGGATCGAACCCACGACCCTCGGCTTCGGAGGGCACTCCGATCGGTAGCGTTGCAAGGGTTTGGTGGATTTAGCACCCCAGCAGAAGTTGCTAATAGTCGTTGAATTTAATAGAA
>LNFM01012380.1_pt1 | contig 11223 bp, 7 predicted proteins | sample 596031 | NCBI WGS metagenome assembly LNFM01 (sample SAMN04254537, study PRJNA301005) | activated carbon metagenome | isolation source: dual media filters at the Ann Arbor, Michigan drinking water treatment plant | place: USA: Ann Arbor | reverse complement strand
GAAAAGCTCCTCGATGCGACCTCGGCCGCACCGACTGACGCGCCCAAAGAAGAGCCGAAGGTCGAGGCCAAGCCAGAGCCCAAAGAAGAGCCGAAGCAGCCCGCGCCGCCGACGACTTCGAGCGCGCTCGAAATCGCCACCGCGGCCGCGAGCGAGGCGAAGAAGGCAGAGCCCAAGCCCGCCGCGAAAGAGCCCGCGAAGGACGAGCCCAAAGCAGAGCCCAAAGCAGAGCCCAAGGCAGAGCCCAAGCCCGCCGCGAAAGAGCCCGCGAAAGAGCCCGAGAAGGTCGCGACGCCGCGCGCTGAAGAGCCCGAGAAGAAGAGCCCGATCGGCCTCGTTCTCGGGTTGCTCGCGCTCGTCGGCATCGGCGGCGGCGGCTACCTGGTCATGAACAGCCAGAACCACGGAAACGGTTCTGGCTCGACGGTCACCGACTCTGGCGTCGCTGCGACCGTGGTCGTGCAAGAAGACACCGGCGTCGCTCCGGCTCAACCAGAGGACACCGGCGTCGCTGCGGTTGCAGAAGAAGACGCGTCCGCAGCGGGTTCGGAGCAAGAAGACGCAGCCGCGGCGGCGCAGGCTCCCGAAGACACGGGAGTAGCTCGCACGCCACCGCCGGTTCCGGCCGCGACGCCAGACTCGGGTGTGGCGCGTCCGCGTCCGCGTCCCGCCTCCGACGCTGGTGCCCGCCCGCGTCCGACGCCCACGAGCACTGGGACCAGCGGCGCTTCGGGTAGCAGCGGATCTTCTGGCAGCGAATCTTCCGGAAGCGGATCTTCCGGAAGCGGATCTTCCGGAAGCGGATCTTCTGGCAGCGGATCCTCGGGCAACAGCGGTGGGGCTGTTCCCGAGAACCCGATCTGACCGACAGGCTCGCGCCTGTCACCAGCGAGAAGCAGCGCTCCGATTGGTGGGGGGCAGCGCGCGACTCAGCGCTTCGCGCGTAGAGTCACGAAGGTGGGTCCCGAGCGGCGCGTCTCGTCGCTGCGCGGAAGCGCGATGATGAACCGCGCTCCCTTCGTGTGTGTCTCGTCGATCACGACGTCGCCGTCGTGATCGAGGGCGATCTTTCGGACGATGGGAAGACCGAGGCCCGTTCCCCCGCTCGAAGACTTCGTCGTGAAATAGGGCTCGAACACCTTGGCCCGCGAGGAGGGCTCGATGCCTGGCCCGTCGTCCTCGACGACGAGCCACACCTCGCTCTTCGAGGGCGTCGACCGCTCGACGCGAACGACGATGTTCTTGGCCCCCGCTTGCGCTGCGTTGCGCACGAGGTTGTCCACCGCGCGCCGCAGCAAGATGCGATCGATTCGCACTGGGGCAGCCCCTTCGCCGGCGATCCACTGCACCCGCGGCGCAGCATCGTCGCTCGCGCCCGCTGCCTTCGAGCCGTCGCGCACGATCGCGTCCCCTTCGCCTGCGTCTCGAACGAACTCCGCGAGGTCCGCTGGCACCGCGCGCACCTCGGGCAGCCGCGCAAACTCGCTGAACGCGCTGACGAGCCTGCGCAGCGTCTCGACCTCTTCTTCGATCACCTCGCGCGCCGTGGCGAGGGTCTTGGCGAAGGACTCATCGCCGCCTGGATATCTCCGGGCGACCTCCTGCATCGCGAGCTGAATCGGCGTGAGCGGATTCTTGATTTCGTGTGCCAGCGTCCGCGCGAACTCCTGCCACGCGCTGATGCGCTCGAGCTCCTCGGAGCGCTCGCGCAGCAGGTCGACCCTGTCCATCATCGTGTTGAACGCAGAGAGCGCGGCGTCGACCTCGTCGCCCCCGCGCGGGCGCACCCGCACCGCGAAGTCTCCGTCGCCAGCGCGGGCCAGGGCGCGCTCGAGCAACGCGACGCGCTCGGTCGTGTCTCGACAGAGCCACCGCGCGACCGCAGCGGCCGAGAGCGCGCTGAACGCCACCGCGACCGTCGACCACGCTGCTCCCTGCGTCGCGACGAGCGCTGCCGAAGGGAGGACCGAGAGCCCCAGGACCGCCGCGACGACCCGCGCGGACAAGCCCGCGGACGACCGCGCGGGCGACGCGGCGTCGCTCATCGAGCGCTGCTCGCCATCGAGCCAATCGACCACAGACCGATCAAAAGCGTCACCACGAACACGAGCGCGATCGTGAGCGACAACCCGCGGGACGAGGCGTTGGCGGCGGACGCGGGGCTCGCAGCAGGCGTGGCGCTCGACTTCGCGACCTCGGAAGCGGTCGCAGAGGGCTCGTCAGCAGAGCTCTGCGAGGCTCGAGCAGCCTGCTCTGCGGCGAGCTCTTTTTGCCGCTCGGCCTCGCGCGCCTTGGCGACGATCGCTTCGGCCTTGGCCTCGTCGAGCGGCCCCGAGGTCGAGGCGTCGAACGAGACGACCTCGCGCCCGACGTTGGCCGAGGCGTGCGCGGTCCTCGAGTCGCGCTCGAGCTTGGGCGAGCGAAAGATGATCTTGACGCTCTGGTCCGGCGAAGCGGGCGGCGCGATCGAAGGCGGAATGGTCTTGGGCTTGGGCTTGGCGGGCTGCCCTTTGTTGCTGCGCTTCAAGATCTCGCTGAGCGCGAGCTCGATCGATCCGAGCGCTGGACGAAACTCAGTGACCGACGAGGACTCCTCTTCGAACGCGTTGCGTTGGCGAATCTGGTAGTGCCCTGCGCTCCACGCGAAGACCTCGTCGAGCGCGCCGTCGTCGACGCCGTCGACCGTGATGCTCTCGAGCTCTCCCTTGGCGTAGCGAACGACGCACTCGCGGCGACCGCTGTCGAGCTCGAGCTTTCCCGTCAGGCCGATGGTCTCGCAGAAATTGAGCAGCTCGGACGGAGCCGTGTCTGCGAGCGAGCCGCCGATGCTGTGCGCGTCTCGTCTCGCAGCGCCCGGCAAGAGCGGAACCTCTTCGCGAAGCTCGTACGGACCCGCGATCGCCGCGAGAAATAGCTCCATCGCGCGCGAGGCTTCGGGCTCCTCCGAGGGCGTCCCTCCCCGCACCTCGACGCTGTGAGTCTTCTGGCCGAGCGTGAACCGAAGCTCGCCAGTGAATCGAAGTCGCCCGAGCGCGCCGAGGATCTTCGAGGGCGCGTGCTGCTCGAGGTTGCCGATCGGAGGCGGAGTGACCTCGTCGGATGACGGACGATTCTGTGTCATCGAACTGTGGAGGATAGCGCGGTCACGAGCTTTCCGTGGATGCCGCCGAACGCGCCGTTCGAGAGAACCGCGACGACGTCGCCGGGCCTCGCCCAGGCAGTGACTTTTTCAACGATTTCATCGACGGAGCCGGGCCCTGCTTGCACGGTGTCCGCCGCGCGTCCGCGCGCCCGCAGCGCCTCGACCACCTTGTGAACGTCGAGCTTTTCGCTCGCGGCGATCTCGGGCCGGCCAACGGGGGCGATGATGCTGTAATCCGCCGCGGAAAACGCCGCGGGATAGTCGTTCTGGTGGGTGGCGCGTGACGCCGTCGCGCTCCGTGGCTCGAAGATCGCGCACACGCGTCCGCCCGCGTGGTGGCCCTTCATCGCGCGCAGCGTGACGTCGACGGCCGTGGGGTGATGCGCGAAGTCGTCGTACACGAACACTCCACCGGGCTTTCCGACGAGCTCTTGCCTTCGCTTGACGCCCTCGAATCCGCCGAGCGCGCGCATCGATTGCTCTGGCGCGACGCCGAGGCTCTCGCTCAACAGCGCGATCGAAGCCAGGGCGTTGCGAACATTGTGCTCGCCCATCATGGGAGAGGAGGCGACGCCGACCCGCGTTCCGCCGACGAACACTTCGAAGGGCTGCTTGCCTTCGGTGGGCTTCATCGGCGCCGCGGTCCAGGGCGCGAGCGTGTGCGCTTCATCGGAAGCGAGCGCGTAGTAGGCCACACGACACGGGGCCTTCTCGCAGGCGCGCACGACCTCGGGGTCCGCCGCGTTCGCGACGATCACTCCGTCCGGCGCCATGCGCGAGACGAAGCCGCGAAACGCGTCGCGGTATCCGTCCATCGTCGGATAGATGTCGACGTGGTCGTGCTCGATCGACGTGATGATCGCGGAGTGCGGGCGATACGACCAGAACTTCGGGATCTTCTCGAAGAACGCCGAGTCGTACTCGTCGCCCTCGACCACGAACGAGCCGCCCGTCCCGAGGCGAAAGCTCTCGCCGTAGTTCTTGGGAACCCCTCCGACCAGAAAGCTCGGGTCGAGCCCCGCGCGGTCGAGCAAGTACGCCGTGAGCGTGCTCGTCGTGGTCTTGCCGTGCGTGCCAGCGATCACGAGCGACCGGCGCGTCTGCAAGAAGAGCTCGCCGAGGGCCTTGGGAAATGACCGCACGTTCATCGCGCCGTCGATCGCGGCGCGGGCCTCGGGGTTGTCCTTGCGACAGACGTTTCCCACGACGACGAGGTCCGGCGCGGGCGAGAGGTTCTTCGGCTCCCAGCCCAGCATCGTCTCGATGCCCCACGCCTTCAACGCGTCGCCCATCGGCGGATAAAACGCGGTGTCGCTGCCGGTGACCCTGTGCCCCGCTGCCTTCAAGAGCCCAGCGAACGCGCCCATTCCCGTCCCCGCCACACCGATGAGATGCACGTGCATGACGCGCGTGCCTACTACGTCGAGCAATCGAGTGCCAGATATCGCCCGGATGTGCGCTCAGGGGTTGGCCGCGACCGCGCTGCGCCGCGCCGCCCAGGCGTCGAGCGCGCGGCGCTGATCGCCCTTGACCCGGACGCTGGGACGCGCGCGGCTCAAGAGCGCCATCGCTTCGTCGACGGTCCGCGCTGCGCCGAGCCGCACGAGGGCAGCCGCGGTGACCATCGCGCTTCGTCCGCGCCCGAACGCGCAGTGGATGTACACGCTTCGGCCCGCCGCGCGCTGCGCCGCGATCCACTCCACAGCCCGATCGAGCTCTGTGTGATTCGGCGGGCAGCGATCCATCGTGGGCACCTCGAGGCGCTCGAACGGCGCCTCGCGCAGCGGCCGAATCGGCTCGATCTCTGCGCAGAGATCGACGATGCAGTGCACCTGCTTGTCCGCGAGCAGCCGCGCGTCCGGCGCGAACGGCCGCATCCCGAGCCAGAGGCCCTCGACGACGAGCGTGGGCGAGGCGCGCTCTCCTCGCACGCTGCGCATCACCACGGTGAGCGTGAACGCGACCGCCTTGAACGGCCAGAGCAGCGGCTGCAGCCACGGCGCGCGCTCGGGTTTCATCAGCGGACCCGTGTTCATCCCGAGCGACGCGCCAGCGTACAGCACCACCACGACCAGGAGCGAGAGGATCGGCCACGCGAGGGCGTAGGACACCCAGCGCAGCTCGAGGCTCCAGGCCCACGCTGCGAACGCGCACAGCATCGCCAACACGAACGCGAGCGCGAACGTCCACCGAAGAGTGCTCTTTTGCAGTTCGATCACCAAACGCTCGGAGGGCTAGCACACTTACAGTCGTCGAACGTCCCACAGAATCCATGAGCGCGATTCACCGCGCGCCGAGCGGTCCAACACGATCGCTGAACGGACCGAGCCAACGATTTTGCCTCGAGCCGCGTACCATCGAGCGAACCAACGAGGGACTGTTCATGAAGCACACACGACCATCGCGAACCCCGAACACGAGGGCGACGCTCGCGCTCGCGCTCTTGTCCGCGTGCACCACGCCGCGCCCGACCGTCGTGCAGCTTCGCGCCAACACGACGACCGGCAGCGGCAGCGCGCCTTTGCCAGGCGGAGTGATCATTCAGGGGCCGCCCACCATTCCGGGCGAAGACGCGGGGCCGCCCTCGGGGACCATCGTCGTGCAAGCGCCGGACGCGGGCGCGGCCATCACCGACGGCGACTTTCTGGCCCGCATCGACTCGGAGGCCGCGTGGAACGCCCTCGCCGCCCGACGCGAGCGCGACAACTCCGCGCACACCGACACGGTGAAGGTCGTGATGGACCTGAGCGACGGGCAGATCTACTTCTTGCAGACGCGCCGCTGGGAGATCCACTACTTCTTCATCCGGCGCTTTCTGTCGCGGCCCGGACAGCCCATCCCCGACGCCGAGACGTTCTGGCGGCGAGAGTACCTCTCCAACGAGCGGCGCTTCGTGCAGGCGTCGCTCGTGCGATATCGCGACCAGAACGTGTGGGCCTTCGAGCTCATCGCGCAGGACGTGTACGACACCGATCGCTCGATCGCGGCGTTCGAGCGCGTTCGAGAGCGGCTCTTCATGGGGCGCGAGCTGAAGTTTCACCCCATCGCGACGCAGCACCGATCGCAGGTCGAGCGGATCCGCGCGCGGGTGCCGGTCGTGAGCACAGACGAGCTGTTCGCGAACACACGTTATCAAGCGCTCAACACCGGCGACGCCTACGGCTACCTCCGATTTCACACCGGCGCGCCCACGGCGGCCAACGTGCGTCGGACGGACATCGTCGTGCTCTCGGAGGTTCCGCTGGATTTGCCGGTGTGCGCCGGGGTGATCACCGCGCAGTTGCAGACGCCGCTCAGTCACATCGCGATCCTCTCGGCCAACCGCGGAACGCCCAACATGGCCCTGCGCGACGCCATGACCAGCGCGACGCTGCGCGGTTTGGAGGGGCGGCTCGTTCGCCTTCGCGTGAGCGGTCAGGACTTCGAGGTGACCGCGGCGACGCAGGCCGACGCCGAGCGCGCGTGGGCCTCGCGCAGGCCGTCCAACGCGTTTACGCCAGAGCTCGATGAGCGCTTCAGCGAGCTGCGCTCGCTCGGTGATCTTCGGCGGACGGACACCAGGATCGCCGGCGCCAAAGCCGCCCAGCTCGGCGAGGTCGCGCGGCTGCGGGCGCCTGGATTTCGTGTGCCGCCGGGCTTCGTGGTTCCGTTTCACTTCTACCTCCAGCACATGCGGGTCAACCGCATCGAGGCGCAGCTCAACGGCTACCTTCGGACGCCCGCGTTCAACGACAACCCGCAGGCGCGCGAGCAGGCGTTGCGCAACATCCGCGAGGCGATTCGCAGGGCGCCCGTGGATCCCGCGCTGATTCGTCTCGCGCGCGCTCGGATCGGTCAGATCGTGGCGCGAGGCGCGCGGGTCCGGCTTCGCTCGAGCACCAACGCAGAGGACCTCGATGGCTTCAATGGCGCGGGGCTCTACTCGTCAACCGCGATCCCCGCGGGCTTCACCGACGAGCAGCTCGCCTCGGGGCTGCGCGAGGTCTGGTCCAGCGTGTGGAACTACCAGGCCTTCGAAGAGCGCGCATATTACCGAATCGCGCAAGAGCGCACGGCGATGGCGGTGCTCGTGCAAGAGTCCGTCGACGGCGCGGCGGCCACCGGCGTGGCCATCACGGGCAATCCGTTCGACGCCAACCGTCCCGGCCACTTCATCAACCTCCAGACCCGCGACGAGGGCGTGACCAGCGCGGGCACCGGAGAAATCCCCGAGCAAGCGCTCTTCTACACCTATCCGCCGCCGGGCTTCGTCGAGCGACTGTCGTCCAGCTCGCGAACGGGCGGCAGGCAGCTGCTCACCGACGCCGAGGTGCGGACGCTGGCGGGGTCTTTGACGCGCATCCACGACGCGTTCATTCCAGGAGGAAATTGGCTGGACGGACGCGCGATGGACATCGAGTTTCTCGTGACGCCGACGCGCGAGGTCGTCGTCGTGCAGGCGCGGCCGTACCGCATCACCTGGGACGCGGGGCGACGGTACAGCGACGATCCTGGAAAGTGATCGACATCGCTTCGGCGGCACTGCTGCTACGCTCGACGCCGCGGATCGCCTCGATCCGCAAGGAGCTCGGTGCGCGAGATGGATGGTTCAATCGGCGTTGTATCAATCCTCATCACACTGCTCAGCGTCGCGCTGGCCGTTGGACTACCGCTGATCATCGTGTGGAAGGTCGTCATGCCGCTGTTCAAGAACAGCGCGCAGAAGCAGGCGCTCTTGCAAACCGGAGTGCCCGCGCAGGTCACGGTGATGTCCATGCAGCACACCGGCACGATCATCAATGACAACCCCCTGGTAGCGCTCACGCTCAACGTCGAGGTCCAAGGGCGGCCTGTCTATCAAGTCGTCGTGCAAGAGATCGTGCCGATGCTCGCGATGGGCATGCTGCAGTCGGGTCGCCCGATCGGAGCGCGAGTCGACCCCGCCAACCCCCAGAACGTCGCCATCGATTGGAGCGGACAGAGCGCGCCGCCCAAGGTCGAACAAGGCGGCGTCGCGAGGCTGCTCGCTACGGGCATCGCGGGCAACGCGCAGATCGTCTCGTTCGAGCCCATGCCCATGGCGCCGGTCGAGGGTGACTCGATCGTGAAGTTCACGGTGCAGGTGCAGGTGCCAGACGGCAGGCCCAACTACAGCGCGACGTTCGCGCAGCGCGTTCCTCCGGCGGTGCTGGGGCGCTTCGGACCGAGCACCGTCGTGCCGTGCAAGGTGGACCCGCGGGACCCGTCGCAGCTCGTGCTCGACTTTTGGAGCTGGGCAGGAATCCCCGCGCCGCAGCCGCCCCAAGGGCTACCTGCCCCCGCAGCCATGAGCGCGACGCCCTTCGGAGCGCCCGCGCAGCCCATGCCCGTCGCGGGAGGCTATCCCCCGCCCGGGGCGCCCGGCGCGGGCGGCGGCGGCTGGCCTCCTCAGTGAGCGGCGCGCTCGTCCCACGAATTCAAGTGCGGTCAGCAGCGCTGCTGGCGAGCGACGATTACATCCCGCCGACGCAGCGCATTCCGCCAGCGCTGATGAGGGGCACGCAGCGCTCGCCCGGGGGGCACTCCATGTCGATCGTGCACGTGCGACGCTGGACCTGCTCGGTCCACTGCGCGATGTGGTTGCTCGCGCGGACGTTCTGAAACGGAAGCCAGAACGGCGGGGTCGACGGGTCCATGCGCATCTCGCCGCGCTGAATGCGAAACGCGCCCATCCACAGCTGCGCGGTCGGGCTCATCGCGCCGGTGTTGCTCAAACGAAGCCCGTAGTCGCGATGGCTCGAGAAGGTGAACCAGTAGATCGCTCCGCCGTCGTAGTTGTCTCGAAACGGCGCCCAGCGAGGCCACGAGTTCGTGAGGTTGCCCGTCCCGTTGGCGGTGACGAACTCGACCGGCGGCTCGCCGCGCACCGACGTGCGCATGGCCCACAGACGTGCGTCCGGCGCGCTGCTCGAGCCGTTGTTGGCGCGGTTGAAGATGATCCAGTCCGAGTCCGCGGCGAAGTGCGGGTAGTAGTTGTTCTCGCCCGAGGACACGAGGATGTTGGTCGGGGTGCCGAAAGATGTCGTCCCGCCGTTCCACGCCATGATTTGCAGATTGGCGGGCGGGTTGTGTCCGGGCGTGCCGCCGAACGGAGCGCTGGTCGCGGGTCGCGAGAACACGACGAAGCGACCGTCGGGAGACCAGTCGGGGTGCGTTCCGTTGCGGTCCGCGGGCAGTCCGGGGATCTCGCCACCAGAGGCCGGCGTGCGCAGCGCGAGCGTCGCCCCGTTGGACGTGAGCAGCCGCACGTTGTCCGGCGAGAACGTCATGAAGTTCGCCGGGTACGGCGTGCCGAGGGTCATTCGCGTCACAGCGTCGTACGTCGATGTCGACGCCGGGCCGGGAATTCCCACGCCGACCGCCACACGCGCGCCGTTGCGCGCGAGCGCGTGACAGCCGACGCACGCGAACGCGTTGCCCGTCACGAACGCCTCGCTGCGAGCCATTCCGATGCCCCACTCGAAGCGTTGGATCGAGTTGGTGAGCGCCTCGACCGTCCAGTAGTACACGCCGCCGCGGAGGTCCGTAGACGAGACGCCGAGCCTCGCCGTCACGGTGCGACCGACGCCTGCGCTCGTGCGCGCGCGGACGGTCACGGTCAGCTCGCCGCCGCCCGAGGCGCGCGCGAGGCCCGCCATCGCCTCGTCGTTGATCAGAATCGCACACCCGCCTCCGACCGGCGAGCCGCACGGTGAGTACACACGGACTCGTCCGTTGGTGCCCGCGAAGGCGATCTCGAACAGCTCGACGCCGCTCGGTCCGCGAAGGTGATACTCGAGCCCGCGCAGGTTGGGAGGAATCACCGTTCCCGTCGCTGGGTACACGATCTCCGGCGCCGCGATCGAGGGAACCTCCGCGCCCGTGAAGCGATCGGGCGCGTTCATCGGCGCGCCGCCGATGATCACAGTCACGTTGACCGGCCCCGAGGGAACATCCCGAGGCGGATCCACGCGATCGATCAACACGCCAGAGTCCGTCGGCGACGATCCGTCGGTCGCGTCCATCTCGGTCATCATCGCGTCTTCGCGCTGAACGAGGTCGCTCACGACGTCCTCTGGCGACGTCCCGGTGTCTTGCGATCCAACGCCTGTATCGGCAGGCCGAAGCATCTCGCGCCCCTCGGAGCACGCCGCGCTCGCGACAGCGACGGCGACGCACGCCGTGATCGACGCACATGAAATCAAAAAGCCGCTCGAACGCATCTCAGACCTCGATGGACCGCAAAGGGTGAAGGACCACCGCGCGAGCCGGTCGCCGCGCAGGGCTCGTAAGAGCGCGCGATTCTACGCAAAAACCGAGGGCAGCTCCAAATCGCGATCACTCGCCTCGCGTTGCCGCGGGGCGCTCCCGATCGCGCAGCGCGTCACGATCCCGTGACGGACCTCGGTCCGGTCAGCGGCAGGGCCCCGTGCAAGGCTGGCACTCGCTGCAGCGAAAGCACTCGCCGCTCGGGCACGCGCAGGAGCCGTTCGTGCAAATCCGCCCGCCCAATCCGCCGCAGGAAGTGCCGTTCGGGAGCGGCGTTCCGCCTGTGCAAACCGCGGTGCCGCCCGAACACATAAACGCCGAGCCCGAGTAGCACTCCCGCGCGCAAGCCGTTCCGTCTACGGGCTGGCATGTCCCACCGCACAGAGCCTGGCCTGGTGGGCAGACGCAGCTCGTCCCGTTGCACGTCTGACCGCCGACGCACGCGATGCCGCAGCCGCCGCAGTTGGTCGCGGTGTTGGTCGGCGTCTCGCAGCCGTTTGCCGCGTTGGCGTCGCAGTTACCGAAGCCACCGTTGCAAGCGCCGAGCGCGCACGAACCGGCCGAACACAGGGCGCTGGCGTTGGCATAGGAGCAGGCGCGACCGCACATCCCGCAGTTGGACGTGGTGCCGAGGTTGGCCTCGCACCCGTCGGCGCCGTTGCTGTTGCAGTCTGCGAAGCCGCCGTTACAAGCAAATCCACAGGCCGACGCGCTGCACGTGGTCGACGCATTCGCGCGAGAAGCACACCCGTTGCCGCACGCCGAGCAGTGCGAGGGGTTGTTGGTCGTGTTGGTCTCGCAGCCGTTCGCAGGGT
>LNFM01012379.1_pt1 | contig 11224 bp, 9 predicted proteins | sample 596031 | NCBI WGS metagenome assembly LNFM01 (sample SAMN04254537, study PRJNA301005) | activated carbon metagenome | isolation source: dual media filters at the Ann Arbor, Michigan drinking water treatment plant | place: USA: Ann Arbor | reverse complement strand
CGGGCAAAAACCGGTCGGTGATGTAGCGGTGGCTGAGCTCGGCCGCGGCCACGATGGCCGGGTCGGTGATCTGCACGCCGTGGTGCACTTCGTATTTTTCCTGCAGGCCGCGCAGGATGGCGATGGTCGCCTCCACGCTGGGCTCGCCCACGAGGATCTTCTGGAAGCGGCGCTCCAGCGCGGCGTCCTTCTCGATGTACTTGCGGTATTCGTCCAGCGTGGTCGCGCCCACGCAGTGCAGCTCGCCACGCGCCAGCGCCGGCTTGAGCATGTTGCCCGCGTCCATCGCACCTTCGGCCTTGCCCGCGCCCACCATGGTGTGCAGCTCGTCGATGAAGACGATGGTCTGGCCCTCGTCTTTCGCGAGTTCGGACAAAACGGTCTTGAGGCGTTCCTCGAACTCGCCACGGAACTTGGCGCCGGCCAGCAGCGCGGCCATGTCCAGGCTCAGCACGCGCTTGCCCTTGAGCGAATCGGGCACTTCACCCGCCACAATGCGCTGCGCCAGGCCTTCGACGATGGCGGTCTTGCCCACGCCGGGTTCGCCGATGAGCACCGGGTTGTTCTTGGTGCGGCGCTGCAGCACCTGGATGGCACGGCGGATCTCGTCGTCGCGGCCGATCACCGGGTCGAGCTTGCCCATGCGGGCGCGCTCGGTGAGGTCCATGGTGTATTTCTTGAGCGCCTCGCGCTGGCCCTCGGCTTCGGGGCTGTCCATGGACTGGCCGCCGCGCACGGCGGTGATGGCGGTCTCCAGGCTCTTGCGGTTCAGCCCGTTTTCGTTGGCGATGCGGCCCAGCTCGCCCTTGCTGTCGGCCACGGCGAGCAAAAAGAGTTCGCTGGCAATGAACTGGTCGCCGCGCTTGATGGCTTCTTTTTCCGTGGCCTGCAGCAGTTTGGCCAGCTCCTGGCCCACCTGCACCTGGTCTTGACCCTGCACTTCGGGCAGGCGCTTGACGGCGGCCTCGGCTGCCTTGGCCAGGCCGGGCACGTTGACACCCGCACGCTGCAGCAGCGACTGCGGGCCGTCGGCCTGGCGCAGCAGGGCCAACAGCAAGTGAGATGGCTCGATGTAAGCGTGGTCGGCGCCCAGCGCCAGGGTCTGCGCCTCGCTCAACGCTTCCTGGAATTTGGTGGTGAACTTGTCGATTCGCATGAGGGGTACTCCCGGAAAGGTGGTTACCTCCTACATGGAGCTGACGCGCGGGCTTTCAAGCCATTGTTTGCAATGGGGTCTTGCCCACCGTCAGCTCTTCAGCTCTTCAGCTCTTCAGGGCTTCAGGGCTTCGAGCGAGAACCCGGCGATCTTCTTGTAGCTGTCGGAGATCTCGCGCAGTTCGGCCTGGCTGATGAGGTCGTCGATGTGGCGGAACGGTTTGTCGCCACTGAGTTCGTCCACCTTGATGTTGATGAAGTCGGGCGGCACGTTGCGGTTGGTCTGCACCACCCGGCTGGTGGCCTCGCGGCGCTGGTCCTCATAGGACTGCAACGCTGCCTGGGCATCGGGCTGGCGCGCCAGTTCGGTGGCCAGGGTGCGGGCATCGATCAGGGCCTGGGCCGAACCGTTCGAACCCCGCGGGTACATGGGGTGCGCGGCATCACCCATCAAGGTCACGCGGCCGAACGTCCACTGGTCCAGCGGGTCCTTGTCGACCATGGGGTACTCAAGCACCTGCTCCGCACCGCGGATCAGCGCGGGCACGTCGAGCCAGTCGAACCGCCAGTCTTCGAAGATGCCCACGAAGTCGTCCACCTGGCCGCCCTGGTTCCAGTCGTTCATGGCGTCGCCCGGTCGCTGGATCTCGGCCATCCAGTTGATGAGCTGGTTGCCCTGCCCGTCCACGTTGTCCACGATGGGGTAAATCACCATTTTGCCGGTCTTGATGGAGCCCACGCGCATGTAACTCTTGCCGCCCAGGATGGGCTTGTGGCGGGTCACGCCGCGCCAGGTGTTGATGCCGGCGAAGGCCAGCTTGTCCTGGGGGTGGAACTGCTTGCGCACGGCCGAATGGATGCCGTCGCAGGCCACCACGATGTCGGCCTGCACCGGCTCGCGGGCCGCGCCCTGGGCATCGGTGAAATGCACCGTCGCACCGTTGGCGTCCTGCGTCACGTGGGTGCAGCGGTGCGCTGTGTGGATGCGCTCAGCCCCCAGGCGCTGCAGGGCCGCATCGAACAGGATGCGGTGCAGCTTGCCGCGGTGGATGCCGACTTCGGGCACGGCGTAGCCCGCGTGGCGCCCACGCGGTTCGCGGTAGATGAACTGGCCGAAACGGTTGAAAAACACGCTCTCCAGGTTCTCGATGCCCACCGCTTCCAGCGCGGGCTGCAGACCCAGCGCGGCGAGCTCGCGCATGGCGTGCGGCAGCAAGGTGATGCCCACGCCGAGTTCGCGCACCTCGGGCACGCTCTCGTACACGTCGCAGGCCATGCCCCGCTGGTGCAGGTTCAACGCCAGCGACAGGCCGGCGATGCCGCCGCCCACCACGGCCACGCGGGGCTGGGTCATGACCCCGCCCTCACTCGGGCTTGACACCGTTGCGCCGGATCACCTCACCCCAGCGCGGGTAGTCCTTGGCGACCAGGGCGGTGAGTTCGTCGGTGGTGGAAGCGGCGGCGTCCATGCCGGCACGGCCCAGCAAGTCCTTGATTTCGGGCAGACGCATGATGGCGGCGATCTCGGTGTTGAGCTTGCTCACCACCGGCGCGGGCGTCTTGGAAGGGGAGAAGAAGGCGTACCAGAGGTCGACCTCCACGTCCTTCACGCCGAGCTCGCCGAAGGTCGCCACCTCGGGCGCCACGGGGTGGCGCTTGGGGCTGCCCACGGCCAGGGCGTTCAACCGCCCGGCCTTCACGAAGCCTTGCGCGATGTGCACCGGGAGAAAGCCCACCATGATTTCGCCGCCCAGCAGGTCGTTGGTGTAGCCGGCGGTGCCGCGGTAGGGCACGTGCAACATGAACAGACCGGTGCGGGCCTTGAACAGCTCCATGGCCATGTGGTGCGGCGTGCCGACACCGGGGGAGCCGAAGGTCACCGAACCGGGTTTGGCCTTGGACGCCGCCACGAGTTCGGGCACCGTGCGCAGGTTGGTCTTGGGGTTGGCCACCAACATCAGCGTGCCCCAGGCGGCCAGGGACACCGACGAAAAATCCTTCACGGGATCGAAGGGCACGTTCTTGTAGATCTGCGAGGCCATCAACATGGTGTTGGCGCCCATCAGCAGGGTGTGGCCGTCCGGGTTGGACTTGGCCACGGAGTCAGCCCCGATGTTGCCGCTGGCGCCGGGCGTGTTCTGCACGATCACCGGTTGGCCCAGCCGCTCGCTCAGGCGTGGGCCGACGGCGCGGGCAATGGTGTCCATGCCGGTGCCGGGTGTGAACGGCACGATGATCTTGATGGGCTGGCTGGGCCAGGTCTGCGCCTGCAGGCCCAGCGAGCCGGCCAGCAGCACCAGGCCGGCCACGAGTTTGAGCGACGTTGTTTTCATGTTTGTCTCCAGGGGATGTCTCTGTTGTTGAAAGAAAACCGGAATCGCTCAGCGCGGAGGAATCTTGAACACGGTTTCTGCGTTCGTCTGGAAAAAGCGCTTCTTGTTCTCGGCACTCATGTTCATGCCGTCCAGCGCGATCACCTCGTCCACCGCGTGCTGGTAAGGGTAGTCCATGGCGTAGAGCACACGGTCAGCACCCAGGAAATCCTGACTGAACTTGATGGCCGGCTCCCACGCAACGCCGCTGTTGGTGATGTAGACGTTCTCACGCAAGTACTCGCTGGGCTGGCGGCGCAGCGGTTTCACGCTGTCGTAGCGCTGCGACTTCACCGTGGCGCGGTGCATGTAGTCCAGCCGGTAGGCCCAGAACGGCAAGGCCTCGCCCATGTGCCCCAGGATCAGGCGCAGCTTGGGAAAGCGGTCGAACACGCCCGCCGTGATGATGCGCAGCGCGTGCAGGCCGGTCTCGACACCAAAGCCATAGATCGCACCATCCAGCCCGGCTTCCATGAAGGGCTCGTACATGCCCGGAGGCAGCGAATTGGGGTGCAGGTAAATGGGTGCGTCGTGGGCTTCGGCGGCAGCGAAGATGTCCCAGAACTTGGGGTCCGACAGGTACTCGCCCTGGGTGTGCGAGTTGATCACCACGGCGTTCATGCCGAGCTGGCTCACACCGCGCTCGATTTCCTTGGCCGCGGCCTGCGGGTCTTGCGGCGCCACGGCGATCATGCCGGCGAAGCGCGTCGGGTGACGGCGGATCGCGTCGGCCACGTAGTCGTTGGCGATGCGGGCGAACGACACGGCTGTGCCTTTGTCCATGACCTGCACGCCCGGCGAGGTCAGCGCGAGCACCTGCATGTCCACGCCGCAGGAATCCATGTGCTGCAGGCGCAGCGCGTCCAGGTCGGTCAGGCACCGCATGATGTGCTGAGCGCGCTCGCTCGGGCTGGTCATGTAGAAGCCCATCAGGCCACGGAATCCGGGGTCCACGTTCGCACCTTTGAGGATGCTGCGGTAGATGTCCAGCATCTCGGGCGGGGCAAACGCCTCTTCGGTGGCGATGCGCAAATAAGGCGCGGGGCCAGGGTGGCGGGTGGACAACGGGTCCGGCAGCTGCATGCTTGTCTCCTTGGGTGTTTTTCGGATCTTAATTTGCTGCGGTTTGAACAACAATACGAATTTCACGCACTCACCTATTCCAGATCGCGATCAATCATGGACACACTGGCCAACCTCAAAGCGTTCGTGGCGAGCGCCGAAACGGGCAGCTTCTCAGCCGCCGCTCGGCAGTCCGACCTCGTCCCCTCGGTCATCAGCAAACGGGTGGAGCAACTGGAGTGGCGCATCCGGGCGCCCCTCTTCACGCGAACCACCCGCAAGTTGACGCTGACCGACGTGGGCGAGCGTTACCTGCCCGTGGTGCGGGCGCTGGTGCGCCAGGTCGAAGACGCCCTGGCCGGCATGGCCCAGGCCAGTGGCGAACTGGAGGGCCACATCCGCATCAAGATCCCGACCACACTGGGCGTGCTCAACCTGAGCGACCTGCTCAGCCGCTTTCTGGCCGAGCAACCCTTGGTCAGCATGGAGATCGTGTTGGCGGACCGCTCGGTCAATCCGCTGGAAGAAGGCTTCGACATTGCGATCGGCGCCCGCCCCGAGTCCTACGGCCAGGTCAAGGACCACCCGCTGTGCCCCATCCGCCGCCAGCTGTGCGCAGCGCCCGCTTACCTGCAGCGCCGGGGCACGCCCCAGCGCCCGGCCGACCTCATGGACCACGACTGCCTGGCGTTTGCCACCACGGGCACACGCTGGGAATTCCAGGGGCCGCAGGGTCTGGTGGGTGTGGATGTGCGCGCCAAGCTCAGGAGCAACGACGGCATGGCGCTGCGCCGCGCCGCGCTGGACGGCATGGGCATCACGCTGCTGGCGGATTATCTGGTCGCCCCCTCACTGGCATCCAACAGCCTGCAGGCGGTGCTGCCGGACTACAAATTGCCCGACCTGTGGCTGAAGGCGCTGGTGCCGGCCAACCGCATCGATCTGCCCCGCATCCGCAGCCTGCTGCAGTGGCTCACCTTGCAGCTGCAGTCGGTGCCGCTGGGGGGCGGGCCGGCGATTCAGTCCGCCGCCGGGCCCCAGTAGGCGTAGGGCCACGCCACGGTCAAACCGGCGCGGCGGTACAGGGCCAGCGCGGGCAGGTTGCTTGCATCGACCTGCAGGAACACGCCCGGCAGACCCCGGCGCGCCGCCTCGGCCGCCATGGCCTGCAAAACGCGCCCGGCCAGGCCTTGGCCACGCCGGGCCGCCGCCGTGCGCATGCCGTGCACACCCAGCCAGCCGTGGCTGAACGACGCCGCGCCGCAGGCCACCGTCTGCCCCTGGTCCCGCACCGACGCAAACAGGGTGCCGGTGGCGCGGCTAAGCGAGCGCGAACGGCTGGCGCCGTCGGCCGGATCCAGCCCCTCGCCCAGGAACATCGCCATCCAGCCGGCGTCGGGCTGGCTGTCCAGATCGGCGGGTGCACCGCCCTGCAAGGCGAGCAGCCGCTGGACGTCGCCGGTCATCGTCAGGGTCGGCTGTACGCGCCGCCAGCCGCGCTGGGCCAGGGCGTCAAACCAGGGCTGAAAGGCCGGCAGATCGGGCAGACGCAATCGCGGCTCGAAACCCCGTGCGGCGTAGCGCGCGAGCAGGGTGGGCAAGCGTTCGGGGTCGTGTGCGCCGTGGTGCAGCGGCACGGCGCTGCGGGCCCGGCCCACGGTACCGTGGTCCATGGGCAGCAGCCAGCCTGGGAGTGTTTCCACCACCTCGGGTGCCACCGCCTGCAGCGTGGCGCGCTCGATGGCTTCGACGTCGGCAGCGGTCAGCATGGACTCGCCGCGCCGCTCAGCTGTTGCTGGCCGCGATACCCCAGCGCGCCAGCGCCGCGTCATCGCTCACGCGGGCGTCGACCCAGCGCGCACCCTCGGGCGTCTGTTCTTTCTTCCAGAACGGGGCCTGGGTCTTGAGGTAGTCCATGAGGAATTCGCAGGCCTGGAAGCTCTGGCCGCGGTGCGCCGAGCTCACGACCACCAGCACGATCTGGTCCAGCGGCTGCAGCAGGCCCACGCGGTGGATGACGCGTGCGCCGAAGATGTCGAAGCGGCGGTGCGCCTCGTCGATCATGGCCTCGATGGATTTTTCGGTCATGCCGGGATAGTGCTCCAGCTCCATGGTGCTGACGCTCAGACCGTCGTTTCGGTCCCTGACCGTGCCGATGAAGCTGCAGACCGCGCCGACACCCTTCTCCGTTGCGCGCAGACGGGCAACCTCGGTGCTGAGGTCGAAGTCTTCGGTCTGGATGCTGACGCGGGGTTGCATCTCAACCACCGGTGACGGGGGGGAAGAAGCCGACTTCAGCGCCCTCGGTGAGTGCCGCTGCTTCGTCGCTCATGGTCTGGTTCAAGGCCACACGCACCGACTTGCCAGGCGCCAGCGCATCGGCATAAGCGCCACCACGCGCCACCAGCTCGGCCCGCAATGCGGCCAAGGTGCTGGCCTGCGTGTCGAGGGCTTCGCTGCCAGTGCCCAGGGCCTCGCGGATGGACGCGAAATAACGCAACTGGACTTTCATGCGAGCAGGTCCGACAAAGAGATGAAAGAAACCGGATCGCCATGGGCAATGGTGGTGCCGGCCGGGTTGTCGACCAGTCCATCGGCCCACACCGTCGAGGTGAGCACGCCTGAACTCTGGTTGGGAAACAGATCAAGCCCCCCGGCGTTGTTGCGGCGCACCCGCAAAAACTCACGGCGCTTGTCGGCCTTGCCCAACGTGAAATGGGCGGGCAGCGTGGTGGTCTTCAGCGCCGTCGATTCAACCCCTTGCAGGCGCAACAGGAAAGGCCGCACCAGCAGCAGGAAGGTCACGAAGCTGGACACCGGGTTGCCCGGCAGACCGATGAAGTGGCAAGGCTGGGCCGCATCGGCGCCGGCCCCGGCGTCGCGCCGCACGGTGCCATAGGCAAACGGCTTGCCCGGCTTCATGGCGATCTGCCAGAGGTCCAGGCTGCCGAGCTGTTGCACCGCGGGTTTGATGTGGTCTTCTTCACCCACCGACACGCCACCGCTGGTGAGGATGAGGTCGTGGTGGTCGGCGGCCGTCTTGAGCGCGGCCAGGGTGGCGTCGCGCTTGTCGGGCACGATGCCCAGGTCGCTCACTTCGCAGCCCACGCGGTGCAGCAGCGCCCGCAGGAAAAAGCGGTTGGAGTTGTAGATGGCGCCGGGTTTCATGGCCTCGGGCGGCACCTCGCCCGGCATCACGAGTTCGTCGCCGGTGGAGAACAGCGCGACGCGCGGGCGCGCCACCACGCTCAGGTGCGCCAGGCCCAGGCCCGCGGCCAGGCCCAGGCTCGCGGGCGACAGGCGTTCACCACGGGCCAGCACCACGGCGCCGCGCATCACGTCTTCGCCGGCACGCCGCACCCATTGGCCGGGCTGGGGCACGGCCTGGATGTGCACGCCGTGGATGCTGCCACCCACCTCGATGGTGTCTTCCTGCATCACCACCGCGTCGGCCCCGGCGGGCATGGGCGCGCCGGTGAAGATGCGCGCGCAGGTGCCGGGCTCCAGCGGTTCGCCCGCGTGGCCAGCGGCGATGCGCTGCGTGATGGCCAGCACCTGGCCGGCTTCGCTCACGTCGGCCGCGCGCAAGGCGTAGCCGTCCATGGATGAGTTGTCGTTGGGCGGCACCTGCAGGGCGGACACCAGGTCCTGCGCCAGCACGCGGCCGTCTGCGTCGAAGGTGGCCACGGTTTCGGTGGTTTGCAACGGCACGGCGTGCGCCAGCACCTTGACCATGGCGTCGTCCAGCGACATCAGGGGCGCGCGTTTCTGAAGTGGTGGAGACGTGGTCATGGCAGGCTGTGCGGGGTGCGGTATTCGAAGCGCTCTGCATTGTCGACCAACCACGCGGCCACGTCATCGGCACCGTTCAAATCCAGCACGGGGCAATGGGCGGCCACCGGCAGCGCACCGGCGTCATCGGTGGCGATGGCTACGATGTGCGGGTCGTCGGGGAAACGCAGCGGTTTGCCATGGGCCTGCCGCCAGACCTCGACCTTGGGCAGGTCACTTTGCTTGAATCCCTCCACCAGCACCCAGTCCACATCGGCACGCAGCTGGGCAATGAGGTCGTGCACCGAATGCTCCACCCTGGATTCGAGTTCGCGCATGAGCACCAGCCGTTTGGGCGACGCGGCCAGCACCTCGAAGGCGCCCGCCTCGCGGTGGCGCCAGGTGTCCTTGCCCGGGTGGTCGATGTCGAAGCTGTGGTGCGCGTGCTTGACCACCGACACGCGTTGCCCGCGCAGCTTGAGCGCGGGAATCAGCTGCTCGACCAGCGTGGTTTTGCCCGATCCCGAGAAGCCGGCGAATCCAACGACCCTCATGCGCGGGCGCAATGCTCGGCCACAAAGGCCTGCACGGCCGCCGTGCTCGCCGGCATCACGTGAACGCGCTTGGGCAGGTCTTCAATGCCTTCAAACTGGGGCGGGCGGTGCGGCTGCTGCCCCAGCGCTTCCACGATGGTCTCGGCAAACTTGATCGGCAGCGCGGTCTCCAGCACGATCATGGGCACGGCTGCGCTGCGGTGCTCGCGCGCCACCTTCACGCCGTCGGCGGTGTGGGTGTCGATCATCACGCCGTGGCGCTGGAATACGTCGCGGATCGTGTCCAGGCGGTTCTCGTGCGTGCTCTTGCCGCTGCGAAAACCATAGCGGGTTGCGGCATCGGCAAACGCCGGGTCGGCGCTCAGGTCAAAGCGACCTTCTCGCGCCAGCGCGTCGCCGAACAGCGCCTTGACGCGGGCGCCGTCGCGGCCCAGCAGGTCGAACACAAAGCGCTCGAAATTGCTCGCCTTGGAAATGTCCATCGACGGGCTGGAGGTTTCGTGCGTGTCGGCACTGGCGCGCACGCGGTACACGCCGGTGCGGAAGAACTCATCGAGCACATCGTTTTCGTTCGTCGCGATCACGAGTTGTTCGATCGGCAAGCCCATCTGGCGCGCCACGTGGCCTGCGCAGACGTTGCCGAAATTGCCGCTGGGCACGGTGAACGAGACACGCTCGGTCTCGTTGGTGGTCGCCTGGAAATAGCCCGCGAAGTAATAAACCACCTGGGCAAGCAGACGCGCCCAGTTGATCGAATTGACGGTGCCTATTCTGTGCTCGCGCTTGAACGCCAGGTCGTTGCTGACGTTCTTGACGATGTCCTGGCAGTCGTCGAACACACCTTCGATGGCGATGTTGTGGATGTTCTGGTCCATCAGGCTGAACATCTGCGCTTGCTGAAACGGGCTCATGCGACCGTGCGGGCTCAGCATGAACACCCGCACGCCTTTTTTGCCGCGCATGGCGTACTCGGCCGCGCTGCCGGTGTCGCCCGACGTGGCACCGAGGATGTTGAGCTCTTCGCCGCGGCGCGCCAGTTCGTACTCGAACAGGTTGCCCAGCAACTGCATGGCCATGTCCTTGAAGGCCAGTGTGGGGCCGTTGGACAAGGCTTCCAGGTAAAAACCGGATTCGAGCTTCTTCAGCGGCACGATCTGTGGCGTGCCGTAGACCGCTTCGGTGTAGGTCCGCTGGCACAGGGCGCGCAGGTGGGCGGGCGGTATGTCGTCGATGTAGAGCGAGAGCACTTCAAAGGCGAGCGCCGCGTATCCGCCGGTCGCACCCTGGTTGAACACCTGGCGCCAGCGCGCCAACGTGGCCGCATCCACCTGCGGATAGCGCTCGGGCAGGTACAGGCCACCATCGGGCGCCAGGCCTTCCAGCAGGATCTCGCAGAAGTGCTTGCGCGCCGGATCTCCGCGCGTGGACAGGTACAACATCAGTTCAGTTCTTCCTTGCGGATGCGCACGATGGGTGCGAGCACGGTGGACAGCTGTTGCAGTTGTGCGAGCGCATCGTTCATGGTGCCTTCGCGGGTGTTGTGCGTGAGGATGATCAGGTCGGTGGACGTGCCGCCCTCGCCGCTCACCTCGTCGGCCTCGCGCTGCAGCACCGCGTCGATGCTGATGCCCGATCCCGCCAGCAGGCCGGTGACCTGGGCCAGCACACCGGCCTCGTCGGCCACACGCAGGCGCAGGTAGTAGCTCGTCACCACCTCGCTCATGGGCAGCACGCGCAGGTCGCTCATGGCATCGGGCTGGAAGGCCAGGTGCGGCACACGGTGGTGCGGGTCGGCGGTGTGCAGGCGGGTGATGTCCACCAGGTCGGCGATCACAGCGCTGGCGGTGGGCTCGCTGCCCGCGCCCTTGCCGTAGTACAGCGTGGTGCCCACGGCATCGCCCTGCACCACCACCGCGTTCATCGCGCCTTCCACGTTGGCGATCAGGCGCTTGGACGGCACCAGGCTCGGGTGCACGCGCAGCTCGATGCCCTGGGCCGTGCGCTTGGTGATGCCCAGCAGCTTGATGCGGTAGCCGAGCTGTTCGGCGTACTTGATGTCGGTGGCGCCCAGCATGGTGATGCCTTCCACATAGGCCTTGTCGAACTGCACCGGAATGCCGAACGCAATGGCGCTCATCAGCGTGACCTTGTGCGCCGCATCCACGCCCTCGATGTCGAAGGTCGGGTCGGTCTCGGCGTAGCCCAGGCGCTGCGCTTCCTTCAGCACGACGGCAAAGTCCAGGCCCTTGTCGCGCATCTCGGAGAGGATGAAGTTGGTCGTGCCGTTGATGATGCCGGCGATCCACTGGA